>Ga0184615_10000110_pt1 | contig 49780 bp, 65 predicted proteins | sample PLM4_65_coex_FD_133134 | JGI IMG/M metagenome (GOLD analysis project Ga0184615, IMG submission 133134) | Groundwater sediment microbial communities from an aquifer in East River, Colorado, USA - PLM4_65_coex | ecosystem: Environmental > Terrestrial > Soil > Riparian zone | place: USA: East...
GCATGGCTTTGCGTCTGGCGGATTTTCTGGTCAGCCTATCCTTTTGAGTATGTGGATTGTGGTCCTTCGATCCCTTAATGCCAGTTCGGCTGGCCGCACCGATGGCTGCATTGCGAGTAATGCGGACGCCGAACTTATCGTTAATTTCGGCAGCGCATTGGGTGAACGTCTTGTTCTGGCGCTCGCGTAGGTCGCGCAGCATGTTCACCAACTCGGGGCTCCAATCGAAATTCATTAGGAAAACTCCTCCCGCTCCCAGCCGCCGCCATGCTTTTTGGCGCGCGCTGTGACTGCGATGAAACGAAATGGATAAATCGACGCCGCGACCTTGATTTTCACGCGCGCGTCGTCCTGCCAGAAGCCTTTGACTTCGTGCATTTCCAGCAACGCGGATTTTGGCAGCACTGCGAAATCGCAAGTATAAAACGTGTTGTCAGCAAGCCTCAGTTTGACGCCCTCGAACTTCCACCACACGATTTCGCCCGCGTGCTTTTGCGTTTCCAAAAACGAGGCATACGCAGCCTCCGTCTTGTTCATCGTTCCGACCGGCAAACGGCCGAGCGCAAAGCGCCCGGCTTGGTTCGCTGGTGGCAGGAAAGGTGGCGCACTCGTATCGACTATGTCGCGCCGCCGCTGATATTCCGCGTATTGTTGTATGGACATGCGCGCGTTCATGCGACATCGGCCTGTCGCGGTTGGTCGTCAGATAGATCGCGATCCATGGCGGCCTGCCCGAGCGGGGTGTCCGCCAGCATGCCCAGCGCCAGCCGATAGACATCGACCACCGCCTCGAAAGCCTCGCGTTCTTTCTTGGATTTCTTCTTATCCTTGATGACGACGCGCATCGCCTTGGTATCGAATCCTGCGTCCTTCGCGGCGTTGAAGCACAGCCCGATATCGGACTGAATAACGGCCTTTGCCGCTTCGTGCCGCTCGATCTCGCTGACATATCCGGCGAGTTGCTTCTTGCGATCTTCCGTCAGCGCCGCGCCGTCTTGACCGATTTTTGGCTCAACAGTTTTGCGATTTCGCTTGGCCATTTGGTTCTCCGGTATGAGGGGTTTGTGCGGGTAGACCGTCATCGAGCAGGTCAGCGATCAGGGATTCGACGGTGATGCCGGCCATGCACGCATAAGCTTGAAGACGACATGCCAGCGCGCGCGGCAATTTCACTGTGATCGCGACCATATTGACCCGCCGAACCCGAGAGCGTTGCTGCATTGAGTTCTCGTGCTGCTGTCGTGTTTCATATTTAACAGCCCGCGAGCGCGGGGTACGCAGACGCAACAAGCAACGCTCACAATCTCCGATAGCCGATGATGCCTGCGGTGCTGCGCTCGCGTTCGCGAACCGCGCCGCCGTCATTGCCGGACAAAAGAACGATGCGAGTCGGGCTAATCACCCTGCGGACCTCGCCAACATGGGCGCCGCGTCCGCGTGCATAAATTGCGATCACGCCGGGCGATGGCTCTGAAACCGGCTGCCCCTCGTCGAGCCAGTTTCGCCCGTACCAGAGATGGCGAATGCTCTTGCCAAACCGCGCGATCGACAACCAACAGCCGCACCATGCGCGCGGTGGACAAATCGCTGGTCTGCCGCCGACCATATCGTTGACGCCACCGATATGGTTTGACCGCTTGTAATGCGGCTTGTCGAACGTCATCTCGTACTTGTCGCCCGGCTCAGCGCGGGCCATGCACGTTGACAGCGCGAGATACGCCAGGGCGACGGCAACCAATAGCCAAAGTGTGGGACGCGATGCTGCTGTCATGCGGCCTCATTCGCGTTTGGTGACCTTGAAATTCCGCATGTGATGGCGGCGCATGATCTCTGAAACGATGGCCGCGATGGCATCGCCGGACCAGTTTTGCTTGCCCGATAGGCAAAGCTCGATGTTGCGCTCACCACAGCCGACAAGCGCGGCCACCTGCGCCGCTGTTTTTGGTGGCGGATAAAGCATTTTGGCGATGTCGGAAAAAATTGAACCGAAGGGTTCTTCGCCATCCCGAAGATCGTTTCGGGCGGTTTTTGTTGTCTCGGAATCGGAACGCAACAATACTGACGACATGACGCTTTACTCCACACTGACGATTGCCGCATCAATGCGAATAAAAACGGCGGGGCCGCGCATCGCTGCGCTGGACACCCGCCGTCAGCCGTCGCGGTATGGGGGAGAGCATTCGCGACGGTGTGAGAATTTGAATTGCAAGCCTGCCTGGTCAGATAGTCCCGCTGTTCACATGCGACGCTGCGTTGCGTATTCGGCTCTTTACCACCATGCAACACAGGATATAATCTTAGGTTGCATGGGAGGCGATCATGGGCGATGTGGTGCGGTTTCCCCGTCATGTGTGGGCACCTTCTACGGGCTCAGGGGCACGTTTTGCGTGCAGCCCCGCCAGAAGCTCAAGGGTGATCCCGTTTACGCCACGCTCGGCCGCGAGATTGATCAGGGGCAGCCAATGCTCGCCGGGTATCGATTTCCGCGAACGCCAGGAACTAACCGTTGAAGGGTCGAGGCCAAGCGCCGATGCAACGGTGTTGGTCCGCAGTGCGCCTATGATTTCGTCGACCGTCGAGAACATGAGGTCGAATATAGTTGGCAATTTGCCAACCTGTCAAGAGTTTGCAAATCTCCAATCGCATTGCGCCGCACAAGTTGGTGAAATGCGGACTATGCCGGATAGGACAGAAATCATAGCAAAGCGACTGATCCGTACCAGGGAGGCCATTGGCTACCTTGAGCAGGCCGAGTTCTGTCGCCAGATTAAGATCGATAAAACCGTCTATAACCCCTTTGAAAAGGGCCGCCGACGCATTACGCTGGATGTGGCCATGAAAATTCGGGCGCGATTCGGCATTAGTTTGGACTGGATTTACTGCGGCGATTCGTCGCACCTACCTGGGCAATTGTACGAAAAGCTCCAGACGGCGGCATAAGCCGCGCCAATATCTCATTTAAAACAAAGTTTGCATCCTGCCAACATTTCGCTTGACGAGTTGGCAATCTGCCAACTATAGTCCTCCCATCAGAGGGAGAGACACATGGACCGCTGCTTCGCCTGCGACAAGCCTCTCGGCAAAGCCCCGCAGATCGTCGGTTGCAAAGATGACCAGACCGTCCATGTCGGCTCCGATTGCTACAGCAAGATCAAGTCAGCCGGTCCTGATGGTTTCCAGCCTCCGAAGGGCGGCCCGCGCCTGTATCTCCTCCAATACACAAAACACAAAGCGAGCGGAGCCGCGCCATGACCGCTCAGCCTACCGTCCACCGCACCGAATTCTTCAAAAACCGCCACAGCGGCGTCTGGAAGGCAGTTTGCACTTGCGGCTGGTTCCACATCGGCGGGTCGGTCGACGTGCAAAACCGCGCCGCCGTCCACGATCTCGGCGAGGAGGAATGGATCGCGGCTGATCCGAAGGCGCCGAAGCCAGACATCATGGCTGCGTCATGATCTACGACCTGATCGCCATCGTCGCAGGCATCATCATCGTGGCCGGGCTGCTCGGATACGCCTTGCTGATCTACAGCTTCTACGTCGTGGCCAAGTCATGAGCGCCCGCGTCAAGCCCCACGAGATCACCGTGATCGGCGCCCATCTGGTCGGTCTGGTCGCGGGCCGGCTGTACGAACAGCGCCACGGCCAATGGCTGCCGCTGATGATGGAGCGCCAGGCCGCCGCCCGCGCCGAGCGCATTCACCAACGGAAACTCCGCTACGCCGGCCATCATGACAGTGCGAGGTCACATGCTTGAGATCGAAAAACCTGGAATTTATCCCGGCATCGCATCGGCCGACTATTTCCGCGATCCATGCACGGCGCCGAGCTTGACGCAAAGCGTGGCAAAAATTCTGCTCGACCAAAGCCCGCTGCATGCGTGGCATGCCCATCCCAAGCTCAATCCCGATTACCGCCACAACGACGATCGCAAGTTCGACGTGGGCAACATCGCCCACGCCATGATGATCGGTCGCGGCAAGTCGATTATCGTTCTCGACTTCGATGATTGGCGCACAAAAGCGGCGAAAGAGGCCCGCGAAGCCGCCGGCGCCGAGGGCAAGCTGGCCGTTCTCGGCAAGCACTATTCGCTGGCCGAACGGATGGTTACGGCGGCGCGCGAGCAGCTTGAACTGCGCGACCTCGGCCACCTATTCCGTGATGGCGACGGCGAAGTGGTCACGGCATGGCAGGAAGGCGACATTTGGCTCCGTCAGATGATCGACTGGCTGACGCCGGATCGGATGATCTTCGCGGACTACAAGACAACCGACATGAGTGTGGCGCCGCATCTGCTCGGTCGGCAGATGGTCAACGCGGGCTGGGCAATCCAAGCGGCAATGGGCAAGCGCGGGCTTGATCTGCTCGCCCCCGACAGTGCCGCGCGCCGCCGATACCTGTTCATCGTGCAGGAAACCGAGACGCCCTATTGCCTGTCCGTGGTTGAGATCGGCCGCGAACCGATGGTGATGGGAACCAAGATGCTCGATTTGGCCATTGGCATGTGGCGCTACTGCATGAATATCGATCGCTGGCCCGGTTATCCAAACGAAATTGTGACGCCGGAATACCCGGCATGGGCCGAGCAGCAATGGCTCGATCGGGAAATACACGACGCCGCGCGCTCGCGCGTCCCCACCGACAGCATCTTGAACGCAGGGTGACCAATGAAAGCGTTCACCTCATCCGCAATGGCGGTCATTCTCGGCCTGTCGCTCGGGTGGCTGATCCTGTCGTTCGTTTATTCATTTAGTTGGATGTCAGTTTCGGCCGCTGTGTTGCTCTGCATCGCTTCAACGGTGATCGGAACATGGACTTTTGAAGAAGTGACACAATGAACGTGCAGACCACCACATTTCGTCCCGCGACGCGATCCGAGGCTAAGCCGCTGATCGGCCTCTATGCCGAATCCGGCTGTGGCAAAACGTGGTCCGCGTTGCTGCTCGCACGCGGCTTCGTTGGCCCGAACGGCAAGATCGGCATGATCGAGACCGAAGGCGGGCGCGGCGAAGCCAATGTCGGGCGCGATCCAGTCGGACAATTTCTCGTTCGTCCGATCCGTGGCGACTTCTCACCGATGGAATACGGCAAGGCCATCACCGACGCCGAGAACGAAAAGCTCGATGCGCTGATTATTGACAGCGCGAGCCACGAATGGGAAGGGGCCGGCGGCGTGCTGGCGATGGCCGCGCAAAATCTTGCCGACGGCAAGAAAGGCGTGCTGGTCTGGCAGCAACCCAAGATCAATCACCAACGCCATTTCATGCTGCGCCTGATGCAGACGCCGATCCCGCTCGTCATCGTCTGCATGCGCGCGAAATATCCCATGGTGCAGATTAAAGGTAGCGAATGGGCGCGATCCACCATCCTTGAGCCGAAGCAAGCCGATGACATCCTATTCGAAATGTTCGTTCACGGCTGGATCGACCAGGACCACAAGCTGCACGTCACCAAGTACACGCTGCCGGAACTCGCCAACGTCATCGAAGATGACAAACGCATCTCGATCGACACCGGCCGCGCGCTCGCCGCATGGGCGCGTGGTGGCTCAACCCCTTCGCGCGCCGACGCGAAGCCCGCTCCGTCCGATGATGACGCCCCCGCGCATCTGGACGGAGCGGGTGCGTCGCTCGAAATGATGGCGCGTGAGGCGGCGCAACGCGGGCACGACGTGTTCGATGTTTTTTACAAAGGCCGATCGCGCGACGAGCAGGCGATATTGCGGGACATGAAGGCTGAGCTCGAAGCGCTGATGCCGGCTGATCCACTCTGACAACAAGTTAATGCAGCCAAATTCAACCAGGAGAGATGCGATGGCACATAGCGAAGCTCAAATGACTGAGTTCTTCCAATATCTCGATGATCTGCGAGAGAGCGGCGCAACAAATATGTACGGCGCGCGACCTTATCTTGAAGCCCAATTTCCAAGCCTCACGTCCAGCGAAGCGGGCACCGTTCTTCGAGCTTGGATGAAATCATTCAAGAGAGACTCGCCGCTTAATCGCGCCAAAGAAGTTTTAGCGCAGAGCGCGTGATCTGCGCATTCGGGACATAAACGCAATGGAAGCCACCAAAACCAGACAACTCCATTTTCGCCGTGAGGAAGGCTCGTCAGCCATCCGCATGACGCAGCGGGGCTATGGTGGGAAGGGTATGGTTGGTGGCGAGCCTATCAAAATTCATCCGTCAATGAAGGATCAATACGAGGTATTGAAGCGGCGCGCCATCGAGATTGACCAATTGCTGGATATAGAACTGCCTTCCGTTGAGCGAGAGAAAATTCGTGCTGAATTGTCCGAATTGATCCGAACAACTGGCAGCATGCGCGAAGCCTTACAAAATGGTTCGCGCCTCGCATTCGAAAAAATCTTCGTCCAGGTCGCTAATAGCCGCCTGCCGCGCGACTACTTCTTAATTATTGTTGAGGAAGCCCGAGAAATCTGGCGCAGCAAGGGTTACGCCGAACTTGTTCCGCCACCGACAAATCAAATGAAGCGGCGCACGTCAAGAAACGCACTGCGTCTTGATAGGCGCGGCGGCTGAGCTGCATTCATATGGAGTCAGGGCAATGAAATGGCTTCTGTGTTCAATTGGAATTTTATGCGCGTCGGAAAATCCGCATCCGAGGCCAGGTTACATCTATGGCGTTGGTGACATCGCAAATTGTCCGGTCGGCATGCGCTGGCGCATGGGCGGCGCGTTTGTTCCAGAGAAACCAAACTCAATCGAATTAAAATGTCATGGGCCTGAATGTCGTGGCGTTTGCTACCCACGCGATGAACGCTAATCCCTCATAAGTGCAGCCTAATTTGAAAGATACGAATGAAACCTTTAGCCCTCGATCTTTTCTGCGGTGCCGGCGGGGCCTCTATGGGCCTGCATCGGGCGGGCTTTGACGTGACTGGCGTCGATATTAAACCGCAACCGCACTATCCATTCCGGTTTGTGCAGGCCGATGCCCTTTGCCCGCCGTTCGATCTCACTCAGTTTGATTTCATTTGGGCAAGCCCGCCCTGTCAGGACTATTCGACACTCAAAGGTCTGGCTACCGGAGGCGAGCGGGGCAAACTCATTCCGCAAGTGCGGGCAGTGTTGATCGCTGCCGGCAAGCCGTTCGCTATCGAGAATGTGGTCGGGTCGGAACTTCAAAACCCTATCCGCCTATGCGGATCAATGTTCGGGCTTGGCGTCTGGCGGCACCGACTTTTCGAGATGAGCCACCCGCCAGTTCTTGTCCCACAATGCCAGCACGATCTGGTCCCTGAGCCTATCGATGTCACCGGAACTGGCGGCCCGTTCAACGGAGTTCGCAAGACAGGCAACGGCGGTATCAGCCGAAAGCCAAAAAATATCCGACACGCGAGCGAAGTCATGGGGATTGACTGGATGACGCGCGTTGAAATCTCACAAGCCATCCCGCCGGCGTTTGCCGAGTACATCGCTGGCGCGAGTTGGTTCGCATAGACAGCCGATCAACGCAGACCAAATCTTAACAGGAGTTAAAAAAATGGCTGAATATCGAAAAGACTTCCGAGAAATCCAGCGCGAATACTATTGGTCCGTACCACGCATTTTCATGATGCTGCTGCTCGCCGTGATCGGCTTGGGCAGCATCGGGTTTGGCCTCAACTATTTTGGCTTCGCTCAATTCGCGTTCTTCGCCCCAAAATACGAAGCAGTCCGCCGCGACGTGATGATCGAGTCGCGCGCCTATAGCGAGGCGACGACGCGGCAGATGTACAATCTCAAGCTCCAATATCAGCAAGCCAAATCAGACGACGAGCGGGCCACCATCAAGGCGATGGCCCTGCACGAATCCGCCGCTTTCGACAAAGCGCGGCTGCCCGTCGATCTGCGCGTTTTCCTCGACCAACTTGGAGGCTAAGCCGTGAAAAACATCATCGCTCTATCATTCGTCGCGTTGGCACTCGCCTCTTGCAAAGAGGATACGTCCAGCGCCACGCGCGAAACGCGCCAAACGATGCAGCTATCGGAACAGGCATCCGTTGTTATCGGAATGCCAGCGGTCAAAAACTTTGCCGAGAAGCGCCAGCTTAAGACCATTTACGAGCTACGCGACAACGCCAACCTAGTGACCTATACCTATTATCTCGACCTCAACGGCAAGCGTCACAAGGTCTGCCCGACAACCTCACTTGGTTTTGGCATCCCCTATTCGACGCAGTACACTGCACCAAAGGCGTTGCGTGTTGGCCGCCCGCTATGGCCGGATGGTACGCAGTACAACACCGCCGGTCACACCTACGAGGCCGAACAGCCGGAGCCGAATGGTCTGTTCATGCCCGCGTCGGCTGACGGAACTTGGATTGTCTGTCTGCATCCGAACGGCAAAGACCTAGCGCCGACTTATGTCGAGCCGCGCATCGTCGTCTATCTGTTCGAAATGCCAGCGGGCGATTGACCATGCCTGAGCCGTCTGCCCTGACAACGGATCAATGCAAGGGAATTTGACATGAGCAAAGCACAACATACACCAGGGCCGTATCGTGTTGATCCTCGCGCCGCGACTCGCGTTGTGGCTGGCGAAGATGACACGGTTGCCACGACTGGCTGCCAAGCAGATTTGCGCGACCATTGGGAAGCTAACGCCAACCTGTTCGCCGCCGCGCCTGACATGTTGGCGGCTGGTATCGAAATCGATCGCCTCATGCTGGTGATCGAGAGCGCGGTGCGGAATGACGATAAATCGCATCATGCCAAAGTGCTCGCAGCGCTCAAAGCAAACCGCGCAGCCATCGCCGAGGCCAAAGTCGAGACATGAACCAGCCTACACTCACCGAAGAACGCAGCCCAGATCGGCACGATACCCTATGGGTAACGGATGCCGAGCTGATCCGCCGTTCGGGAGTGCCTGAGAAGATCGCGCGGCAGGCTATCGAGGTGCTGGATAAGAACGAGGTGAGCGGCTTCCCGCAGAAAGACCCGATGTGGGGTAACCGTCGATACTGGCCTGCGGTGCAGCTCTATTGGTCGAAAAGACAGGGACTTATTCCACAGGAAATGCGCAAGAGCGCTTGACTTGTTAAGCGGCGGTAGCTAAGTATGTTAAGCATGAAACTGCATGAAGCTATCGCCTTCGCTAGAGCCGGTAAAGGTCTCACGTTGCGCGACTTGGAAGACAAGACGGGGATTTCGAATGGGCTACTTTCACAAATTGAAAGTGGTTACGTCAAAAATCCAAGCTTCCGCAATGTCGTAAAGATCAGCAAGGCGTTGGGCTTATCGCTTAACCGATTGGCGGAGACAGACTAATGACCGAAGTTAAGACCAGCAAACCCGTGAAAGAACTTTTCATTGGCGATCGCGTGCGGATCGTCGAGCCAGATGGCATTGCCGAAGTCACGCACATCGAAAGAAGTCGTTTATTTCAAGCCGCTGGCGGTTGTTTTCGCCTTGATATGAAGATCATTGGTGGCCCGAACAAGGGACAGCGGATCAGGGATCAGCACCACGGCGGCGAAGAAGAGATTGAATTGGCATGACCCGCATCGCCCCCAAGATCGAGAACGCCCCAGGCATCGTCTGGCGTCCGCTCATTAATGACCGCTGGATGGCCAAGTGGCAGGCCCGCACCGATCTAAAGCTGCGCGGCTATCTGCCGAAATATGTCCGGGTATGGATGGGCACTGAGGACGACCTGACGCCAGAGGCCGTCGAATATATCCAGCACACTTGCAACGAGCTTCAAACCGCGATGCTGATCTGGGGCCGTGGTGGCGTTACGGTTGTAACCAACTTTGACGACACCGTTGGTAGCCTGATCCATTGCTACAAGAACGACCCGGACTCGCCCTATCTCCGGGCTCGCTATCTCACGCGGCAGAACTACGACAGCCTATGCAAACGGCTTGAGGCCGACATAGGCGGCGAGAAGGTCGCAGACTTGAAGGTGCGGCAGTTCAAACGATTGCATGAGCAATGGTCGATGCCAGCCAAACCAGGTGGCCTTCCCAGGATTGCCATGGCGCATTCCTGTATGACGATGCTACGCATTCTGATGGGCTTTGGCTCGACCTATCTTGAGAGCGATGAATGTGCCAGAATTTCGGCCATCCTCCACAGCATGAAATTCAAGAATGCCAAGCCGAGAAACGAACGGCTGACATACGAACAAGCCGAGATGATCCGCGCAAAGGCACATGAGGAAGACCGAGCCTCGATTGCATTGGCCCAGGGCTTCCAATTCGAGGGGATGTTTCGCCAGAAAGACGTGATCGGCGAATGGGTGCCAATCTCAGAGCCTGGCATATCTGCCACCACGTCCGGCAACGCCAAATGGCTGCGGGGGCTTCGCTGGGAGGAAATCGACGAGAACCTGATCCTGCGCCATGTCACCAGCAAGCGGCAAAAGGAAATCGAGATCGATCTAAAGAACGCCCCGATGGTCGTGGAAGAATTGAACATCAGATATCCGGGCTGTGTCGCTGAGCATGAGGTGACCGATCGAGCTACGCAGGAAGTGTCAATAATTCTGATTGGTCATCGTGAGCTTTTACCAGCGTCCGGCCCGGTCGTCGTTTCAGAGGATACGTCGCTTCCGTACACGGCGGGTGCCTATCGTGGGGAGTGGCGACGGCTGGCGAGGCTCTGCGCTATCCCCGACGCGGTTTACAACATGGACAGCCGTGCAGGCGCGATTAGCGAATCCACGGACGCTGGAGCCGATCTGCACCACGTCCAGCATTTCGCGACTCACAGCGATATCTCAATGACCCAACGCTATTCGCGCGGGACCGCTGAAAAGGTCGTCGGCGTTCAACACAAGCGCGTTGCGTTCAGGAACAAGAGCGGAACGAAGTGAATTTGGACATCGCAGGAACACGCATGACTACCTCGACTAACATGGCATTGATGATACAGGGCAGAATCGGCCGATGCATTGACGGGACGTTAGCCACTCCCTCAATCATTTCAATGCCGTTTAAGTCATCAACTCGGCGAATAACCGCAGGGCGCAGCATTGAGCGTCCGTATCCAGAATCGGAGACATGGCGATGAGCGACATTGACCATACCATTAACAGCTTGTCGCACTCGCTTGGTGCAGCAACTCGCATCCTGACCGTCATTGCCAGACTGGATGACGATCATGGATTGCAGCCCGAACTAAACCACGCTCTCCATCACGTTCTAATTGTTGCCGAAGAAGGCAGACAAGCGCTCCAAGAGCGACAAGCAAAACCGAAACGTCACACGACTAGCGGAAGCGATGCCGCAGAGGATGACGATTGACCCGTCGATTTAACGCATGGCGCGGCGTGGCGCGGCGAGTTTAACATAGGAGACTGACATGCTTTACGATCCGAAATGGGAAAAAACGACAAAGCCTGCCGTGCGATCCTTGGCCGGATTTATGGCGTGGCTCGAACAGCAGCCGCCCGAGATGGAATATCGCTTTACTCAACCCGACCGCTGCGCAGTCGCCCAGTATCTCAAAGCTATGGGCGAGACCAATATCGTCCTCTATTCCGGAGATGTTCGCGACATGCTGGGAGATCATCGGATTGTGTCTTCGTACCCCGAAACATTTGGCGCAGCGCTCGAACGCGCCCGCGCTTCTCTGCGGTAACAGCGTGTGAGTGCAGACCAGAAAAAGGGAAACAGATGAAACCGTGTAATGCAAAAGGCGATAGTGGACAACGCGGAGTTACAGCGCTCCGCAGCGATAACAAATCGCTTGGAGACTTTTGGATTTTGACGGACGGCTACCATGTTTCCATACGCGAGCAAAAATCGGGTCATGCCCCAACGCAAGGCATCAGAATGCCCGTGAACAAATTCAATGCATTCATTGATTGGTACATGCGCGATCAAGCTCCGCGAAAGAGGTTGCGTGCGCTGCGCTGACGGAACGTAAGGGCAGACGGAGATGAATGGAATTAACGCCAAGAGAGTTAAGGCCCTTAGAGATGCTTACGAAGCGGGCCTCAGTCTGCGTGGGGCGTCTGCTAGTTGCGGTATTCCGAAGAACACTGTCGAGCGGTATTACCGACGATGGAAGTCAACGGATTGGGGCGGCGACATGGCCTGTCGAGTGTCAGGGACAACCAAGTCCGCATGGAAGGCCGAAGCAGAACGTCGCGAAATGAGCCTCCACGCTCTTCTGACCGAAATAGTTGAATCGATAGCCGAAGACAATTTGTTCGCCGCAGTTTTGGAATCTTGAGGAGAGCGCAGTGCGCTTTGAACCAGTTCGCACCAAGGACGATCTTGAAAGCCTCGACCAAGCCGAGATCGTGGAAGGCTATGTGTCTGCCGTGCGCGGCGACCCGGAGCCGGGGCCGAACCGAGGCCGCGCATTCTGGCACGGCTGGCGCAATCGAATGATCGATTATGGCGAGTTGCCGATGGACGACGCAGCAATGCAGCTAGCCCACGAAATTGTGCGGCGTTGACTGCGCATGAATGCAATGGAGATTTTAATGCCTGACCAAGACGTTCCGATTGATGTGAAGCCCGGCCAGGGTGGCAAGCTCGTTTATGACAAGAAGCGGCGGACTATTATCGCTGTGCCAGACAGCCAAGAAGCACTTTGCACAGCGCCTGGGTCTGATGACCTTACCTTCGGCTCCCTGCTCTACGAGATGATCCGCACGCAATTCACGCGGCATGATCGCGCGGCTGGCCTAACTCCGCACCAGTTTTATCAATGCAACCATTGCGGCGGCAACGACAGTGCGAGCAGGAAAATGGCGCAGCGACCATCAACTGAATTGGTCGAACACAAGCTCGACTGCCTTATGGCGAAACACCTGCCACGTCTAAAGGCGATGGCGAACAAGGGTGCGACCTGAGCTGCGGTGATGACGCGGCAATGTGAGTTGCATTCGTAACCAACAACCAAAGGAGACTGACAATGCAAGGCAACATCTCTACCGCTGGAATCGACAAGGGCAAACTGCTGGCCGCGCTTTACAACGCCTCCAAGCCGCAAGGTATGGGCTTCATGCACTACAATCCCGAACCGATGACAGCAGAAGAAGCCCGCGCACTCTTAGCGGACAACACCTACTTCGATTACCTCAAGGGCCGCGTGATGAAGGTCCGGATCGAAGGCGACGAACTCAATCCGCGCCTCTACGACCGTGACAATGGCCAAGGTGCGGCTGCCTACGTGATCGAGCAACTTCGAGCCAAATCGCAAGCTGCGTAGCGGCCTGCCCATATGGGCCGACAGAGCAGAGGATTTTGAAATGAACGAAACGGTCGTCAAAATTATCATCAGTACAATAATGAAACTATTTATCGATCTGCCGTTCGCGCTACTCGTTATCAGGTTGTGGGTCTTAGCTGGAATGTTTGATCTTTTCAAATTTCCTCGCCCGTCATGGCCGCAATCATGGGGCATCGCCGCCCTGATTGTTTCTATTGCACCACATTAAGGAGAGGGAAGTGCAATGCAAATAGTCGAACCAGTTGACACCGAAATTGAATGCAAGACATGCGGACGGCGTAAGCGTCGAGATTGCGACGGAAAGGGATGGCTTGATGCTCTTGGTCCGTACCGAGACGGCTCCTACATCACGTCGCGGCCATGCCCAAACGAAAATCCATTCGCTGCTGACTGAGCTGCATTCGTGCGCCCTGAGCGCAGGAGAATTTATGGCTTGTGATTGTCCAGAACGACCGATGTGTAAATGGCGCGGCTGCGATCAGCCAGCCTTTGGCTCGATCTTACTGCCACCGTGGGGAGATCGTGAGCGACTGAAATGGTCGTGCCGTGGTCACGCTGAGTTCTACCAAAGGGAGAGTGTTCGCCGCATTCCTGGTCTCGACCCGCCGGATAACGCAGACGAGTATTGGCGTCCATCGCTATTCGACATGATCCGGCACGCCTTGATTGCCGAGAAATTCGAGGAACGAAAATACAAGTCAGACGTAGCAATCGATTTCGTACCGACCAATGAGCGTGAACGTCGATACACCCCACAACAACGCGCCAACGCAATGCGAATGCGAGCGGCAATGCAGGAATATGACCTGCGTTGATCGCCGCTCTATGCGGCCTAGGAGATGAAGATGACGGCCCCTGATCTTAGAAGCGATGAGACCAAAACAATCGACGCGGCAATCGCGAGGGCGCGCGCAGATGAGCGCGAGCGATGTGCGAGGCTTGTCCCGACAAGCTGGCTCGATCCACTCCTAACCGGAAAAGATGTGACCGAGCCGCCTCTGACTGAGCGTGGCATCGAGACCCTTCTCCGAGGTATCCAAGACCGCATTCGTGGCTAGGAAATGCAGATGACCATACAACAACGCCAACCGACCCCACGCCTGCGGAGCTCAGACATACTCTTGCTGATCTTCTTTTGGTTTGGGTTTGTCCTGGCAACACATGATTTGACCGCTGCGATCATCGCAACCCTCGCAGTCATCGTCATGGTGCTGGCGTGATTAGGAAGACGATGGAGGGGTGAATGAAAAAGCAAAACGATCTGCGTGATGAACTGTGCCGAACGCTCTTGCGCGCAATCGGCGATGGCGACGTAACCCTTGAACAAGCCGCAGTGGCCTGCATGGGCGCGGCGGCGTGCGTCATCGGTGTATTTCCGGCGCCGATCCGCGAGCGCATCGCGCTTGAATTAGACGGCAAACTTTTGGAACACGCCAATCAGCGCGCGAAGGAAATTCGCAGCGGTGAATTTGACCAGCAGCAGAGTGGTCACTGACCATGAAGAAGCCGGAACGACAATACGAAGGCAAGCGCGCTCGCGACCGTCGCCGCACCCATCAAGAGCGGGCCAGAATATGTATTAAGCGCACAGGGAAACAGCGGCGTGATTAGGAAGTGTGGGGGAAGGTCATGAAACAGGACATTTCTTTTGATCTACCTGGCGGCACGCTCACCTTCAAAGACGTTGAACTACCGGACGGCAATACGCCTCTGCCGCCGACGAATGCAACGCTGCACATTCTTTCCTTTGAGAAAGGATATGGCACCCCCGACCGGGAATTTGTCGCACATTGCGGACAGCGCTGGAGCCCCAAGGGGGGCGGCGGCGAACACAAATATTTTTTTGAGGGCGACACACAATGGTTCAAGCACGTCAATTGCGCGCGGTGCCGCGAGATTTTTGGCATTGCCCCTACCCAATCGGAGAACCCATGACCAGCGATAGCGAGAGAGAGAAGATGGTGGTGGAGATTGCGCTGGCACTCATAAACGCAACACGCCAACATTACGGCATGGACAAAATTGCGTGGGACTTTCCTGCTCTTTCAACGGCCAACCGAAACTTAAATCTCCGACAAGCCCGCGCTATTCTTGCCTGCCCGTCCCTCGCAGCCCTCCTCGCCCCCGAACCAGACTACGGTAAAGCAGCGAAGGGAATCTTAGACGCACTCAAAACATCACCCTCACAAGCGAGAGAGGAAGTGCTGGGAACGGAAATCGAGCCACATAAACCGGGCGCAATGCGTTTAGTGCCGTTCGATTTGCTTCACGCGCTATGGTGCTATGGCAATTTAAGTACAGTTGAAAATGTTATTTACCCAGGCGGCACACATCGGGCGCGACTGCTTCAAGTTCAAGATTGCTTCCCAGCCATCCGCGCCCTGCAAACCTCCCCCGCGCCAACTTCAATCCGCGATCAACTTCATGACCGCGATTCATCTTGGATGGAAGCAAATCACCCCGCGCCAGCGAAAGAGGAGTTACCATTTCGAACCGACGATCAACTCCATTGGCAACGCGAAGCGGCCAACATGCTCGACAATTGCGGCGTGGAACATTTAGCTCAGAGCAAGAGCCAGACCGTATCTGACATTCTGGAATTTGCCGAGCAATATGCTTTAGTTCACTCTCCCGCGCCAGCGCAGAGCGATCAAGTCAGAGAGCTACGCGAGATCGCTGGCGGGTTGGTGCAGGATTCAGTACCTCCCGAAGTTCTCACCGATCTAAAACAGCGCGGCAGGAAGCTACTAGCCGAGATGATGCCGCCAGCTCACATTCATCAGCAGTCAACGCAGACGGAGAAATAATGGACCAGCTAGAAAAGATCATCCGTCCTATCGTTGAGGGGCAAATTCGCGGCTTCCTTAAAGAGCATCCGCCGATTGTGGAAGCCGTCGATTGGTTCAAGCCACGACAGGACAAATCTGTTACGTTCGTTAATTCATTGGCGAAACGGATTGTACGCGATCTAGTGTGTCCAATAGTCAGGGCGCGCTTGACGGCTGCGTTGTTGGAAGATCCAACTGACACGCGGCCAATTTCGACTGTGGAATCTCGGTGCTGCGGCGAAGGCGACCAGCTTGGACTGGCTACTGAGCTGGTCGCGCCGCCTGCATAAACATCACACAAATGCAGGCCAGATCAACCGCCCGGTCGCTGGATCAACCGCTTGATATCGGAGATGCCTTCCTGAATGGCCTCGATCTTGACTTCAACTCTGGTAAGCCTGCCCTCTTGTGGGCCGAACATAGTCAATTGTTTTTCAAGAAAGTTCACCCGCTCGGACACGGCGGATGCCCACCACAGCGCGCCGCCTGTCTGGATCATAATTGCCAAGATCAGCGCCAGCGGAACCTTTTTATCTAGGTGCCATTGCCTGTCGTCTATGCTTGAATTGCCATCAGCCATCGTGGAAGCTATCCTTCTATGGTGGTCAGGGCTGGCCGTAACGGTTTCAGCGCTACGGTCGGCCCGCTTCTTACTCACCCCTTGAAATCAGGATCGCCGGGCTGCGCTGGCGGCAACGGTTGCTGTGCTTCATCGAGCGCGGCATCGACCAAAGCGTGCAAAGCCTCGGCTTCGGCCTCGGTGATCTCGCTCTTGCCTGAGATTGTGCCGATGAGCTGCGTGGCAAACGGCTTCACACCGTTCACGGTCTGGATGATGGTAGGAGCCGCCTGCGCAAATTTCAGCAACAGGGAGGCAACAACATCGATAACTGCGAGCATGTTATTTCACTCCATATTTTGATTGTGCGGCCAGGAAATCGCCAAGGGCGGCCTGCACCGCGCCAATAGAAGCCGCCGGGCTGAGTTGCGGATAGTTCTTGACAAAGTTGCGGGCGGAATTGAGCGCACCACGCACCTGCGGGATATGTACTTGCACGGCTTGGACCGCCGTCCGGCATGATGGCGGGATGATCCGATCGGCACAGAGTTGTTTGTAGCCGTTGAAGGTAGTTACGGCTGTTCCAACACTAGCTTCGATGGCCGCAAGTTCATCGCGGCTAAACGGATTTTGGATCGTAGCGCAGGCCGCAAGGCTGAGCGCGAAAGCAAGAACGATTAGCTTTTTCATGTCACACCTGTTTCTTGAGGGCGTCGGCAATTGCGACTATTTCGGGAGTTGGCGGGAGAGTTGCTGCGACTGCCGCAGCATTCGGGTTTGCGGCGATGTCGAGAATCTTGGACTTGGTTGAGGCTTTGTAGATGCCATAAGCAGCGGTTGCGAACGGCGTCACCATGGCAACCAGCTTCGTCATCTCCGCAATCACCTCATTCAATTGATTCCAGATCGCGTAGAGATCGACGCTGTGCGACGACATGAATGCGATAGCGGCGACAGCCCCGCCCATGGCGGTGCCTAAGTGTGTTACTCCGGTTCTGACCTGTGGATTCATTCGCTGCTCCTTATGGATAAATTGAACTCGGCAACTGGAAGTGCGGCATGTCGCAAAATGACCGCCAGTCGCCGCCCCACTCGACGCTCAATTTCAACTCCCGCGCCGCCTGCTTCATGCAACCGGAAAACTGCTTGTACAGCGGGCCATCCCAACGCAGATCGGGGCCGAAGATGAAAGCAACATCGATGGCCTTTCCAAATCCGTCCCTGCCGGGGATGTGCCGAGAGTTCATGGTCCGTGACGCGCCTTTGGCGACCAGAATTCGTTGCTCCGCTACCGAGCGCGTGCCGCATGTCACCACCGGATCGAGTTCGGAAATTTCGACAGCGCGCCTATAGATTTTGACCAGATCGGGATGCACGCCCTTGAGGCTGGTTTCGCTGCGCTGCCATTGCTTGACGGATTGCTGATAGGATTTTGGAATTGGTAGAGCCATGGCTACACATCCTCTCCGAGCGGATCGATCCAGCTAGTCAGATTTCCGCGTGTCACGTCAGCCGCGCCGGTTATGTTGGTGCGAGTGCGGATCGTCGCGCTGTTGTCGGTTCTGACCCGCACCAGGCACGAGAACCCATCAGCGTCGTTGGTCGTGGCTTGAACGCTGTGGATGGTTCCGCTGGCGGCCGAGTCGGTGCTGTCGAGTGATGAAAAGTAACTGTAGCCGCCGCCGCCGGTCGTCGCCGAGATCAAGATGGCGTTCATGGTGACGAGATGCTTGATGCCGGTCGGCACGTTATCGATAACCTGATTGACGGCGGTGGCGGCGGCATAGGCTGCGCTGAATTCCTCTACCGGTGTATTGAGCACGACTTCATTGCGGTATTGCATGAAGCCCTGGATCGCGCCGCCGACCCGAACGCGTGACCCGAGCCTGCGGGCATAGACATAATCCGCGCCGGTCTTGTTGGCCTCGGCGTTGACAGCCGCCAGCACGGTCGCGGCATAGGCTGCGGTGTCGGGATCGGTCCCGGCCACGCCTTTATAGAAATACTTGTCTTCGTTGCCGTCCGCTTTCGACACCGTGAAATAGTGATAGGTGCCGTCCGCGATGGCCGCCGCCGAGTTGCGCCCGCCCAGCGGCGTGCCAGAGGTTCCGCCCGGCGCCCAATTCTGGTCGAGCTGCTTGCCCTGTGCTGACACCGTGATATTGGCGGTGTTGGTGATGTCGCGCCAGGAACCCGCCGTGTTGTTGATGTCGTTGGTGGCGTCGGTGCCGTTCGAGAGGATGCCGCCGCTGTGGAAGCCGCGCGGCAATGCCGTGGTGGCCGCCGCCCAAGCGGCGTCGGTGCCGTTCGAGGTCAGCACATGGGTCGCGGTGCCGAGCGCATATGCCGCCCATGCCGCCGTCTCGCGCCGCAGGATCATTCCTCGGGTTGAGCCGAATACCGAATCCAGCGCCGCCGTAATGGTGCTGAACGCCAACGCATTCGACAGCCGGACCAGGATTTGACCGTTGGCGCTGGCGGTGATGTCGGCAGGGTCGCCGGTCGAGTTGGCCGCGCGCCCTTTGACCGAAACGCCCGCCATATTGACCAGGAAGGCATCGGTGATGGTGTCGTTTGCAACCACCGTGCCGACAGCATCGAGCGTGGTCGCGGTCAGCGCGCCGTCGCTATCGAAGGTCAGCGCCTTGCCCTGCCGGTCGGCCACCACCGGCAGCACCAAGTCGACCGCCTCGCCGGGGATGGCATAGATCGTGCGGGTCCGCAGCACGTCCCAGATTTCCCGCAGTCTGGCGGTGATATGGGTGATGGCCTGGTTGAAGGCGCGAGCCGACACACCGCCGCCTTCTGTGACTTGCGTGGCCCGTTGCGGCCTGTCGGCGCCTTCGATCTCGATAGTTCCGGTGCGCGCGGTGGTGAAGGTGATCCGGGCGTCGGTGATTGGGCGGGGCAGCGTTGCGAGCGAGCCGGATGGGCTATCCAGCGTCCAGTCGGTGATCGGGGTGGTTTTTACCCCATCGTCCCAAACCGCGACCCAATCGGAGAAGTCAGTACCGTTGCCGTAGATCGCAAAGTCGATGGTGATCGGCCCGACCGAGTCCGCAATGACGGCTGTGGTGCGACGTTCTGAATCTGGCAAGGCGGGTATTGCCGTCATGCCGCCACAGTGCGCGGACCGGCTTCGTCAGCAACGCACCGCAAGCCAATAGCCCGCTCCCCGCTATCCCGGCTGAGAGCCAAGCGGTGCTGAGGAGATCGGATAGCGCGTATACCCAGGATGCCATTTATCGGTGGCCAGCCGCCCGGCACGCAATACAACGCCGTTCAAGTCCTGGATGCGGGCATGATGCCGTCCACCATTTGCCCGGCCCGGGGGATTAAGCCCGCGCTTCATCCCCGGATAACGCCGGGCCGATGCAACATTTGATGGGACGGCTTGCGAGGTCGAGCGCGCTTGAGTATATCATGCGCAATTCGGTCGGGACTTTAGACCATCTTATCCCGATCAGCGCTGGCAGGGGTCACATCCTGGCCAGCGCACCCATTTTCACGACGGGGTGGACACTCGATTGGACCGAAGTCCAGGCATCCGCAGCCCCGCCGATCCCGAAGGACAAGCCGCAGACTGCGCCATGCTGGATTTTCAGCAACGCACCGCTATTCGTCAGGAGGGTTGGCAAAATATCGCAACATTTGCCTCACCCCGGCGTAGGACTGGAACGGGATCAGCCGCTCCATCGCGTTGCGCTGGCCCTGCGTGGTTTCGCCTTTGGCGGCGCTTACGGCGGCTTGTGGCATACCAAGCACATCCTCGGCCATTCCCATCATTGGACCGAATACCGACGAGACATTGCGCCCCTTGATCCGCTCCGAGCCCTGGCGGCCTTCGTCGAACACCTTCATCGGCCCCCGGATCGGGTTCATGCCTGACAGCTTTTCCGAGGCATTGGCCAGCATGAACGGCAACATGAACACGCCGGAGCTATCCAAGCCCTCGCCGATCCACCAGCCCGGATTGTCGGCGAAGTTTGGCAGCTTGTCGACGCGGTTGCCAGCCACAGCCTTGAGATAGGTGCCGAGCATGCCGATCGCGGTCAGCGCCGCGACGCCTGTGAGGAAACGCGTCGGCCCTTCCTGTAAGCCGCGCAGCAGGATGCGCTGATGCGACGCGAGATTGAAGGTGTTGAATTGCGCGATGGTGCGGCCAAGCTCGGTGTTGGCCAGCAGCGGAATGTCGGCCACCGACCGGGTGACGACCAGAGAATCCAAGTCCTTGTTCAGCGCCGCGCGATAGGCCCGCCGTGCCGGCTCGTCGGTCCAGCGTTCGGTCCCGGCCACCCTCACCCGCTCGTGAGTCTCGCCGTGGGCGGCGAATTGCTCGGCGATGCGCCCGGCCATGGATTGATCGATGCCAGTCCATTTCAGGAAATCGCGATCCTTGGCGCTGGCGGTGTCCCATTTGGTCGCCGCGCGCAGGATGCGGTTCTGCGAGACCACCGTCGAGATCGAGCGGATGCCGTCGGTCCATATCCGGATGCCGTTCCAGTTCGACGCCACGGTGGTCATGTTGTCCATGAACTTTTCCACCGGCCCCTTGGAGGTGTAGGTGTCGGTGATGTCGGCGATGGTCGCGAGCCGATGCGCCAGCACCCGGTCGGAGATGTTGCCCGCCAGCTTGCCCTCGTTCACGCTCATCCGGGCCGCCGGCAGGTTGCGCAGCGCCGAGAACGAATCCGCCATGAACGGGGTGAGGCCATGCACCATGGCGGTGCGCGGGGCTTCCGGCAGCGACGACAGCAGCACTTGCCCCATCAGCCGGATATAGTTGAACGACCGCGCGATCCGCAGGATGTGGCCGTAATCCATCGCGGCCTGGCTTTGCGGGAAATTGTTGCGCAGCAAGTCACGGATGCCTTCAAGGTCGTTGATGTCCTGGCGCTCGGCCTTTTCCAGCCCGATCAGCTTGTTCTCGCTGGTTTCGGCCGAACGTAGTTCTCGATAGCGGTCCTTGATCTTGGTGAAGGATTCCGCCATCAGCGGGTCGCCAAACTTGCGGGTCAGTTCCACATCGGTCGCCATGATGCGGTGGTATCGCCGCCCGATCATGCGGATGTTGTGTTCCATCCACGGGTCGAGCAATTCGTCCGGCATGTTGAAGGTGCGGCCTTGCAGCGGACCTCGCGCTCCTACTTTGATGAACTCGGGACGGATTTGGCCGGGGTCGGAGGCCGAGCGCCCGGTGTATTTGTCGAACACCTCGTCGGCCACCTTGCGCGCCCGGTCCCATGTGGCGTCGGCGTCGCCGAACTTGGCCTCGCGTTCGGTACGGATTTCGGTTTCCACGTCGCGCAACGCACGCTGCGCCGCAGCCTTGGTGCCATCGCCAGCGCCGTCGACCTTGGCCCGTGCCTCGGATAGCCGCTCGGCAGCCTTGGCTTCGAACTCGGACAACCAACGTGGCGCGCTGCGATGCACCCATTCCGCCACCGCGTTCTTGAAACCATGCTCGTCAGCCTGCATCTTGATCCGGTTCGGCACCCGGGAGAAATACGAAACAGCTGTATCCACCGATACGTCCTCGGGCAGCTGTTTCAGGTTAACCGCCTCGTCCTTGAGCGGATCGAACACGCTCTTGCGCCAAGCCTGCGCCGCCTGTGCCACCTCGGGGATTTCGTGCGTGTCGCCGCGATAGGCCGCGCGCCCGGCCTCGTCCTCGAACGCGGTCTTGCTCAAAGCGTCCTTCCCCACGCGCTGGCGATAGGCTTTATAGGCCGCATCGGTCGCGGTCTCGGCCTGCATCAGCCCGGCGTTCCATTCCTTGCGCAGCGTTTCCACCGCCTGCGGCGTCGCCATGCCATCGCGATTGCCGCGCAGATATTGCGTCATCTCGGACAGATTAAGCGCCACATCGCGGCTGATTTCGTTCGGGCTTTGCAGCAAGCGCTGGCCGGGATTGGTCCAAGCGGTAGCCTTTGCCACCGGCCCGGCGACGGCTCCCGCGATAGTCAATTCGTCCAGCGTCTTGTTGCCGAGCGCCGCCGCGCCGAGCGAGACCGGAGCGGTGTCCTGCATCACTGGCGCTGGGGCCGTGGTCGACAGCAATTCGTCGTCCAGCCTGCGCACCGCCGAGGTCCATTCCGCATGGCTCAACAGCCTTGCGCCGCCAGATCCGAGCAGCCCGCCTATCACCACGCCCGCCGAGATGTTGACCGCACTCTCGCCCGGCGTGCGGAGTTCCTGTGTCGAGTGCAGGCCCAATTCCTGCGCCGCCACGCCGACGCCAGCAGCAGCGCCGACGCTCAGCGCAGACTTCGCCACCGAAAACCCGCCCTTGGCCCCCTTGATGAACGCGCCGCCTGGCAACAGCGTCGGCCAGTCCAGCGTGCCGGCGAGCATGCCGAGCGGCAGCGTGGCCCATGCCGGCGCGGCGTCAATCAGCTTGCGGTTCTCGCGCTCGCCGTCGATCTGGCGTTTCACCGCATCGAAGTCGGCGCGGTTGAATACGTCGGTGAAACTGTCGAAATTGGCTTCGTATGGCGTGCCCTTGATTTCGGCCCAAGGGTCGATGCCATCGTTGTCCAGCCGGTAGCGTTGCTCCGACGCCAGATAGGAGCCGATGGTGTTTTCGGCCTTGAACGTCGCGGCTGTCAGTTCGCCAAGGTTGAAATCCTTTGGCTTGACGGCCTCGCCAATCGCGCCGGGCGTCATCGCCATGCTCTTCGGCGTGTCGAGCGTCAGGCCGGGATCGGTCTGCGGCATGTCGACAATCGGCATCACGGCGCTCCGGCGGTCGTGGTCCGGTCAGCCTCGGGGACAAACGCCGCGCGCTTCGCGATGGATTGCACGCCCCGGCGCTCGCTCTGCTTTTGCTGGATCACTTTCGGATCGACCACGAAGGCGCGGCCCGGATTGGTGGTGCGCGGCACGCCATCGGCGTCGTTCCACAGCAATTGATACGGCACCGGCTGGCCGGACTTGAACGCGGCGGCGGTCTTGCCCGCGATCGGCATCAGCCCGATCTTGTCGCGGGTCACTTTCGCGCCGGACTCCGCCATGATCGCGCTGACCGCATCCTCGGCGATCAGTTGGGACGCATCGGGAATGTTCGCCATGCCGGGCGCCATCTCGGGCGGATAGCGCATCACCACGTCCTTGCCGCTGACGCTGCTCGCGCCCCACACGATCTTGAGTTGCGACTGCGCCAGTTTCTTCGAAAGCCTCAAGTCGCCTTTGTCGAGATAGAATTCCTTGGTCAGTTCGGCGTAGTCGCGGAACATCTCGTCGCGCTGGCGCTGGGTAAAGCCAATGGACGGATCGGTGAACGGCACAATCGGCACCTTGTCGAATGCGCCTTGCAGGTCCGAAACGCTCAGCTTTCGTTTCAGGACTTCATCGATATTCTCGCCCTTGATCTGGACGTTTGCCCTGATTTTGGCCTGATATTCCGGATCGCGGCCTTGGATCAGCTTGCCCGCCGCCTGCTCTGCCGTCATGCCAAGGTCGTCAACGTAATGCCGGAACGCCACCGCCTCCTCCTCAATCTCCTTCTTGCCCGCCACCTTATGAAACGCATCGGGATCATCGGCCAGCAGCGACGACGCCAGCGAAGCCGCCGCCGCGACCCGCTTCGGATTGTTCGAGAACAGCGTTCCGGAAAATACCTTCTCCTCCTCGTCGCCGTTGAAGATCGAAATCTGACCCGGCCCGTCGTGGGCGCGGATCACTTCGCGGAAGCCGCGCCGCTGCGTCACCGCAGCCGACAGCGCCGCCGGGTCGTCGTAATTCAACGGCGCAGGCGGGCCGTGCAGTTCTCGCGCCGCCCCCATGGCATACGGCGCTTTCGCCATCCCAGCCTCGACCGATTTAACCGCGTCCTCGGCGGTATCGATCACGCGGCGGGTTTTCGGATCGCCGCCCTGCGCCGCCATCGCTGCCATCTGCGCCCGGAACGCCTGCCGGGCATTGATCGGCATCTGCATCACCGTCCGCGAGGCTTCAAGCCCTGCGAGCTTAGTATCGACCCGTTCGACCAGATCGTTGCGCCCGGTATCGTGCAGCAACTGTGCGATGTCCCTGACCTCCTGATCGCCGGGCGCGCGGCCCTTGCCGATCGCGGTTTCCATCGTCGAGACCATGCTTTCCGCGCGCGCGCCCAGGTTCTTGCTGACATCGTTGACGGCCTCCTGCCGCACTGCCTCGACCCATGTTCGTGCCGCCGCCGGTAATCGGGATTCGTCCAGGCCGCCGGGCGTCGTGCCCATCTTGCGCTCGGCCCAGGACACCAATTGCGCAGCGGTCGGGTTGCGCTGGAAGATCGAGGCATTGGCGTCAATCGAGGCTTGCGCCACCACGCCGCGCAAGCCCTGACCGGGCTCTGCTTTCAGCACCTTGATGGCGTCGCCGGGCCCGAGGAAATGCGCCAGATACAAAGCGCCGTTGTCAGTGCGGACGCCTGCGGTTTCCAATTGCGCGCGGTTCTGCTCGGCGTAGCGGCCGATCATCTCGCGGGACAATCCCCGGTCCGTCCGCAATGACAGGATTTGCTCGTCGGTGTTGCCCGCCGCCAGATCGGGCCGCGTGCGCTTGACCATATCGAGCCAGGTGGCGCGCACGAATTGACCTGAGCCAAGCGCGCTCGACGCGATGGCCTGCGCATTGGCGTTGCCACGGCTTTCGGTGCTTTCGATCCGGTCGACCAGCGTGCCGCTCTGGCGCATGGCCCGCACCGCGTCGAGGCCCTCGGGAATTGGCAGCGCTTGGATCGAGGCCCGCCAGCCATGGAACACCTGATAGGACGACAGCTTGTAATATGACTCGACATCGCCAAGGTCTTTGCTGCGCTGCAACAGATCGTTGACCCGGCGGCTGTCATATGGCGCGGTGGTTTTAAGGCCCTCGATGGTCTCGCCGACCAGCTTCTTGTTGGCGTCGACCAGCGCCTTGTTCTCCGAGGTGCGGCCTTCCAGTGCCGCCATGCCTCGCGTCACGATCTGCTGGCGCTCGGCGGGCGTGAGATTAAGCGACGGATTCCACGCCTGCTCCTGCAAATGCCTGCGGGCATCGGCGGCGGCGGTCGGGGTCGCCTTGTCGTAGACGCCGATGGCGCTTCCGATCACGGCCTCGCCCTTGTGCCGCGACGCCATCGCGTCGATTTCCTGGTCGATGCGCTCCTGCGGGTATTTGAACCGCGCGTCGGTGGCGAGCTCGCCGTACAGCGTACGGATGCTTTGCTGCACCTCCTGATATTCCGGCGTGCCGACGCCACCTTGGCGTGCCAGCGCCGCGCCCTTGTTATCGAGTCCGGTCAGGCTCGACTTGTAGGCCCGCGATGCTTCATCGACGTTGATCTTTTCGGCCTGCACCAATGCGGTTCGATAGTTCTGCCCACCCTCGCGCGACAGCACCTTGTCGATCGAAGGCTTGACCAGCGGATCGAGCGGGCGATCCGGATTGTCGACGAATTGTTTCGAGAACGAATCCCATGCCTGCTTGAAGCCATCCGGGTCGTTCGGATGCGCCAGCCGTGTTTCGGTCGCCTTGGTCTCGATCTCGGGCTCGACCTTCGCCAGATAGGTCATGCGCGCGGCGCGGTTGAACGCGGCCCCGGCAGGCCCGATGATCGGCTGGCGGTCGATCACCAGATTGCCGCCGTCGTCCTTGCGCACGGCCTGCGTTCCGGCCTGCTCGGCTGCGACAGTGGCGACCTTCTCCAAGCCGTCGCCGACCTCCGCCATGGTTTTCGACAAGATCGTGTAGGGCGCGGCGGCATCGGCGGCCGAAAGCTGCGCCATGTTGCGGGTCTGTGGCGTCTGGACGACGCTCAGGCGGCGGGGAATTTGCGGGAGACTAGCCATGGATTATCACGCCTTTCCCCCGTAGCCCTGCGCAATACCGCCGGCCACCTTGGCCGCCGCGCCGATGTAGCCCTGTTTCAGCGCGAAGTTGCCGACCGACCGCTGATAGCTCGCCACGTCGCGGCCATAGCGCGCCATGCGCTCGTCTTCGGCGGCTTGCAATTTGATCGAGGCAACCTGAGTGCGCCGGTTGCGATCCGAAATCATGGTCTCTTTATCCTTGATCGCAATCCCGGTCGGGCTGGCCGGGTCGATGCCAGACACCGCCCGGATGGCGTCGATGTTGGCCAACGTGGTCGACAGTTCCTCGCGCAACGCCACGTCGGTCTGGTCGGCGGCAATGCGGCCGAATTCGGCGGCGCGCTCGGCACGGGCTGCTGCGAATTCGGACTCGCCGGCCTTTTGGTTGGCGGCGGATTGCGCGGCTTGGCCCTCGGCCACCTTGCTATAGGCGCCAAACCCGGTGGAGGCGATAGAGGCACCAATCGCGATTTCCGGTCCCATGGTCAGATTTCCACTTCGTAGGACAGTTCAAGCACGCGCAACGTGCCCGGCGTGGTCTTGGTCAGTTCCAGACGCGGATCGAAGTCAGAGCCATTCGGCTGGAAGGTCTCGACGCCCTCGCGTTGCGGCGGCGCGGCGTCCTGGTCCTCACCCTGCTTGTACGCCGCGATGATGGTCGGGTTGTTGCCACCCACCGCGCCGAAGTTGAACCCGGTGGAATTCTGGAACTTGACCGCGACCTCGCCGAGATTGCGTTTGTGCAAGGTCTGCTTGGCAGGTTGGCCCTCGCTGGCATGGGGGATGAACGGCTCGAACGTGGCGTCATAGGCGAGCCCGACCCGCACCGTCGAGGCGGCAAAATCGTCGCCCTCCTCCAAGGTCAAGTCGCCATCGTCGTCGACCTCGCGAGTGCCGTAATAATACAGTCCGTCCATGACATCGACATCGCCGCCCGCGAACATCCACAGCGTACCGGTGCCGCCGTTGTCGGATTGCAGCACCGCGCCGGGATGTACGAATGTCGCCAGCGCCATGTACATATTGCCGGCGCTGGAATCGCTGATCCGTACCCAATGGTAGAGATAGGCGGTGTCCTGGTCGGTCGACAGCAGCGTGATGGTGCCGGCATTGGCGTCAGCCGCCGTCAGCGATTTCAGCAACGTGCCGTCCGAACCAGTGGCGTCCGGCGCGGTATTGGAGCCGCGCAATTCGAAGGTGATGACGGCTGCGGTGTCCGACCAGCCGGCGTCGGAACTGGCATAGACCGTGGCGCTGCGCACCGGCTGCGCAACGGTCATCAACCGGCCATAGAACCCCGAGGTGCCAGCTCTGGCGCCGCCCTGCGCCGCCGTCTTGGTAATGTCGCCGTCGTCCAATGCGGTCAGTCCGCCGCCGCTGGTCAGGTCGCCGATCGCGGTGCCGCCGGTCGGATGATAGTCCAGTGCGTCCTCGGTCTGCGCCACCAAGGCGGCGGGCACGGCATTATAGGCCAGCTGAGCGTCGAGATAGGCGTCCTTGTCCATTTCCTCGACCAGATAACGGTCGACGGAATCGATGGTGTATTTGACCGTGAACAGCACGGTGCCGGCGCGCGACGTGACCCACTGGAACAGGCCCTCGCCGCCCGGCGTCCACGGCAACCAGCCCCACCATTTGCGGCGCGGGTCGAACCGCCCGACCGCAATCGAGCCGTCGTCGTTCAAAACCATCAGGTAGCGCTCGGGGTATTCGCCGTCCCCGGTGGTGGCGACGATGGCGCTGGGGTTCGACAGTAGATGCGAGTGCCATTCCGCCAGATCGTCGGCGACGTAGGGCTGCGCGGTCTGTCCGGTCGGGATAATGCCGATGACTCGGCTGCCGCCGGCATTGATGAAGGCCAAGCCTTCCGCCGTCTCCACCGGGCGCACCGTCGAGGCCGCATCCGAGGTGATGCGGCGGAATGTCACCGAACCTGGCACCAGCGGATTGCTCTCGCTGATCGGGATGCGAAACACCCCGCGCGAAGTGAACACGAATTGATCCGATCCGCCCATGACGTGATAGACGCGCGGCTCGCCGGTCATCAGTTCGACAATCGCACCGGACGGCAAGGCGGTGACATCGAAATCGTTGAAGATGCCGATCGCGGACCAGCAGATCGCTTCCGGCAGGCTCGGGATATCGCAGAAGATCAGCCGTGAAACGTCCTGGTTGCAGGATTGCGGCCAGCCATAGGCGTCGCCGAATACCTGTTCGTCCCAAACGGTTGTCGCCCGTGGCGTCGAGGTCGCGGTAGCGGTGATCGCGGTGCGCTGGAACGGCCCAACCAACGTGTCGGCGGTGGTGAAGCCGGTGCGGAAATTGAGCAATTGCACGTAGACGTAATTGTTGGGGCCGTCGATCTCGACCACTACGCCCTCGGTTTCCGTCACCGATCCCGACACCGGCTCGTCGATGGCGAAGCCCAATTCGGTGTCCGCTGTCACGGTCAAGCGCTGCACGATCAGCAGGGTTTCCAGGCACAGCGCGGTGCCGACCAGCGCCGTACTCACCGCCGTCACCCGCAGCCGCTTGTTGGCCCATTTGATCAGCGAGCCGATATGATCGGCGGTCAGCACGTCGTCGGAAAACGTGATCGTGACCGATCCGGTGACATCGCTCACTAACATCGTGATGCCGCGCTCGGCAATACGGGCGAACGGCACCTTGTCGATGCCGACGCCATCGGTGGCGAAGGTAAAATCCGCGATAGTCCAGGTGGTTTCGCCGTCCCATGCGCAGGTCAGAGGCCGCATGCCGGGGAAGCAGATCACGACGTTGCGTTTGACCAGCGCAAAGGTGACTTGGTACGCGGTGGCAAAGCTCCATGGCATACCGGCAACACCCGCGACGATGGCGTTGGAACTGTCGCGGATTTTCAGGGTGCCCTGACCGAAGCAAAAGCGGTATGTGGTGTCCGAGGCAACATCGATTTCCTCGACTCTGGCCCGATCCGGAAACAGCGCCTCCCGCCCGCAGCGGAATTCCATCGCGCGTGGTGTCATGATCCGCATGTTCGACATCTGCCACCCGCCGGCCCGGACCAATGGCTCGTCGCTGCGCTCGGCATATTCATCGAGCTCGCCAGCCGAGAAATCGCGCTGCCGGATCACCTGCCGGGCGGCCATCAGCCCCTCCGGACTTGGCGGGCGGTCCTGTGCCGGGTAATGAACAGCGCCTTTTTACCCTCCTGCTGGTCGCCCCTGGTCCGGGCGCGCTGCAACAGCATGTCGGCCTTGGCGAGATGGCGGTCGGCGGTGGCTTGGTCCTTTTTCAGCCCGGATTCGATCCCGGCGTTGACCGCCTCCTGCAACGCGGTCTTGAACATGGCGGAGAGGTCGGCAACATCGGCCTCTTGGACGAATTTCGCCATCACGTCGTCGGTGGTCTCGCAGGACAGCAGGATTTCGTTGTTGACGATGCGGTATTCCTGCGGAACGTCGTCGATTTTGACCCAAATCAGGTGCAGGCAGCCGGTCGGCAGGGTGTAGGCGTCCTCGTAATGCTCATCCGGGCTGTCGCCGGTCCTGGTCAGTTCGGCAATCTCGGTGGAGAACTTGAATTCCGAGTCCTCCAACATGGCCTCGAACCAGGTGTCGTAGGCCGCCGAGCAGACATTCCACTCGTCCGTGCCGTCGTCCTCGCTGACGGGCTGGCGCTGGCCCTTGAGCAGCAGGCACCTCGACACCAGGCTCAATTTGTCGTCGATCGGCATGGCCGGACGGTGGAACGGGTTAACCCTGCCAGCAACGCACCGCTACCGGCCTTGCGGCGGGAGCGGAAAAGAGACAGAATCCTCGGCATGGAAACAGTCGCATCCCTGATTGTTGCTTCGGTCGTCGGCTTTGGTCTCATCTTCGCTTTTTTTCGAAATGGACCTTCGACATGGGCCGAAAAGTTCTTCATGCTGAAACTAGTTGGATGCATGTCCGGTTGGTTCCTTGTCGGCACGACCCTGGGCGGATTCATCGGCTGGTTTCTTGGCGATGATTATGGCGGCTGGTTCTACGGCGCATGGGTTGGGGCAGACACTATTTTAGTGCTTGGCTTCTGTTGGTATGGGTACTGTCTGATTTTTGACCAAGACAGAATTCCAAAAATTCCTGACAGCTTTCGACCGTACTAAAGGCGCAACGATCCAAACCTTGACGGCTCTTGACCACGCTACGGCACATAAGCTGACATGCCGATCCCGGCTCGGAAATAAACATTCGCTGCTGGCGCTGCTAACGCCGCGTTCCAGCCAGCCTCTTTCGATTGCGAACGGGCGTTGGTGAGAAACGCCGCCGTCGTAGCTGTGCATCCAGCGGGCAGCGCGCCACAACCGGATATTTGAGCGTTGTAAGTTCCGACCGTCACAGTCGGATCGGTCAGTGTCGGTTCGCCGCCGGTCCAACCACTAGTGGTGCAAGCTGATACTTTGTACTTATTGCCAGAGAGGACCGTCCCCGAACCTAAGTCCTCGATAGGCGTACCACCCCAAGAGCAGATCACATTGTTGATAGCGGAGTTGACCCCAGAGCCAGAGATTTGAAGACCCCAATCGCCCGCACTCTGCGGATTGGCTTTGAACACAAGATTATTATAATAGGTCATCGTCCCGACATCGAACGGATGACTGTTATAAGTAGCGATGAGAGCAGGCCCACCAGCACCACCACAATCAGCTAGACCCTGTATTCCTTCCGTGTAAACATTGTTGCTTATTACTCCGGTTTGCGCTTCCGGCATCCCAAAGTTAGCAGCTATTGGATTGCCGATTTGCAGATTATCATCTTGCGTCCCGCCACTGCGCTGCTGCGCCGCGCAGGAGTCATTCGCAATGATATTTTTTCTAAGAATTATTGGGGGATCGGTAAAAGTCCCGATGTAGAAATTATGATTGAACGCGGTTTGCACGGCCCCCGACCAAGTGGCGGTGTTGTTTCCGGTTCCGCCGGTCGTATTCAAGAAAACAGCGGGGGCGATTGGAGTGACCGATACGTAGAACCCGCCTTGAGACGTGGTTGCGTTGGCGCTCATCGTGAGCTGCGTGGCGCTGTCGATGGAGATGATCGTGGTCGCCGCAGGAATGCCGCCAAAGACCGCGACGATACCAGCGCCAACCTGCATCGCCGTGGTATCGATCCCGGTGATGATCGGGCTGCCGTTGGTCACGGTGCCGGTGGTGTTGTTCACCGCGAAAAACGGATTGACCGAGAAGGCGCTGGTCTCCGATGCCGTGGCGTTCTTGCTAAGCGTGATCTGCGTACCGCTATCGACCGAGACAATCGTGGTGTTGAACGGAATGCCAACTCCCGTCACTAGCCTCTCGGTCGCGCCAGCCGCCATGCCAGCCGTGCTGGCGATTCCAGTGATGACCGGGCTGCCGTTGGTCTTCACCCCGCTGGAGCTTATGCCGGGGATGATCTTGAACGTCGTTCCGTTGTTGCTGAAAACATAGTACGACGTTCCGCTTAGTATCCCTCCATCGGACGAGGCGAATGTTATCCGGTTGCCCGCCGTCGGGATTGTCGGAAGCTTATTGCTCGTCCAAGTCACCACGGCTGGCGTGGCTTGCGTGACAGTCACCGACGCTGGCGTGATGAGAGTCGCATTCCAGCCATTGCGGTCGAACAGGTTTTCCTCGACCAGCACATCGGTATAACCCGACAACAAAAACCCGGACGAATTTCCAAAGATTGGATTGTTGTTCGAATACTGATCGACGATGACGTTGCGGCGAATGCGCACATCGGTGTAGGTCGATCCTTGCATGTCGAAAGCAAAACGGTAGAAACTAAACTTGGTATCCTCGAACAAAAGAAAAGTTGCGCCAGCGAGGAACGAAATCGCGTTCCTGCCGCCCGCATTGCCATCGTACCCTGCGTTGGCTGGGTCAGCGACGTAGTTATAAAACTCAAGACCTACAACCGCTAAGCTGCCAGCAGCGCCGCCATAGAAAAGAATATTCCCGCTGGAATCATTGGACCTCAGAATCGGCCTAGCGCCGGTGCCGTAGGAAGATATCAGCACAGGAGCGGACGCGGAGGCCCCCGTGGGCATGCCGTTGCCAAACCCCTCGGCGGTCCAAGTGTCGCCCTTCTTCAACAGCAGCCAATCGGGCTTATTGCCCCGCGTCAGCGAGACGCCTTTGGCTATCGTCAGGCACGGCGCGGCTTCGGCAGCGGCTTGAGTTGTGGCCGAAGTGCAAGTGCCGTCATTGCCGGTGGAGCTTGAAACCGTTGTGTAGCACGTTCCGGTCTGCGTCCCCGTGCCAAGAGCATTGCATGTGCCAGTACCGGCCGTGGCGCAAAGATCGGTCCAGCCGTTGACGACTGTCCAGCAAGTGCTGGCACCACTAGGCGCGCCGCTAAGAAGGATTGCCTCGGAGCAAGCAATAGCCGAGAGCGAGAGGAACGTAGTTAGGAGGAAGGCGGTGAGTTTTTTGGTCATAGTCACAAACTAAATCTACCGACGAGATACGCATCCATACAGTCGCGGTCAGAGGTTCCCAATGCTGCGCTGTAAATTATGATCTCCGCAACCGGCCCGTACCATGCACGGGTTAGATCAGGCACGCTCAACGCCAACACACGGGCGCCTATAACAATACTATTGCTGTCGGTAGGAAGGGTGCTGATCCAACTTTTAGCGGAGGCGACCGAAGAACCGACAGAATTGTTGATATAAAATTTGCTGTTCGTTCCGTCTAATATATTTCCGAGACGATAATTGGTGGCAAGAGAGATTGCTTGGGTGGACGCATCGCCATTACGATAATAAGCAAGTCCGTTGTTTGTTGCATCTCTCGCAATCCAAGAAACGCTCGCATTAGAATCCCAGTCATTAAGAGTATCATTTACAATACCAACAAGGCCGCCGTCAGCTTCCGTCCCGGTTAACATTTGCCCAGCAACGAAAACCGAACCGGTTGTTCCAGTTCCCATATCAACGGTACTAGAAGCAGTGGTCAACACCCCGCCAGCTTGGAAATCGATCGCAGGGAAACCGTTGAAACCGGTGGCGTTGTACGGCACAGTCCCGCTGTTGGTCAGCGTGTAGCCATGGCCGCTATTATCAGTCAGCGCCGTAATTGGATCGCCAGTACGTCCAGTGTCGGCCTTGTACCAAGCAACGAGACCGGAAGGAGTGGCAGGAGTCCAGCCTGCGCACGCACCTGCCGCAGCGATCGAAACCTGCGGGCGCGATTGCCAATAGGAATACGCCGGAGCCAACAGCAACGATGCCGCAGCGAGAACCGCCGCGAGTAGTATCGTCTTGCCGAACCTCACAGCTTGAATCCCCAGGAGTTAACCGTGACCGATCCGCCGGTTCCGGGCGCGGGCGACTGCACCGCGATGCTGGTGTTGGCGGCGCTCGCCGGAACGCACGGCTGGAAAATCATTTCGGTGATGCCCATGCCGCTCGCTGCCGGCGCGGTCCAGTGGGTGAAATTCATCGTCGAGGTGATGACGCCGGTTAACACCACGCTGCTGGTCGCCGCCGACGTGGCGTTTGACCGCACCGAAAATCCACAGATGTAGGTTGTGACCGACGACGCGCCCGCGAGTGTCGCCGTGGTGGCGCTGGTCGTTCCGCTCGCGCTCGCGGTATATGGCGTTGCTTGCGACGCATACGGCAGATTGCTGGACTCGATCAGCGTTTCGCCCTTGATGTTCATCACCGGCATGTTGGTTTGCGCGGTGGTGTCGGTCGGGCGCGTGGACAACGTGCGGAGGCCGATCGGCGACATGGTTTGGCCCGAAGACGTTGAGCCTTGAGAAACGCCAACCGCGCTGGTGATATTGACGACGCCGGGATTGGTGGATGTGAGAATTTCCGTGCCGGCGGAATTGACCTGCACGCTGGCCGGACAGACCTTCGTGGTGAAACAGGTGAAGGCGAAGATGGTTGTGCCGACGCCTTGCGTGACGGTGTAATCCGACATCGCGTAGCTGATCGGGAACGCCAAGATTATGGCGGCCGATACGACCTTGATCCAGCTTCCAAAAAACTTGCGCATCCTAGCCTCCTGAAAGTCCCGGTATGTATTGGCTGTCCATCAAAACGGGCGCGGCGGAAACCGCCGTCACCGTGATATCGAACGACTTCGACGCCACCGCTGGCGTGACGCCCGAGACCGCCGCCGTGATGGTGTCCGTTCCGGCCGTCAGCGTGTCGGCCACGGTGACGACGCCCGTGCTGGAATCGACCGCGTATTTGCCGCTGGCGTCATCGGTCAGCGACCACGACGGCGTGCCGCTGGTACGGCCTAGGATGGTGAGCGTGCCGACGACGGTGCCTACCGTGTCGTCGTCTTCCGCCGTGTTGCCAGACAGCCGCATCGACGGTTTGACGCCCAGCAGGATCAATCGTTTTTGCAGTGGGCTCGCCATCAATTCACCACGGCGCCAGAACGAGCCGCAGTTCGCGCGCCGCCGCCTGCGTCACCGCCGAACCCGCCGTTCCAGACCTGACCTTGAGAAACCGGATGCCGACGAAATCGGCCAGTGGGATGATGATGGCGCGCGAGGACGACGCCGTGACGTTGTATTCAGTGCCGGCGGAATCGTAGAGATTGTTGAAGGTCACGTTGTCGAAGCTGGATTGGAACGTCAGGTTCGCCGCCGTCCAGACGTTCGGCATTTCGATGCGGGCGAGCCTTGATCCGGCCAGATCGATGGCGTCGGACAACGATGCACTGGCCGCGATCGAGGCGATGACATTCGGGGGGTCGCCAGCAGCCATGATGGCCTCCGTTCCTGTGCCGCGAACCTGCGGCCACGGACGAAAGCGAGCAACGCACCGCTACATGGTGTCGGGGTTCTGGTTGACCGGGATCGCCAGCGGCGGCAGATGCGGCACCACCGACATGATGAACAGCACTTGCTCGGCGGCCTCGGGCTTGCGGTCGAGTTGGATCAGGAATCCGGCGAGGTTGCGCCGCAGATCGTGGGCGAACGGATTGACCGCAAGTTCGGCCCTTAAGCTCGCCATGCACGGCTCGGCCGAGCCTTTCCACCTCACCTCGGAACAGAATTTCGACGGCGCAAAGCGGAGTTCATAATCGAACGGGAACAGCCGCGCCGCCGCCTGCATCCGGGCGAAGCGTTCGGCCTTGGTCCCGAAACTCTCGGGCACGGCGGATGCGGCCATAATTGCGGCGGTAATATTGCAAGCCCCGAACCACAGCCCCGTCGCGGCATAGATGGCCAAGAGCCAATGCCGCCAGCGCCGCCGTGACCGGCCAATGCAGGGGAAATCCAGGAATGCCCTCCACCACAAACGCGAGCAGCAGCGCCCGCGCCGGGGTGAGGGAACCCGCCAGCGCAAAGCTGAGCAACGCACCAAGCAGCAATGCGCCGGGGCCGTATTCGTAGATCAGTTCCAGCGCGTCGTTGTGGGCGTGCGACGGGCGGCTCTCGAAAAAGTCGTGGCGCTTCATGTGGCCGGGAAACAACGTGTAATACGATCCCGCCCCCGATCCGGTCCAGGTCAGGCCGGCCACGCTGTCGCGCCAAATGTCCAATCGCTGTAATGTGCTGGATTGATGCGGCGAATGGTTCGACAACACGATGGCCAGCAATACCAGCCCCGCCAGCAGCGAAACCGCCAGCGTGCGCGAGCGCGGCCAAACCCACGCGAGGCCAACCGCCGCCAGCGCCAGCAGCGCGCCCCGTCCCATCGGCAGCACCGCCGCCGGCAGGCACAGCATGGCCGCGAAATATTGGCGGTATAGTACCAGCGCCACCATCACCAGGACTGCGGCCTCGGCCAGATAATTGCCGACCACGAATAATCCTGCCGGGCCGGATTTCTGCGGGATGCCGTCGAAGCCGATGACTTGTGCCAGCACCAGCGAGGAGTTGAGGGCGATGCCGATGCCTGCCCCGAGCAACACAGGTTCTAGCGAAACCAGCCGCGAGCCGACCAGGTACAGCCCGGCGAGGGCGGCCCAATGCCACAGCGCCAGCACGCCAAGCGTTGGATCGGGCGCCCATGACAGCGAGGCCATGGTGAAGGCGAGGAAGCCAAAGCCCAGCAGATCGGGCCATTTGACGGGCGCGTTATCTTTCCAGCAAAAAATTAACGCCAGAATCGGCCCACCGGCATAGATCAGCGCCCAGCGCGGCAGATCGCGGTGCCCGATGATCGGTGGCACCAGCAGCACGGTCAGGACAAAGAAAAACGCCCCGACCAGAAGGCCGGGGCGAGTTTGCGTCGCGGGAGGAGACACGTAACGGCTAGTTGAAGTAGCCGTAAACCACGATCATGTTGATGCTAGAATTGTTCAGCACGCAGCTCACGCAATCGAGATAGAGCCGCGTATCGACAGTCCGCGAGAACGAGGCCCGGATCAGCGTCGAGCTGGTGGTGGCGACGCTGGATGCGAGCAGGCCGAGCGCGGACACGACCTGCGCGCTGCCGTTGGTGGTGCCGACCTTGATGCCGCCGGCCAGATTGGTGCCGGAGGTTTCCTCGACGGTGATGGCCGAGATGAAGGTGCCGGCCGGAAGGTCGACGAAGTTGCCGCTGGCCGATGTGGTGATGCCGGTTACGGCGACCGAGCCGAACGGCGGTTCGACCGAGAAGCCGGCGGCGATGGCGGCGCCGACGTTGGCCTGCTGAATCCGGGCGCAGCCACGGGCGTTGAGCGAATATGTCACGCTTGAGGTTGCGGCCCATTGCGACGGACCCAGCGCGGCGCCGGTTCGTGACGGGGCGCACATCCTCACCGCTGCGGCGTCGGCCGGGGTGAAGCTGGCCGGAACCGCCGCCAACGCGGCGAGCAGGGCCAGGACAATCAGCGCGCTACGTTTCATGGTGCAAGCTCCTTCTCGGTATTGGTCGGTAGCGTTTCCGGCGCAGCGGCAGAAAGCGGGGCTTCGCGCTCGCGGCGCTTGACCTCGGCGCCGATGATGGCGTTGGCGATGTCGGACGTGCAGTTCTTCTCGGCGCCGAGCGTGACCGCGAGTTTTTTCCGCTCAGGCCAGGATAGCGCGAGCCAGTCTTGCGGGATCGGATCGGGCGGAACGTCGGCTATGACGCGGACGATCTTCTTTTCCCGAGGAGCAGCGGCGTCGGAGGGCGGTTGCTCGGTCGAGTAGCGGCCCTTGCCGCGTTTCAGCGCTTCGCGGGCGCGGATGGCGTACATCTCGATCCAGCCGGGATCGGGCTTGCCGTCGTCGTTGGTGCGTTCGTTGTCCCAGACCTTGACGATCTCTGGCACGTCTATTCTCCGTTATCCGCGCCGGCCGCTCACTGGCCGGGCAGTTTGGCGATGAACGCCTTGAAGTTGATACCTGTGGCGATGGTGCCGGCCACCACGATGTAGACCCGGAGGTATTGGTAAACCGTGTCGTCCTGGTAATTGGTGAACAGCAGCTCGTAGCGTCCGGTGGTGGAATCCTGAGCGCCGCCTTGGCGCACTTCGGTGGCGCCGAGATTTAGTTGTCCGAGGTTCTCGACACCCGAGGCGAAGGCCGAGTCGTTCGAGCCTTGGACGATGATGTCGTATTCCTCGTCGTTCGAGGCAATCTCGACGGCGCTCACATCGACCACCAGCACGGCGTCGAGCCGCGCGGCGCCGACATTCTTGACCTTGGCCGCTCCGGAGACCGTGGCTGCGGCGGTTGCCGCGACCAGACCGGCGTCCTTCATCAGCATATCGGCGTCGAAATCGTAGGTGCGCAGGCCCATCTGGGTCTCCTATTGCTTTCGTGTCTCGCGCCGCCGTCAGGCGACGATCGCGGCGTTAGTCCAGCTATCCAAGCGGTGGAGGCAATATTTGCCTTCGTCTACGAGGCCGATGTCCCATGAAAGGTGATCGCGAAGCGTTATCTGGTCTTCCAGCAGACCGCAGTCCTTGATCGACAGCGAGGAGTGCTGGATGCCGTGTACACCGGCTTCGCCGAACTTGATGATGTAGAGCGACGCCGTGACGGCCGAGCCGCCGCCGGAAGCGACCTCGTTGAATTGCAGGACCGGCGTATGATCGTCTTTCTCGTAACCGATCAGGAACGGGAAGCCGCGATAGGTCATTTTCGGCATGCCGAGCTGGTCCCAGGTCTGGATCACGAACCCGGTCAGCGTCGAAGTGCGCGCCGCCGCGATCCACAGCGGGATCGAGTCGTAGGGCACCAGGATCGCGCAATTGCCGTTCTGCTTGTTCACGGCATTGAGCGCGACATCGAGTTTGCCGAGCGACAGCGCCGCGCCGCCCGACGAGGCCGAATTGTGCGTGTTGCGGCTGAACAGGGTGCAGCGGGCTTGGAGGCCGTTGAATTCCCGCGCGTTCGAGGTGTTGTCGCCGACCACAAAAACGTCGGCCCACTTCCGGCCGGCGGCGGCGAGCAACATCTGGCGTTGCTGTGCGCGCCGGGTCTCGCCCTGGCGGCGCACGATGGCGCTATCGATGTCGATGTCGTGGTCCATGATAAAGGACGCTTCCTGGAACGGATCGACATGACCGGCACCGGTCGAAGAACCTTCGTTGATGCCACGGAATACCGGGCTTGGCAGCGATGCCTGCCGGGTGCCTTCCCAGATCGGACCGGTCATGCCGGCGATCGGCAGCATCCCGAAGATGTCCGTCGATCCCGCGAACATCTCGATTAGCGGGCGCTCAGAGCTGGCGCCCATGCCCCGGGCATATTCTGGAAGTGTCTGCATCGCCATGGCTCAGTGCTCCTGGTCAATTGGCTCGCGGTCGTGGGGCATGCGCAGCGGCGTACTCGACGCGCGCAGTGCTGCCCGCAGGCCCGGATTTCTGGTACGCTTCTTCGTCCCACGCTTCGCTCTGGCTCTCGCGATGGCTTTGGTTGAATTGCCCGCCGCCCTGCGTGGAGAACTGCTTGAGCAAATCCTCCATGATCTCGATGTCGCTCGACAGCATCAGCCGGTCCATCAAGGCCGCGCCGCGATCCGATCCGAGCTTGGCGGATAGAATCCGCGAGACCGCATCGACCCGCGCCGGGCCATTGGCTCCGAGCTTGGCCTGCTCGGCCGCGCGCGCGCCGTTGATCTGCTGCATCTCGCCGATCTCGTATTGCGCATGGATCGCGAGCAATTCGGAGAATCCGGCTTGGTCGATGCCGCGCGCGAGGGCGAAGGCCCGCACCGGGGCAAGCCGTGGATCGGTCTCGTCGAACTTGAATTCGACCGGCTTGCCGTCCGGCCCTTTCGGCATCTCGAAAGCCTGCGGCAAAGCGAGCTTGTATTCCTCGGCCTTGGCCGGGACAGCCGCGCGGCGCAGATCGTCCTGCGCTTTGAACGACCGCAATTCGTTGAAATCCTTGGTGAAGACGTCAAACTTGACGCCCTTGGCCGGATCGAAATAGGCGTCGAACGCCTTGTCGGCCATCTCGGCCGGGCGTACCGGCGCGCTACTCGGCGTTGGGTTCGACGCGCCGGGCGAGCCCACGCCGTTCGGCTGTGGCGACGGGTTGCCGTCTGGGGAGGGAGATGGGTTCGCTGCTTCCGTCACTTTTTGGCTCCGTGCCTTCGTCAAGCAAATTCAGCAATCTGCGCGCGAACGTGCGCTCGCCTTCAAAACTTTGCAAAGCACCACTAGACCCGAGAGGGGCTAAATCCATGAGACGCCTCTGTAGGAATAGCCGCATTAATTGGCCATCGCTGGTTGTCGCGATGCGCTTAATGGCGTCCATCGTTTGCTTTTCGTCGATCATTGATTGCCCGCAGTTGCTGGGTCCGCCGGCTTGATTTGCTGGCGGCCCTCGATCAATTTTTGGATACCGGCGATGGCCTCGGCGCGCTTGTCCGGCGTGCGGAACGCGATCAGGGTGGCGCGCATCTTGGCCTGGATATTGGCCATGGTCTTGGCGCCATCGACCTCAAGCCGGAATTCCTCGGGGAACGACGGCGCTACGATCGAGATGAAGCGCGCGGCCATTGCCACCTCTTGCTGCTCGGCGGCGCGCTGCGCCGGATTGTACGGCACCAGCGCCACCGACTTGCCGTTGACCTTGACCGGTTCCAGCACGCCGCGCTGTTCCAGCAGATACTTGAACCGCAGGAAAATCTCGGCCGGGCCCTCGCGCCAGAACGGCATGCCGGGCGTGCCGATGCGGCGCTGGCCCTCGATCATCTCGTCGATCCATTGCGTCGCGGTCGGCGGGGTCTTGCCGCGCTGGTTTGGGAAGCCGAGGAAAAACCGCCGCCGCAGCCGTTCCTCGATCTTTTCGGTCTCGAACAGCGCGGCCTCGATATCGCCCTCGCCGTTGAGCTTGACCACATCCTTGCCGGAGCCGGGCCGGATCGGATAGGCCGAGCCGGTGACGATGCCTTGTTCCACGGCGGCAAAGCTGTCGTCGGGGAAGCCCATGGCCGGTCGTAACTGCTCCTCGATGTGGTCGATCTTGTCGGCCTCGATGGTGTCCAGCAGCCGCAAATCTTCCAGCGACTCGATCAGGACACCGGTGCCGAACGCCCATTCCGGCGACGCGCCGAACCGCATCACCAGCAGCGGGCAGCAGCCCTCGCCCTGTATCTCAACGCTATGCACCACGTCCTTGTCGATCATGACGACGTGCTGCCACCAGATATCGTCGCGGCGCGCCCACAGCCGCCAGTAGCCCCAGCGGATTACGGTGCGCTCGGTCGGCTTGTCCTTGATCAGATTCTTGATCCTGGCCGGAACCTTGGCGAAAATCTCCGCGCCGAGCAGCGCCTCGACATGGCGGTTGCGGGTGTGGCGCACGGCGAACCGGTCGTCGATGCCGCCGAACGGCCCGATATTGATTTCCAGTTCGCGCAGCGGGATCGGCTGAGTCACGATGTTCTCGGCCGGACGCGGATCGGATATCCACATCGCGGCGGTGCCGATGGTCAGGTACGGGTCGAACGCCATCGGCGCGACCTCGTAGAGATTGGACGCGCGGATCGCCTCGAAAATGATCGGGTCTTGCTTGGCCGCGATCTCTTTCGCATCTTTCTGAATATTCGGCGGCAGGAACATGCCGGGGCGGCGTTCGGCCCACGGCTCGGCCTGCGGCATGAAAGCGTTTATGATTTCGGTGACACATTCGCGCGACAGTTCCGACGCGATCGAGGTGTTGCGGGTCGAGCCGTCGGTCGGTTTGGTTTCCGACGGCGCCTGCCGCGAGCGCACTTCGCGCGCCAGATGCGGGGCTGCGAAGAACAACGCCTCGCGAATATCGAGATCGAATTCGACCTTTTGCTTTTCGCAGGCTTCCAGCCGTTCGCAGGCTTGCTTGCTCAGCCCGGAATAGTCCTCGCTCTCGGATTTCTTGGCTGGTAGTTTGGCCATGCGCTACATCCCGACCCGCAGCGGGCCGGTGCTGTTTCCGGCGAAGGCGGCGCGGGCGCCGTAGCGCAACAGCAGATCGTTCTGGCGCTGGGCGACGCGGGTTTGCAGCGCGTTCTGCTGGTCCTGCGTGGCTTGCAGCTTGATGGCTTCAAGCGCCGGATCAGGCGCGATAGGCTGTGGTTGCGGCGCTGCTGGCGGGCTCATCGAACGGTCGGCCTCCGGTGGCCAGACAGTGGCGATGAAGCGTTGTCGGCAGCAACGCACCGCTATCCGAGCCGATCAGCCGCTTGGTGACGCCGACACAATACAGTCCCGGCCAGAACCTTCGATGCACGCGATGCTCGACCAGCACCACCTCGCAACCGGCGGTCCAGGCACGGATCAACACATCGAACGCCGCCGACTTGTCGCGCACCGCCTTGACCTGGATGCCGATCGGGTTGCAGTCGACGAATATCCAAAGCTGTTCCAGCGGCACGAAGCCGAACGCGCGGACATGCTTGAAGCGCCCGGGGATCAGGCGATCCAGCCACGGCGCGAGACCGGTTTCGGAAAAGCACAGTTGCCAGTGCTTGGGCTGGGCGGCGAGGTTGAACAGCGGGTCGTCCATGTGTTATACATTCGCCATGAAAATCAATTCACTACCTCAAGATCAAATAGACCATCTATTAAAGATATCCGCCGCCCACGACGCCGCTGAATTGAAGCAACGGGCGGAACTTAAAGCAGCGATATTGCAAGAATACTTTGATCCTCCATGGGCTGCTGAGTTGGCATTAGGTCCGAAACCTAACTAGCGGTGCCTCCATTTTTTTCATAATGAGCCGCATGGTCTCGCCGCTATCGCATAGCTGGCGCTCATTTGGGCCAGGGTCGATAACTACGCCATCAGGATAAACCACGCACATTGGGGGCGAAGCCTGATCGGCCGCCACCGCCGCGAGCGACGCGCCTGCCAGAAATCCAAATAGTCTGCGTTTTGTCAGCATCTAAGCCACCCTCCGCTTGAGCCCCCGCACCTTGGCGTATTGCACCGGCTTGAGCATGTTGGCCGGGGTGAGGCCGATCATGCGGCGACCCTCGCCTTGCGCCAGGCATTCGTATTGCAGGCAGTCGCACAGGTTCGAATACTTGTCTTTTTTCGGCTTCAATTGGCCGTCCTCCTCGCGCACCAGATGGTAGCGCCCGGCCATGCCGACGATCAGCGTGCGGCAATTCGGCGAGATCACCAGCCGGTTCACGCCGCTCGGATTGTCGTTAAGGATGAAGGCGACCGCCTCGACCCGTGTCGCAATGTCGTTCTGCTTCACCGGGGCCGGCGTCACCGGCATGCCGTTGAACTTGAACACGTCATAGGCGCTCTGTTCGGTCGCCGCGCCCTTGTCGGACCCCTTTGGATCGCCGACGCAGCGGAACGGACAGCCCGGATAGTGGGTTTCGAGGAACCGCTTGACCTTCGGCGCGAAAATCGTGGCGCCTTCGTTGAATCCCAGCATCTCATGCTGAACGTTGAGCCGGCCGTTGATCTCCTGGCTGAACAAAGCGGCGGGATAGACCCGGCCAAAATCCAGCGAAACCTTGACCTCGTAGCCCGGCTTGGGCTTTAGCATCTCGATCGCGACGTGATATTCGCGGCGGAACATCGGCCAGACCGGAGAACCATCCACCACCAGCGTCACGGTGTTGCGCAGGTGCGAATCGATCCAGGCTTTTGACTTACCGGCGATCTGCTTTTCGTAATAGTCCGGCGGCAGGTTCTTCAAGTTCTCGGCGCGCGGGTTGACGCGGTAGCCGATGACGTTGCCGCGCTCGTCCAGGCTCTCGAACAAGGCCGGCGGCTGCTTGAAAAACCCCCAATCCGGCGGCCATTGCCATTGCAGCTTGTCCTGTTCGGGCATCCCGGGTGGCAGATCGATCTGCCCGGTCATCATCGCCAGCCAGCAATCCTCCTCCGGCGCGTTGCCATCCGCGATGATGCCGCGCCAGGTCGGCCCGCCATCCTCCGGCGGCGGATAGCGCAACCGTCCCGTCGCCTCGTCGAACAGCACCTTCGGAATATACGGCAACTCGTTGAAGCCGATGCCGGTATATTCGGTCGAGCGCAACTTCTTGACATCCTCCTCCTTGTCCAGCCCGATGAAATCGACATCGCATTCGACATCGTTGAACCGCAAATGATGGCAAAGCGTCTGGCCGTAGTTGAACCGGCCATGCAGCCGCTCCTCGACGATGTTGAGCCAGGTCCGGATCGTGGTGCGCTTGAGGTCCGGCGTGGTGTTGCGCACCAGCGCCCAGCGCGATTTGCGCTTGCCGTCGCGCGGCGACGGCTGCTGCTCCTGAATGTGCCGCATCACCCGTAGGCAAAGCCCCACGGTCTTGCCGGAACCGAGATCGCCCTGGATGAAATCGACGAAATTGTTGGCGGTGACAAACTCGGCAAGCTTGCTGCCTGGCTCCAAATAGTACACCCCGCAACCGCTTTCGGCGGCCTCCGCCGCCCGCATCATGTCGGCCTGGGCGGTCAATGCAAAGCCTGACGCATATCAACGACATGCCGCTTGATCGCCTCCTCGTCGGCATCGGTCTGCGGCCTAATCACCATCCGGGGCCGCGACGGATCGCTGTTGTCGAATTCCGCGCGCAACCGCACCCCAACAATGCGCCGCTGCTCGTTCGCCAGCACCAGCGGCTCAACCGGCCGCCTCAACTTGAACATCGCTACCTCGCCGACCTGCCGGAAATTGTGCGCCCAAGCCTGAAACGACACATCGTAAAGCTCGACAAACCGATCCGGAATGCGCTCGAATACGGTGGTCATCTGCATGTCAGTGGCTCGATCCCGCCTGCTCCGAACCACTTGTCTGCCGGATCAGTTCCACAATGGTCGGCATTGGCGCGCCGCAATCCGTGCCAGCGGTGTAGTGAGCCGACCGACCGCAGCCATCGTTCATAACCAGCGGCAACGCCGTGAACCTCACCTTCACGCGCCTTGCCGAGCAGTTTTTCGAGAAGTGCCACAACTTCGAGATCAATGTTGACCTTCGCCATTTTCAACCTCCTGAGATTTTCAGACTTCCAAAATTTTCACGCCCCAACCTTTTTCGGGGAAGATGGATACGCACCGTAGGAGCATCACATTACGCGCGCCTTTTTGCCCCCACCCGGCCTCCAAGCGATCGCTGGCAATCACGTTTGATCCTCTGTCGGTCCTATACGTAATGGGACGGACTGACTACCTGAATGCTGTGATATCAATGGGTTAGCATCGATCATGCGTTGATGTGTGCTGAGTGCAGCCGCTTGTATCGCCTTGTCGCCGATCACGATCAACACACCAGGCATGCGTGAAGCCGTTGATCCACCTGCATGATTGTCGTCGACCTGCTCAATCAGCTTGATCGCACCGAGCTTGGCCATGCTGTTGCCGCTGTTGTCGCGGATTTCGGCCAATCGCTGAATGTTTTGCGAGCTTATGTACTCTCTAAACACCTGCTTCTGCGCTTTGAGATAGGTCAGAACATGCGGTCGCTCGAATGCGAGCCTTAGCGTTCGGGTAGTCAGCCCGACGGCCTTTGCTGCTTCATCAAGTGCTTTGCCTTCGCGAACAATCAGATTGCAGGCGCGCTTGAGCTTGCCTTGCACGCGCGGTGTTCTGGTAGGCGCTCCGACTGATCTGATTGGTGGCTGTGCAGACTGTTCGGTGGTTGCTAGATCGGAGGACATTGAGACACTGCGCTGGTTGGACATCGCTACGTCGCGCTTGCGCTCCTCGCGGTAGATCGGCCAAGCGGCCTCTTTAAGATGAAGTGGTGCGCGCGAGCGCGAATGAATGGGCGGTTTGATTATCGTTTGCAAAGCACCACAAACACTATGGCGCTAACACGTTGATTACTAACAGCTTCCCATGCGCGCTGATTTGCGATTGTACTTGACACTCAACATGCAAACTTGCCTTATGCAAGTTATGGTGAGACCCCGGCGAGACCCCGAAGCCCGCCGCGCGGCGCTGGTATTGCTCGCAAAGGGGCTTGGCTCGCCTGGTGACATTGCCGAGTTGGCTGGCGTGTCCCGCCAGGTTGTCGAGGAATGGGCGTGGCGAGCCGGCATTGATTGGCGAAAGGTCAAGCGCGCTAATCTGACGGCTGCATGGCGAAAGGAAATGCGACGTGGGCCTAAACTGGTCGAGACAAAGGCAGCGCACCGCAGTTCACAAGCGCGGGACTGAGGAGACCAATCCCCGTGATGAGTCGCGGCCTAGAGGTCGTTATCAGCCACGGCGTAAACCGTTGAATCTCGCTGAGGTGCGGCTATGGCAATTGCCGTGCGACGATTGCGGCCACGTCGGGGACATTCGCGCCAGCGCAATGCAGTTGCGTCGCTGGATCGCCGATGAGCGGCTGCGTTGGCAGCTTCCACAAGGTCAGCGCCAAATATATGCCGCTGTACGTCGCAGAATTCCAATTCCGCTACAATAACCGGCATAATCCCGATATATTCGGGGAAGCCATAGCAGGGTGCTGAGGCGCAAGAAGCGGCGACCGTCTCAGCTAGAGACGCCCGCGAGAAAAGCAAAGCAATTGGAGATGCCGTTCTAGACTGAGTCAGCAATCCGTGGCGTTCTGGGGCAAGCGATGGATTTGGCGCGTTGGATTGAGTTTTGGGTGGTAATGGTCTCTGCGCTAGGTGGCAGCATCGGGTGGGCATTACACGGCCTCCGACCTACGCAGTATCAAGCGTTTATCATCATCCATCTGTTTGCTGGCATCGTTATCGTCGAAATTATCGCTCTTTACCGCGCCTATCAGAAGCCACAGGGCGAGCAAGATCGGAATCAAAATTCCGTATTGCGTGTGCAGGATAACGCAAGCAGCCAGGAACATAAGCGAAAGGATGGCGGCAGTTTTGCCTATTTGAATAGCCGCATCAAGTTTTGGTTGTGGTTGCCAATATGGCTCTACAATCTGAAGCCCATTGATAAATTTACTGGCGTGTTGACCGTGATTGCTTCCCTTCAAGTTTGTTTTTTCATTCAGAGCGAAAGAGCCTTCGTTTTCCCAACGAATGTCGCCTTTGCTTCCCCCCTTGTTCACCCTATGCCGGGTGTCGCTGTGAATATTGATTTCGAAAATAGTGGCAAGAGCCCAGCGACGGTTGGTGAGATTCGGATCGTGATTGGTGACGCTGTTCGCCCCCCTCAGCCTATCTATGGGGGCGCAATCAAGAGCTTCCTCATTCCTCCGCTCGCTATTGGCGGCGAACACAAACAGTATGTATTGCTCCAGAAAGAAAGCTGGGGGGCAGGCACTGTTGAAGAGACCAGAATCGGCAAACTCGGGTTTTACATATACGGGGTGTTCAATTACTCCGACGGTTTCACCTGGATAGCTGGAGAGCGGAAAAGCCAATTCTGCTTTCAGTACGTTGTCGATCCCGAACCCAGCAAGGCTGCTTTCAGAACCTGTCCAGAACCCGAATACACATACATACGCTAGGACTATCCACGCCAAGCTCCTACGAGGGCGGCTAGGGCTTGGATGACCGCCGCCATGGCCAGAAGGAATTGAGGCGTTAGCCAGCGGCGACGATTTGGCTTCCTTTTCATGTGGCGATGCTGGCACCGCAACTCTAACCACCCCAACGAACGATGCCCCCTCCCGCCCCGCTTTGGCATTGGGGTGGGTGGCAGGACCATAGGAACGCTTATTCTCCTGATCTGCGGCACCAGTCAAGTACCGCATAATCGCCATTCTAGTCATCGGATTGCCAGCATTGAGAAACCTCTGAATGGCAGCTGCTAATTCATATTCCTGCCGGTTTAGACCAGCAGCCTTGAAAGCATGTTGCATCGTATTCATGTTGCCTCCTCCTTGGGTTTGCCAGCGAGGAATCTCTTTCGTGCCTCGCCCTTGATCTCCACAAGCCTTGGCTTGCGCCACCTCACCAACGCAGCCCTTTTAGCGAGTCGGCTTCGTTTCTTTGGTGATAGCGACAGGTTGCGAGCGCGATTGCCTTTCACAGCGTTCGCTTTGCCAAATTGCCGCATAATCTCTGGCCTTGCGCGATTAATTACTCGCATGCTCACCTTGGCGAGCATCTGTATTTTCGAGTTGTTTCGCGGCGCATAAAGCTCGGTGTTGTGGCATCGTTTTTTTGGGTCATCGAATAGCGCGATCGACAACCCGAGCCCGCCGAGAATATCGAACAGGGTCAGCCCCGATAGCCGCTTGACCTGCGCCGGACCCAGCACCTTTTGCGTATAGCCCGGCGCCCAGTCGATAATATCGTCGAGCGCGCGGTCGCCCAGGTTCAATTCGTTCTTGCGCTCGAACAGCAGATCGATCAGCTCGCTATACGACTGCGGCGAGCCGATCATCCGCGCTGGTCCGGGTTGCGCCTCAATCATGGTTCTTCAACTTCGGGATATTGCGATTGCGCCATTTGTAAACCAGCGTCGCGCACTCGGAGATCAGAAATGCCGTTGCGAGCCCCGCCCCGATCGACACCAGCATCGAACTGAGAATGATGGTCAGGGCTTCGAGCTGGGTCATGCCGTGCTGCCGACGAAGCTGGAATCGAACCATTCTGGCCACTGTGCCGGCACGGTCATTTTATCTTTGAGACCATTGCAAATCGCCTTGAATATCCACGGACGCCACCGCAGATGCTCATCGAAATATCGAGCCCAAGCGTTAAATTCAGTGCTGTTTGGTTTTATCGTCGGGAACTCCGAATTGCCTGAGGCTTGGGCGAATTGGAGGACTCGCGAGTGGTAATTCGCCGCTGTTATCCGCTCCATTCCCGCCGGTACAATCGGCTTGGGCTTGTGGTGGAATTCTACAATCTGGTTGTCCATATTTCTTCCTCAATTCTTCGTCGGTGGGTGCGCCTTTCGGCGCAATTGCTACGGGTTGACCGCTTGGGCCGGCCGGCTTCGGCGGTGGCTTGCCTAGGAATTCAGCGGCTTTGATGCACCAATTTGACCAAGCGGCTTGCCAGTTGATGCAGGTTCGCCCGTTCTGCGCCGCGTGGTTCTTGAATTTCAGAAATTCACGTTCCGCCTCGGCTCTCGAAAGGCCAACTGCGGAAGCTGCATTCCAATTCGGATCGAAGTCCGGTGGAATTTGGCTCTTGCGGCCTCTTACTTTCTTTTCTTTCTGTTCTTCTAAAGAATCTTTCTTACTAGTAAGAGGCGGTTCTTGTGCGTCACGTGACGCAACCACGTCACCGTCACGTTTCTTCTTCTCGCGGTATCTCTTTGCTCTTACAGCAGCTTTTTCTTTATCGTCACGCTGCGTAACGTGACGGACAGCGTGATGCGTCACCGTGACGGCGTGACGCTCTGCGAGATCAACAATCGTCACGATAACGTCACGCGGAACGTCACGCTCAAGCATGACGCTGACCATTTCGGCTATCGGGTTCATACAGTCGTTCTCACCGTTCCCATGCCGTTGGCCAGCGTCGTGACGACATGGCCGTTGTGGATAATGAACTGCACGCCATCGGCCTTGACCGTGCGGGCGCCGGCTTTGATCGCAGGCGCGACCAGATCGTCGATCTTTTTGCGCACGGCTTCGACATCGATGTTGCAGCGCCGCTCGATAAATCGCAGGACCGCATGATCGGTGACGCGGGGCGCGTTGGTGCTGCGTCGTGTGCTCATGCCGGCCGTCCCATGCTGGCGAAATTGGTCCTGGCTTGGAACACGCGGCGTTGGCGTTCCATGTCGTTGAGGTTCATCGATCGCGGCTTGGCGTGGGCCATCTGGTGGTGCCGATCGCAGTATGATGACCCACTGTTCGGCACGGCGCCGCAATACAGCATCTCAGGTCCGGGCTCGCCCAAAGGCCAGCGGCATGCCGACGCGGTCAACTGCATCAGGGCCACCGCGCACGGCGATTGATCCGGCGGCAGGTCGGTGGATTCTCGGCGTTCGACAAACACCGCCTCAAGGACAACTCGTTGCGCCGCTCGCATGGCTTTGCGTCTGGCGGATTTTCTGGTCAGCCTATCCTTTTGAGTATGTGGATTGTGGTCCTTCGATCCCTTAATGCCAGTTCGGCTGGCCGCACCGATGGCTGCATTGCGAGTAATGC
>Ga0184615_10000112_pt1 | contig 49575 bp, 46 predicted proteins | sample PLM4_65_coex_FD_133134 | JGI IMG/M metagenome (GOLD analysis project Ga0184615, IMG submission 133134) | Groundwater sediment microbial communities from an aquifer in East River, Colorado, USA - PLM4_65_coex | ecosystem: Environmental > Terrestrial > Soil > Riparian zone | place: USA: East...
CGGGCTTTTTCGTTGCGCCTGAGGGCCTTATCGCCATTGCGCCTGAAAGGTCGTATAAGATGTATTATGTTAAGTAGCTAAGTGGATAAGTGTGGAAAGGGTCGCCCAGCGCCCTGCTTCAACTCGCGTATCTGATTGGGAATTAACTACTTGGGTGATTCCACATCGCCCTCGAAGACCAGCCGACCCTCCCCGCACAGCCAAGGCCCGAGGACCGAACTCCCCTCGATGCTCCCCGCCACCGAAAAGACGTTCCCTCCCCAGGAGGCTATCCGGACCGGCAGCTCGGTCAGGTCGCGAGCGGCGAGCGCGGCGGCTGCGCCCACGGTGCCCGTCCCACAGGCCAGCGTCTCGCCTTCGACACCCCGTTCGTAGGTCCGGAGCCGCCATTCCAGGGCCCCGTCCGGGCTCCTTCGTCGGCTGAGGAAGTTGACGTTCACCCCATCCGGGAAAAAGGCGGGGTCGTGCCGGAGGGCCCTTCCCCGGCGCTCCACATCCACCCCTGCGACGTCCTCGACCAGCACCACCACGTGGGGCACCCCGACCGTGCACCGCACGATCCAGAGCTCGCCTCGCTCGAGGGGCAGGCTCTGCTCCTCCGGGATGGAGAAATCCGGGAGGAGGAGCTCGGCGCCCCACCCGGGGCCCACGCACCGGGTTTTCAGGATGCCGGTATCGGTGTGGAGCTCCATTCCCTCCGCCGGGGCGATCCCGAGCCGGGCAGCAAGCCGGGTACTGCACAGGGCCGCGTTCCCGCACATCCCGGCCCTGGACCCATCGGCGTTGAAGTACACCATCCGGGCCCCGGCCTCACCTTCGGGCGACAAGACCACCAGCCCGTCCCCTCCCACCCCGGTCCGGCGGTCACACAGGGTCCGGATGGAAGCGGTGCTCCACGCGTCGGCCGGCGCGCTTCGGCCATCGAGAAACACGAAGTCGTTTCCCGACCCGGTCATCTTGTAGAAGTGAATCTGGCTCATAGCCGGCCAAACAGGTTCGCGAACCGGAGCCACCAGACGACCCACACCCCTTCCCGCACGATCGCCTTGCTCATCTTGCTGCTCCCCTCCACCCGGTCGGTGAAGACGATCGGCACCTCGGCCAGCCGGAAGCCCTTCTTCCAGGCGCGGAAGCTCATCTCGATCTGGAAGGCATACCCGTTGGAGCGGACCTTTTCGAGCGGGATGGCCGCCAGGACCTCCTTGCGAAAGCACTTGAACCCCCCGGTCGCGTCGGTGAGCGGCAACCCGGTGATCCAGCGGGCGTAAAGATTGGCGCCGTACGACAGCAGGAGTCGCGACATCGGCCAGTTGATGACGTTGACCCCGGTCTTGTAGCGCGAACCGAGGACGAGGTCGGCCGACGCCGCCGCGGCGATCAGGTCGTTGAGGAATTTCGGATCGTGGGAAAAATCGGCGTCCATCTCGAACATCAGGTCGAAGCCGCGCTCGAGGCCCCAGTTGAATCCGGCCAGGTAGGCGCGTCCCAGCCCCTCCTTGTGGGTGCGATGGAGGACGTGGACCCTCGGATTGACGCCGGCGAGGTCGTTGGCCAGCCGACCGGTGCCATCGGGGGAGTTGTCATCCACCACCAAGATTTCGAGCCGGGAGTCCTGCGACAGGATCAGCGGCACGATGCGCGGGAGATTCTGGCTCTCGTTGTACGTGGGCAGGATGACGAGGAAGCGCTCAGCCATCGGCGCGAGACCTCGGGCGGAGTCTCGGAACGAGGATGAGCCCGAGCGCCAGCGCGACCGCCAGGATCGAGATCATCCTTCCCCGCGCGTATTCCGGGGAGACGAACTCGAACGACACCTCTTTCGCTCCCGGCGGCACGACCACCGAAAGCAGCGTGTGGTGCGCCCGGATCGCCGGCGCCGCGGCACCATCCACCGTGGCGCGCCAGTCCTTGTACCAGTTTTCGCTGACCAGCAGGTACAGCGGCCGCTCGTCCCGTCCCTCGATCGCGACCCGAATCTTCCCTGGCTCCCATGCGACGAGCCGGGCGGTCGCCGCGGCGGGCTCGGGAACCTGGGTCAGCTCCCCCGGCGTGACCGGGGCGCTGTCGCCGTAGACCGCGACGGAGCGCACCGGAAACTGGGGATTGAGCACGACACCGGCGACCTGCGCTTCCGGTACCTTGACCGCGCCGGAGAGCAGTCGCACGTACGGCGGCGCGGTGTCGGCTTGGTAGAGGACGGCCGGCCCACCGGTCCGCGCCGTGACCGGTCCCATCAGTCTGTGAAAACCGGGCACTTGAACGGTGTCACGGAGCACGACGTAGCGCACCGCGAACAATTCGAGCAGGGCTCGATTGACCTGATTGGTCCAATTGTTTTTGCCGCCGAGCAGCTCATCGAAGGCGCGAAGCTCGTTACCATGGTATCCGAGCAGTTGGGGTACGTCCCGCCCCATGAGCCATGACCCCGGGTAGACCTCGAGCCGCGCATAGGGCTGTCTCGGATCCCAGACCCGGAATGGCAGAGGAGTCTTGCGCATCGCGGCGGTGATCTCGTCATCCCCGAACAACTCCTCGGCTCTGCCGAACTCGAAGAAGTGCCGGTCCACGCTCCAGAGATCTCCCCACACCACCACGAAGACCGCCAGCGCAGCAAGCGCTCCCCGGAGGCTCGAGGCGCGGATCGCGAGCAGCACGGCGCCCCCCGCCAGCGAGAACAGCAACAACCGGATACCGCCGGTCTGAATGGCCGGAGCGTTTTGCACGGCCAGTTGCACGTACTGTGGGTCGGCAAGCGCCTGAGCCAGGCCGCCGAGCGCTCCACTTGCACCGAGCAGGCCGAGCGCGGCGAAGGTGCCGGCTCCGATCCAGAGCCGCCGCGCCGATACGTGGCCGGCGAGCAGCCGTTCAGTCCCGAAGCCCGCGAGGGCACAGATCGGCAGGGCCACGAGATAGAATGCGCTGCCCACGGCGCGGACACTCTTCTGGGTTGGCATCACCTCATACCAGACCCGATAAAAAGGAGTATGCCCCCCGAGGGCGACCAGGAGGAAAAGAATGGCAATGACCCCGAGAGCAATTCGTTCGCGCCGGTGCCGCAATTCTCCGAGACCGCAGAGGGCAAGAAGAATCACCACCACGCCGAGATGCTCCGTATGGAGCTTGAAGTGATTGAGCCCGGCGTAGGCTTCGTTCATTCCATTGAGCTGCGGGTAAAACGTCGTGAAGAGTTCGGCCGGCGGCATCGCGAAACCGGTGGCGTACTCCCAGCCGCCGCTCGGACCGCCTGCCCCGCGGGGCGAGTATGGCACGTAGGCCAGCAGAGGCAGGAGCTGGATGGCGTACACACCGATGCCGATGGCTACCGCCAGGGCACTCCAGCCAAGGGCGTGGTATCGCGCGCGGCCTCGCGGTCCCTGCTCGTCCCAGAACACCAGGAAAAGCGTCCAGATCGCCGCTGCAACCAGCAGGTAGTAGCCGGGCTGCGGGTGCCCATGCAGGGCGAGACCCACCGCCAGCGCCGCTGCGCCATATCCCGCGACCTTTCGCTCGCGGATACCGCGGAGGAGGCCGAGTAGAAGCAAGGGTGCAATCGCCGAAACGAACAGCTTGCCGTCATGCCCGGGATGCACCATCGAGGCGACGATGCCGGTGAGCTCGTACGCCAGTCCTCCGGTGACCGCCGCGGCCCAGGACAGGCGCAGCCCGCGCAGAAAGGCGTACATCGTAACGCCGGCGAGCACGAGATGTCCGGCGAACGTGAGGTTGGTCGCGGTGGTGAGCGGCAGCAGCCAGCGGAGCCAGGCGGTCGGGTAAAAGATGTCGCCATGCATCCCCGCGACGTACGGGATCCCGCCGAAGATGTAGGGATTCCACAGCGGAATGGAGTGATGCTCCTTGAAATACTCCGCGCCGAAATGCCGGAAGCCCCAGCCGGCGAGATAGTAGTCCGATCCGTTGACGACCTGTCCAGCGAGCATCGGCCAGCAGAGCGTGAGCGCCGCGGCAGAGAAGACGGCGAGGGCGAGGAGCCCCCCGCGGCGCGGCTCCATGGTGGCCCCGTCAGACGGCATGACCGGCGGTCTCCTTGAAGGCGCGCACGAAAGGCAGCGCGGCGAGGACATCGGCCGCCGTCATTCCCAGCCGGGAGAGGGCGGCAAGCGCGAGCGCGTTGGCGAGTCCGATCCGGGGCTCCAGCATGATCACGAAAACCGATTCCCTGACCCCGAGTCCGCCGGGGGCGAGCAGAAAGAGATATCCCGCGATATAGGACGCCGCGAAGCCGCCGACTGCCTCGACCAGTCCGAGGTCCGCACCGGGGAGCACGCCGCGCGCGAGCATCCACAGCGCCAGGCCATACGTCACCCATGCGGTTGCGTTGGCCAGGATGCCGAACCCGACCGCGGCGGCTGACGGGGTGAGGCGCTCGGTTCCGGCCGGCGAGACCAGACGCAGCAGCCGCCCCGACACCGCCGGGGAGAGCACCAGTCCCAGCCCCGCAACGCTGCCGGCGAGCAGAAGCCAGAGGGCGAGGGAACTGCCGGGGTGTCTCGCCTCGAGGGCGGCAATCCCGGTGATGCCGACGATCAGCGCACCGGTCGCGATCGAGACCACCTGGAGCAGAATCGCCGACGCCGTGGCGGCCCACGGCGGCACCCCGCGGCGCTGGGCCAGGAGCGCCATCCCGGCAATGGCCCAGATTTTCCCCGGGATGTACTTCCCCATGCTGGAGATGACCCAGACGCGGGCCGACTCCCACCAGCCCAGGAGCGGCCCCCACCCCGCCAGCATCCGGCGCCACGATTCGATCAGGATCGCATAGGTGGCGAGCACGAGCAGCAGGCTCGCAACCACCCAGCCGGGACGGAACGTCAGCTCGAGTGGGGCGCGGCGGACCTCGTCCCAGTTTCGCGCCAGATAGCGCACGACGAAGAGCACGACGAGCGCCCCGCCAGTTGCCTGGATCCAGCGCCACCATCCCTTACCCACGAATCGCCTCGCGGTACCACCCCTCAAACCGCTCCGCCACGACGTCGGGGGCCAGCTCGTCGCGCCAGCGCTCGCCCGCCATCCGGGCCGATACGCGCCGGGCCGGCGTGCGGGAGGTGCGCACCGCTCCCGCGAGGGCGCCGGGCATCGGATCGGTGACGATGCCGCCACCGTGCGACTGCACCGCGGAGACCACCCCGCCGCCATCGCGGCAGACCACGACCGGCACGCCGGCGATGAGCGCCTCGATCGCGGCGAGCCCGAATCCTTCATTGACCGCCGGAAACAGCATCACATCGGCGGTGCCAAGCTCGCGGGCGACATCGCACCCGGGGAGGAGACCGGTGAACCGAACGCGGGACTGCAGCTTGAGGGACGCGACCAGGCGCTCGAGCGCGGGGCGCTCCGGTCCGTCGCCGACGATGGTCAGCGGGCCATCCAGCTCCGCCATCGTGCGGATGGCGAGATCGACCCGTTTCTGTTTCGTGAGCCGGGCCACGACGACGATTCCTCCCCCGCCCCGGCTCCAGGGACGGTCCCGGCTGTCGATCGGCATCGGCTGCACCCGGCTCATCACGTCGCGCCGGTGGGTGACCCGCACCACGGCGGCCGCGAGATCCTCGGAGACCGCGGTGACGATCCGCGCCCGCCTGAGCACCCGGCGGCCGAGCCACCGGAGCGCCGCCCGGCGCTCCAGGAGGCGGCCGTCGGTGCCGTGCAGGGTGACGAGCCGGGGGAGCTCGCGCGGAAGCGCCAGACCCGCGGGGATCCACCAGTGCGCGTGCACCACGGTCTCCCCTTCCGCGCCCGCCGCTTCGCGGCGGGCGCCCTCTCGAAGCGCCAGGATGAGCGCGCGGAGCGCGAGCAGCCCCGACGGCGAGCGGACCTCCCCCTGCATGTTCCCGTCGTACGCGAGATTCTCGCGCTCCGGCGCGGCGTAATGGACCCGGCGCACCGGCACGCCATCGAGCGCCTCGCGGCCGTCGCGGCCGCGGTCGGCCGGGGCGACCACGCGGACGTCATGTCCCCGGCCGGTGAGCGCGGTGGCGAGGGGATGCAGAAAGGCGCCGGGAACGTCGCCGGCGTGACGGGGATAATTGTGGGTCAGGAAGACGACCCGCACCGCTAGTCGTCGGTCTTCCGCTCGAGGCGGGCGAGATGTCCGGTGAGCTCCCGCATTTCTTCGCGCGAGCCGGCGATCATCTCGGCGACGAACCCGAAGCCGAAGAGGGAGATGCCGCTGATGACCATCGTCTCGACCAGATTCAGCAGCGGCCGGAAGCCGAAATCGAATGCGAAGCGCAACACCAGGGCGACGAGGCCGGCCAGGAGGCCGACCGAGAAGAGCATGGCGCCCAGGACGCCGAAAAAAAGCATCGGCTTCCGCCCGAAGCGCAGCTGGAACCAGACCGAGAGGAGATCGAGCACACCGACCGGGATTCGTTTCCAGCTGAACTTCGAGGTGCCCGCGCGCCGCGGGTAGACCGGGACGACGCGGGAGGTGAGGCGCCAGCCATCGGCGGCGGCGATCACCACCATGTAGCGGTGCCAGTCGGGCCGCAGCGGAACGCTGCGGGTGATCTCGGCCCGCCAGGCCTTCACCGAGTTGAGATCTTCGACCTTGACGCCGAAGAGACGGCGGCAGAGCGCGTTGTACACCCCGCTGACGAACGCCTTCTCGTACTTTCCCTGTTTGGTGCCGGTGACGATGTCGGCCTCGCCGGCCAGGATGGGGGCCACCAGAGCCGGAATGTCCGACGGGAGGTACTGCAGGTCGGCGGGGTAGAAGACGAAGATGTCGCCCGCCGCCGCCTCGCTCGCGCTCCGCAACGCGTCCGCGATTCCCCGCTGGCGGCGATGGGTCACCACGCGGAGGAAGGGATGCTCCGCCCGGAGACGGGCCAGCACGGAATCGGTCGCGTCCCGGGACCCGTCATCCACGATCACCACTTCGAAGCTGAACGGCGCTCCGGTGAGGGCTTCGGCACAGAGACGAACGAACTCGGGAAGATTGTCCGCCTCGTCCTTGGCCGGAACGAGGAGGCTCACGTCCACGGCCCGGCTCATACCCTCTTCCGCATGCGGGCGGGGAGAATACCCAGCTGGTCGCGATACTTCGCCACCGTGCGGCGGGCGATTTGAATGCCCTGCTCCTGGAACAGGTGGACGATCTGCTGGTCGGTGAGGGGCTTCGATGGGTTCTCCTCCTGCACCATCTTCTGCAATTTGGCCCGGATCGAGCGGGCACTGGCGTCCTCGCCGGAGGCGGTGGTCAGCGCGCTGGAAAAGAAATATTTGAGCGGCAGGACGCCGCGTGGCGTCTGCACATACTTCTCGTTGGTCACCCGGCTCACCGTGGACTCGTGCATGCTGATCACCTCGGCGACTTCGCGCAGGGTGAGCGGCTTGAGATACTCCACGCCCTTCTCGAAAAACGCGCGCTGCCGGTCCACGATGAAATTCATCACCTTGAGCATCGTCTGGCGGCGCTGCTCGATCGCCTGGATCATCCAGTTGGCGCTGTTGAGCTTGTTGGCGATGAACTCGCGGTTTTCCGGGGTCAGCTTCTTCTTGTCCCTGGCCACGTCCTGATATGACCGGCTGAGCCGGAGGCGCGGGACCCCGCCGTCGTTCAGACTGACGTGGTACTGGCCGTCGACCTTGTCGACGATCAGGTCGGGTATGATGTAGCCGTCGCTTCGATTCGAATACTTGAGCCCGGGTTTCGGATCGAAGCGCGAGAGGGTATCGCCGGCTGCCTGGACCTTTCCCGCTTCCACGCCGAAGCGCTTGGCGAGCTCGTTCCACCGGTGGGCGATCAAATCCGGGAACGCTTCCGAAATCAGGCGGTACGCCAGCGAACCGGTATCCTCGGCCTCGCGGAGCTGCAGGAGGAGACATTCGCGCAGATCGCGCGCGCCGACTCCGGGGGGATCCAGCTTCTGGATCACGGCCAGCATCTCCTCCAGCTCGGCCGCGGTGTAATATGGGACGCCGGGGATGTCCCCTCGCGGACGGGGAATCGGGGCGTCGGCGGCCTTGCCATCGTAGACCGGCGGCTTCTCGGCGGCGTCGGGCTGCGGCTTGGCAGGAAGTCCGATCCAGGTGGGTCCCGGCGCCAGCTCGTCGTAGACGGCGGGAACGTCCTCCGCTTCGTCCTCACCTTCGGCCGCCGGCTCGGGCAGGGCGGAGTGGCTCTCCAGCAGGAGATTCACCGAGTCGAGGATCTCCTGCATCGGCGCGATGAGATAGCCCTCGTCGCTCAGGTTCCCGAGGAACTCTTCGCTCAGCAGCAGCTGCCGCGAGGTCAGATGCATCATCTGGAGCTGATCGCGCAGGTGATCGATCAGGTCCTTGGTCTCGACGCACACCGGCTCGAAGTACTCCTTCTCCTCGTACTGCTGCTTCATGCCGCCGGCGTCGAACCCGTTCAGGAGGATCTCCTCCCAGTCGATCTCCTCCTCCTTTTCGGCTTTTTCCTTTTCCTTTTCCTTTTCCTTTTCCGCGCCCTCCTTGCCCTCTTCTTCGTCTTCCGGCTCCAGCATTTCCAGGAATGGATTGGTGAGCAGCTCCTGTTTGAGGTGCTGCTGCAGATCCATCATCGGCATGTAGAGCATGTCCATCGCCTGGTAGAGCCGCGGATTGATCCGCAGCTCCTGGCGAAGCCCGGCCTGCTGGGAGAGTCCCGTCTTCACGCGCCCATCTCCATGCGGTTCCGCAACCGGGTCGTCATCGTCGGCCCGAGATAGAGTTCGGCCACCTGGTCGTTGTAGACCAGTTCGCGCACGGTGCCGGCCGCCCGGACCTCCCCTTCGTACATGATATAGGCGCGGTCGACGATTTCGAACATGTGCTCCACGCTGTGATCGGTGATCAGGACGCCGATTCCCCGGTGCCTGAGACCGGTGATGATCGTCTGGATGTCGTGCACGGCAATCGGGTCCACCCCCGCGAACGGCTCGTCGAGCAGCATGAATTTGGGCTCCGTCACGAGGGCGCGGGTAATCTCGAGGCGCCGCCGCTCGCCGCCCGACAGGGAATACGCGCGATTGGCGCGCAAATGCTTGATCGACAGCTCGTCGAGCAACCGTTCCAGCCGCTCCCGCCGCGCGCTCCTGGACATCGGCAGCGTTTCGAGAATCGCCAGGACGTTCTGTTCCACCGTCATCCGCCGGAACACCGACGGCTCCTGCGCGAGATACCCGATCCCCTCGCGCGCCCGCCGGTACATCGGGGCGTCGGTGAGATCCCGGCTGTCGAGGGAAATCCGGCCGGCGTCGGAGCGGATCAGGCCGGTGATCAGGTAAAACGTAGTCGTCTTGCCGGCGCCGTTGGGCCCCAGCAGGCCCACGATCTCACCCTGGGAAACCTGAACCGCCACATCCTTGACCACCATGCGCCGTTTGAACGACTTGCGGAGACCGGTCGCGGACAGGAGACTCGGACCCGCGCCATTCCCGCTCACCGGGCGCCGTCCGGGCGGGGACGCACCGAGTCTCGCTTGGGACGGAGGCTGTCGGCCCGCACCAGCTGGGGCTCGGCTTGGATCCCGTCCACATTGCCGGTCATCTCGACCTTCTCGACTTTGAGCGAATCGGTACCCGTCAGCGTCAGGACGATCTTGTCGGCGCGGGAGTAATTGAGCGAGGGCTTTCCCCCTGGGGCGCCCGCCTTGGTCATCCGGTACCACGCTGCCGCCGAGCGGTTCGCTTCCAGGCGTCTCAGGGCGGTCTTCTTTCCCGCCGTGTCGGCGTACTCCGCGAAGGAGGCGACGATCGCGTCGCCGGAGAGCCAGTCGCGCTCGCCCTGGAGGGTATCGGGGCGGAAGCCGACCCATGCCCCGCCGAACGACCTCAGCTCCTTCAGCTGCTCGCCGGGAGTGTCGATCGCCAGCGAATCCCCGCGGACCTCGTATTCGTCGGCCAGCGCCCGCGGCCGCGGGGCTTTGCCCCAGGCGAGCGTCTGGGTCACTTTGCGGTTCTCCAGCCTGAGGGAGATCGTGGCCGCAATCAGATCCAGGTCCCGGCTGGTGAGCGTGGTGGCGCTGTCTCGTCCGGTGACCCCGGTGAGCTCCTTCTTGGTGAGGGCGAGGTCGATGCGCCGGCCGGCCATGGCAAAGCTGTCCGACACGGCACGCCGAATCGAGGCGTGGCCGAGCAGCGCTCCCGCGCTTCCCTTCCCGGTGTCGAGCTGCAGCGAGTCGCTGCGGCCCTTGAGGTCGCTTCGGTCGATGGTCACCGTTCCCCCGGCCCACATCAGGTCCTCCCCGCGCATCCGGATCCGGTCGGCGACGATCACGTACGGATCCGATGGCCGGTTGGCCGAATCCCGCGCGGCCAAGGTGAGGGTGGGACGCTGGTCGGCGTAGAGCTCTTCCAGCTCCCGGATGCCACGACTCCGGCGGTAATAATCGGCCGAGGGGCCTCGCAGCTCCGATCCGTCGCGGGTATCCCGGTAGTGCACGTTGCCACGCGCTTCCCACCGCTCGGTGTCCTTGTAATAGGTCCCGAAGTCGGAGGAGACCTTGGCCGTCTCGTCCTCGTAGCGGAAATTCCCGATGAACTGCACGATGCTGCCCTGGTACGAGGCGACGCTGTCGGCCCAGATCCGCACGTTCTGTCCGCGGCAGCTGAGCCGCACGTTTCCGCCGGCGAAGTAATTCGTGGTCGTGGTGCCGAACATGTTCGCCGAGACACCCTCCCGGTCCACGTGGTCGATCTGGATCTGGCAGCGGCGGCCCTGGGCCATGGCGGGATGCGCCATCGCGAAAACCAGCAGCGGGAAGGCCAGCGCGCTCCGTGCTTTCATCGCTCGTGCCCCGGAAGGAGGAACCCCTTGCCCTTCTGGGTGCCCCTGGGCTGCCGGACTCTCACATTGCTGAATCCGATATCCGACTGCATCCAGTCGCCCGCGCCTTGCTCGGTCGGCGAGCTGAATGTGAACGCCGTGTCGACCGTGATCTGATTGGCCTGCTTGTCGTAGATGAGGTGCTCGGTGACCAGCCGCCGCCCGTCGGGCGAGGTGACCACCACGTGGCCGATCGCCTCGAGCCGCTTCGTGAAGGTGCCCAACAACCCTTGATCGGCGACCAGCGTGCTCTTGAGATTTCCCTGCTCGTCGAAGAATTGTGCTTTCATCCGCCGGAGATCGGTCAGGGCCCGGCCCTGGTACACGTACGCCGTCTCGGCTTCCACGTAACTGCGGCGGACTCCTTCCGAGGTGATGGTCGTCGTCATCCTGAACGCGGTCTGATCGGCGCTGTCGGCCACCTGGGTGACGGCGGTGGGGCGGACGCCGGTATCTGTACACGCGATGGCGAGGGCGACGGCGATGGCAGCTGGGTACTGGGTGCTGGGTGCTAGAGACGACAACAGCCTCCAGTACCTAGTACCCAGCACCCAGCACCCGCCCTTCATACCACCCCCGCCCGCATCAAGTCGTGCAGGTGGACCACCCCCGCCACCACATCGCCCTCGCCGAGCGCCGGGAGCGCCATGATGCCGTGACGCTCCATCGCGCCGACCGCCGCCGCCGCGAAGTCGTCCGCCCGGCAGGTCTTGGGGCTCGTCGTCATGACGCTATCGACCCGCAGCGCCAGGAATTCGGGATGCCGCTCGGCGACCCGCGACAGATCCCCGGCCGTGATGACTCCCGACAGGCGGCCCGCGGCCCCGACCAGGGCAATGCCGCGATGGTGCGCCAGCGCCATGACCGCGTCGCGCATGGTGGCGGAGGGGGCGAGCAGCGGCGCCGCCGGGTGCATCACGTCGCTCACCCGGAGCAAGAGTTTTTTCCCGAGCCGGCCGCCGGGATGGAAGCGGGCGAAGTCTTCCCGCGCGAATCCCTTCTCCTCGAGGAGCGTCACGGCGAGCGCGTCGCCGAGGGCGAGGGCCACCGTCGTACTGGTGGTCGGAGCGAGGTCATGGGGGCACGCCTCCTCCGGCACGCCGGCATCGAGCACCACGGCCGCGGCGCGCGCGAGCGTGGAATCCGCGTCGCCGGTGATGGCGATCACCGGAACCTCCAGTCGCTGGAGGGCGCTCAGCAGGCCGGCGAGCTCGTCGGTCTCGCCGCTCTTGCTCAGCACGATCGCTACGTCGCTCGGCCCCACCACGCCGAGGTCCCCGTGCAGGCTATCGACGGGATGCAGCCAGGTGGCCGGCGTGCCGGTCGAGGTGAGGGTCGCGGCGATCTTTCGCGCGATGAGCCCCGACTTGCCGATCCCGGTCACGATCACGCGACCCTTGCTCGACGTGAGCAGCTCGATGGCACGGACGAATCCGTGCCCCAGGGCGTCGCTCGCGGCGCGCAGGGCATCGGCCTCGAGCCGGAGAACCCGGCGGCCGGCGGCGGTGAGGCGCTCCGCCCTCATGCCCGGGTCTCTCCCCGCTCCCGCAAGTACTGCGTCACGGCGCCGTCCCACTCCCCCCGGGCGCGGAGCAGGTGCTCCACGACCTCCCGGACCGCCCCCTGCCCGCCCGCTGCCGCCGTGACCCACTGGGCCGCTTCCTTCGCTTCCCGGGTCGCGTTGGCCACCGAGATGGGCAGTCCCGCCCGACGGAGAATCGGCAGATCGGGAAGATCGTCTCCCACGTAGGCCAGCTCGTCCCATTCAATCCCCTTTTCGGCAAGCAAACGCTCCATCGCGGGCAGCTTGCGGGCCTTGTCCTCCTGAATCAGCGTCGGCACCCGGAGTTCCCGGGCCCGAAGCGCGGTGGCTTCGGAGTGCCGTCCGCTCAGCCACGCGACCTCGATTGCCGTATACCGGAGGATCGCGAGCCCGAGCCCGTCCTGGATGTCGAACCGCTTCAGCTCCAGCCGCTCGCCCGCGGCCGGCCCGATCCAGATTCCGTTGTCGGTCAGCACCCCGTCCACATCGAGCCCCAGCAACCGGACCCGCTTCGCCGCGGCCGCGGTGATCACGCCTGCTCCCGCGCCGCACGCCAAATCCGCAGCGTCCGCACCAGGAGCTCCTCGAGCCGGTCGAGTGGCCACTGCGTTTCGGCATCGCTGGGCGCGTGCGCCGGATCGGGGTGGGTCTCGACAAAGAATCCGTCGGCCCCCGCCGCCGCCGCCGCGCCGAGCAGCGCGGGGATGTGCTCCCGGGCGCCGCCACTCGATCCCCCGGGGCCGTGACCCGGCTGCTGCACGCTGTGGGTCGCGTCGAAGATCACCGGGGCCCCGGTGGCTGCGCGCAACCGCGCGAGACTCCGGAAGTCCACCACCAGATCGCCGTACCCGAAGAAGGTCCCGCGTTCGGTGACGGCCACCTCGGATGATCCACCCTCACGAACTTTTTCCAGCGCGCCAGCCATGGCCTCCGGCTGCATCCACTGCCCCTTCTTCACATTCACCGGCTTCCCGGTCCGGCCGCAGGCGAGGAGCAAGTCGGTCTGCCGACAAAGGAACGCCGGCACCTGCAGGACATCCACGACTTCGGCCGCCAGCGCCGCCTGGGCCGCCTCGTGCACGTCGGTCAGCAGGGGGAGCCCGCTCGCCGCTCGCGCCGCCGCCAGCAGCTCGAGCCCCCGCTCCACACCCGGCCCCCTGACGGCGGAGAGCCGGGAGCGGTTTGCCTTGTCGAAGCTGGCCTTGAAGCAGACGGCGATCCCGTGCCGTTCTCCGAGGGAGGCAAGCCGCTCGGCGACCCGGCGCAGCAGGTCTCCCTCTTCGACGACGCAGGGGCCCGCGACAAGGAACGGCCCGGGACCGAACCGCCATCCACTCACTTCGACGATTCGATCAGCTCCTGCACCGCGCTGGTTCGCCCGGCGGCGGCGTCCGCGTGCCTCCGGGCGGCGCCGATGAAGGACGCGAAGAGCGGATGCGGCCGGGTGGGGCGGGACTTGAGCTCGGGGTGGAACTGGCACCCCAGAAACCAGGGATGTCCCGGGAGCTCGATGATCTCCACCAGCCCGCCGTCGGGCGACTGCCCCGAGAAGCGAAGTCCGTGCTCCGCGAGCAGATCCCGGTACGCGTTGCTCACTTCCCAGCGGTGCCGGTGGCGCTCGCTGATCTCCACCGAGTTGTAGGCCTTCGCGGCGAGGCTGCCGGAGCGAAGCCGTGCCGGGTAGGCGCCGAGCCGCATGGTGCCGCCCATGTCCGAGACGTCGCGCTGGGAGGCCAGCAGCGAGATCACCGGGCTCTCGCATTCCGGCTCGAACTCGGTGCTGTTGGTGCCGGTCAGATTGCAGACGTCCCGGGCGAACTCGATGATGGCGATCTGGAGCCCGAGGCAAATGCCGAAGAACGGGAGGCCGTTTTCCCGGGCGTAGCGCACCGCTTCCAGCATCCCGTCGATGCCCCGCACGCCGAACCCCCCGGGAACCAGCAGGCCGTGCTTCCCGTCCAGCAGCCGCGCCGCGGCCGCCTGATCGGTGAACTGGTCGCTCCCGACCCATTCGATGTCCACACCCACGTTGTTGGGAATCCCGCCGTGCAGGAGCGCTTCCTGCACCGACTTGTAGGCGTCGTGGAGATCGGTGTACTTGCCCACCACCGCGATCTTCACCCGGTCCACCGGCCGGAGGATCTTCTCGGTCATCGCCTTCCAGGCCGAGAGATCGGGCTCCTTCGTTTCCAGATTCAGTCGCTCGCACACCACCCGGTCGAATCCCTGCTCCATGAATCGCACCGGGATTTCGTAGATCGACTGCACGTCGGGACTCTCGATCACGCAGCCGAAGTCGACGTTGCAGAACAGCGCGATCTTGCGCTTGATATCGGCGGAGAGCGGGTGGTCGCTGCGGCACACCAGCACGTCGGGCTGAATTCCGATTTCCATCAGCTCCCGCACCGAATGCTGGGTGGGCTTGGTCTTGAGCTCGCCGGCGGCGGCGATGAACGGCACCAGCGTGAGATGCACGAAGAGCGCGTTTTCCCGGCCAACTTCCTGGCGGAACTGGCGGATCGCCTCGAGAAACGGGAGCGACTCGATATCGCCGACCGTGCCGCCGATCTCGATGATGACGACATCGAGCCCGGGCGCCGAGTTGCGGATGGCGCGCTTGATTTCGTCGGTGATATGCGGAATGACCTGCACCGTCGCGCCCAGGTAGTCTCCCCGGCGCTCTTTGCTGATCACGTTCTGATAGACCCGGCCGGTGGTGATGTTGTTCTGCTGCGAGAGCGCCCGGTCGATGAAGCGCTCGTAGTGCCCCAGGTCGAGGTCGGTTTCCGCGCCGTCATCGGTCACGAAGACCTCGCCATGCTGAAACGGCGACATCGTCCCGGGATCGACGTTGATGTAGGGATCGAACTTGAGCATCGTCACCGACAGGCCTCGCTCCACCAGGAGGCGGCCCAGCGAGGCCGCGGCGATGCCCTTGCCGAGCGAGGATACCACCCCTCCCGTGACGAAGATGTACTTCGTGTTGCCCGGCAACGTCGTCATGTGGTTACCCCTTGGGTCTCCTGCCAGTGAGCCTCCGCGCGGCGGAGGTCCTCGGGCGTGTCGATGCCCGGGAAGGCGGGCGCCTGGAGGCGCGCGATACCGAACGTCATGCCGTGCTGCAGGGCGCGGAGCTGTTCGAGTCGTTCCGCGAGCTCGAGCCGGGTCGGCGGCAGCGCCACCCAGGCCATGAGGGCGTTACGCCGATAGGCGTAGATCCCGATGTGCTGCCAGTAGAGTCCGTCGGCGCGATCGGTGGCGTCGCGCACGTGGGGGATAGGGGCCCGGGAGAAGTAAAGCGCCCGTCCCCGCTGGTCGAGCACGACTTTGACCCGGGCGGGATCGCCCGCGAGCGCGGGGTCGAGCGGCGTCGCGGCGCTCCCGACGTCGTCGCCACCCCGAACCCGGGCGATGGCTCCCGTCACCGCGTCCTCCGGGACAAAGGGCTCGTCACCCTGCACGTTCACGATGAGGTCGAATTCGGTGAACTCGGCGCGGGCGGCCACCTCCGCCACCCGCTCGGTTCCCGTTTGATGCGTGGCCGCGGTGAGGACGGTGTGGAATCCGGCGGCCTCCGCGACTCGAACGATGTCGGGGGCATCCGTCGCGACGACCAGCGCGTCGAGGCACCCAAGACCTCGTACCCGCTCCGCGACCCTGATCACGAGGGGCACTCCGCCCAGCAGCTGCAAGGGCTTCCGAGGCAGCCGCGTCGAACCCAGACGTGCGGGAATGACGCCGAGGACGGGCATAGTCCAAAGTAAAAGCGCGGCCGACCCAAGTCAAAAGTCGTGCCGCGCCGCTTGACAACTCGCTAAGGACAGTTTTTACAAAGGTTTAGGATTGGTCGGCGGAACCGCGGGCGAGGGAGCCGGCGGGGTGGTAGAGGCCTTCTGGCGCAGCCGGATCGAGTCGGCTCTCGCTTTGTACTGCTCCGAGCGCTTGTCGAGCCGGGCAGCCTCGATCGAATCGTCGAACTGCCGCTCCAGGACCCGGGCCCGCTTTTCCACCTCCGCGGCGATCGAATCACCCACGCTCGCCCTCATCCCGTCCCGACTGCGTCGCTGGAATTCGGCAACCGCCACGTCCGGAAGGAGCAGTGGAATATCCAGCCTGCGGTCGCTGTCGGGATCGACGAGGTAGGCCGACACCTGCCCGAACTGCTGATAGCCGGAATCGCTGGGCAGACAGACGAAGGTCGTGCGTTCGTCGAAGTTGTGGGCGTCGTTCACCGAGAGCCGGCAGTCCTGCAGCCGGGCGAATGCCGCCGTATCGGAAAGCCGGACCCGGACGTCGAATCCCGCGACGATCCGCGGCTCGGTCCGGCGGATCCTGATCTGGCGGATGCTGCCGACCCGAACTCCCTCCAGCTTGAACGCGACGAAGGATCCGAGCGGAATCGTGATGTCTTGGCTCGTGACGATCGAGTCCTTCACCTTGCGGCCGGCGGAGACGATCCCGTAGCCCACGATGAAGATCAGCAGGGCGGTGAGCGTGATTTTGCCCCAGTACTTACGCATAGTCCCCCACCCGTCGGTGTTACAGACTGTAACGTAAACTGGCACCTCGAAGTTTCGCCAGGGGCAGGCGCACGGTGGCAACGTGGCAAGGAGGCAAGGTGGTTGTCGGGGGACGGTCTTTGCCTCGTTGCCTCATTGCCTCCTAGCCTCTGGGATGAAACTGCCGGTGCACACTCCGCAAATACTCCCGGTCCACATGGGTGTAGATCTGCGTCGTCGAGAGGTCGACATGACCGAGCATCTCCTGCACGGCGCGCAGGTCCGCCCCGCCCTCGAGCAGATGGGTGGCGAACGAATGTCGCAGGGTGTGCGGGGTCACCCTGCGCTTGATCCCGGCCGCATCGGCAACCCGCTTGATGATCCCCCACGCGCCGACGCGTGAGAGCGGACCGCCTCTGGCGTTCAGCAGCACGCGTCCTTCGCTCTTGCCCCGGTCGAGCATGGGTCGCGTCTGATTGAGATAAATGGAGACCGGCCCGATCAGCTTCCGACCGATGGGAACCAGGCGCTCCTTCCCGCCTTTGCCGAACACCCGTACCAGCCCGTCTCCGAGGAGCAGGTCGTTTAGACAAAGCGTGCACAGCTCCGTGACGCGGAGGCCCGCGCCATAGCCGAGCTCGAGGAGCGCGCGGTCTCTCCAGGCGAGCGGGTGGTCGGCGGAAGGGGCGGCGAGCATCGCCTCCACTTCCTTGACCGTCAGGACTTCGGGAAGCGCCCTCCCCTTCCGCGGGGTTTCGAGGCGGTCGCTCGGATCGAGATCGAGATGCCCCTCGCCGATAAGGAATCCGAAATAGGTATGGGTCGCCGAGACCTGGCGCCGGATCGTCGCGGGGGAGAGTCCCAAATCCTTGAGGGTGAAGACGAAATCGCGGAGCATCGTCCGGGTTACCGCGCCCGGGGTCTTCGCCCGTCTCATCTCGGCGAACTGGACCAGGCGCCGGATATCCCGCAGGTAGTTCTCGACCGTGTGGGCACTGTGTCCCGCTTCGAGCGCGAGGTAGTCGCGGAACCCCTCGACCAGGAACGCGCGCTCTACGTCGTCACTCACGGTCCGGGATCCCGGCCGGCCCGTCGACGCCGCGCCGTTTCGAGGTCCGCGCCGGAAATGTCCGGCAGCCCTTCGACGATCGGCACCGTCCGCTCCGGGTGCATCGGATCGAACGGTTCCAGCTGTTCGATGCGCGCCCGGCGAACCGCCTTGCGGCGGCGCGCGAACCAGAGCACCAGCGCCAGCAGGACGATGCCGGCGGCAATGCCGAGGCCGGTGTTGAGTCGTCGCAGCGTGGCATTGATGGTTCCCCACTCCGAGCCGAGCTTGGTCCCCAGCAGCGTGAGCGCGGTGTACCATGTGCCCGTCGCGAGCACGATCGGCAGGAGCGTCCGCCCTGGTGGCAGGTTGACGAATCCGGCGAAGGGGGCGACCACCGAGCGGAACGCCGGCAGCAGGCGGAAGATGAACATGCCGAGCATCCCGAATCGCAGGTACTCGCGTTCGATCGCAGCGAAGGCGCCGGGGCTGATCACCCGCCTGCCGAGACGGGAATGGAAGAAACCTCGCCCGAAGCGCCGCGATGCCCAGTACACCAGCACCGCGCCTCCGACGCCGAACCCCCAGGCCACGAGAAAGATCGTGAGGGGGTCCATGGTGCCACGATGGGTCAGGAAAGCGGCGAGCACGACGAACACGTCGGACGGCGACGGCGGGAAAAAGTTCTCGATGATAACCGAAACGGCGATCACCGTGAGAATCAGCATGGGAGGCCATTCCGCCAGCCGCGCCAGGAGCGATTCGATCAGTGGCCCTCCACCGTGGCCACCGCGATGACGGCGACCCCTTCGCCTCGTCCGACGAAGCCCATACCCTCATTCGTCTTGGCCTTGATCCCCACGGCGTCGGGGGCGATGCCGAGCTCGCCCGCGATCGCCGCCGCCATCGCCTCCTTGTAAACGCCCAAGCGGGGCCGCTCGCAAAGGATGGTGACATCGGCCTGCACCGGCCGGAACCCGAGCCGGGCCACGTGCTCGCAGGCCAGGCGAAGGAGGACCAGCGAATCGGCGTCCCGCCATTTGGGATCGGTGTCGGGAAAGAGGGCGCCCATGTCTCCGGCGGCTGCGGCGCCCAGAATCGCGTCGGTGACCGCATGCGCCACTGCATCGGCATCCGAGTGTCCGAGGAGTCCCTTCTCGAACGCGATGCGCTGTCCGCCCAGAATGAAGGGGCGGTCTTCCACGAGCCGGTGGCTGTCGTACCCGATTCCCACCCGGATCGGCACGGTCAGGCCGCGGCCTCCGCGGAGTCGTCGATGTACGAGTAGTCCTGCCGGCGGCGGCGCGCGACGTAGCCGGCATCGCGGATGCAGCGCTCCATCTCGGCGATCGTGGCGCGATAGGTGGTGCCCGCGGAGGAGACGACGTTTTCCTCCATCATCAGGCTGCCGAAATCATTCGCGCCGAACCGGAGCGCGACCTGGCCGGCCTTGAGACCCATCGTCACCCACGAGGATTGCAGGTTCGGGACGTTGTCGAGGATGATGCGCGCCATCGCCAGGGTGCGGAGATATGTCACCGCGTCGGTCTTCGGCTGCTCCGCCATCGCCGTCCCTTCGGGCTGCAGCGGCCAGCAGATGAACGCGGTAAAACCTCCGGTGCGGCGCTGCACGTCGCGGACACGGACAAGATGCTCGATGCGGTCGGCGTGGCTCTCGCCGAGGCCGTACATCATCGTCACCGAGGTCTTCATCCCCTGCCGGTGGGCCTCCTCCTGCACGCCGAGCCATTCTGTGGTCTGTGCCTTCTTCCGCGCCACCCGGTGGCGCACCTCGTCGACGAGGATCTCCCCGCCCCCGCCCGGTATGCTGTCGAGCCCCGCCGCGCGGAGCTCGCGAATCACCTCCGACACCGGCAGCCCGAACCGCTCACCGAAGAACACGACTTCGGAGGGCGAAAAACCGTGGATGTGGATCGGATGGTGGGCCTTGATGTAGCGCATCAATTCGAGGTACCACTCGAAGGGGATGTACGGGTTGTGCCCGCCTTGCAGCAGAATCTGCACCCCGCCGATGGCCTTGCACTCCTCGATCTTGGCGCCGATCGTCTCGAACGGCAGCACGTACCCCTCAGCGTGCCTCGGCCGCCGGTAGAAAGCGCAGAACTTGCAGTCGGCGACGCAGACGTTGGTGTAATTGATGTTCCGGTCGATGATGTACGTCACCACCTCGTCGGGGTGGTGGCGATAGCGCTCGGCGTCGGCCAGGCGGCCCAGCTCGAGAAGGGGAGCGCTGTCATAGAGCTCCAGGTAGTCCTGGAATTCTTTCGAAGTGCGGTCTACCGTCGCCATCCGAACCCCCGCAACGAGGTGGATCCTCTCAGGCCGCCGTGATGAAGCTCAGGCTCCCATCGGGCACGGCGCCATCCTGGGCCAGCCGGCGGAAAAAATCGGTAAGTCCCGCCAGGTGGCGGTAGCTCAGGGCGTAGTCGAGATCGCCGAGATACTCCCGGCACACCGCCCGGGAGATGCCGGTGTTGGCCGATGCGGCATCGGCCAGGTCGTCGAGGTGCGCCAGGCCCCATTCCCTGCTGGACAAGAGCGCCTGGTGGATGGTTTGGACCGCCCGATGATCGGCTTCCCTGCGGGCCGCCCAGACCGCGAAGACAAAGGGAAGTCCCGTCCAGTCCTTCCATGCCGTCCCCAGGTCCACCACGTACGGATAGCGCCCCTCCGAGGCGAGCATCAGCGCCGCGTCACCGATGACCAGGACCGCTTCGTGAGGAAATCCCCGCAGCGCCGTGAGATCGCTCGACTCGGCGCGTACCGTCGCGAACTTCGGGCGGACCCGGAAACGATGCCGGCAGAGCAGCTCCAGGAGGAGCACCGAGGTACGCGAGGAGGAAGTCCGCAGGACGGTGGCGCCGTCGAGCTCGTGCACCGGCCGCCGGGAGAAGAGCACCACGCTGTGGACCGGTCCGTCCGACGTGATGGCGAGATCGGGAAGCAGATGGTAGGCCGCGGCATTGCGGGCGTATTCCACCGCCGACACGACGGAGACGTCCAGCTCGCCGGCAGCGAGGAGATCGTTGAGGTCGGCGGCGGTGCCGGTAATCAGCTCCGCCTCCGCCGGCACGAGCCCCCGGTCGATGGCGGCGTACACCGGGTAGCAGTTGATCCAGGGAATGCGGCCCAGGCGCAGCATCTTCAGGCCGCGTGGACCGCGGGAACGCCCGCGTCCGGTCCGGCGATAGTGGCCGCCGCATCCGGCAGGTCGGTAAAGTCTTCCCTGATCGACGCATAGAGGCTGTCTCGCTCCACCGGACGCTTTCCTGCGTCGCGGATCAATCCGACCAGCGCGGCGTATGGCATGTGCATCGCCGTGGTGGCGCCCGCCTGGTGGTAAATGCGCTCGTAGACCACCGTTCCCTCGACGTCGTCGCAGCCGAAGTTGAGCACGATCTGCGACATGAAGGGCGTGACCATCGGCCAGTGCGTCTTCATGTGGGGGATGTTGTCGAGATAGAGCCGGCCGATCGCAATGTTCTTGAGATCTTCGTAACCGGTCGTGGCCGAGCCGACCCGGCCCAGCTCTTCGCCGAGCTCGTTGTGCTCGGTGTGATAGGCGAGCGGGATGTAGGTGAGGAACCCTCCGGTCTCGTCCTGCAGCGAGCGCAGCATGCCGAGGTGCTCGATCCGGTCGGCCGCGCTTTCGACGTGCCCGTAGAGCATCGTGCAGTTGGTCGGAATCCCGAGCTCGTGCGCCGTCCGATGCACGCGGATCCACTCCTCACCGGTCAGCTTCCGCTCCGCGATGGTGGCCCGAACCGCCGTGCTGAACACCTCGGCCCCTCCGCCCGGCATGCTGGTGAGCCCGGCGTCCTTGAGCGCAAGCAGCACCTCCCGCTCACTCGTCTTTTCGATGCGGGCCAGGTGGGCGATCTCCACCGCGGTGAGCGCCTTGATGTGCACTTCGGGATGCCGCTCGCGGAGTCCGCGAATCATGTCGGTGTAGTACGCGAGCTTCAGCTTGGGATGCAGCCCGCCGACGATATGGAACTCCCGGGTTGGGCCTCCCCGGGCCTGCTCCGCTTCGTGATACACCTCTTCGAGCGAGCGGGTGTACGCCCCCTCTTCCCTGGGCATGCGCGCAAAGGAGCAGAACGTGCATGTGTTGCGCAGCACGCAGACGTTGGTGGGATTGATGTGCTGATTGGCGGAGAAGAAGACCCGGTCGCCGTTGGTGCGCGCGTTGGCGAACGCGGCCAGCTCGCCCAGACTGAGAATGTCGGATGTGGCATACAGGGTCAGCCCATCGACGGGATCGAGCCGCTGCCCTGCCAGGACCTTTTCAGCGATCGGCCGGAGCGCCTGGTCGCGGAAACGGGCCGGATTCACCTCGTGCGGCATGCTATCTCCGTGGGCGGTCGACACTTGGCTCACGGAGGGAATCTAGCAACTCCCGGGTGAGGGGACAAACAAAGGCGCGACTACCCCGCGTCCTCCAGGAGGGCCCGAACTCGACCCGCCAATTCCCCGACCGTAAACGGCTTGGCCAGGAAGCTGTCGCCCTGCTGCAAGGCCCGCTCGATCGCGTCCGAATCCGTGGCGTACCCCGAGATGTACAGCACCTTGAGATCCGAACGGCTGCGGCGGAGTTCCGAGACCAGGGCGCCTCCGCCCATCCCGGGCATCACGACATCCGTCACCAGCAGGTCGATGGGCTCGCCGGCTTCCTCCGCGAGCGAGAGCGCGGCCTCTCCGCTTTCCGCCGTAAGCACCCGGTACCCGAGCCCCCGAAGGAGCCGGTCGGCCAGCCGCCGGACCTGCGGCTCGTCCTCGGCCAGGAGGATCAGTTCACCCCGCCCCTGCAGCATGCCTTCGATGCGGGTGCCGCGCGCGGGGGTATAGACCGGTATCGTGCCTTCCGGGAGCGCGGGAAGAATGATCCGGAAACGGCTCCCGCGATCCGGTTCGCTCTCCACCTCGATATGCCCGCCCGCCTGGCGAACGATCCCGTAACAGGTGGCGAGCCCGAGTCCGGTGCCCTTGCCGTGCTCCTTCGTCGTGAAGAACGGCTCGAAGATGTATGCCTGCGCTTCGGCGGGAATCCCGACGCCGGTGTCGGTCACATCGAGAAATACTTGGCCGTCCCGCGTCCGCGTCGCGATGGTGAGCAATCCTCCCGTTGGCATCGCATCGCGCGCATTCACCGAGAGGTTGACGAGCACCTGCTCGATCTGTCCGGGATCCACGAGGACGAGCGGGAGATCGGGAGCGGGCTCGGTGCGCAGCATGATGTCTTCACCGAGCAAGCGCTCGAGGAGCTTGCGCGTTTCCCGGATGAGGTCGTTGAGATCCACCGGCCGCGGCTGGGTGACTTGGCGTCGCGCGAAGGCGAGGAGCTGCCGCGTGAGCTCCGAGGCGCGCCCCGAGGCGCGCAGGATCTCCTGGAGGTCCCCTCTCGCGGCCGAGTCGGTCGGAAGTGCCTCGCTGGCAATCTGCGCGTATCCCATGACGGCGGTCATGATGTTGTTGAAGTCGTGAGCCACGCCGCCCGCCAGGCGGCCGATAGCCTCCATCTTTTGCGCATGGGTGAGCTGGCGTTCCAGCCTACGCTGTTCCTCGACATCACGAATGATGGAAAGCAGGCAGGGCCGCCCCTCGACCTCGATCACCCGCCCGGAGAATTCGACCTCAACGCGCCCGCCATCCTTCCGCTGGAGCACCGTGGGAAAGTTCCGGCAGACACCCTCCCGCCTGACGATGGAAAACACCTGGTCGCGATCGTCCCGCCGTCCCCAGAGACCCAGCTCGAGCGTCGTCCGCCCCATCATCTCCGCGCGCGGGTGGCCGCTCATCGCGACGAAGCTGTCGTTCATTTCGATCAGCCGGCTCGAATCGAGCAGGGTAACGCAGACTCCGTCCGGGCTGAGCTGGAAGAGGCTCCGGAAGCGCTCCTCCGCCCGGCGGGTGCCCGCTTCAATGCCCTGCCTGCGGCGGATCTCGTGCGTGATCGAGATCAGGGACGCGACCAGGAGTCCGCCCAGGCCGAGCAGGACCGCCAGACGCATCGTGCGGAGCGGACCGTGGATGGGAGCCTCCACGGCTGCGGCGGGAAGCACGCTGGCCACCAGCCACCCGGTACGGGGAATCGCCGCCCAGAACAGGTACGCATCCGAGGTGCGAACGAATCGGGTCGCAGCCGCACGATCGCCCGCCCCCGCGACGCTTCCGAGCAGATGCGCGAGCGTGTCCCGCAGCTCGGCCTCGGGAAGATCGGCGAGCATGCGCCCCTCGGGCCGGGAGGGATTCCGCGCGGTATTGCTGTCGGCGAGAACCACGCCTCCGTTTCTGCCGATCAACAGAAACCGCCCGCCCGCATCGATCGGGGTCTGCGCGCTGTAGTCGACCAGCTCCTGCCAGCTCAGATCCTGCCCGACCGACCCGCCCCACTTGCCGGCACGGGAATAAGGCGCCACGACGCTGATGAACCACGCGTCGGTCTTCACGCTGTGGTACGGGTCTGCCCACCGCGCCCGACCTTCCGGGTTGACCGAGGGCTCGGCGAGGCGCATCCAGTCGGTGCTGCGGTAGTCCTCGGTCGCCGACAGCTCCCAGAGAAAATTCGGCTGGTCGGGTACGAACATTACTTGGCCGCCCTCCACCGGACTCACCCAGGCGTCCGCGAGAGTGGGGTCCAGCGCGCCCGCCCCGAACCGCTCGGTGAGCCGCTTGGCCCGCATGAGAAACGACTTGAAGTCCGGGTCCACGCTGGTGTACGCCGGGACATAGATCCCGGCCTCACGGGCCGGATCGAAGGAGCTCTTCCGCGAGCGCCAGGCGCCATCGGACTCCCTGGCGACCAGCCGGTCGAACGCCGAGGTCTCAGCCGGCTCAGCGCCGTGGGGCAGCGACGAGAGCAGGCGCCCGAACCGGAGCACCCTGCCCTCGGCGGCCGCCACGCGCTCCTGGATCCCATGCACGACGCTGCGCATGCTGGATTCGAGCGCGCCGAGACGGGCCTCTTCGAGCCGCCGCCGGAGGGCGCGTTCAGCGAGCAGGAGGCCCGGGACAATGAGCACCGCGGCGACGATGATGAAATAGCTTCCGACCATGAGCTGCAGCCGGCCGGGGCGGTGCGCGAGGGATTCCGCGGGGGGGAGCATCATGAGCGACGCGACGGCGCGTGGACGCGAAGGCGCGTGAGGTCAGTTCGCGACCTCGCGCCCCCGCGTCCTTGCGTCTCTCAGGCTGTAAACCCGCGCACGGCGAGCGTCACGTTATGCCCACCGAATCCGAATGAATTGGACAGCGCGGTATCGACCCGGCGCTCCACCATGCGGTTCGGGGCGCAGTCGAGGTCGCACTGCGGGTCCGCGGTAAACTGATTGATGGTCGGTGGGATCTTTCCGGTGCGGACCACCTGGAGCGCGACGACGAACTCGAGCGCGCCGGCGCCGCCCAGCAAATGCCCGGTCATCGACTTGGTCGAGGCGAAGATGAGCTTTCGCGCGTGGTCGCCGAAAACCGCCTTGACCGCGATGGTCTCGGCGATATCGCCGAGCTGCGTCGAGGTGCCGTGGGCGTTGACGTAGCCGATGTCTGCCGGGGCAATGCCGCCGTCCTCGAGGCAGGCGAGCATCGCGCGACGGGCGCCATCGCCGTCGGGTGCCGGCGCGGTGATGTGATTGGCGTCCGCGCTCATGCCGTAGCCGGCGACTTCACCGAGGATGGTGGCACCCCGCGCCGTGGCATGCTCCAGGCTCTCCAGCACGATCACCGCCCCGCCATCTGCCAGCACGAAGCCGTCCCGGCCCCCATCGAACGGCCGGCTCGCCGTGTCGGGCGAGTCGTTCCGGGTGGAAAGCGCCTTCATGTTCTGAAATCCGGCGATGGTGATTCCGGTGATGGCCGCCTCGGCGCCACCGGTCACCATGCAATCGGCCGCCCCCGCCTTGATGAGCTCGTAGGATTCACCGATGGCATGGGCCGACGAGGAGCAGGCCGACACGGTGCAGAAATTCGGTCCCTTGAGCCCGTACCGGATGGAGACGTGCCCGGAGGCGATATCGGGAATGAACATCGGGACGAAGAAGGGGGAGACGCGGTCGGGACCCTTCTGCAGATAGATGAGACACTGCTCCTCGAAGGTCATCATCCCGCCGATGCCGCTGCCGATCACGACGCCGGAGCGTTCGGGTGAGGGGAACTTTCCCTCGAGCCCCGCCTGTGCCACCGCCTGCTGCGCGGCCGCCATGGCAAACTGGGTGAAGAGATCCATCCGCTTTGCTTCCTTGCGCTCCAGGCAGGAAAGCGGGTCGAATCCCTTGACCTCACAGGCGAAGCGCACCTGCAGCCGGCTGGGATCGAACTTGGTAATCGGCGCCGCGCCGGACTTTCCGGCGAGGAGATTGGTCCAGGTTTCCTCGACGGTCAGGCCGACGGGCGTGACCAGGCCGAGGCCGGTGATGACCACCCGCCGCGTCATCCGCTACTTACCGAGTTTGTCCTGCAGGTACTTCAGCGCGTCGCCGACGGTCCGAAGTTTTTCGGCTTCCTCGTCCGGGATATCGATGTCGAATTCCTTCTCGAAGGCCATCACCAGCTCGACGGTATCGAGGGAATCGGCGCCGAGGTCTTCCATGAAGCTGGCGCTGTCGGTGAGCTTTTCGCGCTCCACCCCGAGCTCTTCGACGATGATGTCCTTCACCTTCTCGACCATGTCGCTCATGCGTCCCTCAACGAAAGAGTGAATGCGTGCGGCGTCAGATGAGCATGCCGCCGTCGACGACCAGCACCTGCCCGGTGATGTACGACGCCAGGTCAGACGCCAGAAAGAGCACGGCTCCCGCGATGTCGGCGGGATCCCCGAGGCGTCCCAGCGCGATCTGCCCTAATAACGCGTCCCGCGCCTCCCCCGGCAAGGCGGCGGTCATGTCGGTCGCGATGAAGCCGGGCGCGATGCAATTGGCCAACACGTTGCGACTGGCGTACTCCTTGGCGACCGACTTCGTGAACCCGATCAACCCCGCCTTGCTCGCGGCGTAGTTGGCCTGGCCCTTGTTGCCGGTCAGGCCCACAACGCTGGTGATGTTGATGATCCGCCCCGCGCGGCGCTTCATCATGCCCTTGATGACGGCCCGGGTAGTATGGAACGCTCCCTTCAGGTTCGCATCCAGCACCGCATCCCAGTCCGCGCCCGAGAGCCGGATGAGGAGGTTGTCGCGGGTGAGGCCGGCATTGTTGACCAGGATGGAGATCGGACCGAGCGTCCGCTCGGCGGCGGCGACGGCGGCTTCGACCGCCGATTCCTCGGCCACGTCGCAGCCGAATCCCGCGGCCCCCGCGCCGATTCCCGCCGCGATCTTTTCCGCCTGCTCCGCCTGGCGCCCTATGATAGCGACCTTCGCCCCGGCCTCATGGAGCCGATTCGCGATGGCGAGACCGATTCCCCGCGTGCTGCCGGTGACGAACGCAACCTGTCCATCCAGACGAATTGAGATCATGCCAGAAAGCGCTCCACGTCGGCGGCCGTCGAGAGCGAGAGGCAGGTCGCCTCCGGAAGAATCCGCTTGAGCAGCCCGGTGAGCACTGTACCGGGCCCGATTTCGACAAAGCGGGCACCGGGAGCCAGCGCGGCGAGGGCACGGACACATTCGACCCACCGGACCGGCGCGGTGAGCTGATCGACGAGGAGCCGCCGCGCTTCGGCCGCGGAGTGGACCGCCGTGGCGCTGGCGTTCGCGACCACTGGAAACCGGGGTTCGCCGAAGTCGGCACTCTCGAGCGCCGAGGCAAGCCCCGCCGCCGCGGGAGCCATGAGCGGGGAATGAAAGGCCCCGCTCACCTTGAGCGGCAGCACCCGTTTGCCTCCCGCCGCCTTGCAGGCATCTCCCGCCCGCTTGACCGCGGGTGGATCGCCGGAAATCACCGTCTGGTCCGGAGCGTTGAGGTTCGCGGCCACCACCACCTCCTCCGGCGTCGAGGCGTCGCGGCAGGCGCGCTCCACCTCCGCCGTCGCGAGGCCCAGCACGGCTGCCATCGCACCCGGTCTCCGGCCTCCCGCATCATGCATCAGCTCACCGCGGCGCCGGACCAGTCGGGCCGCCTCGACCGCCGTGAGTGCTCCCGCGGCGACGTAAGCCGAGTATTCGCCCAAGCTGTGTCCCGCGGCGCCCGCCACAATCCCGAGACGCTCCTGTACGACCGCCAGGATCGCGGAGGAATGCGCGAGAATCGCCGGCTGGGCGCGGTGGGTCTGCTGAAGCACCTCCTCCGGCCCCTCCCACATCGAACGGGACAGCGCGGTTCCGAGCGCCGCATCGATGGCGGCAAACGTTTCTCTCGCCGGCGGGAAGGCCGCTGCGAGATCCTGTCCCATGCCCACCTTTTGCGCCCCCTGCCCCGGAAAGAGCAGGATACTCACCATCGCATCACGACACTGCCCCAGGTGAATCCCGCGCCGAACGTCACCAGGAGGAGGAGCGAACCGGGGCGGATGCGACCCTCGTCCACCGCCTGGGCGAGCGCCAGCGGGATCGAGGCGGCGGAGGTGTTCCCGTACCGGTCGACGTTGACCATCACCTTGCTCATCGGGAGACCGGCGTGCTTCGCGGTGGCTTCGATGATCCGGAGGTTGGCCTGGTGCGGAACCATGAGGTCGATATCCTCGGCTCGCACACCGGCTTTTTCGAGCGCTTCGTCGCACGCTTTGGCCATGGCGAGCACCGCGGCCTTGAAGACCTCGCGACCTGCCATCCGGATATAATGCGTGCGCTCCCGCACCACCTTTTCGCTGATCGGCTCGGTCGAGCCCCCGGCCGGGATGTAGAGCAGGTCGGCGAGATTCCCGTCCGATCCGAGCACGATCGAAAGAATGCCGCGGCCATCCCCGGTGGCGGGACTCAGCACGCACGCACCCGCACCATCGCCGAACAGCACCGCGGTGCTCCGGTCGGTCGTATCGGTCACCGAAGAAAGCTTCTCGGCGCCCAGGGCGAGCACGTTCTGCGCCCGCCCGGAGGCGATCAGCCCCTCGCCGATCGCCAGGGCAAAGAGCCAGCCCGGGCAGGCCGCGGCGATGTCGAATGCCGCCGCATTCACCGCCCCCAGCCGCGCCTGCAGCTCGCACGCGGTCGCAGGGAGGCGACGATCGGGGGAGATCGTGCCGAGGACGATGGTATCGAGCTGTTCGGGGGTGATGTGGGCTCCGGCCATCGCGATGCGCGATGCCGTCTCACAGAGATCCGTCAGCGTCTCCGGGCCGGCGATGTACCGCTGCCGGATGCCGGTGCGCTCGACGATCCACTGATCGGAGGTGTCGAGGTACTTCTCGAAGTCGGCATTGGTCACCAGCCTCGCGGGGACGGCGGTGCCCAGGCCGGTGATGGTGGCGATCGGGGTGGCGCTCACGCGCGCTCCACCGCCTCGCGCTCGGCGAACTCGGAGCCGATATGGCCGGCGAGATGCACCTCGACCGACTGCACCGCGACCCGAATGGCGTGGCGGATCGCGTTGGGATTGGAGGAGCCGTGACAGATGATCGAGACGCCCTTGACGCCGAGCAACTGCGCTCCGCCGTACTGGTCGTAGTCTAGCACCCGGAAGGCAGAGCGGATTTCTTTGCGCTCCCACATTTCCGGCACGCTTTCCTCGGCGAGATGGCGGATGAGCAGGACCACCGATTCGTAGAATTTAAGGACGATGTTGCCCACGAAGCCGTCGCACACCACCACGTCGAAGCGGCCGTGGCGCGGGTGACCGCCCAGGATGTCCCGGCCCTCGAGATTCCCGAGATAATTGAGCCGCCGGTCCTGCTTCAGGAGACGGTGCGCCTCCTTGACGATGGCGGTTCCCTTCTCCTCTTCCTCGCCGATGTTGAGGAGTCCGACCTTCGGCGTCGCGCGGCTCAGGACGTCGCGCATGTACACCGTGCCGAGATGCGCAAAACCGACCAGCTCGCGCGCGGAGCAGTCCACGTTGGCGCCGGCATCGAGCATGAGCACGGGACCGTCGATCGTCGGAAGCAGCGTGCCGACCGCCGCGCGCTCGACCCCGTCAAAGAGACCCAGCAACACCGTGGAGGCGGCAAGCATGGCGCCGGTGTTGCCGGCGGAAATGAACGCGTCGGCCACACCCTGCGCGACGAGGCCGGTCCCGACCACGAGACTCGACTTCGGCTTCCGGCGGACGGCCTGCAGCGGCTTCTCGGCCATCCCGATGACGTCGGGCGCCTCGACGATTCCCAGGCGGTCCCGGTCGAGATCGGGGTGCCGCGACAGCTCCGCCTCGATCGCCTGCGTCTGGCCGACAAGCTGCACGCGAAAGCCGGGAGGCAGCTCGCGCAAGGCGAGCGCCACACCCTCGACTTCGGTGCGGGGAGCCTGATCGCTCCCCATCGCGTCGAGCGCGACGCGGATCACGCTCAGCTGTCCTCGACCTCGAGTCGCTTCTTTCCGGCGTAGTAGCCGCACGACCCGCACACCCGATGCGGGAGACGGGCGGAGCCGCAGCGCGGGCAGGCCTGGGTGGGCATCCCGGCACCGCTGTGGTTGCCGCGACGCAGACGTTTCCGGCGCTTGGACATCTTTCTCTTGGGAACAGCCATGGCGTCCTCGAGTCTAGACAGTGGGGGCGCACTCGCACGCCCCGCGATTCAGATCGGCCCCGCACCGCGGACAGAGCCCGCGACAATTTTCCCTGCAGAGCGGGTAGGCGTCCACCGCCAGCACCAGCTCTTCCCGCACCGCCGGGCGGACATCCACGTGGGTCAGCGGCTCCGTCAGCGGATAGACGCTCGGATCGTCCTGCAGATCCGGATCCGTCGAGAACACCACCTCGATGGCCTCGGACACCGGCGTGACGAACTCCGTCAGGCACCGACGGCAGATCGATCGCACCTGGCCATCGAGGGTGCCGTGCCAGTAAAACCCGCTTGCGCCGGCGCGCTCGAGAGTGCCTCCCACGGCGAGCGGACCCGTGAGCGGCACCTGGAGCCCCTCGAAGAGGGGGTCTTCTGCTTCGAGCTCGCCTTCAATCTCCGCCGGACCGTGGCGAAGCTCCCGGACATCAACCTGGAGCATAGCCCGTAAATGTACATGGGGAGCGGAGTTAGTTCAATTGCAGGGGTCAGTGGTCGGGGGTCAGAGGTCAGGGCACCGCCTCCCCGACCCCTGACCCCTGACCCCTGACCACTGATCCCTGATCACTGATCCCTGACCACTACCAGATCGCCCGCTCCGCCTCGCTGAAGAAAAAACCAATCTCCCGACCGGCGTTTTCGTCGCTGTCCGAGCCGTGAACCGCATTGCGGCCCTTCGATTCGGCGTACAGCTTCCGGATCGTGCCGGCCGCCGCCTCGGCGGGATCGGTCGCGCCGATGGTTGCGCGAAATGCCGCCACCGCTCCCGGACGCTCCAGCGCCATCGGGAAACACGGTCCGCTCGACATGAAGGTGACCAGCTCTTCGTAGAAGGGCCGGCCCCGATGCACCTCGTAAAAGGCCTCCGCCTGCGCTCGCGTGAGCCGGATCAACCGGGCCGCACGAATCCGATAACCCTCCCGTTCGAGGTGGGCCAGGATCGAACCGAGGTGGCCGTTGGCGACCCCGTCGGGTTTGACGATTCCAAGAGTCTGGTTTCCCATTCGTTACTCCGAGTTAAGGCGCACGGGAGAGTCTCGCTTTCACGAGGGAAACCACGTCGACCGGCCGCTTCATCACGGCGATCCCGGCATCCTCGAAGGCGTGGATCTTTTCCTCCGCCGTGCCCGACGAACCCGAAATGATCGCGCCGGCGTGACCCATCCGTCGTCCCTTCGGCGCGGTCTGTCCCGCGATGAACCCGACCACCGGCTTGCGCACGGATTCGCGGACGAACGCGGCGGCTTGCTGTTCGTCGGTCCCGCCGATCTCGCCCAGCATGACAATGACGTCGGTGCCGGGATCGTCCTCAAACGCCCGGAGCACATCGATGAAGTTGGTCCCGATGACGGGGTCGCCGCCGATCCCCACACACGTGCTCTGCCCGACGCCGTTCCGGTGAGGTGATTCACAATTTCGTAGGTGAGCGTGCCGCTCCGCGACACCAGTCCGACCCGGCCGGCGGCGCAAATTGACCCGGGAATGATGCCGACCTTGGCCACGCCGGGGGTGATCAGCCCGGGACAGTTGGGACCGAGGAGGCGGGCGCCTTTTTCCCGGATGAACGGCATGACCTTCGCCATGTCGAGAACCGGGATGCCCTCCGTGATGCAGACGATGAAGGCAATGCCGGCGTCAGCGGCCTCGGCGATCGCCCCCGCGGCCATCGCGGGCGGCACGTAAATGACCGAGGTGTTCGCTCCGGTCCTCCGGATTGCGTCCGCAACGGTGTGGAAGATCGGCACCGACTCTTCGAACGTCTGCCCACCCTTGCCCGGCGTCACCCCGGCGATGACCGGAGTGCCGTACTCGATCATCTGCTTCGCGTGGAAACTGCCGTCGCGCCCGGTGATCCCCTGCACCACCAGGCGGGTATCCGCGTCGACGAAAATGCTCACGCGGCCTCCTTGGCGAGCTGGACGGCCTGCTTCACGGCCTCATCCATGTCCGACAGCGCCCGCATTCCCGCGCCCTTGAGAATCTCGAACGCCTTCGCTTCATTCGTGCCGGTCAGGCGGATCACAATCGGGACGTTGACCGTGAACTGGCGGGTGGCCGTGACGATCCCGTTGGCGACATCGTCGGTTCGCGTGATGCCGCCGAAGATATTGAACAGGATTGCCTTCACCCCCGGGTCCGCGGTGATGATCTTCAGGGCGTTGACCACCTTCTCGGGATTCGAGCTGCCGCCAATGTCGAGGAAGTTCGCAGGTTCCCCGCCGTAGAACTTCACGAGATCCATGGTGGCCATCGCGAGGCCGGCGCCGTTCACCACGCACCCGACATTGCCGTCCAGCTTGATGAAGGTGAGCCCGGCCGTGCGGGCGAGCACCTCACTGGGCTCCTCCCCGGACTCGTCGCGGAGCGCGGCGAGATCGGGCCGGCGGTCCAGCTCGTTGTCGTCCACCGAGATCTTCGCATCGAGGGCGAGCACCCGGCCATCCGGCGTGGTCACCAGCGGGTTGATCTCCGCGAGCGACGCGCCGTTGGCGACGAAGACCCGATAGAGCTGCTGCATGATGGTGGCAGCGGCGCGCACCTGGGCAAAATCTCGATAGAGATGGAGCGCCAGGCCGAGCGCCTGATGGGGGAAAAGGCCGTAACGGGGATCGACCGCGAGGCGGACGATTTTTTCCGGCGTGGTCGCGGCCACCTCTTCGATATCGACGCCCCCGGCTGCGCTCACCATGAAGACGGGGCGCTGGGAGTCCCGGTCCATGATGAGACCGACGTAGCTCTCGCTTGCGATGTCGGCAGCCGGCACCACCAGCACCTTCTGCACCACCAGGCCCTTGATCGTCATTCCGAGAATATGCGTGGCGTGCTCTCGCGCCTCCGCGGGGTCTCTGGCCAGCTTGACCCCCCCGGCCTTGCCGCGACCGCCGGCATGTACCTGGGCCTTGACGACGACCGGCCGGTTGAGGCGCTCCGCGATGCCGCGCACCTCGTCAGGCGTCGAGGCCACATCGCCATCGGGCATCGCGACTCCCGCCGACCGGAGCAGGGCGCGGGCCTGGTATTCGTGGAGATTCACTGGAGCCTCATGAGGGGGCGGCTGGATTCGGACGCAGCGGAGCCAAAGGTAGCGGGACCCCTAACCGACTGCAACCTCTGGACTTAGGTATTCAGAAGTTACCTCGGAGGATTCAGCAGATCGAGCAGGTAAGCCAGCGCGCGGCCCAATCCCTGAAGGTCGCCGCGCTTGAGAGCGGAGTCGGCACGAAGGATGAGCAGGCGCGCCTGCTCCAGCGTCGCTTCCGCCCCGGTGCCGATGGCAGTGGGCGAGATTTGACCACGCAGATTCAGCCACGCCTCCTGCAGCGTCCGCCCCGCTCCCACCCTGCGCCCCGACGCGGGACTCATGAGGGCGACGTTGACGAGAACGAGGTGCGCCCGCCCGGACGGGGCGATCGCCCAGGCCGGCTGATAGGCGGCAAGTCCTTCGTCGGTCAGCGCGTAACGCACCAGTCCCAACCGGAACTCGGCGTCGATCGCAGTGACCGAATCCCGGAGCTGTCCCTGAAACGGAAACCGTTTCCATCGCTCGGTCAGGACCGAGGCACTCTCGATCCGAAGTGTGTCGATGCGCAGGAGGTGAAGCGAATCTCCCACGCCGGTGCGCCGAATCAGCAGGAACGCGGAAACCTCCCGCGGCTCGGCCGTGACGAACGGAACGAGGATCTCGTTGCCCCCGGCGGACGCCGGTGGTGCATCCCCCTCCGCCCCGGGCAAGCGCTCCAGCCGGCCCGCATTCCACGCCGGTCCTTCGAGAACCCGGACCTGGGCCAGCGCCAGCTCTTCCGGATAAGGCTCTCCGTCCCGAAGCCCGGGCGGCGTCGCGCCGGCGGGTTCAATGAGGGGTGACTCGATACGCGCCCAGGCGGCCGAGAGCGAATCGGTCGTATCCCTCCGGAAGATCCGCACGGCCCCGGATGTAGCGTCTACCATCCCCACAAAGGCCGGCCGCATCATCGAGACAATGCCGGGAGCGGCAGTGAGCCTGGTCGACGACGGGAACACGCTCGCGGTCAGGATTCCATCGCTGGTCCACACCAGGGCACCATCGAGCAGCTGCGGCCGGGGTGCCGACCACCGGGCATACGGAGCGATCGAGCGCAGCCTGACCCCGGGATCGAGTCGCCAGGCAAGCCTCGATCCCGCGGGCGCGGAGAGCGCGGCGGGCGCCTGGAGCGCCCACGCAAGCATGAGGCGCTTCGGCCAGCCATGCAGCTCGACTCCCCGTGCCGCGGGGCCCCAGCGGATTCTCGGCGCACCCGGGCGAAGCGTCTCGAAGGTGAGATCCCGGTACACGCGTTCTCCCGGCGCCGGCACATTGTCGCCCGCACTCCAGGCCAGCGGTCCACCGGCGGGTGAGACCTCGTCGTCGGCCACGGCGACGAGGGACGGAGCGTGGCCACCGACCTGGCGCAGGATGAGCCAGACGGGGCGGCGCTGCCCGTCCCCAAGCGGGATCCACCCCCTCGAAGCGGCGAGCACGACGGCCGAATCCCCGGCGACTGCCGGAACCACGGTGGGGTCCCACAGAGATGGAACCAGGTGGCTCAGAGGAATGCGCGAGACGGGCCGGGGTCCCTCGACGGTGCCGAGACCGAATGCCACCGAATCGAGCGCCCTGGCCGACGCGCGCCACCCATCGTCCTTGGTCGCGGCCTCGGTGCGAAGCGGTAGGACGCGACCGGCAAGAACCGCGAGGCCATAGAGCATCCAGACTCCGAACGCCACGGCACCCCGGATCCTGAGCCACCAGAAGAAACTCACCACCGCGGTGGCGGCGCCGAGTCCGGCTTCCACCTCGGCGACGAGAGTGCGCAACAGAAACTCCGAGGAGAGGAGCGGACCTCGAAGTCCTGCCGCCAGGCGGAATGGCTCGAGCACCGAACCCCAGGCGAGCGTGAGTCCGAGGAGTGCGAGGAGGATGGCGAGATGCCCGCGCGCCCGGGACGACACCCAGAGCCGCCGCTCCACGATTCGAATCGCGCCGCCCGCGATGTACAGCAGGACCACGCCGAGGAGCGCCGCGCCCGAGAGGAGCATCGCGCGCGCCTGGAGATGCATCCAGAGCGGAAAATCCCGGAGGAACACTCCGAGGTCCGCCCCGAGCAGCGGGTCGGGCACGCCGAGACGCACGCCATCCAGGGTCAGGAGGACTTGGTCGAGCCACGTGCCCACGCCCCCACCCAGCAGCACACCGAGCACCACACCCCCGGCGCTCAGCGACCAGCGGGGCAATCGGTCCGGCCAGAGCCTGGCATGTTCCCGTTCGGGCGGTGGTTGGTCGGGCAGCGCCGCACGGCGGGCGATGGTGAAATGGGCGATGAACCAGGCGATCGCGAGGAGAATACCGGACAGCTCGAGCCCCAGGGAGAGTAGCGCGCGGCGCGAGCCCGACGCGGCCACCGGCTCCGAGACCGTCGCTTCCCAGAGCCGGTCGGCGAGGAAAAGTGAGCCCCACCGCCCGAGCGACAGGGCCAGGGCCAGCGCGACGAGCACGAATGCGACCCGCCGCGCACGCGGGCTCATGCGATCAGGCGCGCACGCCTTGCGTCGCGAGCCATCCGGTGACCTCGGTACGGTAGCGGTCCAGCGCCTCGGCGCTGGTGGCCTCGAAGCGGAGTACGAGCACCGGCTGGGTATTCGAGGCGCGGAGCAACCCCCAGCCGTCGGGGAACGCCATCCGCACGCCATCAATGGTATTCACCTGGTATCGCGTCGCGAAATATTTCGCCGCGCGCTCGACCACGCCGAACTTTTCGTCGTCGGGACACTCGACCCGGATTTCCGGAGTCGCAAACGTCTTGGGCAGGTCGGCCAGCAGCCGGGCAAGCCCGGGAGGTCCGGCGCTCACGATTTCGAGCAGTCGCGCGGCGGCGAAGAGCGCGTCATCGAAGCCGAACCAGTCGCCCCCGAAGAAGATGTGCCCGCTCATTTCCCCCGCGAGCGGAGCGCCGGTCTCCTTCATTCGCGCTTCGATCAGCGAGTGACCGGTCTTCCACATTTCGGGTCGCGCTCCAGCGGCCAGGAGCGCTTTGGGAAGCAGTTCGGAGCACTTCACGTCGAAAATCACCGGCACCCCGGGCCCGAAGCGGCGCACCGCGTCCCGTCCGAAGACGATGAGGAGCTGGTCGCCCCAGATGATCGTGCCGGTTTCGTCGACGGCGCCGATTCGATCACCGTCGCCATCGAACGCGATCCCCAGCTCCGCCCCGGTCGATCGCACGGTGCGCTGCAGGTCGACGAGGTTCTCCGCTACGGTCGGATCGGGATGGTGATTCGGGAAGGTGCCGTCCGACTCCGCGAAGAGCGGCGTGACGACGGCTCCGAGCGCTTCGAGCGTGCTGATGGCGACGAGGCTCGCGACACCATTCCCGCAGTCGGCGACGACCCTGACCGGGCGCGCCAGCGTGTGGCGGGCGACGATCGCGTCGCGGTACGCCGGGAGCACCGAGGCGTCGGCGCTCTCCCGCCCGGCACCGGTCCGCCATTCCTCCTTGACGATCATGTCGTAGAGCTCGAGGATCTCATCGCCATGAATCGACTCGCCGGCGATGACCATCTTGAACCCGTTGAACTCCGGCGGATTGTGGCTTCCGGTGACCTGGATTCCGCCGTCGGTGCTCAGGTGACGGAGAGCGAAGTACAGCGCCGGCGTCGGGAGCTCACCCACGTCGATGGCCGTGCCCCCCGCCTCGACGATCCCGCGCCGGACTCCCTCGGTCAGGGCGACCCCGGACGGCCTGTTGTCCCGTCCGACCGCGAGGATCGGGGCCCGGCCGATTCGGTCCCAGGCGCGGGTCGCGCAGGCGGCTCCGATCGCGCGGGCCAACGCCGGGGTGAGCTCCCGGTCGACCAGGCCGCGGATATCGTATTGGCGGAAAATGTTCTTCGGAACGTTCACGGCGCGGCCACGGCGTGCACCATCGTGCCGGCGGTCGCGATGGCCGACGAGAGCGCCGCCGAGGGCAGCACGCCAAACACCAATACCACCGCGATGGCGATCGCCACGGTGAGTGCCGCCGTGCCCGGCAGGCGCGCCTGCCCGTGGGAGTCCATCGAATCGGGCTCCCGCATGTAGGCCGACATGATCACCGGGAGATAGTATCCCGCCGAGATCAGGCTGGTGAGCACGAGAATGACGGCCAGCGGAAGCTGCCGAACCTGGACCAGGGAGGCCAGGATCGCCCATTTACCCACGAACCCGAGTGTGCCCGGAAATCCGAGCAGCGAGAGCATGCATACCGCCAGGGCGAAGGCGAGCCATGGACGCCGCGCCGCGAGGCCCGCGATCGAGTCGAGTGTGACGTCCCGCTCCCCGCCTCGTCCGAGAACGGCGAGAATGCCGAATGCGGCGAGCGTGGTCAGGGCGTACGCGCCGAGGTAGAGCAGCGTGGCGGCGGCACCCAGCGTGGTTCCCGCCCAGACGGAGCTGAGGAGATACCCCGCGTGGGCGATCGAGCTGTAGGCAAGCATCCGTTTGATCGAGCGCTGGGACAAGGCGACGAGATTCCCGAGCAGCATGGACGCCACGGCCAGCCCGGCGACGACCGGCTGCCACGCTTCGTGGGCGGCGGGAAAGGCGACATACAGCACGCGGACGAGCGCGAGAAATCCCGCCGCCTTGACCCCCGTGGCCATGAATCCGGTGACCGGCGTCGGGGAGCCGTCGTATACGTCGGGCGCCCACATGTGGAACGGCACCGATGCCACCTTGAACCCCATCCCGACCAGGAGCAGGCCAAGCCCGAGCTTCCCGATGACCGGAAGCGCCACTCCCCCGGACTGGCTTGCGCCGATCGCGGCAAGCGAGGTGCTCCCGGTGGCGCCCCAGAGCAGGGCGATTCCATAGAGCAGGAAGGCGGAGGCAAAGGCGCCAATGAGGAAGTACTTGAGAGCGGCCTCCGCCGAGAAGACGCTGCCGCGGTTGAACCCGGCCAGGACGTACACCGAGACCGACATCACTTCGAGTCCGAGAAAGAGCACGATCAGGTCCTCGGCCCCGGCCATGAACATCATGCCGCTTGCCGCGAAGAGCACCAGCGAATAGTACTCGGGGGCGATCAGTCCTTCTCGCTCGAGGTAGCCGAGCGACAAGAGAATCGTCGCCGCGGTCGCCACCAGGATGAGCGCCAGCGCGGCGAACCGGAAGCCATCCACCGCCACCATGAACGGCGGGCCTTCGGGGCGTGCGTCCCCGGTCCAGAGCAACACCAGGGCGATCGCGCTGGGCACCAGGCTCGCGAGGGCGACATAACCGGAGAGGCGGCTATCGGCGGCGGTCGCGTGCCGCCAGGCATTCACCAGCAGGACGACCAGCGCGCCCGCCGTGAGCGCGATCTCGGGCAGGAGGGCCAGGGTCACCCCGAACGGGGTCCGCAGATCGAGCGGCATCATGGGCGGGCTCCCGGGGTCCGCTCGGAGAGATCGAGCGCCGCCAGCGGGCCGCGCACCGTCTCGATATAGTGCCGAACCGCCGGCTCGATGCGCTCGAGCACCGGCGCCGGGAAGAGCCCCATCCAGACGATCCCGGCGATCAACGGGAGCAGGACGGCCAGCTCGCGCGCGTTGAGGTCGGTGAGGGATTCGTTCTCCCGCTTGTCGAGCGGGTTGAAGATGATGCGCTGCAGCGCCCAGAGGAGATAGGCGGCGGCAAAGATGACGCCGGTCGTCGCGATGCCGGTCGTGACGGGATGCGACTGGAAGCTGCCGAGCAGGACCAGAAACTCACCGATGAATCCACTCAGCCCCGGCAGGCCGATCGAAGCCAGCGCCACGACGGTAAAGACCAGACTGAAGACCGGGACGACCTTCGCGATGCCGCCGTACGCCGAGATCTCCCGGGTGTGGCGCCGCTCGTAGAGCATGCCGACCAGAAAGAAGAGCGCCCCGGTCGCCAGCCCATGCCCGATCATGATCATGATGGCGCCCTGGAGGCTCTGGACCGTGGCGGCCCAGATGCCCAGCATGACGAAGCCGAGATGGCTTACCGACGAATACGCCACGAGCTTCTTGATGTCGGGCTGGACCATCGCGACCAGCGCCCCGTAGACGATGCCGATGACCGCGAGGGCGAGAACGAGATTGGTGACCCAGGGACTCGTCGCCACCTCGGGAAAGAACGGTACGGCGAACCGCAGGAAACCGTACGTCCCCATCTTGAGCAGCACCCCGGCGAGCAGGACGCTGCCCGCGGTGGGCGCCTCGACATGCGCATCCGGCAGCCAGGTGTGCAGCGGAAAGACCGGCACCTTCACCGCGAAGGCCAGCGCGAACGCGGCAAAGAGCCAGGGCGCCAGCGGGCCGGCCGCGCCGGCGTTGGCGAGCAGGTGCTCATACGCGAACGAGAGTGTTCCGGTTCTCCCGGCGACGATCCACGCGAGGACCAGGATCGCCACCAGCATGAGGAGCGAGCCGGCCATCGTGAAGAGGAAGAACTTGATCGTGGCGTACAGCCGGTTCTTGCCTCCCCAGATCCCGATGATGAAGTACATCGGAATGAGCATGACTTCCCAGAAGACGTAGAACAGGAAGAGATCGGTGGCCACGAAGACGCCCAGCACGCCGGTCAGGAGGGTCAGCAGCATGGCGTAGTAGCCGCGCTCCCGCTCGGTGATGTAATTCCAGCTCCCCAGGACGCAGAGCGGCATGAGCAGCGTGGTGAGCAGCACCATGGTGAGCGAGATCCCGTCGATGCCCAGGGCGTAGCTGATGCCCCACGCCTTGATCCAGGGGATGCTGACCGTGAGCTGCAGCGTGCCGGATGAGGTATCGACCGCCCACCAGAGACCGAGCGACAGGACGAACTCCAGCGTGGTCGCCACGAGCGCGATGCGCCGGGCGAGGGCGGCCGGGGCGAGCAGCACCGGAACGACCGCGAGGAGCGGCAGTGCAAGCAGGAGGTGGAGGATCCAGCGCTCGAAGCCGATGGACGCGAGCAGAGAGATCATGGCCGGCTACCGGACCACGGCGCGGAGCAGCCAGACCGCGCCCACGAGGAACACGACCACATAGAAGCCAAGCTGTCCGGACTGGAGCCGGCTCCCGATCCAGCCGAGGCCGCGGGCCAGCGATGCCGATCCATTCGCCCCGAGTCCGTCGATCAACCCCTGATCCATCCCTTTCCAGAGCACGACGCGCGAGATGCCGACCAGCGGACGCACGAGCAACGCGTCGTAGATTTCGTCGACGTAGTACTTCCGGAACAACACCCGCGCGAATCCCGTCTCGGGCGGGGCCGCGGCCGCGGTCGGAATGGGGCGCGCGAGCGTGGCGCGCCAGCCCAGGAAGAGACCCAGGAAGGAGGTGGCGACGGCGGCGGCGATCAGCAGGTACTCGGTCGTTCCATGGGGCATCGTGAGCGGCATCGCCGACTGCGCCGCGGCCAGCACCGGCTCCAGCCAGCGTTCCAGCGCGTGATGCCCGCCCGCGAACGCCGGGAGATTGATCAGCCCGCCAACGACCGTGAGGACGCCGAGCCCCACCAGCGGTCCGGTCATGATCGGTGGCGCGTCATGGAGGTATTCCCGCTCGGCGGCTCCGGTCCGGTTCTCGCCAAAGAAAGTCATGGCCATCAGCCGCATCATGTAGAACGCGGTCATGAAGGCGGCCAGCATTCCCATCGCCCAATACAGCAGCCAGACCGGGTGCGTTTCTCCCCGGCCGAACGCGGCGGCCAGAATCTCGTCCTTCGAAAAGAATCCGGAAAGTCCCGGGACACCGGCGATCGCGAACGTGGCGATCAGCATCAGCCAGAAGGTCCATGGCAGGTGGCGCCGGAGCCCTCCCATGTTGCGCATGTCCTGCGCATCGGCATGGGAGTGGGTGGCGTGGTAGGCGTGATGCATCGCGTGGATCACGCTGCCCGCGCCGAGGAAGAGCAACGCCTTGAAGAAGGCGTGGGTCACCAGGTGAAAGATCCCCGCGACGTACGCTCCGGTCCCCACCGCCAGGAACATGTAGCCGAGCTGGGAGATCGTGGAATATGCCAGCACCTTCTTGATGTCATACTGCCGGAGCCCGATCGACGCGGCGAAGAGGGCGGTGAGCGCGCCCACGCCCGCCACCACCGCGCTCGAGAACGGCGCCATGGCAAAGAGCACTCCGGTCCGGGCGACCAGGTAGACGCCCGCCGTTACCATCGTCGCGGCGTGGATCAGCGCGGACACCGGGGTCGGCCCCGCCATGGCATCGGGGAGCCATGTGTACAGCGGGATTTGCGCCGACTTGCCGGCGCACCCCAGAAAGAGGAACAGCGTAATGGCGGTGACCAGACCCCCTCCCGCCACCAGGTCGGTCGGAGCCTTGGCGGCGATGGTGGCAAAATCGAGGCTCCGCATGGTGTACCAGAGCAGGAACATCGCGATCAGGACACCGAAATCTCCGATCCGGTTGACCAGGAACGCCTTCTTCCCAGCATCGGCATTCGCCTTGTCGCCGAACCAGAACCCGATGAGGAGATAGGAGCAGAGCCCCACGCCTTCCCACCCGACGAAGAGCACCGGCAGGCTGGCGCCGAGCACCAGCACGAGCATGAAGACGACAAAGAGGTTCAGGTACGCGAAGTACCGGGCGTATCCGGGGTCCGCGCGCATATACCCGATGCTGAAGAGATGGATCAGGCTGCCGACGCCGGTCACGACGAGCAGCATGACCGCCGAGAGCTGATCGACCTGGAACGCGAAGGAGATGTCCAGGGAGCCGGACGGAATCCACCGCCAGAGCTGGACGATGACCGGTGCCTCCGGCGGGTGGCTCCGAAGCTCGGCGTAGATCAGGGCCGCCACGGCGAAGGCGACGACGAGGACCCCGGCGCCCACGATCGACACCATCGCCTTCGCCTGGGGCCGGCGCAGCGCGAGGGTCCCGTTCACCAGAAAGCCGAGGAACGGGATCGCCACCGCGAGCCAGACCCACCGGGTCGCACCCGCCGGCGCGCTGAGGTCTCCGGCGGCCTGGACTGCGAGCAAAGAAAGCGTCATCAGCCCTGCAGAAGGTTGATGTTCTTGAGGTCCACCGAGCGAGTGTGGCGGAAGATCGCCAGGATGATGGCGAGTCCCACCGCCGCTTCGGCCGCGGCAACCGTCATGACGAAGAAGACCATGACCTGTCCGCCGAGTCCCAGCACCTGCGAGAAGGCCACGAACGTCAGATTCACCGCGTTGAGCATGAGCTCGACGCACATGAACAGGACGATGGCGTTCCGCCGCAGCAGGACACCCACCACGCCGATCGTGAAGAGCACCGCGGACAGCAGCAGCGACGGACCGAGGAGCATGATCAGAGCTTCCGCTTGGCCAGCACGACGGCGCCGACGGCCGCCGCGAGCAGCAGGATGGAGGTGATCTCGAAGGGGACCAGGTAGGTGCGGAAGAGCGGCTCCGCGATGGCGCCTACCACGCCCTGGTCGGCCGGGGCCGCCGCCCCGGCCAGCCCCGCGGGAAATGCATTCATCGGACTTCCCGCCCCCGCCGCAACGCCGCGAGTCAGGGCCATGCCCCCCGCGGTCACCCGGCCCAGCAGCACGAGCTGGGCGAGGAGGCCGGCGCCCACGAGGAGGGCGACGATCCGCACGGGGAGCCCGCGGATATCGCTCGGACTGCGTCCGACGTTGAGCAGCATGATCACGAAGACGAAGAGCACCATCACGGCCCCGGCGTAGACCAGCACCTGGATCGCGGCGATGAACTGGGCCTGGAGCAGGACGTAGATCGCGGCGAGCGAGAACATCGTGGAGACCAGCCAGAGTGCGGACGCCAGCGCGTTGCGCTGCGTGATGCAGAGCAGCGCCGAGACGACGGCGAACCCGGCCAGGATGTAGAAGACGAGCTCGACGCTCATCTCATTCGCCCTTCGGATCGGCCGGGTCCCACAGGCTGGACACCGGGTGCACCTGGGCGGTGAGACGCTCGAGATCGTAAACGAACCGGTCCCGGCTGTACTCGGAATTCTCGAAGTGCACGCCCACGTGGATGGCTTCCTCCGGGCACACTTCCTGGCAGTACCCGCAGAAAACGCAGCGAAACTCGTCGATCTCGTAGATCAGCGGATAGCGGTTTCCTTCTTCGTCTTCGCCCGGGACCAGCTTGATGCAATTGGCCGGGCAGATCTGGGGGCAGAGCCCGCAGGCCACGCACTTGGAGCGTCCCTGCTCGTCGGCCAGCATCCGGTGGGTGCCGCGCCATCGGGGCGAGATGGTGTAGGTCTCGGTGCTCTTCTGCTCGGGGTATTGCATCGTCACCTTCGGCTGCAGCATGTGCTTGAAGGTGAGCGCCATGCCCTTGAGGGCGGCGCGGACATAGCTGACCTGCCGCTCCGGCCGCGGAAGCACCTTGACGCCGATTGCCATCAGGCCGCCATTCCGGCGCGCGAAGCGCCTGGCTTGGCCGGGCCGCCGGCCCGGTAGGAGCCGGAGAGGATCAGGCCCCGGTCCAGCACGAAGAACACGAGATATCCGAGCACCAGGTTGAGCCCGAAGAGGATCAGCATCTTGGGCCTGGAACCGGTGATCCCGGCAACCTGCTCGATGCCCCAGATCGCCAGCGTGGTCACCATGATGTACCCCAGCGCGAGGGGGAGCATCACCTTCCATCCCAGCGCCATGAGCTGGTCGTAGCGGAATCGCGGCAGGGTCCAGCGGATCCACATGAACAGAAAGAGGAAGCAGAACACCTTCAGGAACATGAATGCCGCGGTCGCGAGCGTCTGCGGCACCCCGCCCTGCTCATCCCAGTGCATGCCCGGGATGTCCCAGCCGCCGAAGAACAGGGTGACCAGCATCGCCGAGACGGTGGTCATGTTGGCGTACTCGGAAATCGGGAACATCGAAAACTTCATGGCGCTGTATTCGGTGTGATATCCCGCGACCAGCTCCGATTCAGCCTCGGGCAGGTCGAAGGGCAGCCGATTGGTCTCGGCAAACCCGGCCACCAGGAAGATGAAGAACGACAGGAAGAGCGGCAGGACGAACCAGAGGCCGGATTGCTGCGTTTCGATGATCCTGGCGAAAGTCACATTCCCGCTCAGCAGGAGCACCGGCACGAGGCTCATGCCCATCGCAACCTCGTAGGAGATCATCTGGGCGCTGGCGCGGAGGCCGCCGAGCAGGGAGTACTTGTTGTTGGAGGCCCAGCCTGCCAGCGCGATGCCGTACACTCCGAGGGAGCTGATCGCGAGTACGAACAGGAAGCCCACCGGCAGATCGGCGACCGCCATGGAGAGCGGCCCGTGATAGCTGACCGGTCCGATCAGGGGCAGGTTCGCATCCCAGTCGACCGGCAGCGGCGCCGCCCAGGGGATCACCGCCGACAGGAGCAGCGCGGGGACGAAAGCCATCGCCGGCGCCAGGAAGAACAGCCACTTATTGGCCTCGGACGGGTAGGTCTCTTCCTTCACGATGTTCTTGATCCCGTCGGCGGCAGGCTGCAGCAGACCGGCCCAGCCGACGCGGTTCGGGCCGTGCCGGTTCTGCATCCACGCGCTCACCTTACGCTCCATCAGCGTGAGCAGCGCGACGCCGATCATCGCGACCGTGAACACGAGCACCATCTTGAGGGAGCTGAGAAGGAGGAATCCCTTGTATTCCGGCGTCATCGCGCCCCCGTCCCCGCGGGGCGGTCCGTCCACGCCGCGGCGGCGCCCGACAGCACCCGTCCGGTGACACCAAGGTCGGCGTAGGTCACGCCGGCTAGCGCCGGAATGGAACCGCCGAGTCCCGCGAAGGCGAGCGCCGCCGTCTCCGGCACCACGCGGCCCCCTTCCCGGCGTGACCAGGCTTCAGCGGCGATCCACCATGCCGGCCGAGCCATGCCCGGGGGGGCCTTGGCCTGGGTAAACCGCTGCACCCGTCCATCGCGATTCATGTAGGTGCCGTTCTCTTCCGCCATCGTCGAGACCGGAAGCAGGAGCGCCGATCCCTTGAGCCGCTCGTCATCGACGCTGGCCAGCGCGATGACGCTCCCGGCTCCCGCCAGCCGAGCCACCTCCGCGTCCTCGAGCGCGACATCCAGCAGCAGCACGAGGGCGGCTCCCTCCATGGCCGAGACCGCCTCGTCCCACGGGGCGACGTATCCCGCGAGGCGCGCGCCGTCGAGGTTGGGCACCCGCTCCGCGCGGAGCGCGAGGTCGGGAATCCCGGGGAGCGGGGCCGTTCCGCCGAGAGGCACCTTGATGGCGGCGGTGACGTGATGTCCATCGAAGAGTCGGCGGACCCACCCGAGCGATTCGAGCGAAGCCCGGCCGGAGGCGAGCACCACGATCCGGCCGGTGGCGCCGGCGACAGCGTCCGCCAGCCGCCCGAGGGCGGCGTCCCAGTCGGCGGGTACGGTTTTGCCGCCCTCCCGCAGGAGAGGAACCTCCACCCGGTCGCCCCGGTTCATCCATCGGTAGTCGGCGCGGCCGGTGTCACAGATGAAATGACGATTGACGTCGAGGTTGGCCCGCGGGCGGAGCCGAACTACCACGTCATCGCGGGTGTCGATCATGATGTTGCAGCCCTGAGTACACCCGGGACAGACGCTCGCGGTCTTGTCCAGATCCCATGCCCGCGCCTTATGCAGGAAATCCTTCGAGATGAGCGAGCCCACCGGGCAGAGATCAACGACGTTGCCGGACCAGGGATGCTCGAGCCGTTCGTCCTGATCGATGCCGATGTAGGCCCGGTCTCCCCGCTCCGAGACGTTGAGCACCGGCGTCTTCGCGACGTCGTCCATGAACCGGACGCAACGAGTACAGAGGATGCAACGGTTGGGCACGTAGAGCACATCGGGCCCGAAGTCCTCGACCGGACTGAACCGCTTGGCGTAATCGGAGTAGCGCGTCCCGGCGCGTCCCTCCTGGAACACGTAGTCCTGCAGCTCGCACTCGCCGGCCTGGTCGCAGATCGGGCAATCGAGCGGATGGTTGATCAGCAGGAACTCCAGCACCCCTTCCCTTGCCTTCATCGCCGGCTCGCTCATCACCCTGACGACCTGGCCCTCCGCCACCGTGGTCACGCAGGCCGGCAGGAGCTTGGGCGCCTTTTCCACCTCCACCAGGCACATCCGGCAGACCGCGGGCGATGGCAGCGACGGATGGTAGCAGTAGTGCGGCACCAGGACGCCGGCCTGTTTCGCAGCCTCGATGATCGTGGTGCCTTTTGGCACCGCGAGCTGGACGCCGTCGATGGTGACGTTCACAAGATCAGTGCTCATTCCACCCTTGCTGGCTGAGGGATCAGGGAGCTAGCTCCCTAACTCCCTTTTCGAAATATCGATCGAACTCCGATCTGAACTTGCGAATCCCGCTGACGATGGGGGCCGCGCAGCTGTCGGAGAGGACGCAGATTGTCTTCCCGGTCATGTTGTCGGAGAGCTCCACCAGCAAGTCGAGATCGTCCGGCTTGCCTTCGCCCTTGAGGATCCGCTCGAGGATCTTGGTGGTCCACGCCGTGCCTTCCCGGCACTGGGTGCACTGGGCGCAACTCTCGTGGGCGTAGAACTTGGCCAGCCGGTAGACCTCATAGACGATGTCGGCCGAGTCGTCCATGACGATGAACCCCGCCGAGCCGAGCATCGAGCCCTTTTCGACGATCCCTTCGTAGTCGCACAACGCCGTCTCGGCTTCTTCGCGATTCATCAGCGGCACCGACGAGCCGCCGGGGATCACCGCCTTGAGAGTGCGGCCGGGCCGCATCCCGCCGGCCAGATCGTAGATGAGCTCCTTCATGGGGAAGCCCATGGTGATCTCGTAGTTGCCGGGGCGCATGACGTGGCCGCAGACCGAGAAGAGCTTGGTGCCGGTGCTCTTGGGGTTGCCGAGGCACAGTGCCTTGTACCAGGCCGCACCCCGCAAGAGAATCGCCGGGACCGCGGCGAGGGTCTCCACATTGTTGATCGTCGTGGGCATGCCGAAGACGCCGGAGGCCGCCGGGAACGGCGGCTTGATCCGCGGATTGCCGCGCTTGCCCTCGATCGAGTTCATCAGCGCGGTTTCTTCGCCACAGATGTAGGCGCCCGCGCCGCGGAAGATCACCATGTCGATGCGCCGACCGGACCCGAAGGCATTTTCGCCGAGCGCGCCGTTGGCGTAGGCCTCGGCCACCGCCGCCCGCATGATCGCGAGCGGCTCGGTGAATTCGCCACGGATGTAGATGTAGCAAGTCTCCGCCCCGATGGCGTAACACGCCACCGCGCATCCCTCGATGAGGGCGTGGGGCGTCCACCGCATGATTTCGCGGTCCTTGAAGGTGCCCGGCTCCGACTCGTCGGCGTTGCAGCAGAGGTAATGGGGCTTGCCGTCCCCCTTCGGCATGAAGCTCCACTTGAGGCCGGTCGGGAATCCGGCGCCGCCTCGCCCTCGGAGCCCCGACGCCTTGAGCTCCTCGATGATCGCCTCGGGCGTCATGCCCAGCGCCTTCTTCAGCCCTTCGTAGCCGCCGCGCTGCACCCAGCCCGCGTAGCTGCGCGCGCCGGGGTCACCGAAGTACCTGGAGAGGACGACCGTTTCCTTCGGATGGGGAGGATGCGGAAAGCCCATTACTTGTACCCCGCGAGAATCCCGGGTACCCGCTCCGGATTGACGCTCTCGATGAAGTCGTCGCCGATCATGATCGGCGTGGCGAAGCCGCAGGCCCCCAGGCACTCGACCTCGATGACCGTGAACCGGCCGTCGGCGCTGGTGGCGCCCAGCTCACCGCAGCCGGTTTCCTTGAGGAGCGCCTTGACTACCTCGGCGGAGCCGCACAGATGGCAGGGTGATGTGGTGCACACCTGGATGAAGTGCCGCCCGACCGGATGGGTGTGATACATGGTATAGAATGTCACCACGCCACGGACGTACGCGGGGGTAAGGCCCAGCACCATGGCCGCCTCCGCCATCGCGCCGGGCGAGATCCACCCGCGCTCCTCCTGGATGATCCAGAGCGCGGGAAGGAGACAGCCCTGCCGGGTCGGAAACTCCGGGTAGCGTGCTTCGAGCCGCTCCAGCGCCTTGCCGGTGAATACCGGCTGGTGGGCGCCCTCGTCGTGGCGCGCGGCCATGGCCGAACCGTGCGCGGTGCTCATCGGTCGATCTCTCCCATGACGATGTCCACGCTGGCGTTGATAGCGATCACATCCGAGAGCAGCGCCCCCTCGCACAGCCGCGAAAGGCAGGCAAGGTTGATGAACGAGGGCGGACGAATCCGCCAGCGCACCGGCTTGGCCGACCCGTCCGAGACAAAGTAGGTGCCGAGCTCCCCCTTGGGATTCTCGATCCCCATGTAGGCCTCGCCGGCCGGCGCCGGAACACCTTCCATGACCTGCTTGAAATGAAAGATCATCGCCTCCATATCGCTCATCGCCCGCGACTTGGGAGGAAGAATCACCCGGGGATCATCCACGTTGACCGGAGCGCCTTTGAGCTTTGCCAGCCGGTCGAGCGCCTGCTCCAGGATGCGATTCGACTGATACATCTCCTCGAGGCGCACCCGGTAGCGGTCGTAGACGTCGCCGTGCTCGCCGATCGGAACATCGAAGTCGTAGCTGTCGTACCCCAGGTAGGAGCGGTCCTTCCGCACGTCGTAGTCCACTCCGCTGGCCCGGAGCATCGGTCCGGACAGGGAGTAATTGATCGCTTCCGGACCGCTCAGCGCGCCGACGCCCTGGGTGCGCCCGCACCAGATGGCGTTCCGGGTAAAGAGCGTGTCCACCTCATCGAGACTCTTCGGGAAGGTCCGGCAGAACTCGCGCAGTCCGGTCTCGAAGCCGTCGGGCACGTCGGCCATCATTCCGCCCACCCGGGTCAGGCTGGTGGTGAGCCGTGCGCCGGTCCAGGCCTCCTGCAGGTCGTAGATCCGCTCCCGCTCGTAGAATGTCCAGAGGAACGGCGTGTAGGCGCCGAGATCGATGCCGGTGGTGCCGAGCCAGACGATATGGGAGATGATCCGGCTCATCTCGCATGCGATCACCCGGAGCACCGTACACCGCTCGGTGATTTGGATCCCCATCAGCTTCTCGGCGCCCAACGCCAGGCAGACGTTGTTGGCCATCGGGGAGAGGTAGTCGGTGCGGTCGGTGAGCGGGATGATCTGATTGTAGTGGCGGTACTCGCCCAGCTTCTC
>Ga0184615_10000113_pt1 | contig 49562 bp, 45 predicted proteins | sample PLM4_65_coex_FD_133134 | JGI IMG/M metagenome (GOLD analysis project Ga0184615, IMG submission 133134) | Groundwater sediment microbial communities from an aquifer in East River, Colorado, USA - PLM4_65_coex | ecosystem: Environmental > Terrestrial > Soil > Riparian zone | place: USA: East...
CGTCCGACCTGCTTGCCCACAGATGGCACAGATGCAACAGATTATTGAACCGCCTCATCTGCGAAATCTGTGAAATCTGTGGGCCCAGCGGACTGGCACGCTGCGCGCCGGTTGTGGGGCGTGACCCTGTCACCTCTCACCGCCCCGGCACCACCTCCGGCAACCCGGCGGCCCTCCGCTTTGCATTGAGCGCGGACAGGCCCGTGGTCTTGAGCGCCGTCCACCGGGGTAAGACCGAGGCCCATTGGGTACGGGCCCGTCCAACCGCGGCGATCTGGCTTGCGGTCGGCGGCACCTCGGCGCGCTGCATCGCCATCGCGGCGGCCAGCATCAGCGCACTGGTCCCGTTGAGCGTCGGCGGCCCCGCCGGCGCGCCTCCGCCGAACCCGCCGAACCCCTGTTGCGGACGCGGCGCCGGCGCCAACGAATCCACCCGAGACTTGAACCCGTCGATATCGGCGCCCTGCACCTTTTCCAGCGCGGCCGACAGCGCTCTTCCCTCGGCATAGGCGGTCTGCGCGGCCTTCGCACCGCGGTACATCTCGCCGGAGAGCGCGTTCAGCTGGGTCAGTGCCGCGGCCGAGATCCTGACTCGCGGATCGAGCATCAGCGTCAACGGCTGGGTCTGGATCACCCCGTTGACCGTGAGCCGCACGGTGTAACGGCTGGGTGGAGCCCACGGCGAGTTGGTCTGCGGATACGACCGCCGGGGCACCGCGCCGGTGGCGATGACGCCGCCGGGAATGTCATCGGAAACCGGGGCGTACCGCATGTCCCAGGAAAAGCGGTGCATGCCCGGTTCCTTCGAGAGCAACATTGCCGGCGCGGGCCAATAGAGCGGGGTGCCGCAATACGGAGTGGAGGGGGTCTCCTGGCAGCGCCGGTTGTATCCCTCCGGATCGCGCGCCGGATCGGGCGGGGAGCGGTCCTCGCTCGAGTACGCCCGCACCAGCTCGCCGTTGGCATCGAGGATCTCCAGCTTCACCGGACCCGTCACGACGGAGGGGAGGAAGTAATCGAAGAGCGCCCCGGGAGGCGGGTTTTCCCCGGCGGGGATCTCGGGCGGCCAGGGAGTCGGATCGTTGGTGGCGAATCGCACCCGCACCGCCGGGGCGGGGCGGAAAAGAAACGCGGTATTCGCCGCCTGGGCCCGCGCCGCCTCCGCCGCTTGGCGAAGCGGCGTCAGGTTATCGAGAATCCAGAAGCCGCGGCCATGGGTACCGGCGACCAGATCGGCGCAGAGGCAGGTGCTGTCGTCCTTGACCCGGATGTCGCGCACCGAGATCGCCGGCATGTCGAGCCGGAGCGAGTGCCAGTGCTCCCCGTCATCGAACGACACCCAGACCTGGGTCTCGGTGGTAGCATAGAGCAACCCCTTCACCCGGGGATCTTCGCGGATGGAGTTGGCCACGGCGCCGGGTGCGATGCCGTTGTTGATCTCGGTCCAGGACCTTCCGCCATCGTGGGTGCGCCAGAAGTGCGGGTTAGGATCGTCGATCCGGAGCGTATTGGCCGCGGCGTACGCGGTCCCGGTATCGAAATGGCCCGCCTCGATGTTGAAGATCCGGGTCCACGGCTTGATCCCGGCGGGGGTGACGTTGCTCCAGGTCGTGCCGCCGTTCCTGGTCGTCTGAATGTTGCCGTCGTCGGTGCCGGCCCAGAGCACCGCCACGCTTCGTGGCGAAGGTGAGAGCGCGGTGATGGTGCCCAGCGGGCTCGGCGTGACCCCCGCAGCGTATTTCCCGGCGTTGGCCGGCACCGCCCAGGTGGGCCGGGCCAGGTCGGGGCTGATCCGGGTCCAGCTGTGCCCCCGGTCCATCGTCTTCCACACGGCGTTCGAGGTATAGAAGAGCACGTCGGGATCCACCGGGCTCCAGTGGATCGGCATCGTGCGGACGTTCCGGTTGAAGCTCTCACCGTTTGGCCCCCGGGCACTCATGTCGGGACCCACCAGAGTGGTCTGTCCGGTCTTCCGGTTGTACAGCGACACATTGTTCCGGCTGCTGCCGTACACCATGTCCGGATCTCTGGGATCGGGCGCGGCGATGCCGTACTCCTGGATGTTCACTGGATGCCAGTCGTGAAAGGTGATCTGGCCATCCATAGAGCGGCTGCTCACGCAGGCCGAGCCGGCGTCCTGCTGCCCTCCGCAGAGCCGGTAGGGAAAGGCGTTGTCCGCGGTGACGTGGAACATCGCGGCGGTGGGCTGGGTGTACCAATTGCTCCATGACTTGCCGCGGTTGGCCGAGATCACCGCGCCCTGGTCGGCGACCGTCGCGATGATGTTTGTATTGTCGGGGTTGATCCAGATCCGTTGGTAATCGTCGCCGCCGGGCGCGCCGCGCACCGCGGTCCAGGTCAGTCCGCCGTCCTCGGTGCGCCACATGACCACCGAGGCGCTGTACACCACGTTCTCGTTCTTCGGATCGACCGTGAGCGTCGGAAGGTCGCCGCCCCCGATGCGGGCCAGCGGGCGGGGGTCGGAGGGCCGCGACGCCGAGCCCGATGGGGGGTTCGGTCCCCGCAGGGCCAGATACCAGTGTTCCCCGCCGTCGTTCGAGCGGTAGATGCCGATCTGCCCCGGCGCGGCCCCGGGAGTCGCGGCGGGCGCCACGATGGCGTAGAGGACCTTCGGAGTGCTGGCTGCCAGCGCCAGATTGGCTTGCAGCACCGGCGGGAGCCCCTCACCGATCGGCTTCCAGGTGGTGCCGCCGTCGATGGATTTGAAGAGACCGGTGCCGGCCCCGCCGAAGCCCCGCCCTTCGATGAAGCTCTGCTGCTGCTCCCAGAGCGTAGCGTACACCGTGTTCGGGTCGCCCGGGTCGATCCGGACATCATTCGCGCTGGTGTATTCATCTTTGTAGAGCACCTTCTCGAAGCGCTTGCCGCCGTCGGTGGAGCGGAACACCCCTCGCTCGGCGTTGGGCCCGTAGGGATGGCCCAGCACCGCCACGAAGAGGCGATTGGGGTCCCGGGGATCCACGTCGATCATCGCGATCATCTGGCTGTCGAAGAGCCCGAGGCGGGTCCAGGTCTTTCCGGCATCGGTGGATTTGTAGATCCCGTCTCCGGTCGCGAGGTCGGGCCGGATGATGCCGGCGCCGGTGCCGACGTACATGATGTTGGGATCCGACGGCGCCACCGCGATCGCTCCGATGGAGCCGGTGGACTCACGGTCGAAGATCGGCTCCCAGGTGGAGCCGAAATCGGTGGTCCGCCAGACGCCACCGTTGTCGAACCCGATGTAGAAGAGATTCGGCTGGCTTGGCACTCCGACCACCGAACGGCCCCGGCCGCCGCGGGAGGGCCCGATCTGGCGCCAGTGCATTCCGGAATAGAGGTCGGGGGATTGAGCGGCGAGGTCGGTGACTATCGCGCCGAGAAGAATGATCGTCGGAAAGACGCGGGAGAGGAGAGTGCGCACCACAGCCGCCTCCAAGTGAGCGGGATATTGTTCGGCTGAATGGATTGTTCGCCATAGTATACGGCTCGCCAAGCCTAGAAAGCGAGCGACGGTGTGCCGGAACTCGTTAACCACAGATGGCACAGATGAAGTCGATTTTCGAACTGCCTCGTCGTCGAACTCTCCGGGTCTGCTGGACCGGCGCGCGGAAGGCCGGTGCTGAGGCTTGTCCCGCTCACCGCTCACCTCTCACTGCCCCCGTTGACCGCGTGGCCTTAACCGCTTAGTATTCGGCCACTTGAAAGCGGGGGCCAAAAGCCTCCCACCCTGAGCCAGACACATGGGCGAACGGGTTCCAGAAACGCTCCCGCGAGCCGCTCAGTCGGCCGTCGAGCGCTCCGGAACACCCCGCCCCCCGGGGTGTTTTTTTGTTTCGTCAGACAGGAGGCTGTCCACTGAGCACAAACGAGCGCGAACGCCGGACCCGGGTCAACCGGATGATCCGGATCAGCCCGGTTCGAGTCATTTCCGATTCCGGCGAGCAGTTGGGGGTGTTGACGATCGAGGAGGCACTCGCCGCGGCCGAAGAGCGGGGTCTCGACCTGGTGGAAGTGGCGCCGACCGCCCGCCCCCCCGTGGTCAAGATCATGGACTACGGCAAGTACAAGTTCGAGGAGGCGAAGGCGGCGCGGGCGGCCAAGAAGAAGCAGCATGTCATCGATATCAAGGAGGTGAAGTTCCGCCCCGGCATCGACGACCATGACTTCGACTTCAAGACCCGCCACATGCGCGAGTTTCTGCAGGGCGGCGACAAGGTGAAGGTGACGATGATGTTCCGCGGCCGGCAAATGGCGCGGATCGACCTCGGCAAGGCCGTGCTCGACCGGGTGGCGACCACCCTCGCCGACATCGGAAAGATCGAATTCGACGCCCGGCTGGAAGGGCGCAACATGACCATGGTGATCGCGCCCAAGTGAGGGCCGCCCGCTCGAGGAGAATGCAATGCCGAAAATGAAGACCAAGCGCGCCGCAATGAAGCGGTTCACCGTGACGGGCAGCGGCAAGCTCAAGCGGGGCCGGGCCAACAAGCGGCACATCCTGACCAAGAAGACGCGCAAGCGGAAGAACCAACTCGGCAAGGCCGCACTGGTGAGCTCCGCCGACTTCCGTCGCGTCAACCGCCTGCTCCAGGCCTAGGAGGACGATCCCATGCCTCGCGTAAAGAATGGCGTCGCGCATCACGCGCGGAAGAAGAAGATCATGGAGGCCGCCAAGGGCGGATTCCAGGCCCGCAGCAAGCTGTACAAGGCCGCCAAGGAAAACGTCGAGCGCGGAATGGCCTACGCCTACCGCGACCGGCGCAAGAAGAAGGGCGACTTCCGCACGTTGTGGATCACCCGGATCAACGCCGCGGCCCGGATTCACGACCTGAGCTACAGCCGCCTCATGGCCGGGCTCAAGAAGGCCGGCGTCGAGATCAACCGGAAGGTGCTGGCGGATCTTGCCGTGCACGATGCGGACGCATTCGCGCGGATCGCGGAACTGGCAAAAGCCGCGGCGTAAAGGCCGCTAACGGCTAACTGCTAACCGTCGGGAGCTGGACCGACCGATAGCCCGACGGTTAGCCGTTAGCGGATAGCAGTGAGCTTCTCTCATGCACCCCACCGGCTACCCCGCACTCGACGCCCTGCTGCCTCGCCTCGACGCTGTGGCGGGGCTCGACGCGCACGCACTCGAAGCCGAGCGCATCGCCGTGCTCGGCCGGAAGCAGGGCGCGCTCACGGCCGCGATGAAGACCCTTGCGACCCTGCCGATCGAGGAGCGCAAGCGCTTCGGCGCGGAGGTGAATCGACTGAAGGAAGCCTTTGAATCGGCACTCGCCGCCCGCGGGGCCGCACTGGCCACCCAGCATCCAGCATCCGGCATCCAGGACCTTTCAATGCCCGGCCGCGGCCGCTGGATCGGCGCGCTGCACCCCATCACCCGGGTCATGGACGAACTCATCGGCATCTTCCGCGAGTTGGGATTCGCGGTGGCGGTCGGTCCTGAAGCGGAGACCGAGTGGTACAACTTCGGCGCGCTCAATTTTCCCGCCGACCATCCCGCGATGGACATGCACGACACGCTCTATTTGAGCCAGGGTCCCGGTGAGAAGGTGCTGCTGCGCACCCACACCTCCCCGGTACAAATCCGGGTGATGCAGGCCGGTCCTCCCCCGTATCGAGTCGTGATTCCCGGTATGGTCTACCGCAACGACACCGCCGACGCGTCGCACACGCCGGCGTTCTTGCAGCTCGAAGGGCTCGCGGTCGATGAGGGCATCGGGTTCGTCGACCTGAAGGCGACGCTGACCCACTTCGCCCACCGGTTTTTCTCACCGACCACGAAGGTGCGCTTCCGCCCCTCCTACTTTCCGTTCACCGAGCCCTCGGCCGAGCTCGACGTCGAGTGCCAGCTCTGCCACGGCGGGGGGTGTCCCGTGTGCAAGCAGACCGGCTGGATGGAGCTGCTCGGCTGCGGAATGGTGCATCCCGCCGTGCTCACCAATTGTGGCGTGGATGCGGAGAAGTACACCGGCTGGGCCTTCGGCCTGGGACCGGGGCGCACCGCGCTGCAGCGTTACGACATTCCCGACCTCCGCCTCCTCAGCACCGCCGACATGCGGGTGCTGCGGCAGCTCGCGGGGCAGGCCGACGCATGAAGGCCTCCCGGCGCTGGCTCGAGGCGTTTCTGCGGCGGCCGCTGGAGGTCAGCGACCTCGCCGAGAAACTGGCGCTCCTTGGTGCCCCCGCGGACGCGATCGAGCCGATCCACGCCGACCTTCGGGAGATCGTGGTCGCGCTGGTCGAAGCGGTTCGCCCGCACCCCGACGCCGACCGGCTCAGGGTATGTACGGTCGATGACGGCACACCGCACCGTCGCAACGTGGTCTGCGGAGCCTCCAACGTCGAAGCCGGCCGGAAGTACCCCTTCGTCCGGGTCGGCTCGGCGCTCCCCGGCGGGCTCAAGATCGAGAAGCGGAAGATCCGCGGCGAGACATCGGAAGGAATGCTCTGCTCCCCGCGGGAGCTGGGCCTCGGCAGCGACCACGACGGAATCATGACGCTGACCACCGACGCGGCGCCGGGCACGCCATTTCTTTCGGCGATCGCGCTCGACGATGACCGCCTCGAGCTCGATATCTCTCCGGTGCGGTCCGATCTCCTCGGCCACAAGGGGCTGGCTCGCGAGCTCGCGGCGGCGTACCAGACCACTTTCCGCCTCCCGGAAATCCCCGGCGCGCCCGAGGTCCTGCCGTCCAGCCGCCCAGCCGCCCAACCATCCGTCGCCACGGGTGGTGTAACGATTACCATCGAGCCCTCCGCCTGCCGGCGCTTCACCGGCGCAGTGCTCCGCGGCGTCAGCGTCGGGCCTTCACCCGACTGGCTCCGGGCGCGACTCGAGTCCGTCGGACAGCGCAGCATCAACAACGTGGTGGACGCCACCAATTACGTGATGCTCGAGCTGGGACAGCCCCAGCACGCCTACGATCTCGCGAAGCTCGCGGGCGCGGCGATCACCGCCCGCCCGGCGCGCGCCGGCGAGCGACTCACCACCCTCGACGGCGTGGTGCGACCCCTCTCGACCGACATGACCGTAATCGCCGATGCCCGGGGTCCGGTCGGCATCGCGGGAGTCATGGGAGGAGAGGGCTCCGAAGTCTCCTCCGGTACGACCGACATCCTGCTCGAATGCGCCTGGTTCGCGCCAAAGGAGGTGCGCCGCGCCCGGAAGGCGGTCGGGTTGTTCACCGAGGCGAGCCAGCGATTCGAGCGGGGGACGGATCTCTGGGCCGTGCCCGATGCGCTGCGGCGCGGTGTCGCCGTGCTGCTGGCGGTGGCCGGTGGCCGGCTCGATGGAGAGCCCGCCGATTGCTGGCCCGAGCCGGCGCATCCGCCCCGAATTTTTCTCCGCACCGCGCGCGTCGCGCAGGTTCTGGGTGTGGAGCTCCCGGTGCACGTCCTCGAGCAGTGCCTGGTTGCCATCGGATGCACGGTCGTCGCCAAGCCGGCGGAGAACCGGCTCGGCGTCGAAGTGCCGGGGTGGCGACCCGACTTGCGCGAGGAGATCGACCTCATCGAAGAGGTCGCCCGCCTCTACGGGTATGCGAGTTTTCCCGACCAGCTCCGGCCGTTCCGAACCGGGGGACAGGTCGACGCCCCGATCGAGATCGCCCTGGCCCGGCTCCGTCAGCACCTGGCGGCGGAAGGGCTCTACGAGGCGATCCTCGTTCCCCTGGGGCCGCGGGATGCACCCGATGCCGTCCCGGTGCTTAACCCGCTGTCGGCCGACCATGGCTTCCTCCGGAGCCGCCTCCTTGCAGGGCTGGTCCGCCAGGCGGAAGCCAATTGGGCCGCTCAGGTCCGCGACATTCGCCTCTTCGAGGTCGGGACCGCGTTCTCGGCGAACGGCACCGGGCCTCCCGGCGAGCGGACGCATGCCGCGGTGGTCGTGACCGGCGCGCGCTCGCCTTTGCACTGGACCGATGGGGGGCATCCCCAGGACTCCGATCTCTGGGACCTGAAAGGCCTCTTCGAGCGCACCGTCTCTCTGGCGATTCCCGAGGCCTCGGTGCAAGTTGATGGAGCGGGCTGGATTGCCCGGCTTCCCGATGGACGGGAGGTCGGTCGCGCGGGACCACAGAGCGCCGACGCGCCACCCTGGGCGGCACCGTTGTACGGCCTCGAAGTCGAAGTGGATCCGGTGCCGCGCCCGGTTCGCCCGTTTCGTCCGCTTCCGGTTACGCCCGCTGTCATCCGGGATCTCGCGCTGGTGCTTCCCGCCGCGGTGGCGATCGGGACCGTCGCCGGTGTGGTACGGGATACGGGAGGGGGCTTGCTCGAGTCGATCGACATGATCGACGAGTACCGGGGAGAGCAAGTGCCGCCGGGGCGCCGGGGCGCGACGCTGCGGCTCGTGTTTCGGAAACGGGATCGCACGCTGCGCGACACCGAGGTGGACGCGGTCATACAGCGGATCGTCACTCAGCTGGGGCAATCGCTTGACGTCACCTTACGCACGGCCTGACCTCTCCTCGCTCACCCAGCTGGAGCGCCTCATCGAGGCGCTCGAGAAGGAGCTTGGCGGCTGGTTGGACAAGAGCCTCAGGGCCGAGCAGGACCCGACCCCCGGAAAGGGAAAGGGCCAGGGCGGATCCGAGCTGCAGCAGGCCCGGCAGCGTGTTGGACTTCTCGAGGGCGAAAACCGCGTGCTGCAGCAGCGCATCGGGGCGGCCCGGGAGCAAATCGAGCAGCTGAAGAGCCGGCTCCGATTTGTCGAAGAGCACGACGCGGAGGGCGCGGCATGAGCGCTCCGCGGCATTCGGTCAAGATTCAGCTGGGCGGAACCGAGCTCACGGTGAGCTCGGAGCATCCGCCCGAGTATACCCGCGAGGTTGCGGCCCATTTTGACGCCGTCCTGGCGCGAATCCGGGGGTCGATCCCCTCGGTCGACGCCCACCGGGCCGCGCTGCTGGCGGGCCTCGCGATTACCGATGAGTTGTTCCAGGCCCGGCACGGCGACGCGGAGCAGTCCGCCCGCCTGACCGGGCTCACTGAGCGGTTGACGCGCCTGTTGCCGGCAACGAAACGGGGCGGAGCCGCCAAGGGAGCTTAGCTCCCTGCCGACTGACCCACCGCGGCGAATGCCGCGTGCGGAGATATCATGACGCCGTCCGATCTGCTCCCCGCCCTGGGGGGGCTCGTAGCCGGAATTCTGCTCACGCTCATCGGTTCCAACCTCTACCTCCGGGCTCGCCGCCGTACCGGCGCCACGCTGCTGGCCGACGCCGCCGACAAAGCGGCGGGGACGCTCGAGCGCGCCACCCGGGAAGCCGAGCAGGCCAAGTCGGCCGTGGTGCTCGAGGGGAAAATGGAAGCGCTTCGACTCCGCGAAGAGGGTGAGCGGGAGCTCGCGCGCCGCCGGGAAGAAGCCGACCGCGCCGAGCGGCGCGCCGAAGAGCGCGAGAAGGGCTTCGGCCGCCGGAGCGAGCAGCTCGACCAGCAGGAGAAGTCCCTCGCGGGACGGGTCCAGGGTCTGGAGCGGCAGGAGTCGGCGCTCAAGACCCGCGAGGGACAGATCGACGAGCTCGTCCGGGAGCAGCACACGAAACTGGAACGGGTCGCGGGGCTGACCTCGGAGGAGGCCCGGCGGGAGCTGCTGCAGAAAGTGGAAGACGAGTCGCGCTCCCAGGCTGCCGCGCTCGGCCGCGAAATCCGGGAGCTCGCGAAGAAGGACGCCGAAAAGGACGCCAAGAAGATTATCGCTCTCGCGGTGCAGCGCCTGGCCGCGGAGCACACCGCCGAGACGACCGTTTCCGCGGTGGCGCTCCCCAGCGATGAAATGAAGGGCCGCATCATCGGCCGCGAAGGACGGAACATCCGTGCGTTCGAGCAGGCCACCGGCGTCGACCTCATCATCGACGACACCCCCGATACCGTCATCGTCTCCTGCTTCGATCCGGTCCGCAGAGAGGTGGGCCGGCGCGCGCTCGAGGCGTTGATCACCGACGGCCGCATCCATCCCGGCCGGATCGAGGAGATCGTCAAGAAGATCCGCACCGATCTCGAGCTCCAGCTGGTCGAACTGGGAGAGCAGGCCGCGTACGAGACCGGCATCAGCGGTCTCCACCCCGAGCTCATCAAGCTGATCGGCCGGATGCGCTATCGCACCAGCTACGGCCAGAACATCTACGACCACTCCAAGGAAGTGGCCTGGCTCGCCGGGATGATGGCCTCCGAGCTGGGCCTCAACGTCGCCCTCGCCAAGCGGGGCGGACTGCTGCACGATGTCGGGAAAGTCCTGACCCACGACAACGAGGGCACCCACGTCGAGCTCGGCGTGGAGGTGGCGCGGAAGTACCGGGAGGCGGCGCCGGTCGTCGGCTGCATCGCCGCGCACCATGACGACGTACCCCACGAGACGATCGAATCGGTGCTGGTGCAGGCCGCGGATGCGATCAGCGGCGCGCGGCCCGGCGCGCGACGCGAGGCGTTCGAGACCTACGTCAAGCGGCTGACCAAGCTCGAGGAGATCGCCGGTGGATTCGAGGGGGTCGAGAAGACCAACGTGATTCAGGCCGGCAGGGAAGTGCGCGTCATCGTCGTGCCCGAAAAGATCGATGACCTCAAGGCGCAGGAGCTGGCGGAGACGATCGCGCGTCGGATCGAGGGGGAGCTGCAGTACCCCGGCCAGATCAAGGTGACGGTCATCCGGGAAACCCGGGCCGTCGGCCTGGCGCGATGAGCGCCCGCATTCTCGATGGCACCGCGATCGCCGCGGAGATCAGGGCCGAAGTGGCCGAGCAGGTCAAGAAGCTGGTCGCCGCGGGCGTCACCCCGGGGCTGGCGGTGGTGATCGTGGGCGATGACCCTGCGAGTCAGATCTACGTGAAGAGCAAGGGGCAGGCCTGCCATGAAGCGGGGATGCTGTCCGAGACGGTGCGGCTACCCGCCGAGACCACCGAGGCCGAGCTCCTCGCGGTGGTGGACCGGCTGAACGCCGACCCCACGGTCCACGGATTCATTACCCAGCTCCCCTTGCCGAAGCACATCGACAGCGGGAAGGTCCTGCTCCGCATTTCCCCATTCAAAGACGTGGACGGGTTCCACCCGGTGAACGTGGGGAAGCTCTCCGTGGGCGATCCCACCGCCTTCCGTCCCGCGACCCCGTTCGGCGTGCAGCAGATGCTGATGCGTTCGGGGATCGAGACCCGGGGAGCGCACGCAGTGATTGTCGGCCGCTCGAACATCGTGGGCAAGCCGATGGCGAGCCTGCTGCTTCAGGACTCCCCCGGGGGCAATGCCACCGTGACAATCTGCCATTCCCGATCGCGCGATCTCCCTTCGATCACGAGGCAGGCGGACCTCCTGGTCGTTGCCATCGGAAAACCGAGGTTCGTGACCCGGGACATGGTAAAGCCGGGGGCTGTGGTGGTTGATATCGGAATCAACCGGGTGGCGGACCCCTCCCATCCCAAGGGTTACCGAGTCGTGGGTGACGTGGACTTCGTGCCGGTCGCCGAGGTGGCTTCGGCCATCACCCCCGTCCCCGGAGGGGTGGGGAAGATGACTATCGCCATGCTGCTCATGAACACGCTGCAGGCGGCGAGAGCGGTCGGACAGGGCGGTAGGGCGGCAGAGCGGTGAGGCGGGAGGAAACAACACCATGACCGGTTCCCTATTCGACCTCCCTCCGGAGGGACAGTCACCTCCCTCCCAACCGCCTTCCCGCCCCGCCGCCCTTACCATCACGGAGCTCGTCTCCACCCTCCGCAAATCGGTCGAGGCCGCCACCGGTCCGGTCTGGGTCAAGGGCGAAGTCACTTCGTTCAAAGCATACGGAAGTGGCCACTGGTACTTCAGTTTGTGCGATCCGCAGAGTGCCGTTCGCTGTGTTATGTGGAAAACATACACGGTGAAAGTGGGAGCGGTGGTCGCCGACGGAACCGAGGTCTACGCTCTGGGGACTCCGACCGTCTGGGAGGAGCGGGGCGAGCTTCGGATGTCGGTCCAGGTCCTGCTTCCGACCTCGGGTGTCGGCCTCGCCCAGTTGGCCCGGGAGCGGGTCAAGGCGGCGCTGGAAAAGGACGGACTGCTCGATCCCGCCAGGAAGCGGAGCCTTCCGTTATTCCCGGTCCGGATCGCGGTGGTGACGAGCGCCGACGGGGCAGCCTTGCGTGACATCATCATCGTCACCAGGAGGCGGTGGCCTTCGGTCCGGTTGCTGGTGGTGCCCGCCAAGGTGCAGGGGACGGAGGCTCCCGAGACGCTGGTCCGGGCGCTCGCGCTGGTGAACCGACTGGAGCTGGTGGACCTCTGTATCATCGGCCGGGGCGGTGGCTCGAAGGAGGACCTCAGCGCCTTCGACGAGGAGCGGGTCTGCCGCGCGGTGGCCGCACTCCGGATTCCGAGCATTTCCGCCGTGGGTCACGAGACCGATATCTCCCTCACCGACCTGGTTGCCGATGCCCGGGCGGCGACTCCTTCCGCGGCGGTCGAGCGCGCCCTGCCGGACCGCGCGGATACCCTCCGGCACGTGCAGTCGCTCGGATCGCGCCTCGCGCACGGTCTCCGGCGGCGCACCACGCTCGTCTCCGCCCGGCTCGCGCGCAGCGGCGATCGAATTCAGGTGGCGATGGGTCGGCGGCTGGAGGAGCCCCGCTCGCAGCTCGACCGGTATGCGGGCCAGCTCGAGGCGCTGAGTCCGCTTAAAGTGCTGTCGCGAGGGTACAGCGTGGCCCGGCTTGCGGATGGGCGCGTAGTGCGCCGGAAGGGAGACTTGCCGCCGGGAACCGCGTTTGACCTCACGACGACCGATGGAGCGATCGCCGCCCACGCGGACTGAAGACTGAAGACTGAAGACTGAAGGCTGTCATGACCGACTCAACCCGGGACTCCCTGACCACCGATCTTCGCCGTCTGGAGGAGATCGTCCGTAGTCTCGAAGCCGAAGACACCGATCTCGATCGGGCGCTCCAGCTCTTCGAGGAAGGCGTGTCGCGGCTTCGCGCCGCGCGCGATCGTCTGGCCGAAGCGGAGGCCCGGGTCCAGAAAGTCCTGGAGGACGCGGCCGGCCAGCTGCACGTCACCGACTTCGAGGGATGAGTTTCGAGTCGGCGGAGGCTCTCCTGACCGAAGCCCGCGATCTCACCGACGCCCGTCTCGCCGCACGCGCCAGCCTGCTCCGCCGGTCCCCCGGCGGTCGGGATGGCGAGGCGCTCGCCTATGCGCTCGGCACCGCCGGAAAGCGGGTCCGCCCCGCGCTCGTGCTCGCGAGCTACCGCGCGGCGGGAGGCCGCTCGCCCGGGATCGGGGGGATCGCCGCGGCGGTCGAGATCGTGCACACCTATTCGCTGGTGCACGACGATCTCCCCTGTATGGACGACGACGATCAGCGTCGCGGGCGGCCGACGACTCACATGGAGTACGATGTGGCCACCGCGACCCGGGTGGGCTTCGTCATGGTGCCGGTCGCGGTCGAAGAGCTTGCCGATGGCGCGGCCGAGCTCGGCCTCGACACCGCGCGGCTCGGCCGCATGGCCGGCATCCTCCTCGAGGCCAGTGGAATCCGGGGCATGGTCGGCGGTCAGTGGCTCGACCTGGAGGCCGAGGGAAGAACTCTCGACCTGAGCGAGCTGGTGGAGATTCACCGGCGGAAGACCGGGGCGCTGATCGAGGCCGCCTGCGTCATAGGAGCACTCGCCGCCGGCGGCGACCCGGCGATGGTCGCGACGCTCACCGCCTACGGGCGGGAAATCGGCGTCGCCTTCCAGATTGCCGACGATCTCCTCGACGCGACCGCCACGACCGAGCAGCTCGGGAAGACCGCCGGGCGGGATGCGACCCTGGAAAAGGCCACCTACGTCAGCGTGTTGGGGCAGGAAGCCGCCCGCCAGGAAGCCCTCCGTCATGCGGAGGCGGCCCGCTCGGCGCTCGCGGACGGCGGCGTCCGCAGCGACGCCCTGCTGACCCTCGCCGGTTATATTGTGCAGCGTCGGTCGTAAGCCCTTTTGCCCGGGAATGGCATGTCCCTTCTTGCCGGCATCGCGAGTCCCGCAGACCTCAAGCGCCTTCGCCGCGATCAGCTCCCGGAGCTCGCCGAGGAGATCCGTGAGCGGCTGATCGAGGCCTGCTCCGTCACCGGGGGGCACATCGGCGCCAGTCTCGGCGTCGTCGAGCTCACCATCGCCCTCCTCTACGAGTTCGATTCGCCCATCGACAAAGTGGTCTGGGATGTCGGGCACCAGGCCTATGCCTGGAAGCTGCTCACCGGCCGGAACGAAGTGTTCGAATCGCTGCGCCAGACCGGGGGCATTTCCGGGTTTCTGAAGCGGGGTGAGAATCCGCACGATCACTTCGGCGCCGGCCACGCGGGCACCGCGATGTCGGCCGCGCTCGGCATGGCCACGGCGCGCGACCTGCAGGGCCTCGCGTACAAGGTGGTCGCGGTGGTGGGCGATGGGGCGCTGACCTGCGGCCTGTCCTACGAAGGGATGAACAACGCCGGCCATTCCGACCGGGACATCATCCTCATCGTGAACGACAACGGGATGTCCATCTCGCCCAACGTCGGGGCGATCAGCAAGACGCTCGGGCGGATCGTGGCGAGCCCCTTCACCAACCGGATGCGCGAGACGGTCAAGGCGCTCACCATCAAGGCCGGGCACCTCCTCGGTGATGGCGTGGTAGAGTTCGCCAAGAACGTGGAGGAAAGCGCGAAGAATCTCTTTTCCCAGGGGATGCTCTTCGAAGAGCTGGGCTTCCGGTACTTCGGCCCGATCGACGGCCACGACGTACAGAAGCTCTGCGAAACGCTGCGCTTCGTGCGTGGTCTCTCCGGCCCCCGGGTGGTGCATGTGCTCACCGAAAAGGGGAAGGGGTTCGCCCTCGCCGAATCCAACAAGGAAAAGTGGCACGGGCTCGCGGCCTATGATCCGGTCACCGGCGAGGCACGGAAGAAGGCCAGCGGCCCTCCGACGTGGACCCAGGTGGTGGGCGACGGACTTACCGCGCTGGCCCATGAGATCCCCGACTTCGTGGTAATCACCGCGGCGATGCCCTCGGGCACCGGCACCGGCATCTTCCAGAAGAAATGGCCCGAGCGGTTTTTCGACGTGGGCATCGCGGAGGGACACGCGGTCACGTTCGCCGGCGGGCTCGCGACTCAGGGCGTCCGCCCGGTCTGCGCGATCTACAGCACGTTCCTCCAGCGCGCGTACGACAACATCATCCACGATATCGCCGTGCAGCACCTGCCGGTGGTGTTCTGCATGGACCGCGCGGGCCTCGTCGGCGAAGACGGCCAGACCCACATGGGACTCTACGACATCGCGTACTTGCTGGCGGTTCCCGGCATGACGGTGACCGCGCCGAAGGATGGAGACGAGCTGATCGGACTGCTGCGGACGGCGCTCGATCACGATGGTCCGTTTTCGACCCGGTATCCCCGGGACAAGGCCCCCGGCGAGCCGTCGCCCGTCGCGACGATTCCCGCGGTTCCCTTCGGTACCTGGGAGGCGCTCCGACCCGGCAAGGATGTGGCGCTCCTCGCCGTCGGGACGATGGTGCAGCCCGCGCTGGAGGCCGCGGCCCGGCTGGCGGCCGAGGGGATCGACGCCGCGGTGATCAACTGCCGTTTCGTGAAACCCTATGACGAGATCATGCTCGAATCGGTGGTCCTGGGCACCAGGCTCGTCGTCACGATCGAGGAAGGCACCGTCGTGAACGGCTTCGGCGCGATGATCGCCCGCGAGCTCTCGGTCGCCCACCCCGAGATTCGCGTCGCCGCGCTCGGTGTGCCCGACCGTCTCATCGAGCAGGCCCCGCGAGCCGAGCAGCTCGAACGGTACGGACTCACCGGCGCGGGGATCGCGGCGCGCATCGTGACCCTGCATCATGAGGAGAGCTTCGAATCCCGATGAAGGTCGGCGTCGTCGGCAATCCCCGCTATGCCGGGCTCGCGGCCATCCTCCCAGGGATGGCCGCGCATGCGGAGAGACTCGGCATGACCCTCTATTCCGAGCCGCCGCTCGAGCCCTACTGGCCGCGACATCTGCAGCCGATCGGTTCCGCCCCGCTCGACGCGCTGGTCACCCTGGGTGGCGACGGCAGCCTGCTTCGGGGGGCGCGGCTTCTCAAGGGAGCTCCCGTCCCGGTCCTCGGCATCAATCTCGGACGGGTTGGATTCCTCACCGCCGCCGGCAAGGACAACATCGGGGAGGCCCTCGATCGTCTGGCGTCGGGCGACTACGTGACCGAAGAGCGGGGCACGCTGCGGGCCGCGATCGTTCCCGCCCGCGGGGAACCGAGCGAGCTCCCCGGCGCGCTCAACGACGTAACCGTCCACAAGGGCGGCGTCGCCCGTCTGATTCGCCTTGCCGTCCGGGTGAATGGTCAGGACGTCGGGAATTACAGCGCCGACGGACTCATCATCGCGACGCCGACGGGTTCCACGGCCTACTCGCTCTCAGCGGGTGGACCGATCGTGGTACCGGGTGTCAACGCCCTGGTCATCACGCCCATCGCCGCGCACACCCTCGCGGTGCGTCCGGTCGTCGTTCCCGCCGACGCGCACATCAGCGTCGGCGGCATCCGGCCCTGGGCGGAGGATCTGCTGGTCTCGGTGGACGGCCAGCAGGCGATGATGCTCGGCGCCGATGACCGGGTCGATGTCGAGAGCGGCAGGAAACCGGTGCTCCTGGTGCGCTTCCAGTCCGATTACTTCGCCCGAATGCGGGCCAGCTTGCGCTGGGGCGACCTCTCCGAGCGCGAGACGCCGCCGTGATCGCGGAGCTTCGAGTCCGTGATCTCGCCACGATTGCGGACGTCACGCTCCCGCTCGGGCCCGGGCTTAACGTGCTGACCGGAGAGACCGGGGCGGGGAAGTCGATGCTGGTGGACGCGCTGAGCCTGCTCCTGGGCGGACGCGCCGACAGCGGGGCCATTCGGCCAGGCAAGGCGCGCGCAGTGGTCGAGGGCGTGATCGAGGAGGTGCCCGCGGGACTCCGGGCGCGAATCGAGGCGATGGGGCTCGATCTCGACGAGGGTCGCCTCGTGGTGCGGCGCGAGATCGCCGCCGAGGGCCGCTCCCGCGGCTGGGTCAACGGGAGCCCCACCACCGCCGGCATTCTGGCCGAGCTCGGTTCGGTGCTGGTGGATTTGCACGGCCAGCACGACGCGCAGTCGCTCCTTCGTGCTGATACCCAGCGGGATCTGCTCGATGCCTTCGGTGAATCAAGCGGCGAGCGGCGCGTCGTGGCGGAGGCGGTTGCATCGCTCAACGGGATCCGGGAACAGGAAGCGGCGCTGACGGCGCGCCGGGAGGAAGTGCGCCGGCGGGCCGATTATCTCCGCCATGTCGTCACGGAGATCGACGCAGCGCGGCTGTCTCCGGGCGAAGAGGAATCACTGGAGCTCGAGGCCCGGCGACTCGGCCATGCCGAGCAGCTCATCGGGGCCGCGCTGCGCATCGCCGACGCGCTCGACGGCGAACGGGGCTCGGCGCTCGAGGCGGTCGGCCAGGCGGAGCGCTCGCTGGGACAGCTCGAGCGCACCGATCCGACCGTGGGCGAGTGGCGCGAGCTGCTCGACGGGGCGTATGCCAACCTGAGCGAGCTGGCGCGAACGGCCCGCGAGTACGCCGGCAGCCTGGAAGACGATCCCGGCCGGCTCGAGGAGCTGGAAGCGCGCCGCGACCTGCTGTATCGCCTCAGGCAGAAGTACGGGGAGTCGCTCGCCGCGGTCCTGGCGACACACGATTCGGCGGCGGCGGAGCTCGATCTGCTGGATACCGCCGATCTCGACCTGCGGGCACTTGCCGCGCGGCGTGCCGCGGCGGCCGAGACGGTGACCAGGGCGGCAAGTGAGCTCACGGCTCGCCGGAGTGCGGCGGCCGAGCGGCTGGCGCGCAGCGTCAACCGCCTGCTGCCGAAACTCGGACTCGCCGGGGGACGGCTGATCGTGGCGCTCCAGCCGCTTCCAGCGCCCGCCGCCTTCGGGGCGGAGTCGATCCAGTTCCTGGTGCAGCTCAACGCCGGCATGGAGGAGCGGCCGCTGACCAGGGTCGCCTCGGGGGGAGAGCTCTCCCGTCTGATGCTCGCGCTCAAGGTCGTGCTGGCCCGCCACGATGCGGTGCCCACGCTGGTCTTCGACGAGGTGGATCAGGGCATCGGCGGCGAGGTCGGCGGCCAGGTGGGGGCCGCGCTCGCGGACGTCGCGGAACGGCACCAGGTCCTCGTGATTACGCACCTCCCGCAGATCGCCGCCCGCGCCGACCGTCACCTGGTGGTTTCGAAGAAGGCTCGCGGGGGCGTGGCCACCAGCGACGTCGAGTGGATCCACGGCGAGGACCGGGTGGCCGAGCTGGCCCGCATGCTGGGTGACCCCGACGGCGAAACCGCCCGACGCCATGCCCTCGCGATGCTGGGCACTACGGCACGCTGAAACCCCGCAGGACCCCCTTCCGTACGATCCCTTGTTGAGTTAGGTATATGCTTCGTGAGCGGTAAGCGGTGAGAGGTGAGCGGGAAGTGCCCCTCTCCCACCGCTCACTGCTGACCGCTCACCATAGAGGGCCCATGGCCGGATCTGATCTGTACACCGGATCTTTGGATCTCCTGATACTCAAGGCCACCAGCTGGGGTCCCCTGCACGGCTACGGCATCGGGCGGTGGATCCGGCAGTCCACCGATGAGGCGCTCTCGGTCCAGGAGGGCGCGCTCTATCCGGCGCTGCACCGGCTCGAGCGGCAGGGGTACCTGGAGGAAGAGTGGGGCCTCACCGATACCAATCGTGAGGCCAAGTTCTACAAACTGACCCGGGCAGGTCGGCGGCAGTTGCAATCCGAGCTGGTGCGGTGGCGGCGCTATGCCAGGCTCATGACCGCGGCCCTCACCGCGGCGCGCCCTTGAGAATGAGGCCATGAAAAAGACCTTCCATCTGAGTCCCGGAAAAAACGGGCCTTCCGAAGATGTTCGCCGGGAGATCGAGCTTCACCTGGAGATGCGCGCCCGGGAGTTCGAGGCGGAGGGAATGACGAAGGACGCGGCCCGAAAGGCGGCGCTTGAAGCCTTTGGCGACCGCGCCGCGATCGAAGCCGAGGTGCGTTCGCTGCGGAGCACGACGGTGCGGGCCAGGGGGCGCAGGGAATGGGTGCAGGAGCTGGCCCAGGATCTCCGGATCGCCCTGCGAGGCCTCCGGCGGACGCCTGGATTCACCCTCGTGGCGGTCCTCACGCTCGCGCTCGGGATCGGGGCCAACAGCGCGCTCTTCAGCGTGCTGCGGTCAGTCCTGCTCCGCCCGCTCCCCTACCCGAACGCCGGCGAGCTGGTACAGGTCTGGAGCGACCATCGCGAGCGGGGCAGATCGGAGCCGGAATGGCTCACCCCTCCCGACTTCGTGGACTGGCGCGAAGGTAACCGGACCTTTTCCGGGATGGCGGCGTATCAGGGTTGGGGGCCCGACTTCACCGGTAACGGCGAGCCGGAAGCGCTGGGCGGGGTGTCGGTGAGCGGCAATTACTTCAGCGTGCTGGGCATCCGACCCGCGCTCGGACGCCTGCTCACCATGGCGGACGACGACGCGGGCGCGGAGCCGGTCGTGGTGTTGAGCGACGCGGTATGGCGCCGCCGCTTCGGTGCCGACCCTGGTGTTCTCGGGAAGCAGGTCCAGCTCAACGGCGAGCCCTGGACGGTGATCGGTGTGCTGCCTCCGGATTTCCGCCCGCCGCTGCCCGTCACGCCCGAGCTGTACCGCGCCCTCCGGCGACCTGCGACCAGCGGCTGCGGGCGCGGCTGCTACGTCCTGCGGGTCATCGGGCGGATGAAGCCCGGCGTCACCGTGGCGCAGGCGAGCGCCGACCTGGGGCGGGTCGCGGCCCGGCTGGCCCGCGAATTTCCCTCGACCAACGAAAGGGTCGGGGTCTGGCTGGTGCCGCTCCATGAGCAGATCACCGGGCCGACGCGCGAGCCCATTCTGGCGCTGGGCGCCGCGGTCGGCTTCGTCCTGCTCATCGCGTGCGTCAACCTCGCAAACCTGCTGCTGGTCCGGGGCGCCGGCAGGGCCCGCGAGCTCGGTGTCCGAGCCGCACTCGGCGCGGGACGCGGTCGGCTCATTCGGCAACTGCTGACCGAGAGCACGGCACTCGCGGCGATCGGAGGAAGCCTTGGCCTCGTCCTGGGCATTGCCGGAAGCAGAGTGCTGTCCGGCCTCGTTCCCGAATCGGTGCGGGGCATTCAGGGAATCCGGGTGGACGGTGCCGTCATCGGATTCACCGTGGCACTCAGCCTCGTTTCCGGCTTGCTCTTCGGCCTGCTGCCGGCGATGCAAGCGGCGCGGCCCGAGCTCATGGCCGCCCTCAAGAGCGGCAGCCGGGAAGTCGGGGGAGCGGCGGGTCGGCTGCGGAGCGGTCTGGTGGTGGCCGAGCTGGCGTTCGCGGTGGTGTTGCTGGTGGGAGCGGGACTCCTCCTCCGGAGCTTCCTGCTGATGCAGCGCGTGGATCTCGGATATCGCACCACCGGTGTCTCATTCGTCGGCATCGGCCTCCCGAGGGCTCGGTACCCCGACGGCGCGAGAGCGCTTCTCGCGGTCGAAGACCTGGTCGGCCGTCTGCGCGGCAACCCGGCCATTCGGACCGTCGAGGTCACCGACCTGCCGCCACTCTCCACCGGCGATCAGGACGTCACCGCCATTCCTGTGGGGGAGCCGAGACGGTCGGACCAGCCGGAGGCGATCTGGTACCGCTCGGTGACGCCGGGGTACATCCCGCAATTGCGGATGCGCCTCGTCGCGGGACGCAATTTCACTCCCGAGGACCGCCGCGGTTCGGTCGAGGTCGGCATCATCAACGAGGAGGCGGCACGTCGCTTCTGGCCGGGTCAGGATCCGATCGGCCGGATTCTGGCCCAGGGGGAGGATTCGACCGCGCCACGAGTCACCATCGTGGGGGTGGTCGCCTCCGCCCGGCATGACGGGCCGAATCAGCCGTACAAGGTCGAATTGTTCGTGCCCTTTGCCCAGGCCCCGTCGCGCGGGCCGACCTTCGTGCTCGAGCCGACGAGAGACCTGGAGTCGGCCCTGACCGTCTTTCGTCAGGCGCTCAGGGAAGTTGACCCGCTCGTACCGGTAGCCGGTGCGGACCAGGTGGAGCAGCTGGTCGGCAACGCGCTCTCGCTGCCACGGCTTTATGCGCTGCTCATCGGGATCTTCGCCTCCGCGGCTCTCCTGCTGGCGGTGCTCGGCGTCTACGGGGTCATGGCTTACACCGTGGCGCAGCGGCAGCGGGAGATCGGGGTTCGCCTGGCGCTGGGAGCGGCGCCCTCGGGTATCCGGCGTCTGGTGCTGGGGCAGGGAGGAAGGCTCGCACTCGCGGGAACCGCACTCGGGCTGCTCGCGGCGGTTGCGGTCGGAAAGCTGCTCGGCTCGCTGCTCTTCGGGGTGAGCGCGCTCGATGCCCCCACCTACATTGCCGTGCCGCTCATCCTGGGAGGGATGACGGTCCTCGCATCCTGGCTTCCGGCAAGGCGGGCGATGCGGGTGGACCCACTGGTTGCGATGCGGGAGGAGTGATCACTAAAACAGCTTCCGATACAGTCGCAATTGCATCGCCACAGTGTGCCTGATCGGTACCCGGCCCAGGGACGACCCGATGACTCGCTCCCATCGCACCGACGCGTCCATCGGAAATCCCGTCGAGCCGTCCTTCCGCTTTCCGTCGTGGGCAAAGCTCAATGCGGCGGAGAGGACGGCGCCATTCTCCTTCGAATCGATCGCGAGGACGTCGGGAGAAAGCCCTTCGATCGGCGTCTGGTTTCTCACGTAGGTGTAGCGGTCGGCGCCCTTGTTCCATCGGCGGAGGCCGGCCATCAGCGCGAGCGTAGGACCGAGCCGGAGGTAGGGCTCGATTCCCAATTCGAGGATCTCGCCGGGGTCCCGTTCGAGCGCGGCGGTGCTCGCCGCCGGCGCGATCGGCTGATCGGGCGGGCTGATGCGTCGGGTCAGTCGCCCCGGCAGCTGGTAGACGAATCGCGCCGTCAACCGCGCGCCCAATCCGCCCGCCATGAGGTCGGTTACCAGGTCACCCTGCACGTCGGGTTGGTAATCTCCGGTGGACAGATCGAAGAAGCTGTCGGGGAGATCGAGTTTCCCGGTCCTGAGCCGCACCGTCCCCTGAATCACCGATCTGATCGCCAGGCCGCGCGCGGGCCGGCGCTCGAGCCATGCGAACGCCGCGCCGACCTCGATGTCGCCGATGTATTGCAGGATGGGCGGCTGAAACCGATCGCCGGCGATGGGGCCGTCCGCCTGGGTGGCGTAATCCTGGAAGGCGGTGCCGTCCACCTTCGCCGCGGGGAACGCCGGTGCCGCGGTGAATCCCGGCACGCTCAGACTGGTGATATTCGTCCGCAGCGATTCGATCGGCGTCGTGATCGCTACGGCCCCCGAGGTGCCGGCGAGCGGAAGAAAGGTCGCCGCCAGAAAGAGCGCTTCCAGATCGGTCCGCAGCGCCGTGCCTTGGGTGAGCGTTTGCTGCGCCAAAATCTTCTGGGTCGGATTCCCGTCGTAGTCGCCCGCGGCAAGTTTGTTCGTGAGCGTGCTGAGCGCCGCCTCGAGCTCGGCGAGGAACAGCGTGGTCTGGCTCGCGAGCGTGGCATCGCCAAAGAGCGGATGCGCCGGATTGAAGCCGGCCGTGGCGCCGGTCGTGTCGATGGCGAAGGTGTTCTGCACCCGGACCCGGACGATCGGGACGGTGCCGAACACGCTGAGGCGGCGTCCCAGCCCGTAGGCGGCGCCGATGCTCGCGGTCCCGACGTTGACCAGCATCGAGGAAGCCGACTTGCCCAGCGACAGTGAGATCGCCTGCACTCCGGTGATACGCCGCAGCTCGGCTTCGTCGAGGGCCAGGTCGGCGAGGAAGCTTCCGTCCAGCGGGTCCCGGATGAAGTCGCCCGCGGCGTCCTGCCTGGTGCCATTGAGGAAGCGACGGTCCCAGTAGTCGAACCGGCCGCCGAAATCGAGGCGGAGCAGACCTCGAGGCACCGTGATCGGCGCCAGCTGCCCCGCGAGTGGGGCGGCTGCGAGAAGGATCAGGCCGAGGGCGGGAGCGAGGCGGCGGGCGATCATCGGAGCAGGAAACTCGTGGATCGGCGGCTCCAAAGCCAGTCCGGGGTATACATTCCGGTATGGACAAGGTCGTCGTTGTTACCGGCGCCAGCGGCGGGATCGGTGCCGCAACGGCCGAGCTCCTGGCGGGGCGCGGCGCACGCGTGGTGGTCGTGGCACGGGGTGAGGAGGCCCTCGGCGCCGTCGCGAAGCGGTGCGGACCGAACGCGCTCGCCATTGTAGCCGATGCCACGCGGCGCGAGGAGGTGCGCCGCGTGGTCGAGGAGGTTCTGGCCCGCGTCGGCCGGATCGACGTCTGGATCAACAATGTGGGGCGGGGAATCTCCCGGCTCCCGTCGGAGCTGAGCGACCAGGACGTGAACGACATGATCCGCATCAACGTGCTGACCGCGATGTACGGGATGCAGGAGGTGCTGCCTCATTTCAAGGAGCGAGGGGCGGGGCACATCATCAACGTGTCCTCGATGCTCGGCCGCATTCCCCTGACTCCGATTCGTTCGGCATACACCGCCGCCAAGCATTTTCTGAATGGGCTGACCGCCACCTTCCGCACCGAAATCCAGCAGACCCATCCGGGCATCCGAGTGTCGCTGATTTCGCCGGGTGTGGTACGCACGGATTTCGGCCGGAATGCGTTGTACGGAGGGCCCGATTCGCGGCAGCTTCCCGATTCCCAGAGCGCGGAGGAGGTGGCCGAGGTGATTGCGGGCGTCGTGGAGTCGCCGCGTCTCGACGTCTACACGCGCCCTGGCGCGCGCGACCGGGTAGTTGGGTACTTCGCATCGCTCGGCGTCGACCCGTGACCGGAGTATCTTTGCACGTGCTCTACCCGCTGGGGTGGCGAAACTGGCAAACGCAAGGGACTTAAAATCCCTTGGGCTTCGGCCCTTGCGGGTTCGATCCCCGCCCCCAGCATTCCGAAATCAGAGCGTCACTGCGAACGACGTCACCAGGGCGGTATTGCTGCGGCCGGCGGCGCTCCCGGCTCCTCGCGGAAAGACCCGCTCCGACGCCCGGAAGCCGCGCAGCTCCGTCCGCCACAGCAACCCCTCGCTTGGAATCGCATCAATCCCCACCGAACCCCCGTTCACCTCCAGTCCGGCGGGACCGCCGGTCAGCGCGACGACCTGGTCGGGGTCCGCGAATCGCTCCACCCGCAGCACAACCGCGAAACGCCGCTCCAGCGACAACCGGGCAATCGCGACAGCCCCCCACCAGGCTGCATCTCCCCCGGGGCCGAGCTGCCGGCCGACGTCCACCTGACCCTGGAGCAGAACATCATGGCGGGGGTTGGCCTTCACCATGATCTGATTGAAGAACCGCGTGGACCGGGCCGATTCGCGAGGCTGCTCGTTGCCTAGGAAGCTCGCGGCGGCCACCGTCACCCCGGGCGCCACGACAACATCCACTCGCACGCTGGCAGACTTTGCGTCATTGTCGTCGGAGATCCTCTGCCAGCCGTTCATGATGTGGCCCTGGACCAGGAGGCGCGGTCCCGCCTCCCAGACGACTCGGATCCCGCTCTCGTAATACGGTGAGAATTCCGCCACGAGTGACCTGGTATAGGTCGGATTGTCGCGCGAGATCCATCCTTCCCACCCGAGCGAACCCAGCGAGATTCCGGCATCGAGCCACAGCCGCGGGGCGAGGCGGATCCCGGCATACGCTTCCTGTATGTGGCGGGCCAGGAGCGGACCGCTCGTGGGACCCGCTGAGGGCTCGCTGGCATAGTTTGATTGCACCGACGTGCCGGCTTGGAGCGTCAGCTTGGCTCGGGCCCGCCCACGCTCCACCGCGAGCGTCGCAAAGGCGAGGTTCACATTGGCTTCGTTGTGGCGAACCGCCTGGGTCGTGTATGCCCGGTCGCTGAGGGTGGGGCGCCCGAAATCATAGGCGTAATAGACATCCACGAAACCGCTCACGATGACGGGCGAGTTGGGCGTCGAATCCTGAGCCCACGCCGGGTTGGAAGCAGGCAGCGCCGCGATGCCGGCGGCGATAAGGCGGCGCAGCATCAAGGCTCCGTCTCCCGGAGCCGGTATCCGATCCCCGGCTCGGTAAGCAACAATCGCGGGCGGGTCGGGTCCTTTTCCAGCTTGTGGCGAAGCTGCGCCATGTAGACTCGCAGGTAATGGGTCTGCTCAACGAAGTTGGCGCCCCAGACCTCCTGCAGGAGCTGGCGATGGGTGATCACCCGTCCCGCGTGCCGGATCAGCGTTGCAAGCAGCTTGTACTCGGTGGGGGTGAGATGGATCTCCGAGCCGTCGCGCTGCACCACGCGGGCGGACAGGTCCACCCGGAGCTGCTCGGCCTGGTACCCTTCGCCGCTCGAGCCTCCTACCGGCAGCCTCGCATGACGGAGAGCAACCCGGATTCGTGCGAGCAGCTCCTCCATTCCAAAAGGCTTGGTGAGATAGTCGTCCGCGCCGAGGTCGAGGACGGTCACCTTCTCATGCTCCTGCCCGCGCGCCGAGAGGACGATGATCGGCGCCCGGGTCGTGCGTCTGAGCTCCTGGGCCACGTCGCGCCCGTCTCCGTCGGGAAGCCCCAGATCGAGCAGAATTACCTCGGGATTTCGGCCGGCGGCCTGGGCCAGCCCTTCGCGCGCGGTCGCCGCCTCGACGACCTGGAATCCGTTGGCGCGAAGCGACGCCCTGAGGAAGCGCCGCATATGCGGCTCATCCTCGATGATGAGGACGAGGGGGAGGGGGATGGCCACGTCAGGCCGCGCCGAGGATTCCCGCCGGATCGGCGGGGAGAGGCTGCATCGGCGGCCCGTCGAGCGGAAGGGTGAATCGAAAGGCCGCGCCACCGCCGGGCCGTGAGTCGCCCCAGATCCGGCCGCCGTGTGCGGCGATGATTCCGCGGCAAATGGTCAGACCGAGCCCCGAACCGGCGCCGCCATCCGTCTGCCCGGCCGGGGAGCGATAGAACCTCCCGAAGATCTCCTCCTCCCGTCCGGCGGGAATGCCGGGACCCCGATCGGCTACCTCGACGACCACGGAGCCCCCCTCGGGCCACGCCACGATGGAAATCGGCGTCCCGGGAGGAGTGTACCGGGCGGCGTTTTCGAGCAGGTTGATGAACACCTGCTCGATCAGAAGCCCGTCGATCGGCACCAGCGGAAGGTCGCTCGGCAGCCGGGTCGAGACGGGATGTGCACTGAGGCGCTGATCGAGCCGTAACAGTGCGACGCCCAGACTCTCCTCCAGTGGCTGCCACTCCTTGTTGACGACGAGTGCGCCGGTCTCGACCCGGATCATGTCGAGCAGGTTTGTCACCAGGCTCGTCATCCGGCGGGATTCTTCGAGAATCGCCTCGACCAATTCCCGTCGCACGTCGTCCGGCAGCACTCCGTCCTCCTGCAGGAGACTGCTCGCGGCACCTTCGATGCTTCCAAGCGGGGTGCGGAGGTCATGCGAGAGCGAGCTGAGCAGCGCGGTGCGGAGTTTCTCCCCTTCGACCTCCTTCCGGGCCCGCTCGCTTTGTTCGGCCAGCAGCGCCCGTTCCAGGCTTGCTGCCGTCAGGTCAACGAGCGCCAGCACCGTCTCCCGGTCGGTCTCCGGCAGCTCGCGATCGGGATTGCCCGGGTCGATGACCACGACGCCCAGAATTCCGGAAGCCGCGCGGAGCGGCACCGCCAGGGCCTCGGCCTCGGCACATCTCGGCGTACCCCATCCCGCCGCTTCGCCGTGCTCGAAGGCCCAGGCCGCCGCCACTCGAACGGAGGGGCTTTCGAAGAGGGCCGAGGCCGGCCATCTGGGCAACTCCCTCTCCGGTTCGTCTCGATTCGCCGGCAGGATCAGCGCCATCCCCTCGACGGCACGACCGATATGCCGTGTGGCGATGGCGAGCAGCTCCTCCTCGGTCGCGGTGTCGGCCAGCTTCCGATCCAGCGCGTACAGCGCCGCGGTCCGCTGCTCGCGCTCGCGCGATGCGTCGGCGTCCTCACGGATGCGCGCGGTCAACCCACTCATGATCAGCGCTACCGCCAGCATGACGATGAAGGTCAGGAAGTAGGCGGTGTCATGGACGTCAAAGGTGTAGTAGGGGGGGACGAACACAAAATCGAAGACGGCAATCGACAACGCCGATGCGACGAGCGCAGGGCCCCGGCGATACCGCGAGGCCACCAGCACCACGGCGAGGAGCAGCGCCATCGCCACATCGATGGTGGCGAGGTGGGGTCGCAGCACCAGACAGAGGAGCGACGCGGCCAGCACGATGAGCAGCGCGGACGCGTATTCGCGAAAGCGAGCCATGCATCAAACCTACTCCGGTGTCACATCAAGGTTCTATCAAGATTGCCCCGGAGGGGATGACGCCGCGGTGGCCGAGTGCCAGTATTGCCCCCCATGCGAAGCCTCCCGTTCGGACAGCGGGTCCGTCGTCTACTGTTCGGTCGCCCCCGTGACTTGCAGGACCGCCGGCTCTTCCACCGGCTCTCCCTGATCCCTTTCCTCGCCTGGGTCGGGCTCGGCGCGGATGGGCTCTCTTCCTCGGCGTACGGCCCGGAAGAGGCCTTCAAGCAGCTGGGCGAGCACCGTTACCTCGCGGTGGCCCTTGCCGCCCTCATGGCCACCACGGTCCTGCTGATCTCGGCCGCCTACAGGAGAATCATCGAAGAGTTTCCCACCGGGGGCGGTGGGTATGTCGTCGCCACCAAGCTGCTGGGCGACCGGGCCGGCGTCATCTCCGGCTCGGCGCTGCTGGTGGATTATGTGCTGACGATCACTATCTCCATCGCCGCGGCGGGTGACGCGCTCTTCAGTTTCCTGCCGGCCCCCTGGGCGAGCGTCAAGCTGCCGCTCGAGATCCTTCTCATCCTCCTCCTCACCACCCTCAACATTCGGGGCGTCAAGGAATCGGTGCTGACATTGCTACCGGTGTTCGTACTTTTTCTGGTCACCCACGCGCTGGTCATCGGGGGAGGCATCCTGGGGCACCTTCCGGAAATGCCCGGCACGGTGCAGGAGGTTCGGTCGGGGTTCCGGGAGGGCCTCTCCACGCTCGGTCTCGCGGGGCTGCTGCTGGTCTTTCTGCGGGCCTTCTCGCTGGGCGGCGGCACCTATACCGGAATCGAAGCGGTGTCGAATGGAATTCCCATCATGCGCGAGCCCAAGGTGGAGACCGGAAAGCGCACCATGCTCTACATGGGGGTCTCCCTTGCCGTGACCGCTTCGGGCCTCCTCCTCTGTTACCTCCTGCTGAATCTTCCAGCCATTCCCGGAAAGACGATGAACGCGGTCCTGGTGGAACGGCTCGCCACGGGACTTCCGCTGGCATCGACGTTCGTGGTCCTGTTTCTCTTTTCCGAGGCGATGCTGCTCGTCGTGGCCGCGCAGGCGGGATTCCTCGATGGTCCCCGGGTGCTGGCCAACATGGCGGTCGACTCCTGGGTCCCGCACCGTTTTGCCGGGCTCTCCGAGCGCCTGACCACCCAGAATGGAATTGTGTTGATGGGTGCCGCGGCGCTGGCCGCACTGCTGTATACCGGCGGCCGGGTGGGGCAGCTCGTCGTGATGTACAGCATCAACGTCTTTCTGACGTTTTCCCTCTCCATGTTCGCGATGATGCGTTTTTGGGTGCAGCACCACCGGAGCCGGCCCGAATGGCGGTCCCGGTTTGTGCTTTTCGCGACCGCGATGGTGCTCTGCGTGACGATCCTGGTCGTGACGGTGTTCGAGAAATTCGCTCAGGGAGGCTGGGTGACCGTCGCGATTACCGGAATACTGGTAGGTCTCTGCACCGTGGTACGCCGCCATTACCGGTCGTCCGCCGGGACAGTCGACCAGCTGTACCGGGAATTGGGCGATCTGCCGCTCAAGCCGCCACCGGCGGGGGAGGTCGCCCGGGACGTCGACCCGCGGGAGCCCGTGGCAGCCATCCTGGTCGAGCGCTACGGCGGAGTAGGCATTCACTCGGTGCTGAATCTCCTGCGGGCGTTCCCCGGCCATTTCCGGGGCCTCGTCTTCCTGTCGGTGGGCGTGGTGGACTCGGGAGAATTCAAGGGAGAGGACGCGGTCGAGCACCTCAGGCGGCGCACCGAGGCGATGCTCGCTTCCTATCGCCACCTCGCCGCGGGTCTCGGGCTGCCCGCCACGACGCGGTTCCGCATCGGCACCGAGGTCGTGGCCGAGGCCGAAACGCTCTGTCTCGACGTCGCGCGCGAATTTCCCCGGGTGACCTTCTTTACGGGCAAGCTGATTTTTCAGCGGGAGCGGTGGTGGCATCGCCTTCTGCACAATGAAACGGCCATGGCCATTCAGGAACGTCTGCAATGGGCGGGGAAGACCATGGTGACGCTGCCGATACGGGTGCGCGAAAGCGTCCAGGCCTCTACCATTCCCGGGTGACCAACCCGCCCACCGACGATCTGGCCAAGGTTGCGCCGTCCGACGTTCCCTGGGCGCTGACCGCCAGCGACAAGCACGAGCGCGCGTTCCTCGCCGGCCCCGCGTCCCGGCTGCAGGAGCTCGCCCGGGTGTTCCGTATTGCCGTGGAGTGTATTCGCGGATTTCGCCGACTCCACTTCGTGGGCCCCTGCGTCACCGTGTTCGGCTCGGCGCGCTTCGGGGAAGCCCACCCGTATTATGCACTGGCGCGTGAGGTGGGCGGCCGGCTCGCGAAGCTCGGCGCCACGGTGATGACCGGCGGGGGTCCCGGCCTCATGGAGGCCGCCAACCGGGGGGCGCGCGAGCACGGCGGCTACTCGATCGGCTGCAACATCCGGCTGCCGGTGGAACAGCGACCCAACCCCTATCTCGACCGCTGGGTGACGTTTCGCTATTTCTTCATCCGGAAGATGATGCTGGTCAAATACAGTTATGCGTTCGTGGTCCTCCCCGGAGGATTCGGCACCCTCGACGAGCTGTTCGAAGCGGTGACGCTGGTGCAGACGAAGAAAATCGAATCGTTTCCCGTGATCCTGATGGGAACCGCCTATTGGGCGCCGCTCATCGCGTTCATGCGGGAGACGCTGGTCCGGGCCGGAACCGTGGGTCCTCAGGACCCCGACCTGATCACCATCACCGATTCGCCGGAGCAGGTGGAGACGATCGTGCGAAAGGCGCTCTACCAGAGCCGGCTCGCCATCGCGACCCGGCCAGGGCGGATTCGGCTGCTGGCGGAGAGTTGAGAACAGCAGCTGACGGCTAACCGCCAACCGCTACCCGCTAACCGCTGACCACTGACCCCTGACCCCTGACCACTCATGACACTGCTTTCGCCCCACCCGCCGGGCCTTCGTATCACGCTCACCGATGCGCTCGCATCCCCGCCCGGCGACCTGGCCCACGGGAAAGAGCTCGAGGTCCGCTTCGAGGCCCTGCGGGCGCGGCTGGAGGATCTTCAGGGCGCGCTCGGCGCGGAAGGAACTCGCTCGCTGCTGGTGATCCTGCAAGGCAGGGATGCCTGCGGAAAGGACGGCGCCATCAAGGGGGTGTTCGGCGGGCTGAATCCGGCGCTGTTGCGGATCACCAGCTTCAAGCGGCCGACCACCACGGAGCTGGACCACGACTACCTGTGGCGGATCCACCAGAGCCTGCCCCCGCGGGGCAGCATCGGCATCTTCAACCGCTCCCACTACGAGGATGTGCTGCCGGTCCGGGTGCACCGGCTGGTTCCCGAAAGCACCTGGCGCCGCCGGTACGATCACATCAACGCATTCGAGAGAATGGTGACCGACGAAGGCACGGTCATCCGGAAGTTTTTCCTTCACATCTCGAAGGCGGAGCAGCGGGAGCGACTCAACGAGCGTCTCGAGAACCCGCGCAAGAACTGGAAATTCGAGCTGGGAGATCTGAAGGAGCGGGGGGCCTGGGACGAGTATACCGCGGCGTACCAAGAGACGCTGGAGCGGTGCAGCACCGTCGACGCGCCCTGGTACATCGTTCCCGCCGACAAGAATAAGCAGCGGGACTTTCTGGTGGCGGAGGTGGTAGTGGAGGCGCTGGAGGGGATGAGGCCGCGGTACCCGGCGGCGGATCCCGAGGTGCTCGCGTTGAGAGGGAAACTGCGCTAGTGCTGACTGCTAACCGTTAGCATCTAGAAAATCCCCCCCGGCCCGGAAATGAGATACGTCAGACTGTTCCCCGACACGAAGAACGGTGACTGGCTCCCCAGGTGCTGAACGAACTTCGCGAAGAGCTTCGGATTGCTGCTGGTCACCGACACGCCGATCATCACGACCGCGGCGCTGGGACCGAAATTCTCGTAGTCGAGCATGTACTCGCCGCGATCCAGCGAGGCGCTGAGTTGTCCTGGAAGGATCGCGGCCAGTCCGGGTGGGACCACGCCCGGTCCGGTTTCCGCGGGCCAGGACTCGGTGTCGGCGTGATAATTCAGCACGGCGATGTGAATGGCTCGAAGCTCCTGGGACATCTGCGCCGCGAGGGCGTGGTTCCGCAGGTCCAGGTACTTGAGCAGCGCGATGGACGCCAGGATGCCGAGCAGAATCGTGACCACGATGAGCTCGATCAGCGTGAATCCACGACGCCGCCTCATGGCCGTCTCCGGTTCTTGATCTCTCGGAGGCTGTTCCCGAGGAAATGCGAGATCGAGTCGGTCGAGCGCAACACCAGCAGGGAATCGCCCGCCTGCGCGAAGAGGCGGAAATGTTGCTCCGGCAGCGCCTCAAAGCCGATCCCTGGCGTGGTGCTCCCCGCTTCGGCCAGGGAGGTCGGGAGCCGGCCGGTTTGCTTCGCGAAGTCGGAGACACGCTGCCATTCGCGCAGCATCGACAGCCGCATCGAGGCCTCGACGATTGCCGGGGATTCGGGCGAGGGTGCCTTCGGGCCGGCTAGCCACGACGGTCGCAGCAGAACGAGGACCAGCCCTGCCAGGCTCAGCAGCGTAAGAAATCCGACCCGCCGCCGTTCCTCAGGCTGCAGGCGAGCTCGCTCGGCCTTCTCACGCCGCTCCTTGATTACCGCGCGCGCGGCCTCCAGCAAATCGGTCTTGCTGTCCTGCGCGGGTGGCATGCCGGGTCGATTCACCGTCGCTCCCTCGGTTCGTTCGGTTGGCCCGCGAGCACTCTGGAGACCTGATCGGGGAAGGTCGCGATATTGATGGGCTTGGTGATGTAGTCATCGAAACCGGCTGATCGCGCCCGGTCCCGATCGCCCGTCATGGCGTGGGCGGTCAGGGCCACGACCCGCAATGCGGCATGCGGCGAGGTGCGGATTTCTGCAAGGAGGGCAAACCCGTCCTTTCCCGGGAGCTGGATGTCCATGAGCACCAGATCCGGTCGGGTTTGGTCGAGCGCCTCCTGCAGACCGTCCCCGCTCTGCAGCGCCGTGACTTCATGTCCCTGGAGCGTCAATAGTGCCCGGAACAGTTTCATGTTGTCCGGATTATCTTCAACTATTAAGATTCGAGCCATCGAGTTCCTCATGTCAATTTCGCGCGGCGCAATACCGCCTTGACCCGTGCCTGCAGGGACTGGGCCTGAATCGGCTTGGTGAGATAGTCCTGGGCGCCGAGATCGAGAACCCGGGACTCGGTGTCATCGGTGCCGGCCGTCAGCACGATGACCGGCACGCCGGACGTGGTGACCCGCGCGCGAAGCTCTTCAAGCACCCCGAGGCCATCGAGCCTCGGCATGTCGACGTCGAGCACCATCAGGTCGAACGCCTTGCCCTCCACCTGATCGAGGGCGTCGAGTCCATCGGCGGCCTCCGAGACCTCGTACCCGTCGCGCTCGAGGATCGAGCGCACCAGCCGGCGCATCTGGGGATCATCGTCGGCGACGAGAATTCGGGGCTTTCCCGAGTACTCGGCCGCGACCGCCGCCCGGACTCCCGCGGGAACGGCGGCGGCCGCGGGTGGCGTCGCGGCCGCCGAGATATTCCGGGCGATCGCGGTCGCGGCCGACTCATCCTGGTCTTCCTGCTCCCACTCGCCGAGAACCCGCACCACCTCGTCGAGGGAGGTGACGCCCTGCCAGACGCGGTCGAGGCCGCTTTCCCAGAGCGTGCGCATTCCGAGCGGGCGCGCCGCTGCGAGCAGCTCATCGGGTAGTGCACCCGCCTCGATCTTGTGCGCGACGTTGTTGTCGACCGGCATGATCTCGACCACCGCGGCGCGTCCCCGGAAGCCGGTCGCACTGCACGCCTTGCAGCCGACCGCTCTCCGGGGTGTCACCTTGCGCCCCTTGGGGGGCCGCGCTTCCGGAGGCAGCTCGTCGGCCTCGATCGGCACCGAGCAGGCCAGGCAGAGTTTGCGAACCAGCCGCTGGGCGACGACACCCTTGAGCACCGACGCGATCTTGAATCCGTCGAGGCCGAGGTCGCGAAGCCGCACCACCGCCGACGGGGCGTCATTGGTGTGCAGCGTGGACAGCACCAGGTGTCCCGAGAGCCCCGCCTGAATCGCGATGCCGGCGGTTTCGGCGTCACGGATCTCGCCGACCAGGACGATATCGGGGTCCTGGCGGAGCACCGAGCGCAGCGCGGTCGCGAAGGTGAACCCCTGCGCTTCGCTGACCTGGAGCTGGGAGATGCCGGGGATGTCGTACTCGACCGGATCCTCGACGGTGATGATGTTGACCTTGCCGGTCCTGAGCTCGTTCACCACGGCGTAGAGCGTCGTCGTCTTGCCACTCCCGGTCGGGCCGGTCACCAGCACCATGCCTTCCCGGTTCCCGAGGAAACTGCGGAAGATCCCTTGTTCCTGCTCGGGGAGGTTGAGGTCCGGGATGTTGGACCGGAGATTCGTCTGGTCGAGGATCCGGATGACCACCTTTTCGCCCCGTCGCGCCACCGGCACCGTCGCGATCCGGAGGTCGATCACCTTGCCGTCGACCCTCACACCGGCGCGTCCGTCATGCGGATGCAGTGGATCGGTGACGTCGAGCTTGGCCAGGATCTTGACGCGCCGCACCAGGGAAGGCCCTGCGGAGCCCGGGAGGCGCATCACTTCCTTGAGCACCCCGTCGATGCGGTAGCGCACCGACGTGCCGTCGGACAGCGGCTCGGCGTGAATGTCACTCGCCCCTTCGCGGACCCCGTCGGCGATCATCGCGTCGACCAGCCTTGCCATGGGGGCGTCGAGCGCGGGATCGCGCGGTGCGCCGGGGGTCTCCTCCTCGATCGTCTCGATCGACGGCGTGTCAAATCCATCCAGCAGGCGGTTGATTGCCCGTTCCGGTTGATACGTTTCCTCGATGTGCGAGGCGATTTCACCGGGCGCCGCGACCTGCAGGGTGACGCGCCGCCCGGTCACGAACCGGAGGGTCTCTTCGAGTTCGAGATCGTGCGGGTTGGCGGTCGCGAGGGTAATGGTTCGACCGTCGGCGGCCAGCGGGAAAACCTGGTGCTTCCGGGCGACGGATTCGGGGAGCAGCGTAACGGCCCGCGGGTCGGCGGCGGAGAGGTCGGCGCGGCGAAGCTTGAATCGCGAGATCAGCACGTCGAGGATTTTTTGTTCGCTGGCGTACCCGCGGGAGACGATCCGTTCCCAGATCGTTCCGGAGTCGCCTCGCCGAAGTTCCTCGACCTGCACTCCGAGCAGCACGCCGGCCTCCAGTAATACCTGGGCAAGCCACTGATCGGAGGGCAAGGAGGGGTGGGGTCGGCGGCTCAAGTCACCTCGGAAAAATGGTCTCGTTTGGCGCCGGACTACCCTATAACTACAATTCCCGCAACGAAGTAGCAACCCCACGAACACGTTGGAGTGGCATGAAACTGGTCCCATGATCGTTGCCGGCACGGCCGCGGTGCCGGGTGACAAGAGTCTCACCCACCGGCTCTTGCTCCTGGCGGCTCTTGCCCCGGGGCGCTCCCGGCTGCGCGGCGCCCTCACCTCGCTCGATGCCAGGTCGACGGCGGGGCTGTTGCGTGCGATGGGGGTTCGGGTCTCCCCGCTGCGGCCGGGGGCCGACATCGTGGTTGCGGGTCGCCGGCGGCTGCGCCGTCCCGAGCGAGTCCTCGACTGCGGGAATTCCGGCACCAGCGCCAGACTGTCGCTCGGCATTCTCGCCGCGCATCGTTTCCGCGCGACCCTCACCGGGGATGCATCGCTGCGCCGCCGTCCCATGCGACGGGTGACCGAGCCGCTCACACTCATGGGAGCGCGGTTCGAAGCTGCCGACCCCGACCGGCTGCCGCTGACCGTGCATGGCGGGGCGCTCACTCCTCTCGAGTGGCGGCTTCCGGTTTCGAGCGCTCAGATCAAGGGTTCATTGCTCTTTGCCGGAGTGGCCTCGGCCCAGCCGGTGGCCGTGTACGAGCCGAACGGACGCTCGCGGGATCATTCCGAGCGGCTGCTTCGCTCCTTCGGTTACGAGGTGCTCGAGGATTCGGCCGGCTGGATTCGCTTTGCTCCGACCGGCGAGCTCCGTCCCTTCGAAGTGGAAGTCCCCGGGGACCCTTCCTCGGCTGCCTTCCTGGTCGGGGCGGCGCTGCTCGCGGAGAGCGGGTCGCTCCGAATTTGCGGCGTGGGTCTCAACCCGACCCGGACGGGGTTTCTTCGTGTGCTCGAACGGATGGGTGCGGGGATCGCCTCGGAGAATCAGTCCGAGCAGGCGGGGGAGCCGGTGGGCGATCTCATCGCCGGGCCGGCGACCCTCGGTGGCACGATCGTGACCGCGGACGAAATTCCCGCGCTCATCGATGAGATTCCCCTCCTGGCGGTGGTGGCGTCCCGCGCCGCCGGCGTGACCCGATTCCACGACGTGGGCGAGCTCCGCGTGAAGGAAAGTGACCGGCTGGGTCTGCTCGCGGCCAATCTGCGCGCGGTAGGAGTCGAGGCGGCCGCGGAGGGCGACACCCTCACCGTGGCCGGCACCGACGCGCCGCCGGCCGGCCGCGTCGTCACCGAGGGGGATCATCGGATTGCGATGGCGTTCGCGGTGCTCGGAACGGTAAAAGGCGCGAAGGTGTCGGTCGACGACATGGCGTGCGCCGCCGTGAGCTTTCCGGGATTCTCCGACACATTGCGGAGCATCCGCCAGCGAAGCAGGTCCCCTTGACCGTTCACCGTTCACCGTTGACGCCGTTCGTCATTGCAATCGATGGACCTTCGGCGTCCGGAAAGTCCAGCACCGCGGCGGCGGTGGCCCGCGCGATCGGCGCGCTGCACCTGGATTCGGGCGCGCTCTATCGCGTGCTGACCGCGGTGGCGCGCGATCTCCCCGAGCGGACCGGCGACGCGGTGGTGCGGGTCGCGGAGGCTCGCGACCTGGAGCTCCGGGAGGTTGCCGGAGAACTGGTGCCCTTCATCGACGGGCGCGACGCCGAGCCACTGCTGCGAACGCCGGAGGTGACCGCTCTCGTGTCCGAGGTGAGCGCCCTGGGGGTGGTGCGCGACTGGGTCAACGCCCGGCTGCGCGCCGCGGTACACGCCGACCGCGCCGTCGTCCTCGACGGGCGGGACATCGGCACGGTCGTGTTTCCCCGCGCCCCGGTCAAAATCTTCCTTACCGCGACCCCGGAGGCGCGGGCCCGCCGCCGCCTGCTCCAGCGGGGGCAGGATCCCGATCCGGGCCAGGTGGCCCGCGAGGCGGCCCGGCTCACGGAGCGGGATCGCCTCGACAGCACCCGGCAGATCGCCCCCCTCGCCGCCGCGCCCGACGCGATCCTCCTCGACACGACGGAGCTGGGCCTCGACGAACAAGTCGGCCGGATCGTGCGGGTGGTGCGGGAGCGGATGGGGTAATACCGCAGCGGTCAGCCACCTACCGCCCTACCGCCCTACCGCCTATATTTTCGGGTTCCCCGGCGCACCTCCGCGTCTCGGGAGCTCAACCCTCCAGCCCGGCGGCGCGTGCGGCCCCGGTCCGAAAGAGACCCTTCCGTCATGGCCAGCCTCACCACTCCCGAATCCCATTCCACGCCCACGGGCCTCCGGGTTCGCGAAGACCTCATCGACGAGAGTTATTCGTCGGAAGACTACGAGAAGATGCTCTCGATGTACGAGGGCACGATGGCGTCCATCGCCGAGGGCGAGATCGTCAAATCCAAGGTGCTCCGGGTCACCGACAATGCCGTGATTCTGGACGTCGGATTCAAGTCCGAGGGCTCGGTTCCGCTCGACGAATTCAAGGACATCCCCAAGGAGGGCGACGAGGTCGAGGTCTTCCTCGAGCACCTCGAGGATCAGGAGGGCGCGGTCGTCCTGTCGAAGAAGAAGGCCGATTTCATGCGGGTCTGGGAAAAGATCCGCATTGCCCACGAGAGCGATCAGCCGGTCGAGGGCACGCTCATGAAGAAGATCAAGGGCGGCGTGGTCGTGAACGTCATGGGCGTGGATGCCTTCCTGCCCGGCTCCCAGATCGCGCTCCGCAGGGTTCCCAACATCGACGAGCTTCTGGGCCAGAGCTACGAGTTCAAGATCATCAAGCTCAACAAGCGCCGCCGGAACATCGTGGTCAGCCGCCGCGTCATCCTCGAGACCGAGCGGGCGAGCAAGCGCGAGCACCTGATGAAGGAGCTCGAAGTCGGACAGGTGCGGAAGGGGATCGTCAAGAACATCACCGATTTCGGGGCATTCATCGATCTCGGCGGCGTCGACGGCCTCCTCCACATCACCGACATGTCCTACGGCCGGGTCTCGCATCCCACCGAGCTGGTCCAGATCGGCACCGAGGTCGAAGTGAAGGTGCTCGACATCGACTGGCAGCGGGAGCGGATTTCGCTCGGTATGAAGCAGTTACAGAACTATCCCTGGAAGGACGTCGCCGGGAAGTACCCGGTGGGCACCCGGGTCCAGGGCAAAGTGGTGTCGATCACCAACTACGGCGCGTTCGTCGAGCTGGAGCCGGGCATCGAAGGCCTGGTGCACATCTCCGAAATGAGCTGGACCCGCAATGTACGGCATCCCTCCAAGATCGTCTCCATCGGCGAAACCATCGAAGCGGTCGTGCTCAAGGTGGACGAGACCGAGGAGAAGATCTCCCTCGGTATGAAACAGACCGAGCAGGATCCGTGGATGGTGCTTCCCAACAAGTACCCCGTCGGGACCCGCATCCAGGGCAAAGTGCGCAACCTGACCAGCTTCGGTGCCTTCGTGGAGCTCGAGCCGGGCATCGACGGCCTGATCCACATCTCCGACATGTCGTGGACCAAGCGGGTCCAGCACCCGTCGGAAGTGGTGAAGAAGGGCGACAGTGTGGACATCGTCGTGCTCAACATTGACGCGGAAAACAAGCGCATCTCCCTCGGCCTGAAGCAGGCGGAGGAGGATCCCTGGCTCCGGATCGGCGAGAGTTACCCCGTCGGCACCAACATGCGCGCCCGGGTCGTCCGACTGATGGACAAGGGCGTGGTCGTGGATCTCGGCAACGATCTCGAGGGTTTTGTGCCGATGTCCCAGCTCGGCACCGAGCAGGTAGTCGAAAACCCCGGCGACGTCGTGAAGGAGGGGCAGCCGCTCGAGGTGCAGGTCCTCGAGGTCGATCCGATCCACCACCGGATCGTCGTGGCCGTGACGGGCTATCCGGACGAGCCGTTCGAGGCGCCACCGCCGCGGCTCATTCCGCCGGACGACGACATCGCAGAGTAAGGCGGCAGGGCGGTAAGCCGGTCAGGCGGTAGGGCGGCTGGAGACTCAGGTTTCCGGCCGCCTCGTTTTTTCCTACCGCCCATCCGCCCTGCCGCCTATCCGCCCGGTTTCGCCCCCCTGTGGCCCGGAGCTTGCCACCCCACCTGAGAAGCATCTCCTAACCCGGTGTTGTCATTGCGCTTCGGGGGCAGGAAGCGGTGATCCCCGTAGGATGCGAGAGCCATGAGACGATTAACCCTGATCGACGATTGCGCCGATAATCGCCTCCTGATCCAGGCCCTGCTCGGGGCGAGGTATCAGATTACCGAATACGAATCCGGCCTTCCCGGGCTGGAGGGTATCCGCCGCACGGGTGCGGACCTGATCCTTCTGGATATCTCGCTCCCGGGAATGAGCGGGCCCGAAGTCCTGCAGCATCTCAAAGCCGATTCAGTGACGGCGTCGATCCCCGTCGTCGCGCTCACGGCGCACGCCATGGTCGGAGACCGGGAGCGGTTCCTGGCCGCGGGATTCGATGACTATGTCTCGAAGCCGATTGTGGACCTGTCCTGCTTGTTCGCTACCATCGAGCGGCTCACTGAGGCCCGATGAGCCGGCGCCGGGTGGTGCGCGTCCTCGCCCTTGCGGCGATTAACGCGATCACGGGGGCGGCGGGACCGGGCGGGGGGAAGAGCCGAAGCACGGACCGGGCTGCCGCGGCCTCGGAGCCGGTGCCGGCATGACGGGGTCCCCTCCGCTTCGAGAGATCTACCGGGCGCGACTCCCGGTCCACCTCAAGGCGCTCCGGGCCGCGATCGCCAGTGCGGCCGGAGGGTCCCCGGATGGGGTAGAGGCAGTCCGGCGTCTCGCACACGATCTGAAAGGCACCGGTGCGGCGTTCGGTTTTCCGGACATTACCGAGGCCGCGGGCGACATCAGGCAGTCGGGCGCATTCGATCTGCCCGCCGCGGAACGATTGCTCGACATCGTGCTGCGATGCTCCGTGACCGGTCCGGGTCTCTCCCACACCGTCTTGATCGTCGGAAGCGCCTCCGAGTTCGCCCCCCTCATCACGGGCTCCCTTGCGGCCCCAAGCCGGCGGATCCTGACCGCCGACAGCTCGAGGCAGGCGATGGAGATCCTCGCGGAGCAATCGGTCGACCTCGTGCTCCTCGACCTGGTCCTTCCCGATGAGGATGGCCGACGGTTACTGAGCAGGCTGCGCCGGATGAATCACACGTCGCATCTGCCCCTGCTCGTCGTCTCGCCTCCGCTCGGCCCCGGAACGGAAACGGAATGCTACGCCCTTGGCGCCGACGGGTTTTTCGAGAAGCCCCTCGATGGGCCAATGATTGGAGCGGTGGTTACCGCGCGCCTTGCGCGCACCGTGCCGGCCGCCATCCCCTCGCCGACCACCGCCATGGCTCCCGATGCAGGGCCCACGGCGGAGCAGGGCATCGGCCGGGACGAGGAGGTCTGGATCATCGAGGACGACGAGCTCACGGTTCAGGTTCTTCGTCACCGCCTGGAGCGGGAGGGATTCCGGCTCCGGTGCGCTCTCGATGGGATCGGCGCCTTGCAGCTCACGGCGGACGGCCCCCCTTCGCTCGTGATACTCGACGTGAAACTCCCCGGGCTCGACGGGTTCTCCCTGCTCGCGCGCTTCCGGGCGCTCCCGGGCTGGGAAAAAGTCCCGATCGTCATGCTGACGGCGCTCGGTGCGGAGGCGGACCTGGTCAAGGCGTTCTCGCTCGGTGCCACGGATTACGTTCTGAAGCCCTTTTCTCCCGGAGAAGTGACCGCGCGGGTTCGGCGGCTGCTCGCACCATGAGCGCGCCGGGTTCGATCGCGGCGTGGCTCAGCCGGCTGGACGCTCCCGCGGCCCTTCTGGCCGGCCTCGCGTTCCTGCTCGCGCTCACACTCGCCCTGGCTGCGCTGGCGGGCATTCTCCGCGCACGGAACGCCCTGGTCGCGCGCCGCTGGACCGCGGTCGAGCGACGCTGGCACGATCTGCTCTTGCACGTGATCGCCGGGGAGCGGCCCGAGGCGGAGCTGCACGCCATGGTCCGACCCGGGGAAGCACGCTACCTGCTCGAAGTCGTGTCTCGATTCGCGCGGCGGCTGCGCGGGCCGGAACGGACGCGTTGTGCCGCGGTGGTGATGCCCTATCTCCCGCTGCTCGTCGCGCAGGCGTCGCACCGGGATCCGGGGCTTCGCGCCCGGGCCGTTCATGCCCTCGGCCTCATCGGCATGGAGCGGCACGCCGACCTGGTCCTCGACGCGCTCGATGATCCGTCCGACTTCGTCGGGATGACCGCCATGCGCGCGCTCGCCCGGCCCGCGCACGCGGCGCATGCCCCTCGACTGGTTGCCCGGCTGGACCGGTTCGAAGCGTGGGATGGCGGGTTTCTCGCCTCGGTCCTCGCGGCCATCGGGCCCACGGTCAGTCCACCGCTCTGCGGGGTGCTGGCGGACGACCGTCGGGGCACCCGGGTGCGATGGGTCGCGGCGGAAGCGCTCTGCAAACTCCACCATCTTCCCGCCGGCGAGATCGCCGCCTCAGTGGCGGAGACGTCGAGCAATCGGGATCTCGTCGCTGCCTGCCTTCGGCTGCTGGAGGCGACGGGGCATTCGGGTCACCTGCCGGTCATTCGTGCCCTGGTCGCGTCGGCCGACGAGGTGATCCGGCAGCAGGCGGTGCGCGCGCTCGGCACCCTCGAGGACCCCGCCCGAATGCCCGGCCTGGTCGCACACCTCGCCGACCCCTCTCCCTGGGTGGGGATGGAAGCGGGGCGAGCCCTGGCCCGATTCGAAGGCGGTCGTCTGCTGTCGCCGGTCGCGGCCGGCCGCGGAGCCACCGCAACGATCGCCGCCCAGGCGCTCATGGAAGCACGGGCATGATGTTCCTTCTCGACGCCGTCAACGCAATCGTGCTGGGGTACTTCGTGCTGATCGGGCTGGTATATCTGATCACCACCGGCATTGCCCTCGCGACACTTCGGCGCTACGCCCGACGGTTGCGCACGGTCGATGCGGAGGACCTGATTTCGCTCGGTGCCGTGCCGCCGATCACCCTGCTGGTGCCCGCCCACAACGAGGAAGCGACCATCGTCCAGGCGGTGCGAGCGTTGCTGACGCTGCGATATCCCGACTACGAGATTCTGGTCATCAACGACGGCTCGACCGACGCGACGACGGACCGGCTGCAGCACGCCTTCGACCTCGAGCCCGCGGTGCGCGCGCCGACCGCCCGGCTGCCCCACGCCGAGATACTCCGGATCTGGCGCAGCCGCCAGCATCCCGGCCTGTGGGTGCTCGACAAGGTCAACGGGCGGAAGGCGGACGCGATGAACGCCGGCCTCGCATTCTGTCGCACGCCGCTCTTCTGCGCGATGGATGCCGACACACTGCTCGAGCGCGACGCGCTCAGCCGGATCGTCCGACCGTTTCTGGAGCGGGCGGACACGGTCGGCGCCGGAGGGATCGTGCGAATCGCCAACGGGTGCACGGTTCGCGACGGCCAGGTGACCGAGGTCAAGCTTCCGAAGAACCTGCTCGCCCGTTTTCAAGTCCTCGAGTATTTCCGCGCCTTCCTGGCGGGACGGCTCGGGTGGTCGGTGCTCAACGGCACGCTCATCATCTCGGGCGCCTTCGGGCTGTTCCGCCGACGCGCGGTCGTCGACATCGGAGGATTCGCGACCGACACGGTGGGCGAGGACATGGAGCTGGTCGTGCGGCTGCATCGCCGGCTTCGGGACCTGGGCCAGGGGTACCGTATCGTGTTCGTGCCCGATCCCGTGGCGTGGACCGAGGCGCCCCACACGATGCGGTCCCTCGGCACGCAACGCGAGCGGTGGCATCGCGGACTCACCCAGGTCATGATCCGGCACCGCGGGATGCTGTTCCGGCCCCGATACGGAATTCTTGGCATGGTCGCGTACCCATATTTCTTCTTTCTCGAAATGCTGGGTCCCATCATCGAGCTCATCGGATACGGGAGCTTCGCGATCGCGCTCGTCCTGGGCCGGGTGAGCGTCCCCTTCATGCTGGCCTTCTTCTTCTTCGCGTTCGTCCTCGGAGCCGCCCTCTCGATGGCTGCCATCGCGCTCGAGGAGATGTCGTTTCGGAGGTATACCCGGTTTTCCGATCTCGGCGCGCTCATGCTGATGGCGGCGCTGGAGCCGTTCGGGTACCGGCAGATCAACGCGTATTGGCGGTTCCGCGGGCTGGTCGGCGCCGGGCTCGGGCGAATGGCGTGGGGCACCATGCCGCGAGCGGGATTTGCCGGCGAACCGGCTGCATGATCGCACCCATCGTTCTTGCGGCGCTCGTGGCGACCCAATCGCCGGACAGCGCCGCGCGTCCCGCCTGGTACGCCGCGACGCGGTACGGCATCGAATCGATGGCTGGTCCCTTGCCGAACTGGCGGTCGTGGTCGGTCACCGCGGGCATTCGTTCCGAAACCGTGTCGGTCCTCGCCGACGCCACGGTCACCACCCGCTTCGGCTTGACCGATGTCGCGCTTGCGGCGGACGGGTATCTGGTTCTCCGGCCGGGAACGTATGGAAACCTTCGAATCCAGGTTACCGCCGAGCCGGAGATTCTCCCCGAGTCGGACATCGCCGCCGAGGTCTTTCACGCGCCCGCACGGGGATGGGAAGCCTCGATCGGCTATCGGCGTATGGCCTTCGAGGTGGAGAAGCTCGGCATTGTCAGCGGCGGCGTCGCGCGATATGCCGGTCACTGGTACCTCCGGCTCAAGGGAACGCTCGCTCACCTCTCCGAGGGGGTCTCTCCGGGCGCGGCGCTGATCCTCCGGCGATACGGGGAAACCCGGGACCAGTTCGTGGAGCTGACAGGTGGGTACGGAAAGGAGCTCGTCACGCTGGGTCCCGGATCCGTGGTCCGGCGGTCCGCCGGATCGGTCGCGGCCCGGGGCCAGACATTGATCGGCGCATGGTGGGGAGCGAGTGCAGGCGCCTCATTCGCCGTCGACGAGGACCAGCCTCGTCGCGTGGGAATCGCGCTGGGGGCGTTTCTTCGCTGGTAGGCAGCCGGCTCGTCCTTTCCCAGTACCCAGTACCCGGCACCAAGCACTATCTTCTCACGCCATGCCCTCCCCCCAGGAACTTCTCGCCGAGTTGCATCGACGCCAGGCCGAAGCAGAGCAGGGAGGCGGCCCCGCGCGGATCGGCCAGCAGCACGCCAAGGGAAAGCTGACCGCGCGGGAGCGCCTCGATCTGCTGCTCGACGAGGGCACCTTCGTCGAGCTCGACCGGTTCGTCACCCATCGCGCAACCGACTTCGGACTGGCCGACCAGCAGTTTCCCGGCGACGGCGTGGTGACGGGGTACGGGCGCATCGAGGGGCGCCTGGTGTACGTGTACTCGCAGGACTTCACCGTCTTCGGGGGGTCGCTCTCCGAGACGCATGCCCAGAAGATCTGCAAGGTCATGGACCTGGGCCTGCGCAATGGGGCTCCGATCATCGGCCTCTCGGATTCAGGCGGCGCGCGGATCCAGGAAGGCGTGGCATCGCTCGGCGGCTACGCCGACATTTTTCTCCGTAACACGCTCGCCTCCGGTGTGGTGCCGCAGATTTCGGCGGTGCTCGGGCCGTGTGCCGGCGGGGCGGTGTACAGCCCGGCCATCACCGATTTCGTGTTCATGGTCCGCGGCGTGAGCTACATGTTCGTCACCGGCCCGAGCGTGGTGAAGACCGTCACCCATGAGGAGGTGAGCTTCGAGGACCTGGGCGGCGCCGACGTGCATGGCGAAACGTCAGGCATCGCGCACGGCGTCTTCCCCACGGAGCCGGAATGCCTCGCCGCCATCCGCGAGCTGACCGGGTTCCTTCCCGCGAACAACCTCGACCCGCCGCCGGCGCGCGCGACCGCCGACCCCGACGACCGCCGGGACGAGTCGCTGCTGGGTGTGATTCCGGACGCGCCGGCCACGCCGTACGACATGCACGATGTCATCCGGCCGGTGGTGGACGACGGCCGTTTTTTCGAGATCCAGAGCGGCTATGCGCAGAATATCGTGGTGGGATTCTCCCGGCTCGGCGGGATGCCGGTCGGCCTCATCGCGAACCAGCCCGCGGTGCTGGCCGGGGTGCTGGATATCAACGCGGCGGTCAAAGCGGCCCGGTTCATCCGATTCTGCGATGCGTTCGGCATCCCGCTCGTCACGCTGGTGGATGTACCCGGATTCCTTCCCGGCACCGCGCAGGAACACGGCGGGATCATCCGGCATGGCGCCAAGCTGTTGTACGCCTACTGCGAGGCCACGGTGCCCAAACTCACCGTCATCACCCGCAAGGCCTACGGCGGGGCCTATGACGTCATGAGCTCGAAGCACATCCGGGGCGACGTGAATCTGGCCTGGCCGACGGCGGAGATCGCCGTCATGGGTCCACGGGGGGCGGCGGAGATCCTCTTCCGCGAGGAGATCGCCTCCGCGGCCGATCCCGCCGCGGTGATGCAGCAGCGCATCGACGAATACACCCGCACCTTCGCGAACCCCTACAAGGCCGCGGCGCGCGGATTCATCGACGACGTGATCGATCCCCGCGACACCCGCCCCCGGCTGATCGATGCGCTGCGGATGCTCGCCACGAAACGGGACGTCAATCCGAAAAAGAAGCATGGGAATATTCCGCTGTGAACGGAGGCAAGGAGGCAACGAGGCAAGGAGGCGACGCGACTGCCAACAGTGAGCCACGTTGCCTCTATGCCACATTGCCTCCTTGCCATTAGTCGATGCCCGCCTTCCAACGCGTTCTCATCGCCACCCGAGCCGAAGGCGAGGAAGGCCACTCGTCATGAATCTCAAACGTGTACTCGTGGCCAACCGCGGCGAAATCGCGCTCCGCATCATCCGCGCCTGTCACGAAGAAGGGCTCGAGGCCGTGGCGGTGTATTCCGACGTCGACCGGACCAGCCCCCACGTTCGCGCCGCCGACGTCGCGTACCGCATCGGCCCCGCCCGTCCCTCCGAGAGCTATCTCAGGATCGACGCGCTCCTCGACGTGGCCGCGGCGTCGGGCGCCCGCGCCGTGCATCCGGGGTACGGTTTTCTCTCCGAACGCGCGGAGTTCGCCGAGGCGGTCGAGCACGCCGGCCTCGTGTTCGTCGGCCCTTCCTCGAGCGCGATCCGCGCCATGGGCGACAAGACCGAAGCACGCCGCCGGATGATCGCCGCGGGCGTGCCGGTCGTGCCGGGGGGTGCATCGGCGCTCTCCGATCCGGACGAGGCGCGCGCCCTGGCCGACACCCTCGGCTACCCGGTGATGGTGAAGGCGTCGGCCGGGGGCGGGGGCAAGGGAATGCGCGTGGTTTCGCATCCCGCGGAGCTCACCGGGGCGCTGGCCACCGCCGCGTCGGAGGCGGAAAAGTCGTTCGGCGACGCGAGAGTCTATCTCGAGAAATTCATCGTGCGCCCCCGCCACATCGAAATCCAGATCCTCGCGGATTTCGCCAAGACGGTGCACCTGGGGGAGCGGGAGTGTTCGATCCAGCGCCGGCAGCAGAAGCTGGTCGAGGAGGCGCCTTCCATCGCCGTGTCGCCCCAGCTCCGGCGCGAGATGGGTCAGGCCGCCGTCGCCGCGGCCGCCGCCGTCGGATATCGCGGCGCCGGCACCTGCGAATTCCTGCTCGCCGCCGACGGCTCGTTCTTCTTCCTGGAGATGAATACCCGCATCCAGGTCGAGCACCCGGTGACTGAATTGGCCTACGGGGTGGATCTGGTCCGCGAACAGCTGCGGATCGCGGCCGGCCGCCCGATGACGGTGTCTGAATGGCCGATGGCGCCCCGGGGACATTCCATAGAGTGCCGCATCACCAGCGAAGCCCCCGCCCACGGATTCTTGCCGTCGACCGGAAGGATTCGCTATCTGCGGGCGCCCTCCGGGCCCGAGGTACGCTGGGACAGCGGGGTCGAGACCGGTGACGAGGTCACGCTCCATTACGACTCGATGCTCGCCAAGCTGGTGGTGCACGCCGAAGATCGCCCGGCCGCGATCCGGCGCATGCAGCGCGCCCTGGGCGAGCTCGTGATCGTGGGGGTGGCGACCAACCAGGGCTTTCATCACCGGCTGCTCGCCGATCCGGAGTTTCAGCGCGGTGAAGTGGACATCCAGTTCCTCGAGCGACGGCACGATCTGCTGTCGATGCCTCCCGACGCGGCGCGCGCGCGCCGGATCGCGGTGGCCGCCGCCCTGGCGGAAGACGAGCGCCGCCAGAGCAGAAAGCCGGCCGTCACGCGGGCCGAGGACGCCGCGAGCGAATGGGGCCGGGCGGGCCGGCACGAAGGGCTCCGGTGAGCGAGGCGGTGCGGATCCGCGCGATCGCCGCGGGAGGCGACGGGGTCGGTACGCTCGGTGACGGGCGCACCGTGTTCGTTTCCCGGACCGCTCCCGGCGATCTGGCCGAGGTCACCGTCCTCACCCTCGCCAAGCGATTCGCCAGGGCGCGGATCGACCGCCTCGTGGAGTCGTCGCCCGATCGGGTCGCGCCTCCCTGTCACCACTACGAAAAGGACGACTGCGGGGGGTGCCAGTTGCAGCACCTCCATGCCGATGCCCAGCGGACCGCGCGCCGGCGGCTGGTGGCCGACGCCCTGCAACGGATCGGCCGGCTCGACGCGGCGGAACCGCCGCTCGAGCCCAGTGACCGCGAGTGGGAATACCGCACGAAGATTTCGCTCGCGGTGCGCGGCTCCCTGATCGGATACCACAAGGCGGGTCGGCCCGACCAGATCTTCGATCTGCGGCGCTGCCCGATCGCGCGGCCTGAAATCAACCGGCTCTGGACCGCGCTGCGCGCCAATCGGCGGCTCTTTCCCCGCAATACCACCCACGTGGTGCTGCGGGTCGACCGGGAGGGCGGCGCGCACGTCATCGTCCGCGTCAAGGGGGCGGAGGTCTGGCTCGGGGCGCGCGAAATGGGCGAGAACCTCGCTCGGGCGGGCGTGCCGGCGGTGCTCTGGTGGGAGCCGGAGGGCGGTGCCGCCCGCACCGTCTACGGCGCCCGCGAGGCCTACCCGGCAATGGTGTTCGAGCAGGTGCATCCGAGTATGGGCGACCGGATTCGCGAGTACGCGGTCGCATCGCTCGGACCCATTGCGGGCAAGCATGTCTGGGACCTCTACGCCGGCATCGGTGAAACGACGCTCGCGCTCACGGCCGCTGGTGCGACGGTGGAAAGCGTCGAAGTGGACCGTCGCGCCGTGTCGCTGGCGCAAGCGCGCGGTCCCGGCGCTGGGGTGACGCGTCATGCCGGCCGGGTGGAGGACGTGCTGCCGCGTCTGTGCGCGGCGCATGCCATGATCGTCAACCCACCTCGGGCTGGTCTGGGCGAGGAAGTCACCAATTGGCTCGGGATGCAGTTTTCCAAGCCCGAATCCCCAGCCCCCGGCACCCTCATCTACATCTCCTGCGACCCTGCGACCCTCGCCCGCGACATCGCGCGACTCAGGACCTGCTACCGCGTGCGGGATCTCCGCGCCTTCGATCTCTTCCCGCAGACCGCGCAGGTCGAAACCGTCGCGCGTCTCGAGGCGCTATGAGATACCAGGTCACGGTCGACGATGAGACATTCCAAGTGGAAGTTGACGGTGAGCTGGTGACCGTGAATGGGACTTCCCACGAAGCCGAGCTCCTGGTCGTCCCGGACACGCCGATGCGGCTTCTCCTGCTCGATCACGCCGCCTGGGTCCTGCCCATGAACCCCGGACGCGGATCTACCTGGGAGGTCTCCGAGGGCGGCGAGCAATTCGAGGCCGAGGTGCTCGACGAGCGGACGGCGCACATCCGGAGCCTCGCCGGCGCGGGCGCCGCCCCCGCCGGACCCGCCCTCCTCAAGGCCCCCATGCCCGGGATGGTCACGAAAGTCCACGTCGAGCCGGGTCAGGAAGTGGCGATTGGAGCAAGCCTGGTGACCCTGGAGGCCATGAAGATGGAGAACGACCTCCGGGCGGCGGGGCCGGGAATCGTCGAAATCGTCTCCGCTATCGCCGGGGAAACGGTGGAGAAGGGGGCGATTCTAGTCACCTTCCGCTCCTCCTAGGGCGCGGGGGCCGCCGGAGGGAAGCAGCCCGTCGCCGTCCTTGACCTAACCCATTGGGAACGGTTATCTTGCGAAGCTTTGTCGGAATCTTTACGACCGAACGCAGACAGGATCATGAAGACGTATACCTCGACGCCGGACCAGATCCGGCACGATTGGCACGTGGTTGACGCCACCGGGGTCCCCCTCGGCCGCCTCGCCAGCGCCGTCGCCCAGCTCATCCGGGGCAAGCACAAGCCCACGTTCACGCCCCACATGGACGGGGGAGACTTCGTCGTGATCCTGAATGCGTCGAAGGTGAAGCTGACCGGCAAGAAGCTGGAGCAGAAGAAGTATTTCTCCCATTCCGGGTACATGGGGCACGAGAGCTTCACCCCGGTCAAGAACGTGCTGGCGTCGGATCCGGAGCAGGTGATCGAGAAAGCGGTCTTCGGCATGCTGCCGAAGAATTCGCTCTCGAAGCAGCGCCTCCGGCTCAAGCTCAAGGTCTACGCCGGGAGCGAGCACCCGCATGCTGCGCAGCAGCCGAAGCCCTACGCCGTCAAGGTGAGTGCATGAGCGACGATCAATTCCGGTGGCACGCGGTGGGGCGGCGCAAGACCAGCGTCGCGCGAGTCTACCTGACGCCCGGTACCGGCAAGTGGGAAATCAACGGCCGCAATCTCGGCGACTATTTCCCTCGCCCCTCGCTGGTCCAGCATATTCAGCAGCCATTCACGGCGACGGACACATTGGGCGCGTTCGATGTCAAGGCGCATGTGGACGGCGGCGGAATGTCGGGGCAGGCCGGCGCCATGCGGATGGCCATCGCGCGGACCCTCGTGCTGGCCGATGCGCTGCACCGGCCGAAGCTCCGCACCGGCGGTCTCCTGACCCGGGACTCGCGCGCGGTGGAGCGGAAGAAGCCCGGCCGGCCGGGCGCGCGGAAGCGATTCCAGTTCAGTAAGAGATAGCA
>Ga0184615_10000114_pt1 | contig 49009 bp, 41 predicted proteins | sample PLM4_65_coex_FD_133134 | JGI IMG/M metagenome (GOLD analysis project Ga0184615, IMG submission 133134) | Groundwater sediment microbial communities from an aquifer in East River, Colorado, USA - PLM4_65_coex | ecosystem: Environmental > Terrestrial > Soil > Riparian zone | place: USA: East...
GAGGGGGAAGGCGGAGCCGATGTTGATCTTGATCTCCTCGGCGGTGCGCTCGCCGACCAGCAGGTTGTACTTGCGCTTGATGTACTGGATGATGTCCTCGTCCATGCGGTTGCCGGCGATGCGCACAGAGCGCGAGTAGACGATGCCGGCCATCGAGATCACCGCCACGTCGGTCGTGCCGCCGCCGATGTCGACGATCATGTTGCCCGTCGGCTCGGTCACGGGTAGTCCGGCGCCGATGGCCGCCGCCATCGCCTCCTCGACGAGGTAGACCTCCGAGGCGCGGGCGCGGTAGGCCGAGTCCTTCACCGCGCGCTTCTCCACCTGCGTGATGTCGGCCGGCACGCAGATGACGATGCGCGGGCGGACACCCAGCGATCGGTGGTTGTGCGCCTTCTTGATGAAGTAGTCGAGCATCTTCTCGGTGTGCTCGAAGTCGGCGATGACGCCGTCCTTCATCGGGCGGATGGCGATGATGTTGGCCGGGGTCCGGCCGAGCATCTCCTTGGCCTCCTTGCCCACCGCCTCGACCTTGCCGGTGCGCTGGTTGACCGCGATGATGGACGGCTCGCAGAGAACGATACCCTTGCCCTTGGCGTACACGAGGGTGGTGGCGGTACCCAGATCGATCGCCAGGTCGTTCGAGAACAGACTCAGCACGGACCGCGGACTCCAGGCCATCGTCGCCCCCACCGTCTCCTCCTTCAACTCCTGGCGTCCCGGCCCCTCCACCGGCGGGCTCGGCCCCGGTCGCGCAAGATATCGCCCTGCAACAGCTTACGGGTCTGCCAATGCGGACCAAATATTAGGTTTCCATCCGCGCAAAGTCAAATCATTGACTTTTTGCCGGAAAGCCCTGTCTTTCAGTGATTTGCGCGTCAGGAGACCAGGCGGGCCGGCTGACGCGCATCGGCGACAGCGACCCGGTCCTTTCCCGCCCCCTTGGCGACGTACATGGCCTGATCGGCGCGCGCCACCAGCTCCTCCCCGGTGACACCGTGCTCGGGGTAGGTGGCGATGCCGAGGCTCGCGGTCACCCGCACCTCGTGACCGTGCGCCTTCAGGTAGTGCGTCGCGGCGATCCGCTCGCGGATCCGTTCGGCGATCACGCGCGCCCCCTCGCGGCCGGTCTGCGGCAGGATGACGGTGAACTCGTCCCCGCCGAAACGCGCCACCACGTCGATCTCGCGCACGGTCGCGCGGATCACCGCGCCGACCTCGACCAGCGCCCGGCTGCCGCACAGGTGCCCGTGGCGGTCGTTGATCGTCTTGAAACCGTCGAGGTCGAGGAAGATCAGGGACAGCGGCACGCGGTAACGGCGGCTGCGCTCAACCTCGCGGCGCAGGGCGGCGTTGAGGTAGCGCGAGTTGTACAGCTGCGTCAGGTCGTCGGTGACCGACAGCTCCTCGGAGCGCCTCAGAAGCAGCGCCGAATCGAGCGCCACCGCGACCGGCTCGAGCAGCAGTGTGACGAAACGCGCGTCGGCCGGCCTGAACCCGACTGCGCCCCGGCCGTCGACCAGGGCCATGACGCCGATGGCGCGACCGCGGCGGAGCAGCGGCACCGCGACGGCGGAGCGGGCGCGCACCCCGCGCGGCAGGTCCGGCCGCCGCGGCGCCCCGGCGCCGCCCGCCACCACGACTTGACGCCGCTGGGCGGCGCGTCCGAGGAGCCCCTCGCCCGCGGGGATCGCGGTGCCACGGAGCCCGCCGAGCCCGCGACCGGAGGTGCGCTCGATGACGAGGGTGCCCTGTCCGGGGGCCGTCAGCGCCAGGATCCAGCGCCGCACGCCGGTCATGAGGGCGATCTGCCCCATGGCGAGATCGACGATGCGCGCCGGCTCGATCTCGCGGCCCGTGGCCCGGACGATGGACGCGAGGGCCGTGAGCCGAGCCCGGGCATCGCGCGCCTCGCGCCGCAGCCGCGCCACCCGCCGGCGCGGCCCGGCAGCGGCGCGCCGCCCGGCGTCAGAACGATTCGACGAAGACGCTGCGGCGCTGCCGGTTCTCGTTCCCCGCCGAATCCTGGGCGACGATGGTGACCTCGTTGTTCCCTTCATGCTTCATCCGGACGACCGCAGTGAAGGTGCCGTCGTCGTAGACGTCGATCGCCTGCCCCTCGATGCTCAGGAGGGCGCCGGGCTCGGTGCGGCCGTTGATGATCAACAGATGCCCGCTCGGCAGGAACTCGCTCAGTTGCAGCGCCGGGGGGATGCGGTCCTCGGCGGTGCGGACACGCGCCGGCGACACCTTGAACCGGCGGATCTCCGAGAAGGCGCTCTCCGTGCCCGCTGCATCGATCGCCGCCACGCGCCAGTAGTAGGTCCCCTCGCCCAGCCCCGGGATGCGCACCGAGGTCGAGTGCACGTCGGGTTTGTCGAGCACCATCCCGGAGAACAACGCGGTGCGCGACAGCTGCAGCCGATAGCGCCCCGCGGCGTCGATGGCGCCCCAGCGGAGCAGAACCTCGGGCGCCCCGGAAACCGCCAGGAAGACGCGGCTGTCGGCCGGATCGAGAAGTCCGGGCGACGGTGGAATGGAGGCGAGCGCCACCGATTCGCCGTTGGCGACGTCGAGACGATCCAGCGGTTGCAGCGTGTGGACCGTCCCCGCGGCCTGGACCTCGGTCGTTCCGCTGTGCACCTCGGTCCGGGCCCGTCCGCTGCCGGCATCGAAGCTCACATCGAACTGCGCCCGGCTGGACGCTCGCGTCGTGCTCGACGCGGTCGCCACCTCGTGCACGGAGCCCTCGGCGTTGCCGTCGGACGTCGTGGCGGAGACGCCGCCCCAGTTCACCTTCTCCTGCACCTTGCGCACCCTGGTCGCCGGATCCTCCGACAGCTCGCGGATCTCGACGAGCGAGCCGGGCTTTATGGTCGTGATGGTGCCGTCGAAATAGATGATCTGGGCCGACCCGTTGCTCGATGTCTTGATCTGGTCGCCAACCTTGAGGGCGGCGTTGGCGCTCAGGGAGCTCCAGGCGAACTCGCTGGCGCGCTTGACCTTGACGTCGCCCTCGAACCGGAAGATCCGGGCGGCGAACGACTCGTCGCCGGTGCCGGTGATGATCCTCTCGGAGAAGGCCTGCGACTGGAGCGCGGCGGCGCGCGCCTCCGGGAAACCCCTCCTGCCGAACGCCGCACGCGCGTCCTTGAGCAGGCGGTCGGCGCGGCCGACCGACGCGGCCCGCGCCGGCTCGGCGCCCGCCGCCTGGCCGGCCTCGCGCAGCAGGCGCTCGGCGCGACCGATATCCAGGAGGGCCAGTTCCTCGGGACTGCCGCGCAGGGAGGCGCGCAGGTAGTAGAAAAGTCCACCCAGGGCCGCGACCAGGACCACGAGGACGGTTGCCCGCATGATCGAGCGGTACGAGACCGTCGCCCAATCGAGAAGAACCTGGGGTCGCTCGCGCTGCGTCATGCCCCCCCGCCCGCCCGTCCGGGGCCGATCCCAGCCATAAGCCTTTGTGCCACCGCCATTTGCATCCCTCCGGCGGACGGACAGACCCGGGGCCGCCCACGGCTCACCCTGCCAATATAGGAAGCGATCGCCCGGGCGCAAGACGACAACATCACTTGCTACGGAGGCGCCGTCATCGGTACACTGACGGCTTTCCGGCGGAGGACCCGGTTGGGACCTCCTTTACCCGCGAGGCGTCCGGCATGCTGCAGCAGATGCGTGAGGGGTTCAGGTACCTTAAGTGGGTCCTCTGGCTCATCGTTTTCATGTTCGTCGTCTGGGCGTTCGCCAGCTGGACCGGCGGCGGGACGGGAGGCGGACGTGAGCCGGAGAACTGGGCGGCCAAGGTCAATGGAACGGTGATCGAGGCCCAGGCCTTCCTGAACTACGCGCGGCAGCTCGACGGGACCTATCAGTCGCTGTTCGGGGAGCAGTATGCCCAGCAGCGTGGTCTGATCCGGGTCGGCCGGCAGGCGATCAACAACATGGTCGACGAGGAACTGCTCTTCCAGGCGGCCTCACGGCAGGGACTCGGTGTCTCCCCGGAGGAAGTGGCGCTGGCCATCACCCGCGACCCGTCGTTCCAGGAAAACGGCGCCTTCATCGGCGCGGAGCGCTACCGCAACCTGTTCAAGTCGACGCGGGTGAGCGTCGGCGAATTCGAGAGCCAGATGCGCCGCCGGCTGCTGGTCGACAAGTACCGCGGCCTGGTGGGCGACGGCATCACGGCGACCGACGCCGAAATCGAGCAGGAGTTCCTGCGCCGCAATCAGAAGACCTCGGTCGACTGGATCCTCGTCGACGCCGCGAGCGTGGCCGTGTCGCAGCCCGATGACGCCGCCATACAGACCTTCCACGCCGCCCACCGCGATCGTTACATGCGCGGCGAGGGACGCACCGGCATCTTCGTCCTGGTCAACCCGCGCGACCTCGCGGCCGCGGTGACCGTCGGCGAGGCGGAGATCCGCGCCGCCTACGATCGCGACCAGGCGTCGCGCTACACGCAGCGCGAGCAGCGCCGGGCGTCCCACATCCTGCTCAAGGTCCCGGCCGGCGCCGGTGACCGCGACACCGCCACGATCGCGGCGAAGGCCAGGGACGTGCTGCGCCAGGCCAGGGCGGGCGGCGATTTCGCCGACCTCGCGCGGCGGTATTCGGAGGACAGCAGCGCAGCCGCGGGGGGCGACCTCAACTTCTTCGGCCGCGGCCAGATGGTGAAGGAGTTCGAGGACGTCGCCTTCTCCCTGCCGGTGGGGTCGATCAGCGACCCCGTCAAGACAGTCTACGGGTTCCATATCATCAAGGTGACCGACACGCGCGACGCCCGCGTGCAGCCCTTCGACGAGGTCAAGGACGCCATTCGCGACGACATCGCACTCGGCCGCGCGCGCTCGGCGGCGATGGACCGCGCCGCGCAGATCGCCACGGCCGCCGGGGGCGGCCGCCTCGAGGACGCGGCGCGCGCTCAGGGGCTCGCGGTCACAGAAACGGGCCCGTTGCACACCGGCGACGCCCTGCCTGGCCAGCCGGCCTCCAATCAGGTCGTGGTGCGGATGCTGGCGCTGCAGCCGGGCCAGGTGAGCGAGGCCATCGCCGTGCCGGGCGGGATGGTCATCGTCCAGGTGACCGGCGTCCTGCCGGACGAAGCGCGTCCACTGCCGGAGGTGCGCGCCCGGGTCGAGAGGGAGATCCTCGACGAGCGTCGCGGCGAAGCCCTGCGCGCCCGGGCCGCCGGCGCCGGCGGCATCGAGGCACTCGCCCGCCAGCTCAGGCTCGACGTCAAGAAGCAGGATGACCTCGCCCGCGGCGCCGGTCTGCCGGGCGTGCCCCGCGATACGCGGATCGATCGCCAGATCGACACCCTCGCACCCGGTGTGATCGGCGACCCGGTCGTGACCGCCGCCGGCCTCGTCGTGCTGTCGGTGCGGGCACGCAACGATCACCGTGACGAATTCGCGGCCCAGCGCGATGCGACCCGTGACAGTCTCGTCACCCAGCAGCGCGATCGGCTGCTGCGGGCGCATGTTCACCGCCTTCGCGACCAGGGCGAGGTCACGATCAACGAGCCGCTTGTCGCGACGGTCGACAGAAGTTAGCTCCCGACCGACGCCCTGCCGACGGCCCGGCCGTCCGCTTGAAGCCCCCTCCCCCCGGCCTATATTGCAGGAGGAGGGTTTCCATGGCCGAGCGTCGCGCGGAAGGCGCCTATCGCAAGGGACTCGAAGCGCTGGCACGCGGGGATTTCCTCGACGCGCTCGCCTATTTCGAAGCGACGATCGAGCTCGCCGGGGGCGAGCCCGGACGCCTTCCAGTGGCCGCCATGTCGTACTTCGGCCTCTGCCTTGCGATGGTCTCGGATCGCCTGGCCGAAGCGCGCGACATCTGTGAGGCGGCGGCCGAGGCCGCGCCCACCAACCCCGAGATGCACCTGAACCTCAGCCGCGTCTGCGTCCGCCAGGGCGATCGGGCGCATGCGTTCCGGACGCTGGTGCGCGGCCTGCGGTTCGATCCGCGCCATCCCGGCATCATCGAGGCGATGCGGCGGCTGGGGTTCCGCCGGCGCCCGATGGTGTCGTTCCTTCCCCGGCAGCACCCGCTCAACCGGCTCCTGGGTTCATTGCGGACGGTCGTCGAGCGGCGCTCCACGCGCCCCGCGGGCACGCGCCGTCGCTCCCTCAGAGCGGCGTAACCGGCCGGGTCGCGCTTCCCCCGGCGGTCGACATGACCGTCACGGTCCCCGGGTTGGCGACCGGCTGGGCCACCAGCCGATAAAGGTCCGCGGCCGGCACATACGCCATCGGGCCGAATCCGGTCACCGTCAGGGTGACCGCCCCCGGCGGGTAGTTGGTGGTCGCCTCCACCGTCAGGCGCCCGCTCGCCTCCTGCCACGTGGCGTCGAGGATCGTGATCATCTCGACCACATCGTCGACGAGGTCGTTGCAATCGTCGTCGACGCCGTTGAAGACCTCGGTCGCGCCCGGGTGGATGAGGGGGTCGTCATCGTCGCAGTCGGTGGAGACGGGGAAGCCGTCGAGGTCGACATCCTGGCAGGCGTCGCCGTTGCCATCGAGATCGGCGTCGGCCTGATCGGCGTTGGGCGTGGCGGGGCAGTTGTCGCAGGCCGTCCCCCTGCCGTCGTGGTCGGCATCGGCCTGCGCCGGATCCGCAACCAGTGCGCAGGTGTCGAGGAGATCGGGCACGCCGTCGAGATCCGTGTCGCGGTTCTGGGCCGTGCATTGCGTCCCGGCGTCGCGGGGCACGCCGCTGCTGTCGGTCCCCAGTGATCCTTCACCGCAGAGGTTGGCGCCGGCCTCGACGTAGTAGAACAACCAACCCGCGGGAGGCGGCTCGGGATCCTCGAATTGGGTCGCCGCCACCTCGGCGTACAGGCATGCTCCCTCGTAGTCCCGCACCCCTTCCACCGGCACGAGCGCCCTGTAGATGTTGTAGACATTCGCCTCCGGCACCATCCCCCAGCGCACCCGCACGCCCTGCGGGCCGCTCTCCTCCACCTGCTCCACGACCGCTGCCGGCACACCGGCCGCCAGGTAGGTGAGCGGCGCGCAGTCGAGGTCGTCCGCAGTCCCGTCGTTGTCGTCGTCCGGATCGATACAATCGACCTGCCCGTCACCGTCGGTGTCGGGAAACCCGCCTTCGTCGATGAGCAGGTCGCAGTCGTCGTCGATGCCGTTGCACGCCTCGGCCGCCCCCGGGTGGATCTGCGCGTTGACATTGTTGCAATCGCCGGCGCACGTCGTCCAGCCGTCCCCGTCCTGGTCGAAGCCCTCATCGACGGCCTGGTCACAGTCGTCGTCGGTGAAGTTGCACAATTCCATGGCGCCGGGATGGATGGACGGGTTGGTGTCGTCGCAGTCATTGGCGGTCGTAAACCCGTCCTGGTCGGCATCGACGCCGGCCGCGACGCCGGCGATCCGGAGATCGTATGAGCCGTAAATCCCGAGCCCGGGTCCATGCTCGGATCGCAGGTGGAACCGGCCGTCGGCACCGGGGGTGTAGGCGATGAGCGACGATCGATCCGTCGGGCTGCGGTCGTCGTTGGACGCCAGCACCGTCGACCCGTCGGACGCGAGCAGCGTGAGGGTGGTGTTGGCGTCGCCCAGCAGGCCGGAGGTTTCGATGGTGTACGGCTCCCCACCCACCGCGTCGAATGAAAAGAGGTCGGGGTCGGGCTCCCCGAGCAGGTCGCTGTTCTGGTCGGCCCAGTAGGTCAGGTGATAGGTCGCCGGGCCGGGGACGACCAGGCGCGCCGCCGCGACCGAGTCGTTGGGCTCCATCAAATCCGGCTCGTACTCCACGCCCAGGTGGCGGAAGATCGACAGCATCTCCTGCAGCCGGCCGTTGGCCACCGACGGGTGGAACCAGCCGTCCCAGAAGTCCTCAAGGCTGGTGCTCACCGCCGTCGGAAGATAAAGATCGACAACCCGAAACGCCTCGGGGTCCAGCCCCTGGAGCAGATCCCATGGCTCGTCGGTCCCGGGCGAGCCGTCGGTCGTGGCCGGGCCGTCGCCGACGTCCCACAGGGCGGTGTAGACCGTCGTCTCGCTCGTGGCCCCGTAACAGATGAACGGCAGCTGGGTCTCGACATCGAAGGAGAATTGCAGATTGCCGGGGCCCGCCTGTCCGGTCGTCCGCACGTAGGTGCTGCTGTTGGCGCGGCCGAAATGGCGGCGCACGGAATTCCCGAAGTAGGTCGCGAAGCCCTCCTCGTAGGCGAGCCGGAGATCCTGGTTGCAGTCGCTCAGGTGGTGCGACCCGCCGGGGTTCTGGCTCACGGAGAACTGGGCGACGAGGTAATGCCCGATCTCGTGCAGCAGGACGGTGTCGTCGTAGCCGGCGTTGCGGGCCATCACGACCGCGGTGCCGTTGTAGCTCGACAGCGTCGGGTTGGTGGCGCTGAACGTCGCGAGGAGCAGGGCGGCTGGTTGGGTGCCGCCGCGCAGGACGTTCATGAACTGCGCCGCGTCGAGCGCCCCGTCGTAGAGGTTGAACGCCTCGCCCCCCGCGTTGGGTACCGCCACCAGAGTGCCGGCGGAGACGTTCTGGGTCGGCGGATGGCCGCTGAGCGTCGGCCCGCGGACCGACCAGACATCGCTCGATTGGCTCCCCGAGCGGACCTCGACCGGGATGCCTCCGCTCTCCTGGTGCCGGGCGAGGCAGCGGATGTAGATGTCGCGCGTGCGGTTGTCGCTGACGAGGAAGCTGAACGCCCCGGTGGCGCCGGTCACGCCGGAGCCGACGATCTTGTTCCCCTCGACCACCTGGACATCCGCGAGCCGCGTGGGTCGGACGGGCTCGGCCCCGGTGAATCCCGAAGCGTCGAACTCGCGATCCACGTAGAAGCAGGAACCGCTGGCAGTCCAGTCGGCGCGCGCGAGGGTGGCGAACGTGGCCGCAACGAGCGCGGCGACGACGGCGCCGCGTCTCACCTCGGGACCTCCTCAATGGGCACCGCCATCATCTCGAACGCTCCGAGATGCGAGCGGCCGGCGGCGGGGTTCGATGGCTCGAGCGTGACTCCCTGGCCCAGACGCAGGGTGCGGCCCAGCGGGTCTCGAAAGACCGCCTCGAAGCGCACCGCATGCCTTGCCACCGCGTCACCCATCACCGGCAGCACGAATCGCCGCACCTGCCCCCGGGAAATCCGCATCGGGCCGCGCGGCAACCGCTCCGGGCCGGCCGGTCGCAGACCGGCGGGCATGGCGGTATCGAGCACGAGGTCGCGGATCTCGTCCACGCCCGTGATCTCGACCACGAGCAACGCGGCGGTCCCGCCCGCGCCGCGCTCGATCTCCTCGAAGCGCGCGTCGATGACCAGCGGCAGGGTCGGCTCGATCGTGGGGACCGGGCGTGCCGGCAAGGGCCGCCCCGGCCCGGATGGATCGGCGGCCATCGCGGATATGGCCAAACAGGCGGCGGCGACGGCGGATGCGACGGGGCGTCGGGTGTTCACCATCGTAGGCCTGCGTTCTCGCTGGCGCCGGCCCGATGCCGACGGATTGGCGTCTAAGTACCTCGTTGGTGCATCAAAGTCAACATTTTTCACTCCCCGATGGAATTCCGCACGTGATTCCCGCGCCTCCCTCTATACTCCCCCCGGATCCTTGCCATGACCGCGCGCCTCTACGCCGACCACGCCACGACAACCCCCCTCGATCCCCGCGTCCGCGCGGCGATGCTGCCGTTTCTCGGCGACGAGTACGGCAGCCCACTGTCGCTGCATGCCCGCGGCCGGCGAATACAGCATCTGGTTGAGGCCGCCCGCGCCGACGTGGCGACCCTCCTGGGGGTTACGCCCGACGAGATCCTGTTTGCCGGATCGGCGACCGAGGCCAACAACCTCGCGCTGAAGGGAACCCTCCAGGCGGCGTCACCCGGGACGCGGGTGCTGGCGGCGGCCACGGAACACATCTCGGTCCTGCACCCCCTGCGGACCCTGGCGCGTGCCGGCCTGGAGCTCCGACTGCTGCCGGTGGATGGCCTGGGAATGCTCGATCCCGACCTGCTCCGGCGCGAGCTGCGCGGCGGCGCGGCGCTGGTGTCGGTGGCCCACGCCTCCGCCGAAATCGGCACGTTGCAGCCAATTGCCGATCTGGCGCAGATCGCGCGGGCCGCGGCGGTGCCGATGCACTGCGACGCCACGGCGAGCGCCGGACTGGTCGCGCTGGGTGATGCGGAGCACCTGCCGGACCTCGTGACATTTGCGCCGCACCTGTTCGGCGGCCCGCAGGGGATCGCCGCCCTCAGGGCGGCGCGCGGGCACCGGCTCCGCCCGCTCGTCGAGGGGGGCACCCAGGAGGGCGGCCTGCGGGCGGGCACGCAGTCGGTGGCCGGCATCGCCGGCTTCGCGGCCGCGGCGATGCTCGCCCGCTCCGAACGGGCCGAGCGCGCGGCGCGGGCGGCGGCGCTTGCCGACGACCTGCGTCACCGCATCCTCAAGGCCGTCGCGGATGTCGTCCTGACCGGCCATCCAGGTATGCGCCTGCCGGGGCACCTGAGTCTGTGTGTCGACGGCGTCGAGGCCGAGGCGGCCCTGCGCGATCTCGACGAGGCGGGGGTCGAGGCCGCGAGCGGATCCCCGTGCACGACCACGGCCGGCAAGCCATCGCACGTTCTCGAGGCGATCGGTATTCCCCCCCGCCTGGCGCGGGGCGCGCTGACCTTCATGTTCGGGGCGGGAAACGGGCCGGGCGACGCGGAACGGGTCGCCGCCGCCCTGTCCGCGGCCGCGACGCGCCTGCGCGCGCTCGGCCCGATCGGAGGGCGCGACTAGGACTGTGTCCGAGTCAGGGACGGTCGGCCGGCAGGTCGCCGATCGGGTCGATCACCAGGCCCGTCGGCACTTTGGGATGGAAGAAGGTCGACTTCTGCGGCAGCCGCAGCCCATGACGGGCGGCGTCGATCACCTGCTCGAGGCGGGTCGGGTTGAGCAGCACCGCCATCGCCACCTCGCGGCCTCGATCGACCAGGGCGCCGGCGTCCTTGACGTACTCGAGGTGCTCCTGCCGAGCCTGGCGGCCGGCGTCGAGGCCGAGGATCCGCTCGAAAACCAGCCGTTGCAGCAGGACGACATCGAGGCGCCGGAGCGGGGCCGGCAGGTCCTCGAATCCCGGTGGATCGACGGCCGCGCCGTCGCGCCAGCGCGCCACCCAACCTCCGCTCTCGCCGCCGAACAGCAGACCGAAGACCCCTGCGCGGCCGGCCTCCGCCGCCACGGCACGCGGCAGGTCGGCGCGGTCGGCCTTGGGCTCGAGATCGAAGGACGGCGCCAGGGCCTGGCGCACCCGCGCCGGGTCGAACCCCGGCAGCGAATGGACGACCCGGTGGATCGGCAGGATGGCGAGCCCCGGATCGTCGAGGCTGCACATGTAGGCAAGGACATGTCCCATGCCCTCACCTCCCCCGGCCGCGCTCCGCTCCGCGTGGTGGGCCAGCGCCGACTCGTAGCGGTGGTGGCCGTCGGCGATCAGGACCCACTGATCCCGCAGGCCCCCGACCAGATCGTCGATGGTCCGGCGCTCGGCGACCCGCCAGAGACGGACGGTGTCACCCTCGCCGACGCGGGCCCAGGCGTGGGGCGGCGTCACGACGATGCCGCCGGTGATCGCCGCCACGCGCGCGCCGGGATCGGGATGCAGGAAGAAGATCGGACTCAGGTTCGCCCGGGTGGCGGCCAGCAATCGGGTGCGATCGGCCCGCGGCCCGTCATGGGTCCGTTCGTGCGGGATCACCACGCCTCCGGCGTACGGCTCGAGCCGCAGCCGGGCGAACAGGCCGCGGCGGCGGCGGGGCGATCCATCCGGTCCGGGGAATTCCTGCTCGGCGACGTACAGGGCGTCGGCCGAATCGCGGAAGAGCACGCCGTCGCGAATCCAGCGCGCCAGCCGGGCGGCGGCGTCCCTGTACGGGTCGCCGCCGTCGCCGGCCTCGGGAAGGTCGACATGCACGATATTGAGCGGGTTCTCCGCCAGCCGCCGCCGCTCGGCGGGTCCGATGACGTCGTAGGGTGGCGCGATCAACCGGGTGAGATCGGGGGCCGGAGGAACGGTGTAGCGCAGCGCCCGGAACGGCTCGATATGGGCCACGGCCGGTGCGCTCTCACCGCCTCTCGAGGGCGAGTTGGTCCTCGAGACGGCGCATGAAATCGGATTCGATGACGCCCGACGATCGGCGATCCGCGAGGACCCGGATCCGCTTCACCTGGTCGAGCCCGTCGACCAGGATGCGCGCCCGGAGGCTCAGCACCGATCCGCCGCCTTCCCCTTTGGTCACGATCGCCTCAAGGGAGACCTTCCCCTGCTTGACGACGTTCATCTGCAGGACGTGGTATCCGGCGCCGAGCCGCGGCGGCGGGTCGGCCACCGCCTCGGAGTAGTCGCGCGAGTTGAAGTCGACGAACGAGGTCTTGACCCGCCGCCCCTTCTCGTCGATCTCCTCGGGCGGATATCCCGACTGCTCCAGCATCTGCAGGAGTCCCTTCCAGAGCTTCTTGGAGCCCAGCGTGTAGGCCCGCACCTGGAATGACGAGACGGCGTCGGGGTGGATCCCCTGGTCCGCCGCTGACGACGGCGCGGCCCCGTCCAAGGGCGGCGGCACCGGCGCCTCCTGGGCAAACGACAGGGCTCCGCACGCCACCACGAAGGCGGCGACAACCGGGGCTGGAGCGCGTCGCAAGGAGGCTCGCATCATGGCTCGAAGAGGCGCGCCCGGGGCGGGCGGCAGAGCGCGAATTATAACACCACCTCAATCCGCCTTCTGGGGGTCGGTGCCGGTGGGTGGCAGCGCCTCGGCAGCCTGCGCCTCGGCGGCCTGCCGGGATGCGTCGGCGATGATCTCCGCCAGCGTCTCGAGGCGGAACGGCTTTTCGAGGCACGGCCGGCGGGTCCACTCGACGAACGCGCGGGTGCCGGGATGCACGGTGTCGCCGGAGGCGAAGACGACCCGGTCCCGGAGATCGGGCCAGCGCTCGCAGATGATCTCGAAGACCCGCCGCCCGTCGCTGTCCGGCATCTTGAGATCGAGCAGGATCAGATCGTAGCGGCCGCGCTCGAGCTTGCGCAGCGCTTCCTGGCCGCTGGCCGCGGTGTCGACGCGGTGCCGGGCTCCCGAGAGGACGTCGACCAGGAGGTCGAGGATCACCGGCTCGTCGTCGACCGCCAGGATCCGCAGCGGCCGGGCGGCCGATGGCAGGCCGGACGCGAGCCCCCCATCGGCCCCTTCCTGGATTCCCGCCTCGCGGCGGACCGGCAGCTCGACGACCATGGTGGTGCCGCGTCCGGGCTCGCTCTCGGCCCAGATGCGGCCGCCGTGATCGCGCACGATGCCGTAGGAGATCGACAGCCCCAGCCCGGTTCCCTCGCCGACCGGCTTGGTGGTGAAGAACGGGTCGAAGATGCGCGGCAGGTTCTCGCGCGGGATCCCCGGACCGTCGTCGATGATACGCAGCTGGATCATCCCGCCGATGTCGCGTGTCATGATCGTCAGCGCGCCCTCGCCGCGGTGCGAGGTCATCGCCTGCTGGGCGTTGTTGATCAGGTTGAGCAGAACCTGCTGCGTCTGGTTGAAATCGAGCATCGTCCGCGGCAGGTCCTCCTGGAGGTTGCGCACGACCCGGATGCGATTGACTTTCAAGTCGTACTCCTTGAGGTCGAGCGTCTTCTCCACCAGGCCGTTGAGGCCGAGGTACTTCTTCTCGGACGGGTAGCGGCGGGAGAAGGCCAGCAGGTTCTGGACGATCTTCTGGCAGCGCATGGCCGAGTCGAGGATCCTCTCGACCGCGCGCTGCTGGCGTCCCTCCATCGGGCCCCGCATCAGCAGCTGGGCGTAGCCCAGGACACCGGCGAGCGGGTTGTTGAGCTCGTGCGCGACGCCGCTGACCACCTCGCCGAGCGCCGTGAGCTTCTCCGCCTGGACGAGATGGCCGCGCGCCGCCTTCAGCTCGGTGATGTTCTGCACGATGACGACGGCCCCGTACGGCGCTCCCGATTCATCGCGCAGCGGGCTGGCCGCGACCAGCGCGTCCCGCAAGCCGCCATCCCGGTGCCGCACGCTGGTTTCGAAGTTCCGGAGCGGCTCGCCGCTGCGCAGGAGCCGGCCGAAGCGCGCCTGCGCCTCCGGCTCGGGGAAGAACTCCTCCACCCGGTGCCCGACCGCCTCGTCCCGCGCCAGCCCGAGCAGGCTCTCACCGCCGCGGCTGAACTCGCTGATGCGGCCGCCGCCGTCGAGGCTTCCGATCAGGTCGGGCGAGTGGTCGAGGATGTTCTGGAGTTTCTCCGAGCTCTCCCGCCGGCGCCGGACCTCGGCCCGCATCTCGTCGTGGAGCATGGCGTTGCGCAGGGCGTTGGCCGAGGCGTTGGCGACCACCTGGCAGGAGGCGATCTCGCCGGTCGAAAACGGCCGGCCGTCGCGCGCCGCGCGCAGGAACAGCATCCCCAGGAGGTTCTCACCGTGCACCAGCGGCAGGACCAGGATGGCTTCGAAGCCGAGGCGGGTGATCGCGTCACGCACCCCGTCGAGGAGACGCTCGCTGGCGACATCGTTGATGACCACGGGCCGGCGCGTCTCGATGGCGAGCCGGACCTCGGGGTACTTGCGCAGGTCGATCGAGAGGTCGTTGATCGCCGGATCGTCGCTGCTCGCCAGGACGCGGCAGCGGAGGGCCTCCTCGTCGACCTGCAGGATGGAGCAGCGCAGGGCGTTCACCAGGTGCGCGACCCGCTGGGTGACCACGAAGAGGACATGGTGCAGGTCGAGGGTCGAATTGGTGGCCGCGGTGATCTCGAGGAACGCCTGCAGCTCCTTCTTCTCGCGCTCGGTGCGCCGCTGCCGCTCGTCGTGCTCGCGCACCCTGAGCGCGATGTGGCCGTAGTACAGGGCCACGACGTAGAGGAAAGGCAGGCGGGTCAGCAACGCCACCAGACCGCCGGCGACGGAGGTGTCGGCGACCAGGTACATGTAGAGGCCGGCGACCAGCGTGGCACCCGCCATCAGGCGCGGCAGGTCCGCCCCGATGGCGGCCATGAACAGGACCAGGAAGAAGACGGTGACGAAACGACCGTTGTCGACCCCGGCATGGAACAGGGCGGTCGACACCAGGAACGTGTCGCCGATCACAATCGCGTAGTCGAGCCTCGGGGTCCCGCGCAGCTGCCGCGGCAGGAGGGTCAGGGCCAGGTTGCTGGCGAAGAAGACCGCGAGCAGGATCTGGTCGAACCGCTCCGGGGCGTGAGCCGACCCCGGCGTCAGGAGCAAGCTCGCCGTCGCGACCAGAAGCACCCAGCGCAGGACGAGGCGTACGAGACCCGGTTCGTGCCGCCCACCCGCCGGGAGGACACCGCCGTTGTTCACCATGCCCCTCCGCGGACCGCGGTGAAATATATGAGCGTGGCGGCGCAGCGCAAGCGCTCGCCATTTCTTGACTTTTGGGGGTCGCCGCGTAGAATTCTCCAGCCCCGGAAGACCGCGCATGGCGCGGACCGGGCGGGATTGACGACACGATGACGCTGCGATCAGCCTTTGGCCTTTGCGCCCTCTCCGGAGTCCTGCTCGCAGCGACCCCCGCGACGGCCGCCCAGGACCCCAAACCGGTGACCGAGCTCTCCGATATCAAGGAGATCGACTTCACCGGCCTCACCGACGCGCAGAAGAAGATGGCGCTCCGGGTCATGAATGCGCACGATTGCAACTGCGGCTGCCAGAAGACGGTCGCCCAGTGCCGACGCGACATGGCCAACTCCTGCCGCCGCAGCCTCATCTTCGCCCGCACCGTCGTCGATTCCATCCGCGAGGGCAAGGACGAGAAAGCCGTGACCCAGGCGCTCGAGGCCAAGGCCTCGACCTTCGTCGAGGCCCGCCTGCCCGACGACGCCGGCATGGTCTACAACATCGACGTCACGAACAGCCCGGTCCGTGGGCCGAAGAGCGCGCCCGTGCGTCTGATCGAGTTTTCCGATTTCCAATGCCCGTACTGCGCCGAGCTGCAGAAGACCATCGACCAGGTCCTCAGGGCGTTTCCCAGGGATGTCCAGCTGGTCTACAAGCAGTACCCGCTGAACATCCACCAGTACGCCCGGCAGGCGGCCGCCGCGTCGCTCTTCGCCCACAGCCAGGGGAAGTTCTGGGAGCTGCACGATCGCCTGTTCCAGAACTTCACCACGCTCAACGACCAGAGCATCCGCAAGTGGGCCGCCGACATCGGACTCAACATGGTCGAGTACGACCGCGCCGTGCAATCCGGCAAGTTCGAGCCGATCATCCAGAAGGACACCGCCGACGGCGCGGCCGCCAAGGTGATGGGGACGCCCACCCTGTTCGTGAACGGCCGCCGGGTGCACGACCGGTCGTTCGAGGGATTCAAGAAGATGATCCAGGAGGAGCTCGCGGCGCAGCGCACCACGCCGCCGCCGGTCGCTCCCCCCAAGGCACCAGCGACCAGGCCGTAACGTCGCGGGGCCGCGGTACCCGCGCTACTTTTCGAGCTCCAACAGCATACGCCGCATGTCATCCGCCCCCGCTTGATGCGGGTCCATCTCGAGGGAGCGCCGCAGGTGCGTCACCGCGCGTCCCCGCTCCCCGGGGGCGCCGGCCAGGATGAGCGCCAGGCTCTTGTGCGCGTCGCTCAGCGTCGGGTCGAGGGCCAGGGCGCGCTCGTAGTAGGCCGCGGCCGCGCGCCTGTCCCCCGCCCCGGCGGCCAGGAAGCCGAGGAAATTGGCGGCCCGCGCCGATGGCGGGTCGGCGTCGAGCGCCATGGCGAACTCGCGCGCCGCCGTGGCCGCATCGCCGCGCATGAGCGCGGCCTCGCCGGCGGCGCGGCGCGCCTCGCCGAGACGCGGATCGAGGCCTGCCGCCCGATCGAACTCGCCGAGCGCCTCGCCGTCCCGGCCGGCGGCCCGCAGCCCGTCGCCGAGGTTGACGTGATAGATGGCGGCGCCCGGCACCGCCGCGACGGCGCGCTCGAGCGCCGCCACGGCCGCGGGCACCTCGCCCCGCGACAGGAGGATTGACCCGAGATTGTTCCAGGCGGTGGCGGCGAACGGGTCGAGGGCGATGGCGCGCCTGAATTCGGCCTCGGCCCGATCGGTCCGGCCAAGAGCGCGGTGTGCCGATCCCAGATTGACGGCCACCTCGGCGTTGCGCGGCAGCCGCGCCGCGGCGTCGGTCAGGATCGCGAGCGCCTCCGCGGGTCGGCTCTGCTGCAGAAGTGCCATGCCGAGGTTCGCCTGGGCATCGGCGAAGGCCGGGTAGATGGCGAGCGCCAGTCGGTATTCCGCCTCCGCCTCGGGATGCCGGCGCTGCCGCAGCCAGGCGTTCCCCAGGTTGTAGCGGATGCGCGCGCTTCTCGGGGAAACCTCGGCGGCGCTGCGGTACAGCGCGAAATCGTCGCGCCAATCCGGCAGCCGCTCCCAGGTGCGGGCCGCCCCGGCGATTACCAGGGCCGTCAACGCCGCCACGGCGAACCGCCGGGCGCGGGCCGTCAGGGGCGGCGCCACGAGGCACCCTGCCAGGAGGCAGACGCCGGCGCTCGGCAGGTAGAGAAGGCGCTCGGCCAGGAGCGTGCCCACGAAGACCGCCAGGTTGGCGACCGGCGCCATGGTCGCTGCGACGAACAACAGGGAGAACCCCGCCGCGGGGCGACGCCGCGACAGCGCGATGCCGAGCGCGACCACGCCGACGACGAGGATCCCGCCGGCGATGGCGCGCAGATCACCGGGGGCGCGGACGATCGGGATCTGGTCGTAGGAGTAGTCGGCGGACAGCCGCGCCGGCCACAGCAGGAGCCCGGCGTAGCGCGTCACGCAGGCGAGGGCGGTCAGCCGGCCGTCGACCGGGCCGGCCGATGCCGCCGGGTTGTCGACCAGCGGGATGCTCCCCGGGGGGCCGATGCCGCCGAGCACCGTGAATCGCAGCGCCAGCGCCGTCGCCAGCGCCGCGCCGTGCCCGAGCCAGAGGAACCGGCGCCGGAGCGAATCGCCCGCGGGGAGGGGTGCCGCCCGCTCGAAGAGCCACGCCAGAAGCGGCACGACGAATGCCGACTCCTTCGAGAGCATCGCGGCGAACGAGAAAACCGGTGCCAGGATCGCGGCAGCCGCGGCGGCCCCGCCGCCCGAGGACAGCGCCCGGCGGTGCAGCCGGAGTGCCGCCAGCGTCGCCCCTGCCGCGAGCAGCTCGGCGCGTCCGACGATGCCGGCGACGGCCTCGACATGCACCGGGTGGACGGCGAACAGCACCCCGGTCAGCAGCGCCGCCACAAGTCCGCCGCCGATCTCGAAAGCGACGAGCGTCAGGAGCCAGGTCACGACACCATGCAGCAGGATGTTGACGGCATGGAACCACTCCGGCCGGAACCCACCTGCAAGCGCGCGGTCCAGTGCGAAGGTGGCGACCGTCAGCGGCCTCCAGAGACCCGCATCCCGGCCGGCCCCGGCCCACCAAGGCGCCGCCAGGAGACGCGGCAGATCGCCCATATCCCGCATGAGCGGGTTTTCGAGGATGACGCCGCGGTCATCGAAGACGAAGTCGTGGCCGAGCGCCGGGAGGTGAAGGACGATGGCGAGGACGGCCGGGAGGGCGATCGCCGCCCGGCGCCGGCTCAAGGAGCTGTCGCGGGCGCCACGGGATCCGCGAACCCCGCACCGAGGATCTCGAGCTCGCGGCGGGCCCCCGCCGCCATGTTGGCGCGCGCGTCGACGCGCGTCGTGCGTCCCGCCTCCACCGCGATGTCGGTGCCGAAGCCGATGGTGCGGTGCGTCCAGCTCCCCGATTTCAGCAGGATGTCGAACGCCATGTACACGTCGTACGTCCCCGGGTCGAGGTCGAGATCGATGGTCTCGGGGAGCGTGGTGCAGCGGTACTGCTCCTGCCACCACGGGATGAAGCTGGCCGGATCGATGCGCGACATGTTGAGCTGGACCTGATCCTGCGGCTCCACGATCGTCGGCCCGCCCTGGGGCTTCGGCATCCCCTTGCCGACCTTCGCCGCCTGGCGGTAGACGGCGGTCCTGAAGACCGGCGATTCGAACAGCAGCAGGGTCTCGGCGGGGCGCGCACGCGCGACGGCCGCCACAGTGAACTGGTAGCCGAACGTGTAGACCGCGTTGCGATCCGGCCGCGCACCGCGCGAGGTCAGGCCGGCGGGCGGCTTGACGACGCGGTCATCGGGGAAAGTGCACCAGCGACGGTTCCCCTCGAAGGTCAGACTCAGCCGCCCCTTGTCCGCCGCCGGAGACGGTGGCAGACGGGCGGCCTGGATCGTCGGTATCACCGGCGGAGGAGCGGTGGCGAGTTCCTCGAGACCGACCTGGGGTGGGTCATCCACCTCGGGGTTTTCCTCCGCCGGCGCCTGCGCCATGATCGTCAGGGCCAGCAGGACGGCGACAAGCGCCGTGGGGGCAACCATCATGCGGGACAGGCGCGACAGCATCGATTCACCGGGCCGGCCGTGGCATCGCCGGAGATGACCGGCCTCCATATGGATGGGCTCACCCCGGCCGGGCGGCGGCGATTATACTGCCCCGCGGCGGTCCGGCCCCAGATCGAGCCGGCACGCCGCGGGGCGGGTCAGACCATTCCCGGAGCTGCCCGGTCCTCGTTGTTGTGCGCGGTTGACGAACGCGGAACCGGGGAGGTGCTGTCCCGGTCGATGTGGCGCGGAACATCGGTGCGGAAGACACTCCAAGGCGTGGTCAACGTCAGCAGGGCGGGCAGCTCCGGGAATTCCGCCATCGGTCCCCTGGAGGGTCCCGCTGGGACCCTTCCGAGGCCGGGACTTTATCCAATTCATGGGGGCGAGTCAAGAGACACCCCCCATTAGTTGGGGATAGGGCGATGAACGCAGAGACAACACAGGATCTCGAGTTCGGCGCCATCCTGGGGCGCCTGGCGGCCGAGACGGCCACCCCGGCGGGGGCGGCCCTGGCGGCCGCTGTTGTCCCCGCGACCGACCCCGACAACGTGCGGTCCGAACAGGCGCTGACCCTCGAGGCGGTGCGTCATCTCGATGAGCGGGGCACGCTCCCGTTCGGCACCCTTCCCGACCCCGGGCCGCTTTTCGATCGGCTCGAGGTCGAAGGGCAGGATTGCAGCCCGCGCGAGGTGCTCGATCTCCTGGCGCTGTTGCGCGCCGGCCGGGACGTCAAGGGAGCCCTCGCCCTGCATCGCGGCGCCTTCCCGCGCCTGTGGGATGTCGGGCGCGATCTGCCCGACCTCGGCAACCTGGTCCGCTTCCTCGACGGCAAGATCGGCCCGCAGGGCGAGGTGCTCGACCACGCCAGCGACGACCTGGCGGCAGCCCGCCAGGAGATCCGCCGCGCCGGCGCGCGCCTCGAGGAGATGCTCGGCCGGATCGTGGCCCGGCCGGAGATCGCCCACGCCCTCCAGGACGACTACGTGGCCATCCGGAGCGAGCGGCATGTCCTGCCGATCCGGACCGACAGCCGCCAGGCGGTGCCGGGAATCGTCCACGCGGTGTCGGGGACCGGGGCGACCGTCTTCGTCGAGCCGCTCGAGACCGTCGAGATCAACAACGATATCGTCACGCTGCGGGAGACCGAGGCGGCGGAGGTCCGCCGCCTGCTGCGCGAGTACACCGGGCTCTTACGCGGCCGGCTCGCCGAGATTCGCGCCCTGTCGCTCGGGCTCGCCCGGCTCGATCTGGTGATGGCGCGCGGGCGCATCGGCCGGCTCATGGACGCGCGGCCGGCGTCGATCGCCGACGACGGCGCCATCGCGCTGCGCGGCGCGCGCCATCCGCTGGTCGAGGAGAGCCTGCGCGGTGGCGGTGGCGTCATCGTCCCGCTCGATCTCGACGTGTCCCCCGACCAGAAGGTGCTCGTCGTGAGCGGCCCCAACACCGGCGGCAAGACGGTGGCCCTCAAGACCGTCGGCCTCCTGGCGCTCATGCACCAGGCGGGGTTCCTGGTGCCGGCGCGCGAAGCCGCACTGCCGCTCTTCCGTTCGCTGTTCATCGACATCGGCGACCGCCAGTCGATCCGCGATCATCTCAGCACCTTCTCGGCGCGCATGCGGTGCATCGCCGCGATCGCGGCCGGACTGGAGTTGCCCGCCCTGCTGCTGCTCGACGAGGTCGGCACCGGCACCGATCCGGAGGAAGGCACGGCTCTCGGCATCGCCATCATCGATCACTTCCGCCGCCGCGGCGCCCGCATCATCGCCACGACGCACCTCGATGCCCTCAAGGCCTACGCCGCCTCGACCCCCGATTGCGCCAACGCCGCCATGCAGTTCGACGAACGCACCGGCGAGCCGACCTACCGCCTGGTGCATGGCGTCCCGGGCCGCAGCAGCGCCCTCGAGATCGCCGAGCGCCTCGGCCTTCCCGGAGCGATCCTCGACGACGCGCGCGCCCGCCGCGGCACCGGTGCGCGGCTCATCGACGACTACCTGCGTCGGCTCGAGGTGCTGACGGCGGAACTCGAGACCCGCGTGCGCGCCAACGCGCTGCGCGAGGAGGAGCTGCGCTCCCTGAGCGCCCGCGCCGAGGGCGAATTCAGGGAGCGCGAGAGGGCGATGCGGGATGCGGTCGCGACCGAGATCGAGCGGGCGGTGGGGGCGGTCCGCGAGGAGGGCGGGCGCTATCTCTCCGCCCTCAAGGATCGCGAACTGGCGCTGCGGCTGCGACGCGAGGAAGAGAGGCAGGCGGCCCGCCTCAAGGACGAGGCCCGCCGGCGCATCCGCGACGTCGCCCCGCACGCCCCCGCCGAGGTCGCCGCGGCGATCGCCGCCGGCGACCGCGTCCGCGTCCGCGGTCTCGACACCACGGCCGCGGTGCAGGAGCTCCACGGGGATCGCGCCGTGCTCCTGGTGCGCGGCAAGCGTCTGGTGGTGCCGCTCGCCGACTGCGATCCGGTCACCGGTGCCGGCACCCCGGCCGGCGGCCCGACCCTGCCGCACGGCGTCACCCTGACGCGCCAGGCCGCGGAGGTCTCCGCCGACCTCGACATCCGCGGGCTCATGGTCGAGGAGGCTCTCGAGCGGCTGGACAAGTTCCTCGACGACGCCAGTGTCGACGGGCTCGACCGCGTCCGGCTCGTTCACGGTGTCGGCTCGGGAAGACTCCGCAAGGCGGTGCGCGAGTTCCTGGCGCGCCACCCGCTGGTCGCCGGTGTCGCGTCCGCCGACCCGCGCGAAGGCGGCGAGGGGGTGACCTTCGTCACCCTGCGTGGCTGAACCGGTGCGGCCGGCTCAGTTCAGCCCGCGGTAGGGATCGGGCGCCGCGGCGGCGATCGGATCGAGGACGACGGTCGCGCCCGGCGTCGTCGTGGCATCGAACGCCCAGGCGCGATCGACGCCGTCGCGGTGGTCGCCGGCGACGATGCGATAAGCGCCGGGCCCCAGACCGGAGAATTCGAAACGCCCCGAGGAATCCGAGGGCGCGCGGGACACGGCAAACCGTTCGGCGAGGGCGTCGGCCTGGCCGAGGCAATCCTTGACCGCTGCCGCCCGCCCCTTCTTCGCGGCGTTGAGATCCGCCTTGGCGCTGTCGTAGCGGTGGCTCGCCTCGGTGAAGTTGTTGGTCGAGTTGAAGGCGGCGTTGACCAGCGCCTGGGCCACCTGCGCCGCCTGATCCTGCGCCCCGATCCGCGACTCACAGGAGGTCGCGAGCGCCTGGCGCTCGCCGTCGTATTTCTGCACGTCGGCGATCAGCAGCACGACCAGGTTGGCGCCGACCGTCGCCGGGACCATCCCCCTGGCCGGCATCAGGACCCCCTGGATCCTCGTCCCCGGCGCGGCCGCTGCGGCGCCGCTGGCGGCCGTCGCCACGGCGGCCGCCGCGGCGGATCCGGCGGCCGGCGGCGCGGCCGCCTCGGGTCCCTCCGGCGCGTCCGTCCCCTGGGCCGTCGCCGCAACGCCGCCGACGGCGGCCGCGGGCACCCAGCCCTCGATCCGGACCCGCTTCCAGCCGTCGCGCTCCTCGACGACGACGATCGGCGCGTCGGCCCTGACCTCGGCAAGCCACGCGCCGCGCGGCGCGTCGAACATCTGCAACCCACCCGCGCCCGCCGCCCCGGCCAGCGCGGCCATCGCCGTGACCCCGCCGAAGGCCGCCATCACGATTCCCATGTTCCGGCGCATCACACCCTCCCATTCCTAGAAACGGAACGCCACCGCCAGGATACCCGTGAACTCCGCAGCGCGGCCCCATCCCCCGCCCATGCCGCCGCGCACCACGATGTTCTCCGTCGGCCGCCAGTCCAGACCCGCGAGGGCGGTGGTGCCGGACCCCTGTCCCGCGAACAGGCCGCCCTCGTATTCCGCCTCGAGGATCAGGGTCCAGATGCGCGCCAGCGGGACCAGGCTGCCGACGCCGGCCCGCAGCGTCGTCCCGCCCGAGGCGCCGCTGAAGCCGGAGGTGCCGGCGGTGGCGAACCCGACATGACCGATCAGCGCCGAGCCTCCCGGCAGCGCGCCGCGCGCACCGACGAAGCCGCGGACCTCCATCGCGCCCGATGTCAGCCCCGAGGTGTCGCCGGCGACCGGGATCGACGCCGAGGCCCCGAGGGAGAGATCGACGGTGCCGCGCAGGACGCGGTACTTGCCGTACACGACGGCGTCGGAGGCGCCGGTGTGCGTGAAGGAATCGTCGACCGTGCCGCCGTAGAGCGGGGCGCCGGTGTGTCGCTGGCGGTGCAGGGCGCCGACGACAACCCCCGCCTCGACGTCGCGTCCATAGCGGATGGCGACGAGGATGGTGCCCCGGTCGTCCCAGCCGTCGCCGCTGTCGCTTGCCGACAACGCGGCCTCGAACCAGCCCATGCCGACGACCGCGCCGTCCTCGATGAACCCCAGGAGCAGCCGATGCTCACCGCCGACCGGCAGCGTCGCGGCCCGGCAGGGCGAGGCGGCGGCGAGGCACGCGACCGCGAGGAGGACCGCCGGAGGCAGGAAGGCGCGCCGCGTCCGATGCGGTTGCAAAATCGTCTGCGCCCGAGCCCTTGAAGCGGCCGCGCCGGTCCGTATATTCGCCACGCCGGGTCGGGCGGGCCGTCCGGTGATGGAGACGGAAGTCGTGACCCGGGCTGATCTCATCCGGACCATTCGCAGGGAATGCGGCGCGCGCCGGGAGCACGATCACCCGGGGTGTTCGTGCGGCGCGCAGCGCTCACCCGCGGCGGGCGGCGGGGTTGCACGCCCGCGCGCCCATGCCGCTTGTCGCCGCCGCTCCCGCGGGATCCGCGGCGCCGCGCGAACCGGGGGGCGGCGCCGCTAGTGTCCTGAGTCGGAAATCCGTCACCCATTTCGACGGCCCCCGACGGACCGGGCGACGGATTTCCGACTCAGGACACCGGGAGCGTGTTCGAGTACTGGCATGGGTCGCGCGCATGGGGCCGCAAGCCCCATGCGGCCTGCAGGTTCGCGGCGGCTCAGTGATCGTCCTTGCGGTCGAGCGGTGGAAAGCCCGAAGCCCACGCCGAGCCGGCCGGCTGGGTCGCGATCGGGCGGGCCTCCTCCCCGAGCATCTCGGCGACGCTCTGCTGCTTCTGGCGCAACTCGAAGAGTCCCGCTTCGATCGATTCGCCCACCACCGGAACTGTCGCCGCCTGCTCCAACCGTGTGATCTTGTCCTGCAGGAGCGTCACTTCGATGTTGCGCTCCTCGATGCGGATCTCCATCTCGCGCACCCGCTTGCGCAGGAGTGCGATCTCCTGCACGGCCCGTTGCCGCAGGACCTGGAAGCGCTCCTGCGCCCGGCGCAGGTCCTCGGCCTTGGCCTCGGAGTCGGCCTTGTACTCGAGGAGCTTCTGTCCGCCGGCGCGGATCATCCCGTACTGCACGAGGATCTGCTCGTGCTTCATCAGGAGCTCGTTGTAAAGCGCGATGGGCACCGCGACCGGGACCGCCACGGCCAGTGCGGCGGTGCCGGTGGCGCGGACGAGGGGTGCCGGCGCGCCGTCACCCGCATCGGCGGGCGTGAAGCCGAGCGCCAGCAGATCGTCGCGCCGGATGCGGTACTCCTCGCCGAATTTGCCGACGTCCTTGTCCGCCTTCAGCCGTCCGGAACGGATGTAGCGGCGGATGGTCGCGGGGGTCCGGCCGATCAGGCGGGAGGCTTCACGGATGGTCAGGTGCGTCATCAGGCTCCCCGTGAGGGGCGCGACCGGTGCCGTGGCGTCGCGCGCGCGAGCATCAAAGCGTGGGCGTTATATCAGAACGCCGCGGAGCAAGTAAAGAAGACGCGGCCGGCGGAGGCGCCGCGGCCGGGAGCGCCTCGAGGCGGCCGATGCCCGGCTGGAGCCGGAGGTCGATTCGCCGGCTCGTTCCCGGGAATCCGGGGCTGAGCCAGAGCCCGTCCGGCTGGTGGGTGAACCCCGGCAGGCCCAGGTCGGCCGGTTCGCGCCCGTCCGCCCTGATGGCCAGCGCCAGCCCGGGAGGGAATCGCACCACGACGTCGGCGAGCGGGACGTCGATCTCGATGGCGGCATCCTGTCCCCAGGCGCCCGTCAGATCGAGGTCCAGCCCACCTCCGCCGCCATGCACGGTGAGCCTCCCCGGGCTGGCGTTGCCGAGACCGGTCACGCGGACCGGGCCTGTGCCCGCCTCGATCAGCATGGCGGCGGGGCTTTGCCGGACAGGCGAGGCGAAGTCGATCTCGAGATCACCCGACCCGGCGGATACCCGAAGCCCCGCGATCCGCAGGCCGCCGAGGCTGGCCCGGTGGCGGCCCGCGGCGAGGTCGAGCCGGATGTCCGCCGCCACCGCGGCCCCAAGCCCGAGTTCGACGCTGTTCTTCTCTTCCTCCACGGGTACGTCGGGCGCCTTGCCCGGTCGCCGCCTGATCCCCACCTCGATCGCCTCCGCCCCGGGGACACCACGCGACAGGCGCAGGGCGAAGTGATCGCGACACAGCCGCACACGCAGGTCGTACAGGACATCGGCCGCCGCCGGCCCGAGATGCAGCTCACCGGCGACCATGGCGACGCGGACAGGGAGGGGGTCGGGAGCCGGGTCGGGTCGGGCCGGCGTCTCGCGCATCTCGCGGTACTCGTGGGTCGCGTAGCACGACATCGCCAGCAACGCGGCCAGCGCCGCCGCCGCCACGACGAACGCCCTGGCCATGTCAGCTCTCCCCCATGATCACCGCGGCGCCGAGCGCCGCGATGATCAGCCCGCTCAGAAGGTCGCCGTATCGCGTGAAGAAGTCGAGACTCAACCGGCGCATGCCGCGCATGGCCAGCCAGGTGATCGCGATCATGGTGCCGACGGTGCACGCGGCGAACCCCGCGGCCGCGGCGACCGCCGCACCGGCGCCCTCCGCCGCCGCGGCGAACAGGATCGGCTGGAACAGCACGCACGGGCTGATGCCGATGATCGCCACGAGCATCCCGCCGGTGAGCGCCCCGCGCGACCAATGCGACAGGAGGTGGCCGTGGGCATGCAACGCATGATCCGCCCCGGCGCCCGCCGTCGCTCCCGGCGGCGCGTGGTCATGGTGATCGGCGTGCGCCCGCCGCTCGCGCAGGTGGGCCCAGACCCCGTACGCCAGGCCGAAGGCGACCAGCAGCCAGCCGCCGAGCGCCTCGAGCGAGGCGCCGAGATGCCCGGCGAGACGGCGGGCCTGCTCGAATCCGAAGAGGACGATGACGACGCCGACGAGGATCGACACCGCCACGTGCACCACCCCCGTCAACCCCACCAGCAGGAGCGTGCGCCGTTCAGACCACCCCTGCGCGCGGCCCATGAGGGCGAATGGAAGCCAGTGGTCGGGAATGAGGGCGTGGATGATCGCCGTCGAGCAGGAAGAGAGAAACAGGAGGACTGCGGTGCCCGCCACCATGTCTCCAGGGGTTCGAGCGAGGCCGCCCGCCTGCCCGCCGGGCGCGGATTATAGCATCGCCGCGTGACGCATCCGTGGTGTCGGAATGCTGACGGATCGGCGGCCCCCCGGCGGACGCTGCGAGGAAGCCGCATCCGGCCTTCATCCCCGTTGCACGCGCCGCGATCCGGTCGTATAGGGACCGCCATGCTCCCGCCCGCGTGCCCTGCCGGAGTGTCCGCAGGCCTCCGCATCGCCGCCCTCGTGATGACGGCCGTCCCGGCCCTGAGCGGCGTGCCGGCGTTCGCGGCCCCGCCGCCCGCTCCCCTCGCCGCTCCAATCCTGGCGCCGCGCGGGATCGCCTTCGCGCCGTCGACGGGCCCCTTCGAGAGCGCGCTCCGCAGGCGGTTGGAGAGCGAGGCGCGCCGGCAGAAACTCGGTCTCGACATGCCGTTCATCGTCGCCCCCGGGGACGACATCGAGGCGGTCGAGCCGGAGCGCGGCCGGCGCGTCGAGCGCACGATCCTGCGGGCGCTGCGCGGCGCCATCGACGAGCGCCTCGAGGAAGCGGCGCGCGGCAGCGCCAGCTTCGCGCCGCTGTTCCGCTGGATCGACGGTCGCGACAACGGCGCCCCGGACCGGTCCGCCGGCCCGTCGGCGGCGCCGCGCCCGGAGAGCGCGACGATGTTCCGGACCGACGCGCCGCCGGTGCCGGCGCCGCGTGGAGTCGGGGATTTCGCGCTGCGCTTCCGGCTCGATGCGCACCCGCGGCTCCTCCTCGGAGCCCGTCTCGGCGCCGTCAACGGCCGCATCGAGGTGCCACTGCTCGAACGCGAGCTGCGCCTGTCGCTCGATCGCCCGATCGGCGGCCATGGACGGGCGTCGTTCCGCGGCGGCCGGTCGGCCGAGCGCGGCGACTGGGCCGACCTGGCGCTGCACTTCCGTTTCTGAACCGCCGGCGTGCGCCGGCCACCGGAGACCTGGTCAGCGCGGATCCGACCATCGGTTGATCGTCAGTATCGCGGCGGAGGGTCGGCGCCGAGCGCATCGAGCAGGGCGCGCGCCTTGTCGATCGTCTCGGCGTACTCGGCGGCAGGGTCCGAATCGGCGACGATGCCCCCGCCCACTCTCAGATCCGCGCGCCCGCCCGAGCAGACAATCGTCCGGATGACGATGTTGAAGTCGATCTTCCCGTCGCGCGACAGGTAGCCGATCGAGCCCGAATAGACCCCGCGCTCCTCCTCCTCGAGCCCTGCTATCACCTCCATGGCGCGGATCTTGGGCGCGCCGGTCATCGATCCGCCCGGGAACAGCGCCCGGAGCAGGTCGATGCGCTCGCGCCCGGGGCGCAGCCGCGCGACGACGGTCGACACCAGGTGATGCACGGTGGCGAAAGACTCCAACCCGCACAGCACCTCCATGCGCACGCTGCCGGCCTGCGCGACGCGACCCAGGTCGTTGCGGACCAGGTCGACGATCATCACGTTCTCGGCGCGATCCTTGGCGCTCGCCATGAGATCGAGGGCGAGCGCCTCGTCCTCGCGCGGCGTCCGCCCGCGTGGCCGCGTACCCTTGATCGGGCTGCTGCGCGCCACGCCGTCGCGCAGCGTCACGAAGCGCTCGGGCGACGCGCACACGATCTGGAGGTCCCCGGTGTCGAGGCAGGCGGCGAACGGCGACGGGTTGCGCGCCATCAGGCGGGCGAACAGCGCCGCCGGCGGCTCGCGCAGGGTGCAGGTGATCCGGTGCGACAGGTTCGCCTGGTACAGATCGCCCCGGCCGATGTGATCGAGGATCTTCGCGATGCGCTCCTGGTGCACCCGGCGCGGCGTCGCGGCCCGCGCCACGGTCCGGGGCGCGGCCTCGATGTCGGGCGCGGCGGCGGCGCGCCCGGCGGCGACCGCGGCCTTCGCCGCCGCCAGGCGGCCGGCCGTCGCGTCCGCTGCGGCGCCCATCGCGCCGACGGCGACCGCGTGCAGACGGCGCGCGTGGTGGTCGAACACCAGGGCGCCGTCGTAGACACCGAACCAGCCATCCGGCTGGTCGAGCGGATCGGGAGCGGTGCGCGGCAGCCGCTCGATCGCGGTGCGCAGGCCGTAGCCGAGAAACCCGATCGCGCCGCCGGCGAACGGCAGGTCGGCGGCGCGGGCGTCCGGCGAGACCGGAAGGAGCGTCCGGAGGAGATCGAACGGATCGACGTCGACCACCCGGCGCACCGCGTCAGCCGCGTCACCGCCGCGATGGATGGCGATCGCCCCGGGCCTCAGGATGATCTCCGCGACCGGGTCCCAGGCCAGGATCGACCAGCGCGCGGCCGGGTGCCCGGCGAGGGCGCTGAGGAGCAGCGCCGGGCGGCGCGCCCCGCGCAGCGCCCGCATGACCGCGATCGGCTCGACCCATCCGTCGATGGCTTCGACCACGGACGGCGCCGCGGGATCGAGGGCCGGAGCGATCCCCCGGAGCAGGTGACCGGGAGCGGCGCCCTCAGGCACCGCCGCACTCGCGCCGCACCATCGCCCGGTAGCGCGCCCGGAGATCGCGGGCCACCGGCCCCGGACGGCCGGAACCAATCGGGCGCCCATCGACCTCGACCACCGCCAGGACCTCCCACGAGGTGTTGGTGAGGAACACCTCGGTCGCCCGTCCGAGGCGTTGCACCGGGAGGGGACCCTCGACGACGGCCAGCCCGGCCTCGGCCGCCGCCTCGATCACGGCCGCGCGTGTCACCCCGGGCAACGCTCCCCCGTCGGCGGACGGGGTGTGCACAACACCGGTCTCGACGACGAAGACGTTGCTCGCCGTCCCCTCGGTCAGGCCGCCGCCGGCGTCGAGGAGGAGGGCCTCGTAGGCGCCGCGCTTCTGCGCCTCGCGGCGGGCCAGGACGGAGATGATGCGGCTGGTCGATTTCACCGCCGGGTCGAGGCACTCCGCCGGCAGGGCGCGCCGCGAGGAGATGGCGACCCGGACACCGGCCTCGACGATGGCCTGTTCGAGCCCGGCGAACGGCGTCGCGCTGAGGACGCGTGTCGGCGGTCCCTCGACCCCGATGTAGTCCCCCGGCCGCCCCGCGCCGCGCGAGATCGTCAGACGAAGGCGCGCGTCCGCGAGACCGTTCGCCGCCAGCACCTCACCGACCTCGGCGGCGATCTCGGCCCGCGCCGGGAGCCCGGCGAATTCCACCAGCGCCGCGGAGCGCTCGAGCCGGTCGAGATGGCGTCCGAGACGGAACACCGTCCCGCCCCAGGCGCGCATCGACTCGAAGATGGCGTCGCCGAACAGGAAGCCGCGGTCCGAGACCCGGATCACCGCGGCGGATTCGTCCACCGGCCGGCCGTTGACGAGGACGATCACCACCCGCTCCCGCAAAGCACCCGCCAGAAGGCGCGCGGCGCCGCGTCCGGCGTCAGGTCGTGAGGCCGGCCGTCTGGGTCGCCGGCGGGGCCGAGGGCGGCGCCAGGTCGACACCGCGCCGCGCCGCATCGCGCCTCGGGGCAACCGCGTTGTACAGCGTGTCGCGCTCGACCGGGACCCGGCCGGCCTCCTCGATGAGATCGATGAGCCGGCGCTCGGCGACCTTCTGCGGCGACACGGCCCCGGCGCGATGGAAGATCTCCTCGGTCACGACGGTGCCGTCGAGGTCGTCGGCCCCGAAGTGGAGGGCCGCCTGCGCCACGCGCGGGGTCATCATGATCCAGTACGCCTTGATGTGCGGGAAGTTGTCGAGCATCAGGCGGCCGATGGCCACCTGACGCAGGTCCTCGGCGGCCGACGGCTTCGACAGGTGCGCGAGCCGCGTGTTCTCCGGGTGGAACGACAGCGGGATGAACGCCATGAACCCGTCGGTCTCGTCCTGGGCCTCGCGCAGCAGAATCATGTGATCGAGGCGGTCCTCGATCGTCTCGATGTGGCCATAGAGCATGGTGGCGTTGCTCTTGAGCCCCATGCGGTGCGCCGTCGTGGCGATCTCGATCCAGGCGCGGTGGTCGATCTTCCCCTTGAAGAGCACCTGATGCGCGTGGTCGGTGAGGATCTCGGCGCCGCCGCCGGGGAGCGAACCGAGACCGGCCTCCTTGAGGCGGGCGAGGATCGCGGCGGGCGGCAGGTCGAAGTTCTCCGCCATCGCGGCGATCTCGACCATGGTGAAGGCCTTCACGTGCACCTCGGGCCGGACGCGTTTCATGGCGCGGATGACGTCGAGGTAGTACTCGAAGGGCAGCGCCGGATTGACACCACCGACCATGTGAATCTCGCGCACCGGATCGCCGAGGTGCTGGCGCATGCGGGCCTCGACATCCGCAGGCGACAGCACGTAGGCGTCCTTCTGCTTGGCGGTGCGATAGAACGCGCAGAACTTGCAGCCGGCGACGCAGATGTTGGTGTAGTTGATGTGCTGGTTGACGATGTAGTAGGCGGCGTCGCCGTGCCGCCGTTCGCGCACCCAGTTGGCCAGGGCGCCGATCGCCAGGAAATCGTCGTTGGCGTACAGGGCGCGGCCGTCCTCGCGTGTGAGCCTCTCCGAGGCTGCGACCTTGTCGCGGATGGCGCCGAGACCGGCCCGCTCGAGGGCCGTGGAGGCCAGACGCGGCAGCGCCACGGCGCTTGCAGCGACCGCGGGCCCGTTCACGCCTGCACGCTGCGGCGGTACTCCGGCGATCCCACCCGCACCGGCCGGTGACCATCCTCGCCCGGTTCGACGGTCAGGACCTCGCCGACCTTGGAGCGGGTGTTCTCGAGGGCCATCGAGCAGAGAGTGCCGCACATGGTGCAGACCGCCTTGTCGTAGTCCTCGCTCATCATGCGGATCTCGCGCGCCTTTTCGGGGTCGAGCGACAGGCGGTACTGCCCCTCCCAGTCGAGCTTCTTGCGGTACACCGACATCTGATCGTCCCTGGCATGGGCCCCGTGCACGCCTTTGGCGAGATCGCCGGAGTGGGCGGCAATCTTCGTCGCGATGACCCCGTCGCGCACGTCCTGCACCGTCGGCAGGCGCAGGTGCTCGGCCGGGGTGAGGTAGCAGAGCACGTCGGCACCGGCGGCCGAGGCCACGGCACCGCCGATCGCCCCGGTGATGTGGTCGTAGCCGGCGCCGATGTCGCTGGTGAGCGGACCCAGGACGTAGAACGGCGCCCCGTGGCAGACGCGTTTCTGCAGCAGGACGTTGGCGGTGATCTGGTCGATCGGCACGTGACCGGGCCCCTCGATCATGACCTGCACGCCCTTGACATGCGCCCGGCGGGTCAGCTCGCCGAGCGTCATCAGCTCCATGATCTGGGCCGCGTCGGTGGCGTCGGCCGTGGCGCCGGGGCGCAGGCCGTCCCCGAGCGACAGGGTCATGTCGTGCTCGAAGGCGATGTCGAGGAGGCGATCGTACTGGGTCAGGAGCGGGTTCTCCTGGCCGGTGCGCGCGATATACGAGGCGAGCATCGAGCCGCCGCGCGAGACGATCCCGGCGATCCGCCCGTCGGCGTCGAGCCGGCGTACCGCCTCGCGGGTCACGCCGCAGTGCACGGTGACGAAGTCGACGCCGTCCCGGGCGTGCTGCTCGATCACCCCGAACAGGTCGTCCGCCGACATGTCGAAGACGGAGCCACGGTCGGCCACCGCCTGGTAGATCGGCACGGTCCCGAGGATCACCGGGCAGCGGCGGACGATCTCCTTGCGGACCATGTCGAGGCCGTCCCCGGTCGACAGATCCATGACCATCTCGGCGCCGCACTGGACGGCCATGCGCAGCTTCTCGAGCTCCTCATGGAGCTGCTGGTGGTGCCCGGAGGTGCCGATATTGGCATTCACCTTGGTGGACAGCCCCAGGCCGACGCCGATCGGGTTGAAATCGTGGTGCACGTTCTTCGGGATGATCGCCGTCCCGGCGGCGATGCGCCGCCGCAGTTCCTCGGGATCGAGTCCCTCCACGGCGGCGACGTAGCGCATCTCCTCCGTGATCGTCCCCCGCTTCGCCTGGTCCATCTGGGTCATGGCACTGCTCCTCAATGCGCGGTTTCGGTCGCGCGCAACTCGCGGATCACCGTGACCTTGATCCGCCCCGGGTACTCCATCTGCGACTGTATCTTCTTCGCCAGCTCGGCCGCCAGCAGCGCCAGGCGGTCGTCGTCGATGCGCTCCGCCCGGGCGATGACGCGGATCTCCCGCCCCGCCTGGATGGCGTACGACTGCTCGACCCCTTCGGTCTCGTTCGCCAGGCCCTCGAGCTGCTCGATGCGGCGGACGTAGTCCACCACCGTCTTGCGCCGGGCGCCGGGACGCGAACCGGAGATCGCGTCGCCGGCCGAGACCAGGACGGAGATCGGGTGGATCACCTCGACGTCGTCGTGGTGCGAGCCGATCGCATTGATGACGACCGGGTGCTCATTGTACCGCGTCGCCACCTCCACCCCGATCTCCGGGTGGGTGCCCTCGCGCTCGAAGTCGATGGCCTTGCCGATGTCGTGGAACAGGCCGGCGCGCTTGGCGAGGGTCCCGTCGAGCCGCAGCTCGGAGGCCATGATCGCCGTGAGCTTGGCCACCTCGATGGAGTGCATCAGGACATTCTGCCCGTACGAGGTGCGGTAGCGCAGGCGCCCGAGGAGTTTGACCATCTCGGGGTGCACCCCGTTGATCCCGAGCTCGCGCAGCGCCTCCTGGCCGGCCCGCAGCATCAGCTCCTCGACGCGGCGCTGGCTGCGGGCCACCAGGTCCTCGATGCGCTGCGGGCTGATGTTGCCGTCCTTGAGCAGGCGCTCCAGCGTCAGGCGCGCGACCTCGCGCTTGATCGGGTTGAAGCACGACAGGACGACCGCGCCCGGCTGCTCGTCCATCAGCAGCTGGACCCCGGTCGCCTTCTCGAAGGCGCGGATGTTCTTGCCCTCGTGGCCGATGATCCGGCCCTTGAGCTTGTCGCTGGCGATCGGGAAGGTGCTGACGCTGCGCTCGGCGGTCCATTCGGCGGCGGTGCGCTCGATGGCGAGCGAGACGATCTTCCCGGCTTCCATCTCGGCGCGCTTCTGGGCCTCCTCGCGCGCTTCGCGGATCATGCGCGCCGACTCGAAGCGCACCTCCTGGCGCAGGTTGCCGAGGAGCATCTGGCGGGCGTCCTCGAGGGTCATGCCGGTGATCTTCGACAGGCGCTCGTTGAGCCCGTCGGCGGCGCGGCGCAACCGCTCGCGCTCGCGGCCGGTCTCGGCGCGGGCGCCCTCGAGGCCCTTCTCGCGCCCGTCGATATCCTGCTCGCGGGTCTGCAGGCGAGAGTCGCGCTCGCGGTGCGCCGCCTCGCGCTCATCGAGCGAGCGCTGCATCTGCTGGACCTCCAGGGAGCGCCCGCGGATCTCGTGCTCGAGCCTGGTCTTGGTCGCGAGCCATTCCTCGCGCGCCTGCACCATGGCGCGGCGCTTCTGGTCCTCGGCGTCGCGCCGGGTCGTTTCGACGATCGCCCCGGCCTCGCTGCGCGCCAGGTTCAGGTCGTGCCGCTGGGCGCGGCTGCGGACCAGCCAGCCGGCGAGAAAACCGCCGGCGAGCGCCGCCAGGACGCACGGCACGAGAATCTGGAGCGTTGCCGACATCACCCGTCTCCGCTCCCCGCGCATGGCGGGGAAGGACGGCGTGACCGTGGAGGCGGCGGGTCCGCTACCGGCGTATCGAGACCGCGGGCGCTAGCCCCATTCCGGCGGCGGCGCGGCGCGCCGCCTTGCGGACTGGGACCATCCGGTGCGACGTCGATGCCCCACGTCCTTTCCGGCGGACGGGCACGGCGCGACATCGCCCCGACTGCGATCAGGGCTCGGCTCGGTATCGAGGATCGGGAGGAACAAGGCAGCGAACAGGATGAGATGCACCCCGGTCTCCCGCATGAAACTGACCCACGCTCTCCGGCGGCCAACACCGGACCTGCACGAAACCCGTCGCGCCACCGCGCATTTCCGGGCAACGGGAGTATATCACCCGCCGTTTCGCGGTCGCAATGGCGGCTCCGCCGCGCGACAGCCGTCCGGCCCTTCTATCCAGAAGGTCCCGTCCTCGCCGAACTCCTTCTTCCAGATGGGCGCGCGCGCCTTCACCTCGTCGACGATCCAGGCACAGGCGGCGAGCGCCTCGCGGCGATGGACCGCAGCCACCGCCACCTGGAGGCTGATCTCCCCCACGCCGAGGTCGCCGATGCGGTGCACGATGGCGACATGCGGCGTGCCGAAGCGCGCCGTCGCCTCGGCCGCGACCTGTCCCAGGATCGTCTCCGCCATCGGCGCGTAAGCGTGGTATTCGATGCGCCGCACGCGGCGGCCGGCATGGTGGTCGCGCACCACCCCCAGGAAGCCCGCCACCGCCCCCCGATCCGGGCCGCCGACGGCGGCCTCGGCCTGGCGCGGGTCGACCGGGTCGGTGGTCAGACGACAGTGCGGCATCCCCGTGTCAGCCACCGCTCACCGGCGGAAAGAAGGCGATCTCGGAGCCGGGCAGGACGGCGGTTTCGGGGCCGCGGTACGCCTGGTCGAGCGCCATCATCGGGCCGGTCTCCGCCGCGAGCGCCGGGACACGGCGCCGGACCGCGGCCCAGGCGTCACCCAGGGTGGCGCCCTCCGTCAGGTCGACCACGATGGCGCGATCCCCGGCCGCCTCGCGGTAGCGGGCGAAGAGCAGGACCGTGACCTTCATGCCCGCTCCGCGGAGCGCGCCGCGCCTTCCAGCCTGGCGAGAATCGCCTCGACCAACGCCTCGATGCCGGCCCTGACCTCGGCCATGCGGGCGAACCCGGCAAAGCCCGGCGTGTACAGGATCGGGCGGTTCGGATCGACTTTCAGGGCGCGCGGATCACGCGACGTCGCGGGCGGGTCGGCCGCCTCTCCCAGCAGGAGCCGCACCGGCAACTCCCCGAGCCCGATCAGTCCGATCGGCTTGCCCGCCTCGACGAAGTGCCGCAGGAACGACGCGACGTCCGGGAGCAGTGTCCGCACCGCCCCCGGGACGGCGAAACCAGTGGCGAGGTTCACCGCCGGCCCATACCCCCCCGGCACGATCAGCGCCTCGAGCTCGGTCGCCCGGACCGTCGAGAGGGCGTGCACGGCCCCCCGCCCCAGGCGCGCCGATTCGCGCAGGACGCCGCGCGACTCGCCGTCGATCGCGTCGCCGGTCAGGTGGTCCACGGTCCGCGCCAGAGGCACATCGGGTGCCACGATGAGCGGCCGCTCCCCCGCGGCCTCCAGGGCCGCGAGAACGAGAACCGTCTCGTGCACGTCGCTGCCGTCGTAGAGCCCGCAGCCCGCCAGGAGGATGCCGATGCGCATGTCGGAGCGTGATTATAGACCGGGCCGCGCCCGGCGCGGTGTGGGGCCGGCTGCCGGGCCGCGCGCGGGACCCGCACCATGCTTGACGCGCCGCCGCCAGCGCGGTATCGTTGGTGCGCATGGTGCCGCGTAGTTTCTTGATATGAGACACAAGGCGGGAGGGGCGGCGCCGGTGCGGGGCACGCTCACGATGCTGCGGCACCATCGGGACGGCCGTGAGCACCGGGATCGGCGGCTGCGATGCTGTTACGGCCTCGACGTCACGACTTGCGCCGCAAATCGTTGCCGTAACGTCATTTGAAGGCCAAAAGCCCTTGCGCCGGCGACGCTGTCGGGGGAAGATCCCCGGGGTAGCCGGTCGCCCGGCGATGATGGATCACCATAACCGTCGGTCGGCGGCTGCGCGGCGCGGGATGCGAAAGGACGGGTCGGTCATGGTTCAGGACGCGGGAGCGACCGGAGGCCGCCGTCGGGCGGAGCGGGGACTGGGTGTGGTCAGCGGCAACCAGGCCGTGCGCCGCGCCATCGCCGTGCTGAAGTCGTTCAGCGACGAGGCCCCCGAGATGGGCGTCACCGAGGTGAGTCGCAAGGTGGGTCTCCACAAGAGCACCGTCTATCGCCTGCTCTCGGCCTTCGAGGACGAAGGCCTCATCGCCCGCAACCCGGAAACCGGCAAGTACCGCCTCGGCCCGGAGCTGATCGTCCTCGGCGAGCAGGTCCTGCGGCACACCGAGGTGCACCGCGTGGCGCTCCCCTTCCTGCGCGACCTGGCCGAGCGATCCGGCGAGACGATCGACCTCGAGGTCTTGAGCGGCAGCAACGTCGTCACGATCGAGGAGATCGGCGGCAAGCATGTCGTGGCCGCCGCCGGCGCCATCGGCATGCCCTGGGCGGCCCACGCGACCAGCAACGGCAAGGTCCTGCTGGCCCACCAGCCGCCCGAAAAGCAGCGGCAGATCCTGTCGCGCACCCTGCGGCGCTTCACGCAGCGCACCATCACCGACCCGAAGGCGGTGGCGCGCGAGCTCGTGAAGGTCCGCGAGCAGGGATACGCCCTGTCGTTCGGCGAGCTCGAGGAGCACCTGGTCGCGATCGGCGTGCCGATCCGCGGCCGCAACGGCGACGCGGTCGCCGCCGTCAGCATCTCGGGGCCCGACACCCGCCTGACACCGGACAAGCTGTCCGGCCTGCTGCGGCTCGGGATGGAGACCTGCGCGCGCATCTCGGCGCGCCTCGGCTATCACGGTCCGGCCTACGCGCGGCCCCTGCCGCCGCGGACCCCCGGACCGCGGGCCATGGCCTGAACCGCGGCGGATCGACTGGAGGGACCCCACGTGGAGCACGCTGAACTCTTCGAGAAAATGGCCAACAGCGTCATCAACGGCGAGGCCGAGGAAGCGGCCGCCCTCGCCCGCCAGGCGCTCGAGCTCGGCATCCGTCCCCTCCCGGCCATCGACAACGGCTTCGTGAAGGGGATCCGGGTGGTGGGCGATCGTTTCGGCGCCGGCGAGCTCTTCCTCCCCGAGCTCGTGATGAGCGCCGAGGCGATGAAGGCGGCGCTCGCGATCCTCGAGCCGGAGCTGGCGAAGGGCTCCGAGGCGCGCGAGAACATGGGTAACGTCCTCGCCTGCACCGTGCAGGGCGACATCCACGACATCGGCAAGCGGATCGTCTGCACCATGCTGTCGGCCAACGGTTTCTCCGTCGTCGATCTGGGCGTGAACGTCAAGGTCGATCGATTCATCGAGGAGATCAAGACACGCAAGCCCGACATCGTGGCGATGTCGGCGCTTTTGACCACCACCGCCCCCAACCAGGGCAAGGTCATCAAGCTCCTGGCGGCGCAGGGGATCCGCGACGCCTACATCGTGATGATCGGCGGGGCACCCACCAGCCCGCAGTGGGCCAAGGAGGTCGGCGCCGACGGCTACGGCGAGAACGCCACCGAGGCGGTGCGCGTCGCCAAGGAGCTGATGGCGCAGAAAAGAGCCGGCCAGTTCCGCACCACCGGCGTCGCGGCCACCGCGGCCACCGCGGCCACCGGGGGCGGGTCGTGAGCGCCGTCGGCGGCCGCCCCACGGCGGCGGCCCGCTTCCTCGAAACCCATCCGCGCGTCGCGCGCTTCTTCGACATCGCCCTCCGGCCGATCGAGATCGCCCTCAAGAAACCGGTGTTCGGTTGCCGGATGTGCGGCCAGTGCGTCCTGCACGAGACCGGCCTCACCTGCCCGATGGGCTGCCCGAAGACACTGCGCAACGGCCCATGCGGCGGGGTGCGGCTCAACGGACACTGCGAGGTGATCCCGGAGATGCCCTGCGTCTGGGTGCGCGCCGAGGGGCGCTCGCGCTGGCTACCCTGGCGCGGCTCGATCCTGCGCATCCAGCCGTCGCTGGACTGGAGCCAGAAAGGGCATTCGTCCTGGGTCAACTACTTCGCCGGGCTGCCGCGGGAGGATCATCCGTGACCACCGCCTACCCCGGGACGCGCGGCTTCGAGGACGCTCTCGCCGGCGGCCGGATGGTGGTCACCTGCGAGATCGCCACCGGCGACAGCCCCGATCCGGCCGGTCTCATGCGCCGCGCGGCGCTGGTCCGCGATCATGTCGACGCCGTCAATCTCCCGGACAACACGGCGGGGGTGGCCCATCTCTCGGGTCTCGCCGCCGCCGGCCTGCTCGCGGCGGCCGGGATCGAGCCGATCCTGCACGTCACCTGCCGTGACACCAACCGGATCGGCCTGCAGAGCCTGCTCCTCGGCGCCGCCGCACTCGGGGTGCGCAACATCCTCTGCCTGACCGGCGATCACGTCGTGCACGGCGATCAACCCGACGCCAAGCCGGTGTTCGACATCGACTCGGTGGGCCTGCTGCGCGTGGCCGGCAGCCTGCGCGCCGGACGCTATCTGTCCGGGCGGCCGATCGCCCCGCCGCCCGATCTCTTCCTCGGATCAACCGAGAACCCGTTCGCGCCGCCGTGGGACTTCCGCCCGCTCCGCCTGCGCAAGAAGGTCGAGGCCGGGGCACGCTTCATCCAGACGCAGATCGTCTTCAATGTCCCGCGCTTCCGCGAGTTCATGGCGCGGGTCCGCGACCTCGGCCTCGACCGCCAGGTGCCGATCCTCGCCGGTGTCGCCCCGATCCGATCGGCGCGCGCCGCCCGCTACATGCGCGACCGCATCCCCGGCATGGATGTTCCCGAAGTGCTCGTCCGGCGCATGGAGCAGGCGTCCGGACGCGCCGAGGAGGAGGGCCTCCGGATCGGCGCCGAGATCGTCGAGGAGCTCAGGACCATCCCGGGTCTCGCCGGTTTCCACCTGATGCCGATACACTGGGAGGAGGCGGTGGCGGAGACGGCCCGACGGACGGGTCTGCGGCCGGCCCGGGCCTCGATGGCGCCCGCGGAGGCGGCGGCCCTGGCGACGGCGACGCGCACCGCCTCGGAAGGAGAGCGCTGCGCATGAAGACCATCCTGTCGTCGGCCACGAAGACCGTGGTCATCAGCCCCGACGATCCGTTCGTCATCATCGGCGAGCGGATCAATCCCACCGGCCGGAAAAAGCTGGCCGAGGAGATGCGCCGCTTCGACATGGCGCGTGTCCGCGACGACGCCCGCGCCCAGACCGCGGCGGGCGCCGCGATGCTCGACGTCAACGCCGGCATCCCGGGCGCCGACGAGCCCGGCATGCTCAAGGCCGCGGTGCTGGCGATCATGGAGACCACCGACGCGCCGATCTCCATCGACTCGTCAACCCCCGAGGCGCTTGAGGCAGCGCTGCCGGCCTACAAGGGCAAGGCGCTCGTGAACTCGGTCACCGGCGAGGACCACGTGCTCGAGCGGCTGCTGCCGCTGATCAAGAAGCACGGCGCCGCGGTCATCGGCATCGCCAACGACGACACCGGGATCAGCAACGACCCCGAGGCCCGCCTGGCGGTGGCGCGCAAGATCGTCCAGCGGGCGGCGGACCACGGCATCCCGGCCGAGGACGTCATCATCGACCCGCTGTGCATGCCGATCGGCGCTAACCACGAGTTCGGCCGCATCACCTTCGAGACGATGCGCCGCATCCGCGACGAGCTCGGGGTGAACATGTCGGTCGGGGCCGGGAACGTCGGCTTCGGTCTCCCCGACCGGCCTCCCCTGACCGCGAGCTTCATCCAGCTCGGGATGATGCACGGGCTCACCGCCGCCATCACCAACGTCCTCGAGGCCGAGATCGCCCGCGCGGTGCTGGCAGGTGATCTCATGCTGGGACGTGATCCGTTCGGCGGCCGTTGGATGGCTTACTACCGCAGGGCGCAGAAGGCGGCGGCCGCCGCCGGAACCGCCAAGGCCTGACGGCCGGCGCGCCGACCGTGGACAAGGCGGGCCTTCGGGCGGACAAGCTGCGGGTCACCTTCCTCCCGAAGGGCTCCGACACCCGGGTGCCGCCGGGCACGACCATCTTTCATGCCGCCGCCTGGATCGGCCAGCCGGTCGAGAGTACGTGTGGTGGCCGCGGCACGTGCGGCAAATGCCGCGTCCGGGTTGTCTCGGGACCGGACCCCGTCACGCCCGCCGATCAGCAGCATCTCGATGCCGAGGATATCGCCTCGGGATGGCGCCTGTCGTGCCAGGCCGAGGTGCGCGAGGACACCGTCGTCGAGGTGCCGCGCCTGCTCGGCACCCCGAAGACCGCGATGTTCGGTGTCGGCCGCCAGGTGATCCTCGATCCGAACGTCCACAAGGTCCACCTGAAACTCACCCCACCTGAGCTGCACGACCAGAGATCCGACCTCGAGCGCCTGCAGGAAGCGCTCGGTCGCGCCGGGTTCGCCGCCGCCGCCGACCTCCCCTTCCTGCGCTCGCTGCCGGCGGCCCTGCGGGCCACCGAGTTCGACGTCACCGCGGTGCTGTGCGGCGGCGATCTGGTGGCGATCGAGCCCGGCGACAGCACCGCGGGGGTGTGGGGCGCGGCGTTCGACCTCGGGACCACGACCATCGTCGGCACGCTGCTCGACCTCGCCACCGGCGAGGCGCGGGCCGTGGCCTCGTCGCTCAATCGGCAGGCCGTGCACGGCGCCGACGTGCTGAGCCGGATCTCCTACGGCATGGGCCGCCGCGAGGGGCTGGCCGAGCTGCAGGCGCTCGCCGCCGCCACGTTCAATGGTCTGCTCGAGGATCTGGCGCGGGACGCCGGCGTGCCGCGCGACCGGATCTACGAGATCACCGTGGCCGGCAACTGCACCATGCAGCATCTCCTTCTCGGCATCGACCCCGAGCCGATCTCGATGACGCCGTTCGCGCCGACGATCAGCCGCGGTATCCAGGTGCGCGCCGACGCCATCGGCATCGGCATCCACCCGCATGGCCGGGTCTACCTCTTCCCGCACCTCGGGGCGTACGTCGGCGGCGACATCGTCGCCGGCCTCCTGGCCTCGGCCCTGCCGCGCGGCGACCGGCTGCGTCTGTTCGTCGACGTCGGCACCAACGGCGAGATCGCCCTGGGCTCGGAGAAGCGCACCCTGTCGACCGCGGCCCCCGCCGGACCGGCCTTCGAGGGGGCGGAGATCGCCTGCGGCATGCGCGCCACGCGCGGCGCCATCGAGGGGGTGCGCATCACCGCCGACACCGTGACGCTGCAGACCATCGCCGATGCCCCGCCGGTCGGTCTGTGCGGCTCGGGGTTGATCGACGCGGTGGCGCAGCTCTACCGCCGCGGCCTGCTCGACGCCACCGGCCGCCTGCGCAGCGCCGCGGAGGCGGCCGGGGTCGCGCCGCCGTCGCTCCTGGAGCGCCTGGTCACGGTCGACGGCGTGCGCGCCTTCATCCTGGCCACGTCCGCGGAGACCGGCGCCCGGCCCGTGCTGCTGTCCCAGAAGGACATCCGCCAGCTGCAGTTCGCCAAGGGCTCGATCGCAACCGGCATCCAGGTGCTGATGAAGGAGATGGGCGTCGGCCCCGCCGACCTGAACGAGGTGCTTCTTGCGGGCGCCTTCGGCTCCTACATCCATCCCGACTCCGCGCGCACCATCGGTCTGGTGCCGCCGGTCACCCTCGAGCGCATCCGCGCCATCGGCAACGCCGCCGGCGAGGGTGCCAAAATCGGCCTGCTCTCCTATCGCGAGCGCGAGGCGGCCGAGGCGATGCCCGACCGTGTCGAGTACCTCGAGCTGTCGGGGCGCGACGATTTCAACGATCTGTTCATGAAGGCGCTCGGTTTTCCGCCGCTCGACACGCTGCCCTGACCGGCCGGTTTCCGACCGACGCGCGCGCCCGGCGCGGTGGTACGCTTCCGGCATGACCCTCGCCACGCTGCTTGCCGGACCCGGGCCGGTCATTCTCGACGGCGCCGTCGGCACCGAGCTGGCGCGGCGCGGCATCGACACCGGGCTGCCGCTGTGGTCGGCGCGGGCGCTCGACGACGCCGCCGGTCGCGCCGTCCTCGTCGCAATCCATGCCGCCTACGCCCGCGCCGGCGCCACCATCCTGACGACCTGCACCTTCCGCACGACCGCGCGCGCCCTGGCGCCGGCCGGTCGGGAGGCACGCTGGCGCCTCTTCAACCAGTACGCGGTCGACGCGGCGCGCGTCGGCTCACGCGCCGCCCGCCGGCCGGCCCTGGTCGCCGGCTCGCTGGCGCCGCTTGAGGACTGCTACCGCTGCGACCTGGTCCCCGCGCAGGCGGCCTGCCTGCGCGAGCACCTCGTGCAGGTCGATCTGCTGGCCCGACTCGGCGTCGATCTGATCCTCATCGAGACGATGAACACCGCCCGCGAGGCGATGGCGGCGGTCGAGGCGGTGCGCGCCGTCGGCATCGACGCGCTTGTGAGCCTCTGTCCCGGACCAGCCGACGCCCTGCTGTCCGGCGAGCCCCTCGGCCGCGTGGTGCCGCGCCTGCTCGACGCCGGCGGCGGGCGCATCCGCGGCCTGATGCTGAACTGCGCCACGCCCGCCGTGCTGGCGCGGGCGGCACCCGGCCTGCGGGCGCTCGCGTCCGGGCTGCCGTGGGGCGTCTCTGCCCATCTCGGCGAACCCGACCCGGTCAGCGGCTGGCGCCTGCCCGACGGTCATGACCCCGAGGGATACGCCGAGTGGATGGCACCGATCGTCGGCGCCGGCGCCCGTCTCGCGGGCGGCTGCTGCGGCACGACGCCGGATCACATCGCCGCGCTGCAGCGGCGATTCGCCCCGGCCCGCACCGCCTGAGATCAGATCCGGGGGAAGTGCCGCTGGGCGAGACCGACTTCGATCAGATGCGCGTCCTCGTAGATCAACGGCAGGGAGAGCCGGCGGCGGCCGTCGTGGAGGACCCGCAGCGTCCGCGGTCCGGGCCCGGTCCGCACCGTGCGCCAGGTGGTGACGCCGTCCCAGCGCACCTCGGCGCCGCGGTGGAACGGGCCTTCGAGCCTGAAGCCGCGCTCGTTCAGGACCAGCCGGGCGAGGGCGTAACGCAGGAACAGCTGGGCGCACCCGGCGCCGAGCAGGAAGAGAACCGCCGCCGCCGTGACCGCGACCGGGCCGGGAGGACCGGGCGCGGGATCGCCCGCCAGGGTGGCGGTGGCGAGCCCGAGCAGAACAATGGCCGTCATCAGGAGGGCGAGGCGCCAGCGAGAGCGGCAGGACAGGACGAGGGGTGGGAGCGGGTCCGCCGCCGTCACGCGCCGCGCCGCAGGAGTTCGCGGCAGGGCTCGAGCACCGGCTGGATCAGGTCGGCGAGGCGGCCGGGTATCACGGCGCCCGACGCGTTGGTGTGGCCGCCGCCGCCGAAGGTCTGCGCGACGCGGTTGACGTCGAGCCCCCCCTTGCTCCGGAACGAGAGTTTGACGCGATTGTCGGGCAGCTCCTTGAGGAGAACCGCGACCCGCACCTGGTCGATCGTCAGGAGCTCGTTGACGATGTCGGAGGTGTCCTCAAGCTCCGCGTCGCAATCCGTCACCTGCTTGTGGGTCAGGAGGATCCAGGCCAGACGGCCGTCCTCCTCCAGCCTCAGGCCGCTGAGGGCGACGCCGCCGAGCCGCACGAACGACGCGCTGTGCCGCTCGTAAACCTCCGCGAAGACGCGCGGCGGACTGACACCCTGGGCCAGCATCTCGGCGGCGGCCTCGTGCGAGCGCGGCGCGGTCTTGCCGAAGCGGAAGTAGCCGGTGTCGGTCACGAGCGATACGTAGGCGGCCTGTGCGCCGGTGAAATCGGGGCGGCCGCCGAGCGCCTGGATGATGCGGTAGACCATCTCTCCGGTGGCGCTCGCCTCCTGGTCGACGATGTTCACCTTCCAGAACGGGTCGCTGATGTTGTGGTGGTCGATGCAGATCGTCGTGGCGCGCGAGGCCCGCGTCGACTCCTCGACCGTCCCGAGACGGCTCGGCGCCGAGTTGTCGAGCATGAAGATGAGATCGGCGGCGCGCACGAAGGCGTCGTGCCGCGCGCGGTCGAACACCTCCACGGCCCCGCGCGCGTCGAGGAAGCGGTAGCGCACCGGCAGCGGATCGGTGTTCAGGATGCGGGTGTCGATGCCGCGCGACACCAGGTAGGAATGCAGGCAGATCTCGGCGCCGATGCCGTCGCCGTCGGGGGTGACGTGGGTGAGGAGGACCGCGGTCTTGGCGGCGTCGATGAGCGGCCGCAGACGGGCGGCCGCTTCCTCGGCGAAGGCGCGGTCGCGGGCGGTCACGGCCGTCCCGCCGCGCCCGAGGCGGCGCCGCGATAGGCGGCGGCGAGCGCGACGTACGAACGCGCGTTGACGCGCACACGCTCGAGTTCGTCCGCTCGCAGGGGCCGCACGACCCGCGCCGGCAGGCCGAGCACCAGCGACCCGGGCGGGATGCGCGTTCCCTCCGGGACCACGGCCCCGGCGCCGATGAGGCTGCCGGCGCCGACGTGACAGCCGCTCAATACGACGGCCCTCATGGCGACGAGGACCTCGTCCTCGATCACCGCGGCGTGCACGATGGCGCCGTGCCCGAGCGTGACGCGCGCGCCGATGCGCGCCGGCATCCCCTCGTCGACATGCACGACGCAGTTGTCCTGGATGTTGCTCTCGTCGCCGATCACGACGGGCGCGAGATCGCCGCGCACCGTGGCGTTGAACCAGACGGACGACGCCCGCCCGAGGGTCACATCGCCGACCAGCGCCGCGCCCGGAGCCACCCAGGCCGTCGGGTCGAGCTCGAGGCGGGTGGGCAGGAACGGGCGATCGGTCATGGAGAGCTCCGGGGTACCTCTTGATGCTTCGGCCGGCCGCAACGTGAGCGGCGTCACGGCGGAAGGCGGGACTATAGGCCACGCGCCGGGTGAAGTCAACCGCGCGGCGCCGCCGCCGAGTGCCCCGTCGCGTCGTCCGCGGACGGCGGTGCGAGGGCGTCACGCACGAGGCGCAGCGGGTGGACGACCGGGCGGCCGGTCCCCTGCTCGATCTGCATCTTGCAGGTGCCGCAACCGGTGGCCACGACCGGCGCGCCGGCCCGCTCGATGCTGTCGAACAGGGGCGCGCCCATGCGCAGGGAGCGCTCGAAGTTGCACGATTTCATCCCGTAGGTGCCGGCGATACCGCAGCAGTGATCCTCGCCGATCGGCACCACCTCGACGCCCGGGACCAGCCGCAGCAGGCGAACGACCGCGGCGCCGGCGCCGCGCGCCTGCAGGTGGCAGGGATTGTGATAGGTCAGGCGCATCGGCACCGGCCTCAGGCGCGCCCGCAGGCCGGCGTCGGCCTCGAGGATCTCGAGAACGACGTCGTTCACGTCGCGCACGTGGCGCGCCAGCACGTCCGACTGCGGCGTCCCGAGAAGGCGCGGGTAGTCCTCCACCAGCGCCAGCCCGCACGACGGGGCGCTGTAGACCGGCGTGTAGCCGCGCCGCAGCAGATCGAGGAAGGTCGCGACATTGCGCGCCGCGGCCGGGCGCACGTCGTCGAGATGGCCGTAGCTGATGGCGGCGATGCCGCAGCACTCCTGCGCCGGCACCGCCACCGCCACGCCCAGCGCTTCGAGAGTCTCGATCACCGCGCGGCCCTCCCCCTCCACGTCCTGGTAGCCGCCGAAGCAGCCGTGGAAGTAGGCGACCCGCCGCCCGTCCGGATCGGTCGAGGGTACGTGCGTCTCGATCGGCCGGCCGGAGAATGGCTGCATGCGGCGGTCGGCCGCCACTCCGGTCACCGCCTGCATGAGACGCCGCCCCATGGACCAGCGCAGCAGCGCGTTGGCGATCGGCGCCGCGGCGGCGCCGGCGCGCAGCAACGGGCCCGAGGCGGTCAACACCCGGTCGGCGAGGCGCTTGCCGCGCGACCGCACATAGACCTCCTTGGCCCGGATCGCCATCCCCGGAATGTCGATCGCGGTCGGACATTCCGAGTGGCACAACCGGCAGTTGACGCACAGGTCCATGATCGACTTGAACGCATCGGTCGCCATCGCGCCGGGCTCGAGCCTCCCGGAGATCACCGCGCGCATGAGATTGCCCTTGGCGCGCGCCGTCGCCGCCTCGTCCCCGGTCTCGACGGCGACCGGGCAGTAGTGGCGGCAGGCGCCGCAGCCGTGGCATTTCTCGATCTCGCGTTGCCAGACCTCGTCGTCGATCGCGGTCGCGGTCGGCGTCCGCCGGTAGTGCGCGCCGTAGCGCAGGTCGTCGGTGAGCCGCGAACGGCCGTCATGGACGATGATCCCCGGGTTGAGGATCCCCTGCGGGTCGAACAGATCCTTGACCTCCCGGAAGAGGTCGGCGAGCGGACCGTAGGCCCGGCGCAGGAACGGCGTCCTGAGGCGGCCGTCGCCATGCTCGCCTGACAACGTGCCGCCCAGACCGATCACGAGGTCGACGAACTCGGCGGCGATCTCCTCCATGAGGGCGAGGTCGCGCGGGTCCTTCGGGTTCATGAGCGGATTGCAGTGCAGGTTGCAGTCGCCGGCGTGGCCGAAGATCGCCGCCTGCAGGCCGCGACGGCGCAGGAGCGCCCGGAGCTCGCGCACGAACTCGGCCATGCGCTCCGGGTGCACCGCGGCGTCCTCGATGAAGCGCGTGTTCCGCAGGCGCCCCTCGCGCCGCGACAGGATCGGCGAGGCCGCCTTGCGGATCGCCCAGATGCGCGCCATCTCCTCGGGCCGGGCGGTCATGCGCACCTCGGTCGCCAGCCGCAGCCGCCCGACCAGCGCCCGGTCGAGACCGTCGAGCCGCGAGCGCACCTCGGCCGGGTCGTCACCATCGAGCTCGACGATGAGAATCGCCTCGGTGTCCGACGGCAGGGAGGCGCCGATCGCGGGGTCGGCCTCGCGGATCACCTCCACGAAGATGCGATCGAGCAGCTCGACGGCCGCGGGGTCGGCGCGCAGGATCTCGACGACACCGGCGCCTGCCTTCTCGAGATCGTCGAACAGAACCAGGGCCGTGGCCTTGTTCTTCGGCAGCGGCACGAGCCTCAGTGTTGAATCGAGCACGATGCCGAGCGTCCCCTCCGAGCCGGTCAGGATCCGGGCCAGGTCGACCGATCCGTTGACCGCCTCCCGCAGCGCGTAGCCGGAGGAATTGCGCCGCGTTGTCGGCTGGCGCGCCGCGATGACGTCGCGCCCGCGGTCGGCGATCCGCGCCAGACCCGCCGCAAGGCGCACCTCCGTCCCGGCGGCGCCGTCCCCGGCAGCGGCGAGGTCGGCGCGCGCCAGCGACGCGGTCTCGATCACCTCGCCCGAGGCCAGCGCCACCCGCAGCGACACGACATTGTCGCGCGTGGCGCCGTAGCGCACCGTGTGCGAGCCGCCGGCGTTGTTGGCGATCATGCCGCCGAGCGTGCACCAGGCCGACGACGACGGGTCGGGCGCGAACTGCATCCCGCTCCGGGCGAGGGTGCGGTTGAGCTGCGCCTGCACCACCCCGGGCTGGACGCGGGCGGTGCGCGCGCCCGGATCGACGGCGCCGATGCGGCGGAAGTGTTTCGAGAGGTCGACGATGATGCCGCGGCCGAGCGTCTGCCCCGCGAGACCCGAACCGCCGCCGCGCGCCGTCAGCGGGATGCCGTGGCGGCGGGCATAGTCGAGCAGCGCCAGCACGTCCCCCTCGTGGCGCGGTACGACCGCGCCGAGGGGGCGGACCTGATAAATGCAGGCGGCGGTGCTGTAGAGCGTCCGGTTGAGGTCGTCGAACAGCACGTCGCCTTCGAGGCGCGGGCGCAGGTCGGCGGCCACGGCCGCGGCGTCGAGCCCGCCCGGGTCGGTCGGCGGTTTCATGCCTCCCCCTCGAGGAGACCGACCGCATGCCCCAGTTCGGGCAGGATCAGGCGCCGCATCGCCAGGCGCACCGCCGCCTCGCTGCCGGGGAGGGAGAACAGCAGGCGCCCGGCGAAGGTCCCCGCCACCGCCCGCGTGAGCATGGCGGCGGAGCCGATCTCGCGGTAGCTCAGCATCCGGAACAGCTCCCCGAAGCCGTCGATTCTCCTGTCGAGAAGCCGTTCGACCGCCTCGCAGGTCCGGTCGCGCGGCGCCAGACCCGTGCCGCCGGTGAGGATCACCGCGCGCGCCGGGCTCCGGCGGCGGGCCAGCCCCCGGAGGTGGGCGGTGATGAGGCGCGCGTCGTCCCGCAGGATGCGAAAGTCGACGACCTGGTGGCCGGCGCGTTCGAGCGCCACCCGGATCGTGCGGCCGCTGCGGTCGGTGGCCGCGGTGCGGCTGTCGCTGACGGTGACCACGGCGCACGCCACGCGCCGCGGTCCCCGGCGTCGGTGCTCGTGATGGCTCATCGGGATGTCCCGAAACGCGGGCTCAGGCCGGCGTCGTCAGCATGTGAAGCAGGGTGCGCACGCCGACGCCCGAGCCACCCTTGCCGAGGTAGGAATACTCCTTCTCTCCGAAGGCGGGTCCTGCGATGTCGAGGTGCGCCCAGCGCAGCCCCTCGCGCACGAATTCCTGCAGGAACAGGGCGGCGGTGATCGCCCCGCCCCAGCGGATGCCGGTGTTCTTGATGTCGGCGATGTCGCTGCGGATGTGCTCGCGGTACTCGGAATACAGCGGCAGCGGCCACATCGCCTCGCCCGC
>Ga0184615_10000118_pt1 | contig 48581 bp, 37 predicted proteins | sample PLM4_65_coex_FD_133134 | JGI IMG/M metagenome (GOLD analysis project Ga0184615, IMG submission 133134) | Groundwater sediment microbial communities from an aquifer in East River, Colorado, USA - PLM4_65_coex | ecosystem: Environmental > Terrestrial > Soil > Riparian zone | place: USA: East...
CAGCACCGGCACCTTGCCGGGCGGGAGGTAGAAGCGATAGGCGCGCTCGACGAAGTAGCGCTCCGCCTCCTCCGTCAGGGCATGCATCTCCGGGGTCTTGAGCCCGGCGTCGCGCAGCGCGTCAAGGATCATCAGCGCCACTTCTGCGTCGCCGCGGCCCAGGGACTCACGGGCAGCGGCGAGAGCCTGCTCGACTGACGGGCCCGTCGCGTCGTCGGCGGTGCCTGCTGCCGGCGCCGCCGGGCCCGTGGCCCCGCCGGACCCGATCGCCGGCGGCGCGGCCGTCCTGTCGGTCGCCGGATCAGGCGCCGGCGGCGCACCCGGCGTCGCTCTGGACTCTCCCACGATCGCGGCATACCCGCGCTGCACGAGAACATAGAGGACCTGGCAGACGTTGTACTCGGACGAGTGCGCTTCCAGGATGACGTCAGCCACGGTGCGCCGCCCGTCCGTCAGGTCATAGATCTTGCGCGGGAAGGCCTTGCCGGCGATGTCGGCAGGCAGCGCGCGCTCTGTGTGCTTCAGGACCAGCCGGTTGTTCGGGAGCAGCTCCCGGATCTTCCGCGACGTGTCGTAGCGCCGCACCCCTTCGAGCAGAACCTCCTCGACGACGACGGCGATCGCAATCTGCTCGCCGGGCGGTTCGTCGCCGTCGATGAACTCGAACTCGGCGTCGCCCCAGAGGAACAGCGAGTAGACCGTCTCCTCGGCCTTGTGGCGCAGGATCGCCACCACCTTCGCCTCGGTCACCGTGCCCCACTGCACCAGGATCCGCCCCAGCATTCTCTTGCTGCGGGCCTGCAGGTCCATCGCGTCCTTGAGCTGCTGTTCGGTGATCACCCCCTCGCTCAGGAGAACCTGGCCGAGGTAGTCGCGCGGGTCGTTGCTCGACGATCCGACGATGTCGCCGTCCCGGAAGGAGATCCGCTTCGACACGAGCCCGTCGCGCAGGATGAGCGTGCCGGTCTTCCGGCTCCGGCCGGCCCACTGGAGCAGGTCGGGGAGGGACATCGTCGCCAGGTTGCCGGTCAGGTGACCTCGGGGCATCGTCATCGGTGTGCTGCCCGCGCCCCTGTCAGACGGTTGACAGATCATCAGGGTGGCGCCAAGCGGGGAGAATATAGGTGTGCCCAGAGGTGGTCAGCAACCGAGGCACCCCGAACCAGGGCGACCTGGAGGATAGCGCCATCGGTCGGGAATGAGCGATACACTATCCGGCAAACGCTACCCCGACAAATATCATGGTTTCACGCATCGTGGCCTGGAGACTCGCTATGGGAACCGTGCGTACCAACAGTCGACGCCTTCGGGCGACAGCGGCAGGCGCACTGCTGGTCGTGGTGTCCTGCGCTCTCGCCGCGGGCATGGTTGAAGTGGCCTTCCGTCTCATGCCGGGGTTACTCCTCCCTGCGGGAGCCTACGGGGCGGGCGTGCGACACCCGCAGCTCAACATGAACGTGCACGGACAGCGACTCCTTTACAAAAAGGGGAACTTCATCGAGCGCATGCCGAACAGCGAGGGGTTCTTGGACATCGAGCACTCGCTGACCAAGCCCGAGGGTACCGTCCGCGTCGGCTTTTTCGGCGATTCCTATGTCGAATCAGGGCAGATACCGCTCGAAAGCGTTTTCTTCCGCAGGCTCGCCCATCGGATGTCTGGGAAGGTGGAGACGTTGGGTTTCGGCATTTCAGGATGGGGCACCCTGCAGGCAGCGCGCGCATACGACACGCTGGCTCCTCGATATGACCTCGACATCGCCGTCTATCTCTTCGTCGAGAACGACCCCGGCAATAACTGGATCGACCTGTCCCGGCAAACGGGGGAGGCTGGTTCGGGGATGCCTTACGCCGAGCTGCGGTCCGATGGAAACAGCTATGAAGTGGGCTGGATTGTCGAGCCAGGCCGCGAGACATGGTGGCATGGCGCAGGCAAGTGGCTACAGCGACACTCGCTTTTAGCCCACGTGGTACAGGATCGAATCAGCAAACTGGCGACCTACGGCGTGCAATTACGGTCTTCGAAAGCGGCGAAGCAAATGTCAGATCGTTCCGGAAGTGTTCCGAGTGTGAACGATCTGCCCTCGACGTGGCCGCGGGAATACCGAGACCGGGCAGAGCGGCTGGGCGAGTTGATACTCCGAGACTGGCGGGACGCCGCGGCGGCGCGGCACACGTATTTCATGGTGTTCTATGTGCCGAGAGGCGAGGACCAGCTGTTGGGAACACTTTCTGTTGAAGACACCTGGTTGCCCTGGCTGCGTGCAGTCTGTGATCGACATGGGATCCCGCTTGTTGATCCGAGCGAGTCTCTGGGGCGGGCTTTGGAGGAGGGACACCACGTCTACGGCGATCACTGGTCCCCTGAGGGCCATGAGGTCGTCTCAGAGGTGCTAGCCCAGACACTAAGCCCCGTGATCGATGAATCGATACCCCATGGCGAACGCTGAGTCGAAAGCACCTTCGTGCGACGCTGGTGTCGGTCAGAACAGGGTGTATATGAATGGGGCGATTGCCGAACTCTGCGTAAGCACTATAAGGACGCCGAGGAGCAGGAGCATGATTATGATGGGAAGCAGCCATAGCTTTTTGCGGTATTTCAAAAATGTCCAGAGTTCCACGAGCAGGTCTCGCATTCTCCGCCTCCGCGCTTAGAACTGATGCCACATATGCGATCCCGGCCTGGCTTGCCGCTGCTGCCGATAGCTCGACGCCTCAGGATCGTATCGACGTTGCATGGGGTCGCGTCCGATGGCGCGCAGTACCAGGCCAACAGGCACGAGGATGATGTAGAAGAAAAGCGACAGAATCAGCTTGGTGTTGATCCAGCCGAGGACATGCCCCAGCCGCATCCACCACTTGTGGGGATGAGCAAGCAGGGACGGGTACAACGCCGCAGGAATTGCGAGAAGCAGGGCGAGGGTCAGCGCCCACGTCCGGGGGGGCGCGTGGCGAAAAAGTATCGGCCAAAGACCAACGAGACCGAATACCCCGCCTACAATGAGTCCGAACGTGCGGAGTTCCTTGCTGGACGGATGAGTCTTTATCATCTCAGTGGCTCAATCGAGCGCAAACTCCTTGCGCCAGTCTTCCCCCTCGGAGAGGGTGGGCTGACGCGTCTTCTCCAGGACGAAATTCTCGAGCACGAGAATATCCATCTCCGTGCGCATGAAGCAGCGGTAGGCATCTTCGGGAGTGCATACAATTGGTTCGCCTCGGACGTTAAACGAGGTATTGACGATAACACCGTATCCCGTCTTGGCCTCAAAGGTGCGCAGGAGTCTGTGATAACGCGGGTTGGTTTCGAGGTGAACGGTCTGGATACGCGCCGAGTAGTCCACATGGGTTACCGCAGGAATATCCGAGCGCGGGACGTTGAGGAGGTCTATGCCCCAGAGCGTCTGGTGCTCGCGACCCATGGTAATCCGGCGTCGGGCAACCACGGGCGCCACCAGCAGCATATAAGGGCTATCGACCTCCAGCTCGAAGTAGTCGCTCACGCGCTCTCGCAGCACCGAGGGTGCGAAGGGGCGAAACGATTCCCTGTATTTGATCTTGAGGTTCATCACGGATTGCATCTTCGGGCTGCGCGCATCGCCGAGGATGCTCCGTGCGCCAAGCGCACGAGGGCCGAACTCCATGCGACCTTGAAACCAGCCGACTACTTTCTCGGCGGCTAGTTCACTGGCCACCCGTTCGAAAAGCTCGTCGTCAGCGAGCCTGTCATAGGAGGCACCCACTCGTCGAAGGAACGGCTCGATCTCGTCGTTTGTGAAGGCCGGGCCCAGGTATGCTCCGCGCATGGCATCGCTTGACCCGTTGGTCCTTCGTGGCTGCTGGTCAACCTGATGCCAGGCCGAGAGGGCTGCTCCTATGGCCCCCCCGGCGTCGCCGGCGGCGGGCTGGATCCACATGTGTTCGAACGGACCCTCGCGGAGAATCCTGCCGTTTCCAACGCAGTTCAACGCCACGCCGCCTGCAAGACAGAGGTGCTTTGCGCCGGTTTCGCGGTGCAGGGTTCGAGACAACCGCAGCATGACTTCCTCTGTAACCTCCTGAATGCTGCGCGCCAGGTCCATTTCCCGCTGCGTCAGCGGGGATTCCGGTTGTCTCGGGGGACCACCGAACAGGGCATCGAACCTGGACCCGGTCATCCTCAGGCCGGTACAGTAATCGAAATAGTCCATGTTGAGTCGGAACGTACCGTCCGGTTTCAGGTCGATGAGGTGGTCGTAGATCGCCTGCGCGTAGATGGGACGCCCATAGGGTGCGAGGCCCATCACCTTGTATTCGCCGGAGTTGACCTTGAAGCCGGTGTAGTAGGTAAACGCAGAGTAGAGCAACCCGATGGAGTGTGGGAAATGTATCTCCCACAGCGATGTCAGTCGGTTCTCCTCCCCAAGCCAAGCCGACGTCGTCACCCATTCTCCGACCCCGTCCATGCAAAGTACCGCAGCGTGTCTGAAGGGCGACATGTAGAAGGCGGACGCTGCATGGGATTCGTGATGCTCGCCGAAGAGGAGTGGGGGGAGTTCACCATGTGCGACACCGTCGCCACAGGCGGCCAGCTCCTCCTGCAGAATCTTCTTGAGGAGCAGTTTCTCCTTCAGCCAGACCGGCATCGCTGCAACAAAAGACCGAATCCCGCGCGGAGAAAAGCCCAGATATGTCTCGAGAAGGCGCTCGAATTTGACCAGGGGCTTGTCGTAGAACGCGATGTAACGCAGGTCCCGCAGGTGCACGCCTGCATGGCGAAGGCAGTACATCACGGCGTGGACCGGAAACCCGGAATCGTGCTTCTTCCGAGTGAACCGTTCCTCCTGAGCCGCCGCGACAACCTCGCCGTCAGTCAAGAGGCAGGCAGCGCTATCGTGGTAGTAGGCTGAGATTCCTAGAATATGGGTCTTCATGGCAGGGGAAGATAATACTCACAAGACACAGATTGATCCAGAAACGTTCGCGCATCTTCTAGGGGAACCCGACAGTTTCATCATATGATGGCGGGCGTTTATATGGGAAGCCCCTCGCAGTCAACCGGTTTCAGGGACTTCTCCATCACGCTCGGGGCCCAGGCCGCGAGTCTTGCCCTTGGGCTCGCGACCCAGAGCGCGCTCGCCTGGTGGCTTGGGACCGCCGGCCGCGGCTCGTATGCTGCCTGCGTCGTCTTCATCTCCGTACTCAATGTTCTATTCGTCGTTGGATTCGACGTCGCCATCGAAGTATTCGTCGCATCGCGCCGCTTCAGCGTCTCGGAAGGGGTGACCTACACGTTCCTCTGCGGGGCTATCTCGAGCCTCGTGGCCGTGGCCGCCGGCCTGCTCGCCCTGCAGTGGCCGTTCGCCATTCTCGACAAGGCCACTCCCGGCCAGTTCCTCATGGCCTTGGCCTGGATGCCGATGGGGATAGTGGCAACGATCCTCTCCCGGTTCCCGATGGCGCTCGGGAAGTTCGCGCTTGGAGCGGTCGTTCAGGTCGGCCAGATCGCGCTCCAACTGGCCCTGACACTCGTGCTCGTACTCGGGCTCCACACTGGGGTCGAGGGCGCGATAGGGGCGGGTGTGATCACCAGCGTGGCGGTCCTCGTGGTGGTGCCGCTCCTGCTCCGCCGGGAGGACGACTGGCGCTGGGTGCGTCCAACGCTTGCGCGCCTGCACGAGACCTGGTCGTTCGGCGCCCGCTACTACATCGGCAAGGTCAGCAACCTGGCCACCATCGAATTCGGGACGGTGGTCGTCGCCATGTTCGTCGGCAAGGAGGAGATCGGGCTGTTCGCCGTCGCGGCCGCGGTGACGGCGCGTGCCGAGTTCATCCCGAACGTTCTCGGCACCGTGATCCTGCCGCGCGTGGCGTCGGCCGAGGAGGGGAGGCCGGAGCTCGTCGCCCAGTGCGCCCGGCTGACCGCGGTGACCTGCGGCATGGTGCTCGGGGTCCTCGTACTGTTCACCGAGCTCTTCGTCAAGTTGCTGTTCTCCCCGGCCTTTCTGCCCGCCGTGCCTCTCATCCGCATCATCGCCGCAGGAACACTATTGCGCTGCGCCGCCAAAGTCGTCGTGCCCTACCTCATCAGCAGGAACCGACCGGGCCTGGCCTCGGCCGCGGTGTTCGCCGGCATGATCGTGAATGTCGGGGTGATGCTGGCCTTGCTCGGGCGCATCGGGCTGCCGGCGGCGGCCCTCGGCGTGACCCTGAGCCATGTGGTCTCGTCGGTCATACTCCTTGGGGCATTCAGGGCGGTCAGCAGAATGCCTCTGCGCCGTTTCTGGGCGTTCTCGCGCCGCGACTGGGACCCCCTGATTCAGGCCTTCGGGAGATTTCGAGCGCCTGGGATATAATTCCCGCTGGCCCTAAGCGCACAGTGCGCGGATATTCCCCCCGCCCGGCAAACCCGAGGCAGGAGCCCTGGATGCCACAAAATCGTAATCCGAAGATCGTCGCCGAAATCGGCTGCAACCATCGCGGCGACATGGAAACCGCCCGCGAGCTGGTGATGGTCGCCGCCCAGTTCTGCAAGGTGGATGTCGCCAAGTTCCAGAAGCGCTGCAACCGCGAGCTGCTATCGCCGGAGGAGTACGACGCGCCCCACCCGAACCCGGCCAACAGCTATGGCCGGACCTACGGGGAGCACCGCGAGTTTCTCGAGTTCAACATCGACCAGCACCGCGAACTCAAGGAGCTCTGCGATTCGTACAAGATCGACTACAGCACCAGCGTCTGGGACATGACGAGCGCCCGCGAAGTCGTCTCGCTGAAGCCGAGACTCATCAAGATCCCCTCGGCCTGCAACACGCACCACGAGATGATGCGCCTGCTCTGCGACACCTATGGCGGCGACATCCACATCTCGCTCGGCATGACGACGCGCGCGGAGGAGGACGGCCTGATCGACCTCTTGGAGAAAAAGGGCAGGCTCAAGGACACCGTGCTGTATCACTGCATCTCGGGTTACCCGGTGCCGTTCGAGAGCCTGTACCTCCTGGAGATTCCGCGGCTCATCAAGTCCTACGGGTCGAAGGTCAGGGGCATTGGGTACAGCGGCCACCACCTTGGAATAGCGGCCGACGTGGCCGCCTTCACGCTCGGCGCGGACTGGTTCGAGCGCCACTTCACCCTTGACCGCACCTGGAAGGGGACCGACCACGCCGCCAGCCTCGAGCCCGACGGCATGCGCCGCGTGGTGCGGGACCTGCGGGCCACGGCGAAGTCCCTGCAGGCGCTGCCCTCCGACCTCGCGGAGATTGAAATCGAACAGCGCAGGAAGCTGAAGTGGAAACCCAGGAAGGCCTGAGGTCGCGGGCGCTGGCCCGACGGTCCGCCCGCCGAACCGCCGTATGAACGTACCGGTCATCGCGATCATCCCGGCACGCGGCGGATCAAAGGGGATCCCGGGAAAGAACATCCTGCCGATCGCCGGGCGGCCCCTGATCGTCCACACCATAGAACAGGCGCGCAGTGCCCCGTCCGTGGGCCGGATCTTCGTATCGACTGACGATCGCGAGATAGCCGACGTCGCCGAGTCTGCCGGCGCCGAGGTGCTATGGCGCCCCGCCGCCATCAGCGGCGACAAAGCGTCCTCCGAAATGGCTCTCCTGCACGTTCTGGATCATCTGAAGGAGACCGAGGGGTTCGAACCTGAACTCGTCGTCTTTCTCCAGGCCACATCACCGATGCGCGGCGATACCGACATCGAAGACGCCATCGGCACGCTGCGCCGCGAGCAAGCCGACTCGCTGTTCTCGGCGTGCGCGATCCATGGGTTCGCCTGGCGGCAGGCGCCCGACTCGCTCGCCCCGGTCAACTATGACCCTGTGCGCCGGCCGATGCGTCAGGATCTGAAGGAAACCATCCTCGAGGAGAACGGGTCGATTTACGTATTCCGTCCGTCCGTTCTGCGCGAGCACGGAACCCGCCTCGGTGGCCGGATTGCCGTCCATCTCCAGGACCCGCTCGATTCGCTGCAGGTCGACGAGCCGGCCGACATCGAGAGGATCGGGCGGCTCATAGCGGCACGGCCTCGCCCGCAGGCGCACCCCGAGCTCGCCCGAATCCGGCTGCTCGTCCTCGATTTCGATGGGGTCATGACCGACAACAGGGTGTTGGTCTCCCAGGACGGCACCGAGGCGGTGTTTTGCCATCGGGGCGATGGTTGGGGCTTGAATCGGCTCCGCGAAGCCGGGGTCGAGGTGGTCGTCCTCTCGACCGAGACCAACCCGGTAGTGGCCGCACGCTGCCGCAAGCTCGGTCTCGAGTGTATCCAGGGCAGCACCAACAAGGAGGCGAGCCTTCGCGACCTGGCGGGCCGTCGCGGCTTGGCGCGCGAGGATGTCGCCTACGTCGGGAATGACGGCAACGACGCCGGCTGCCTGATGTGGGCGGGAGTCCCGATTGTCGTCGCCGACGCCCAGACCGGGGTTGTCGGGCTCGCCCGTCTGATCACCCGGACGCGGGGTGGTGAGGGCGCGGTGCGCGAGGTGGTTGATTGGATCTTGACGGCCAAAGGGGACCGAATTGGCCCGCCATGAGCGCGTCGTCCCCCTCAAGCGTGCCGGCGCCGGGCAGGCCGCCGCGCCCCTGAAGATCTGGTTCGTCCCCAGTAACAGCTCGCATGTCGGGAAGTTTCGGCTCCTGATGCAGGCGCTCAGGGGCAGGGGTGATGACGTCCGGCTGATCGACGTGGACGCTGCCCTTCCGGCGACCCTGGCAGCGCGTTCCCAGATAGAGGCGGCGGGGTTTCCGCACGAGCGGATGCCTGCCAGCCGCTTCGACCCCGACGCCCACTGGCTCCGGCAGATCGCCCAGCGGAGGCACCTCGAGCGATCCTTTACATCGGTGCTCGAACGAATCCAAGCGGACGTCCTGGTTTTCGGCTTTGACTCCTTCGTGAGCGGCCGGACCTTCGTCCGGGTCGCGAAGGCCATGGGTTTCGCGACGATCCTCATCCCCGACGGGCTAGTGGTGCCGGGGAACGACCGATACGACCCCGGATTCCTGGCGGCGGCCCGTGACGCCCTCGCCGACGCGTGGCAGCGGGCCTTCAGGGCAGGCGGGGCGCGGGGTCTGAGCGGCGTCGACGGAATTCTGGTGATGAACCCGATGGGACGTGACACGCTGATCGGCCTGGGAGTCCCGGCTGCCAACATCCATGTCGTCGGCTCGCCGGAGTATGACGACCTCGCGGCCCGCCTGAGGGCCGCGGTTGACCGTGACGTCGTCCAGATCGTGAGACACCGGCTCGGTCTGTCCGGCGAAAGGCCGGTGATCCTGTTCGCGCACCAAGTGCTCGACGGCACTGAGCGGGAGATGATCCGCGCCATGGTCATGGGTGTCCGTCGCTGCGGCGCGGTGCTGCTGGTAAAGTTCCACCCGAGGGGTCGCCAGCGTCCTGAAGAATGGCGCGCTTGGGCGGATCAGGAGGGGTTCGGTTCCGACGATCTGAGGTTCGCGTCGTCGGAATGCACGTCCATCGAGGCGCTTCTCGTCTCCTCCGCATGCGTCACGGCCTACAGCACCGTGGCGTTGGAGGCGTTCGTCTGCGATCGGCCGCTGGTCCTCATCCACTTTGCGAATGTACCGTACGACCTACCCTATGGGAGAAAATATGGTGCGGCGATCGACGCTCATTCCCCCCGCGAGTTGGAGGCTGCCCTGGTCGCCGTGCTGACGGACACCGAAACCCGGAGGACACTTCACGCAGGCCGCGAGAGGGCCATGGATGGCGAGCTGGGCGGTCTCGACGGGAGAAGCGCTGTCAGGATGATCGCCGCGATCGATGCCACACGCGCGGCTGCCGGCAGCGGCCGGAGCCTAATTCACCGAGCGGGGACTGAAGGGAAATAGGGCGCGATCGTGTGCGGTATCGCGGGCTGGATAGGGCAGTTGGGGGAAAGTCACGAGGCAATCGACTCGTTGACACGGGCGCTGCGTCATCGTGGACCGGACAGCCAAGGTCACGGCGTCTGGTCGACTGGTGCGCTGGTGCACACCCGACTGAGCATCATCGATCTGTCGGAGGCCGGACACCAGCCTATCGGCAATGAAGACGGGTCGATATGGGCCGTATTCAACGGCGAGATCTACAACCACCACGATCTGCGGGCCGACCTTCAGCGTCGCGGTCACCAGTTCCGGGGGCGTTCCGACAGTGAAGTCCTGCCCCATCTTTATGAGGAATACGGTGCCGATCTCGCCGGGCATCTCAGGGGGATGTTCGCGTTCGCCATTCTTGACTCGCGGACACGCACTCTTCTCCTAGTGCGGGACCGCTTCGGAATCAAGCCGTTGTTCCATGCAACGGTCCCAGGCGGGTTGGCGTTTGCGAGCGAGATCAACGCCCTGCGGCGATTCCCTGGGGTCGACGTGACTGTCGACGGGCAGGCCGCGGCGGATTATGCGGCGCTGAGTTACATCCCTGCGCCGATGACCCTGTTCCGGGGCATCCGGTGCCTCGAGCCGGGTCAGACGCTACGAGCCGTTGACGAGGGCGGAAAGATCTCATGCAGTCCGGCGCGGTTCCATCGATTCCGGGTGGTGCTGGACCACGGAATTACGCTGGAGTCCGCGACAGAGCGCGCTCGGGAGCTGGTCACCCGGTGTGTGCGAAGGCAGCTCGAGAGCGATGTTCCTCTGGGTTGCATGCTCAGCGGCGGGATCGACTCGTCGCTCGTGAGCGCCGCGGCGCTGAAGTGGCTACCGCAAGGCCTCCAGACCTACAACGTTCGGATGCCCGATCCGCGCTACGACGAGACGTGGGCCGCGCTCTCCGTCGCGAGGCACATCGGCAGTCGCCATAAGATTCTGACGATGGATGCAGAGGGCGGAACATGGGCCGGCGTCACATCACTACTGGCGCATTGCGGCCAGCCATTCGCCGACACGTCGGTATTCGCAGTGGATGCAGTCTGCAGGGAGATGCGCAAGGAGGTCACAGTCGCGCTTTGCGGCGACGGGGGCGACGAGGGCTTTGGGGGGTATTATCTTCACTGGATGGCGGAACGGGTCGCCGGCTGGCTGCAATATCCGCGAATCGTCCTTCGAGCGGGCGCTCCCTTGGCAGCCCTGGCGGCGCGCGTCGGGGCCGTGTCGGCGTCGTTTCCGTCCCGCTTTCGCAGGTACCTCGACGCTTCCGATGCGGAGATCATTCAGAGCCTCACGGCTTGGATCGACCGACCGCGGCATCGCCAACTGATCCGGGGGACCGATTTCGAGCCTCTAGAGCGGCATTTCCTGCAACAGTGGGAACATGACCTCGGAAGCGGGACCGGCCGCGCGGACCGCCTGTCGGCGCTCGCGACCGAATGCAACATCAGGCTCGCGCTGCCCAATGATTTCCTGTTCAAGACCGACATTGCCAGCATGCGCGTCGGGCTGGAGATCCGAGTCCCGCTCTTGGACGAGGACCTGATGGACTTCGCGTTGTCCCTGCCTCGGCAACTCAAGGTGCGCGGACGGACGGGGAAGCTCATCCTTCGGCGGCTCGCGGCCCAGATCCTGCCCGCGGAGGTGGCCAACAAACCCAAGCAGGGGTTCGGTGTGCCGGTGGATCGATGGCTCGACCAGGTTTTCCGCAGGAGTCTCGGACGAGTACTTTTCGGACCGAGAAGCGTCCTCCCGGAGTTCTACCATCCGGAGGTCTACCGACCATGGCTTGAGAGCTTCATCGAAGGCCGGCAGCACCCCGGATTGAACCGATCCGAACTGTACTACCGCGCGATCATGTTGCTCGCACTGCAGATGACCCTCGCGCCTGAGAGCGCCGGGGTGTGATGAGTCATCCGCCGGGGCCCCCACGGCGCTGCAGGGTGGCCGGCTCTATGAAGAGTATGCCTGGCTCCCCGTCAGCGCCTCGCCGACGATCAGCGTGTGGATGTCATGGGTGCCCTCGTAGGTGTACACCGCCTCGATGGCGATGCCGGTAATGGCCTCGACCGCCGTCGCGCCATGCTCCGGTGCGGTCAGGGACGCGAGCGAGCTACCGAGTTTGCCGATGGGGGTTCGAAAGGCGCCAGCCTGCCTGGGCTCCGCCCCGAGGTTGAGGAAGGGCTGACCGGACCCGTCCCATCGGGCGGAGACTAGTAGTCGAGGTCGGAGTCGCCCCCGGTCAGGTACCAGGTGTCGATGTTCTGCAGTTCCGGCCGATCGAAACCGGGCTGGCGGGGATAGAGCATCCCGGGCGATGAAGGCGTCTCGATGTAACCAGCCCGTCGGAGGTCGGCGCGCAACACGGGATCGGTTGCCAGCGCTTTCAGGGCGATGGCGCCCAAGCGACGTGCTGCGAGCCGGACGTGCTCGAGCAGGGCCAATCTCGCTCCGGAGTCCTTTTGCGGGGCGAAGATTTCCTGCACGACGACCATGGGATCTCCCTCGCCGGAGCGAAGGCGAAACGTGAGGTATCCGACGGCACGACCCCCGCGGACGGCCCGGAGGATGGTGTACGTCCAGCGCGGGTGCTGCTCGTACTTCCATCGCAGGTAGGGCAGGTCCCGGATCGTCGCCAGATTGTAGTCGGCGGCGGCCAATGCCCACACTTCCTCGGCCCAGGGGCCGAACGCCGTGACCTCTTCGACCACGACACCTGGGTCGGGTCGTGGCCGCAGCGCCGCGGCGCGGGTCTCGAACACAGCCCCTGCCAGCGGCCCCATCAGGCGGGCGGCGCGCCCTGCCCACCTTCCCTCCAGGCCTTCTGCCATGAGCGCCCCGGGACGGATCGGGTGGAACGAAAAGTGAAGGCGATCCGTGAGATCGAAAAAGCCGCGCTTGACGAGGAAGCGCCGCAGGGAAACGCTGGTGTTCATCATCAGGGGCAGGGGGCTTTCTGCGATGTAGGCGTCCATGAGCACTGTCCCCAACCCGGATCGCTGTTGTGTTCTATCGATGAACATCTCACAGGCAAACTCGCCCATGCACTCGCGACCGAAGATCATCATCCGCACCGGGAGCGCCCCGATCCCCCCCAGCAGGCGACCGTGGTCACGCATCAGCCAGAACGGAACAGCCTCCCCGCGGTGGGGGTTGAGGAAGAACTTCCATCGAAAGTACGCAGCGTCCTCCGACGGCCGCCTACCGTAGACCTCCGCCTTGAAGCGGATCACCTCGGGGATTTCTTCCTCGCGCAAACGGGAGATGTGAGGTTCCGACCCAGTGGCCAAGTAGGTTCTCCTCGAAAAGAACGCGGCCGAATCGTATGGGACCGGTGCTACGGAGTCAATCGGACCGCGCCACGCAACCGCAGCGATCAGGCGAGCCCGTCGTAGAGCGATTCCATGTCGCGGACCAGTCGATCCCAGCCAAAATGCACCCGCACATATTCCCGCGCCGCCGCACCCAGCGACCGGCGTCGTTCTGCATCTGCCAGCAGGGTGAGAACCGCGGCGGCCAGGGCCGCGTCATCGTCGCGCGGTACGATGACGCCGGTCCGGTCGTCGGGGATCACCTCGCGCGCCGACTCAAAATCGGTACAGACGACGGGCAGCCCGGTCGCCATGGCCTCGAGCACGACATTGGGCAGCCCCTCCGCGTTCGACGTCAGGCAGAAGATATCAGAGGCGGCCAGCCAGCGCGGCATATCCTCGCGCTGGTTGACGATGCGCACGTACAGCGCGGCCTCCATGGTGTCGACGAGCGCATGCATCTCCCCGGGCCGGAAAAGGTGTCCCAGGACAACGAAGGTCACATCGCTGCGCCGCCGGCCGACACGCCGCGCGGCGCGGAGGAACATGGCGTGGTTTTTCTCCGGCGTCTGGCGGCCGGCCATCAGGATGAGCATCTGCCCCTCTGGCAGGCCGAGCTCAGCCCGTACCGCAGCCCGGGCGTTGGCGGGCGGGATCGCAGGCGGGTCGACCGCGTTATAAATCACCTTTATCCCGGCAGCGGGCAGGCCGTACCGCCGCTCCAGGGACGCGGCAACGGCCCGGCTGTTGGCGAGTCGCGTGGTGTAGGGTGCGAGGATTCGCTCGTAGAGAACCACCGGCGATGATGTAGGTATCGCCATGGAACGATTGCTGGCCACCAAGCGACGGACACCGCATGATATCCCGGCCAGGCGGCCCCAGAAATTGGCGGAGTAGAGCCACGTGTGGATCACGTCTGGCCCCACCTCGTGGATGACCCGACGCATCCGACGAAAGAAAGACCACGCCGACATGGAGAACTTGTCGAAAAAGATGACCGGGATCCCGGCCTCACGCAGGGGCGTCTCGAGTGTTTCGGATGGTGTGTAGAAACAGACCGTCTGCCGGAAACGGACCCTGTCTATCCTGGGCAATAAATTGACCAGTTGTCTCTCTGTCCCTCCGACCCCCAGCGTTGGGATGATGTGCAGGATGTTCATGATTGACGCCGCCTTCTCACCCGACCAACCCGAGCTTCCAGCGCCAGTAGTCGACACCGGCGCACTTCAACGCGAAGGCGATCCGTCCCGACGTGTAGATGCCGGTCCGCGGTATGTGGTACCGGCGAAGGTCGACGGGAAATGACCGTGGGGCTGGCAGGATGGAAAAGGCGCCGTGGTATCCGGCGTCACGGAGACAGCGCGCCACGTTGGCGTCGATGTCGCCGGACGGGTAGGCGAACAGTCGCACCGGAGCGCCGGAGAGGCGTTCGAGTTCGCGCCGGTTCTCCTCGATCTCGCGGCGTTGGAACTCCGGGGCCTCACGAGGCAGGTTGGGATGGGACACCGTGTGCCCCCCGAGACACAGTGCCCCGCTCCGGGCGTGCCGCGCAAGATCCTCGGCGCGGGACCCGTCGTACAGGAGCCGGGTCAGCGGCGATCCGTCCTCGCGCCTGGGCGCGCGCCTCTCCAAGAGAACCGCTTCGATCTGGGCCAGCGTCATGGTCCCGAGCAATCCGAAAAGGGGCCGGAGGTCCGGACCGCCGAGCAGGCGACTCGCGCACACGCGCGCGAACCAGAGCCATTGCGTCGCGTCGAGGTGGCCGGTGGACACGAACGCCAGCGGAACGACGTTGACGGCACGGGCCACGGGTAGGGCGTAGTCGAGCAGGTTCTGATAACCGTCATCGACGGTCACGAGCGCGGCGCGCCGCGGAAGCGGCCGGCCCCGCGCGAGGTGCTCGGCGTACTCCTCCGGATGCAGCACCCCGAACCATCTCTTCAGGTAGCGGAGTTGGCGCTCGAGGTCCTCCTGGTACACGACACCGAGGTCCACGTTGCTCCACCCGGGCTGAGCCGGAACAACGGCGTGGTACATAAGCACCAGGGGCCAGTGGAAGCGCATCGCCCCCAAATGATACATGACGAGGCAGGGGGCACGCGGGAGGGACCACATGACATCGTCCCGCCGGGAGGATCTCGGGGGTCCCGAGGTCGCTGTGACTCCAGACCTCCTGACCTTGGCCCTGCCTGGGTTGTCCGCTTTTCCGGATAACGGGGGCCCGCGACCGCATAGAGGAGGCGGAGCCAGTGACCGGGAAGAAAGCGGGATGCCGGTTGAGCGTGTCGCCGAGAGCGGCTAGCGCCCGGGTTCTGTGCGCGGAGGTCAGGGGAGCGGGCACGACAGGTAGCTCGGTGTCGATCACCTCGATGTCGGCCGCCGACGCGAACGTGGACTGGATGAGGGTCCGGCCTTGGTCTTCGGCTCGTTTGTCGTGCGGGACGAAGAGGTGGACGAGGTCGCTTTCGGCTGTCCATTGAAGGCCGGCCCGATGCTGCCGTAGATCGCGCGAGCCACCGCAAGCACTCCGCTCGCGAGAAGAAGAGCAACGTGGCATCGTTGAGCAATCCCACGTGAGCCAGGATGCGATCGAAGCGGCGGTCGGCGGGGTCGGTGTCGAGGCAGAACGGGAGGGCCTCGTCGCGGTCGTTGGCAGACGGCAAGGGGGCCGGCGCTGGGCTTCTTTCCTGGGAAGCGGACCGTTTTGGGTCCGTCCTCTCGATGGGTAGCGCGTCTAGCCGCGGGGCTCCCGGAACCCAGCCAAGCCGGCGCAGGAGCTTACGGATCGCCCTCTCGCTGCCGCACAGTGGCCTCTGCCTCGCGCAGACCGGATGCGGTACTCATACCAAAGGCCGTGGGGGGGCTCAACGATGAGCCACAGCTGCAGTGAACCGTGCGAGGTCGTCTCGGCCACAGCGCTCGGATAGCGAGGAGCATGAAGGAAGACGGCACGAAAGCGCGAGCTCTGTAGGATAATAAGAAGCTTGGATGATGTGCCCGCACCTGAGCGGCTCGAAAGTGGATGGGGCGTCGGATGGTGCGCCAGGTGGCGTGCCTTGCTGGTGGAGTTCCGCAGAAACCCCGAGCGTAGGAGACGGGCAAGAGTCTCAGCCCGAACCCGACCGTCGGCTCGTGTTTTTCCGGCGGCGGTAGGTGAGAGCGGCGGTTAGTTCACGGATGACAGCTCGCGACATTCTTCTCGCAACCCTTGATACCCATCTGCGCGAAACGGAGGCCGGCCTGTCGGCGGCCACCTCCGACCTGGTCCGCGCGCTGCGCGCAGCCATCGATGAAGGGCACCTGGAACTGGCCCGCGAGACGCTGCGTCGCTCGGTCGTTCCCTCGCTGGACTACACGACTGCCCAGACGCTTGCGCGGCTCCAGCAGGAACTCGGCAGGCGGCTGGACGTCCCGGGGGACCCGGTACGCATCGCCGTACTCAGCAGCCTCACGACCGGGCAACTGGTCCGCCTCATCGAGATGTTCCTGTTCGCAGCCGGCGTGAAGGCCGAGGTCTATCAGTCCGAGTACGGAGTCTTCCGACAGGAAATCCTTGACGAGGGATCGGGGCTGTATCGTTTCAAGCCGCGCTTTCTCTTCCTGGCGACCTGCTGGCGCGACGTCGGCACCCGCCCGGATCTGTCCGCAGATCTCGATGCCGTAAGCAACTTGCTCAATCGCGAATTCGCCTCGTGGGCTGATCTCTGGGACAGGGCGCACAGGCGCCTGCAGTGCCAAATCATCCAGAACAACCTCGATGTTCCCCCATGGCGGGCGCTGGGAAACCACGAAGCGCGGCACCCGGCGAGTCCGGGCGGGTTCATGGCTCGGATGAATGGCCGGCTGTTCGAATCCGCTCCGCGCTATGTCACGATCCATGACCTCGATCACCTGTCATCCGTCGCCGGTCGCTGGCAATGGAGCGATGAGCGCTTCTATCACCACGCGAAGCTGCCGTGCGCTCCCGAGTTCCTCGTGGATTATGCGCACAGCGTCAGCTCGCTCATCGCGACGCAGCTTGGCCAGAGCAGGAAGTGCCTGGTGATGGACCTGGACAACACGCTGTGGGGTGGAGTCATCGGCGACGACGGGCTGGGCGGGATCCGGCTCGGGCAGGGTGATGGAGAAGGGGAGGCCTACCAGTCTTTCCAGCGCTATGTTCGGGACCTGGGCCGCCGCGGGGTCATCCTGGCGGTGTGCAGCAAAAACGAGGAGCACATCGCGCGGGAGGTCTTCGAGAAACACACCGAAATGGTGCTGCGATTGTCCGATATCGCATGCTTCGTCGCAAACTGGCAGGACAAGGCCTCCAATCTGAGAGCCATCGCCAGCCGCCTCAACATCGGATTGAACTCGCTGGTGTTCGTCGACGACAATCCCATGGAGCGGAGTATCGTGCGGCACCTGGTGCCGGAGGTCGCGGTGCCGGAGCTGCCGGAGGACCCCGCCGGGTACGTCCATGCCCTCGAGCGCCACCGGTATTTCCAGTCCGTGGCGCTCAACCCGGAGGATCTCCAGCGCACCGAGATGTACCACGCCAACGTAGAAAGAGAGAGCGCGGAGGCGTCAGCCGGAAGTCTCGACGAGTTTCTCCGGTCACTGGCGATGGTGGCCCGCGTCGCGCCCATTGGAATGGGGAACCTGGAGCGCGCGACACAGCTGATCAACCGTTCCAACCAGTTCAACCTCACGACGCGACGATACTCGGCCGGCGAAATCATGCAGCGGGTCAACGACCCGAACTCGGTGACGCTGACGGTATCCCTCGCGGATCGTTTCGGCGACAATGGGCTGATCTCGGTGATCATCGCGTGCTGCGCCGACGGCGTCCTCGACATCGATACATGGGTCATGAGCTGTCGTGTTCTCAAACGCGGCGTCGAGGTGTTCGTTCTCGACCATCTCTCGCGCGCCGGGCTGGAGCGAGGTCTAGGGGTTCTGCGGGGTGAGTACGTTCCCACAGCGAAGAACGTCATCGTCCGGGACCATTACGAGGCGCTGGGGTTCGCTCGCGCCGGATCCGCGGAGGATGGTCGAACTGTCTGGGAACTGAAGCTCGAGGGTGAATGGCAGGACAGAGCGGTCCACATCGAGGAGGCGCAGGGGGATGGACGGGCTTCGTAATCACGTACAGGACGTCTTTCGAAGCGTGTTCGGAGACGAGACCCTCGTCATCCAAGACGCGACGACCGCCGACGACGTTCCGGGGTGGGATTCGTTGATGCACATCAACCTGATCATCGCGATGGAGAAGCGGTTCGGTGTGAAGTTTGCCACGGCGGAGATCGGCAGGTTGAAGGAGGACGGACAGAACGTCGGGACGCTTATGCAGGTCCTGGCGTCGAAGATGGGCCGCATCCAGGCATGACCGTCGGGAGCCAGGGCTTCGTTGTCCTGGTCGCCGTCACGTCCATCGCCTTTCCCCTTATCCCCGGAGTTCGAACCCGGCAAGCCGCCCTGGCCGCATGCAGCCTCGCCTTTCTCGCGAGTTTCATCGGCAACGCTGCCACGTGGATCGCGCTGGCGGCGTTTCTGTCCTCCGGATACGTGGCCGCGAAGGTACTGCGGGCCCGACCTCGAACGGTTCTCTTCGCGGCCTATCTTGCGGCACTGGTCACCGCATTCGTCTGGATCAAGAAATATGACTTCCTTGCTGATCTGCTCCCTGCAGCCCTCCTGACCCATCCTGTCGCCATCGTCGGCATCAGCTACATGCTGTTTCGCCAAGTGCACTTTGTGGTCGACAGCATGCAGCAGCAGGTGAGCCGGCAGAGCCTGTGGGACTACATCAACTACCAGTTGAACCTGTTCGCGCTGCTCGCCGGCCCGATTCAGAGGTATAACGAGTTCTGCGAGTCGTGGAGTCGACTCGAGCCTTTGCCACAGGACTGGCGCGAGGTCGCGGCCGTATGGATCAGGATCCTGTCCGGTGTCGTCAAGATGTGGGGTTTCGGGGCCGTGCTGCTGTTCGCGTACGAGAAGTGTCATACACGACTCATCGGACTGGCGGGCGGCGCGCCCAACGACGGCGCCTGGGTCGTCCTCACGCTGTTTGCCGGCCTATTCATCACCTACCCGCTCTACATGTACGCCAACTTCTCCGGTTACTGCGACGTGGCGATTGGTTCCGCCAGCCTCTTCGGCCTGGCGTTACCCGAGAACTTCGATCGACCCTACCTGTCCCGCAACCTCATCGACTTCTGGACGCGCTGGCACCGCACTCTCGGCTTCTGGATTCGCGATTATCTGTTCATTCCCCTCTACCGATTCGTGGCCGAAACGTGGCCGCGCTCCGCCGCGAAACTCGCGTTCCTGTGCTATTTCGTGGCTTTCGTGATCGCCGGCGTATGGCACGGCACGAGCTCCAGCTACTTAGTGTTCGGTCTCTTGCACGGCATCGGGACATCGGCGGCCAAGATCTGGGAGACTCTCGTCATCCGCCGACGGGGCAGGGCCGGGCTCAGGACGTATCTGGCGTCGCGGCCGATCCGTGCCCTTGCCATTGCCGGCACCATGGGCTATTTCGCGTTGACGATGTTCTTCTTCGCCGACAGCATTGAAGGTTGTTTCTTGATCCTGCGTGTGGTGCGTGCCGCGATCAGCGGTTTGGGAGGCATGTGATCGTGCGTAACGGTGACGTCGCTGGACCTTCCGTGGAGGCGTGGTGAGGAAGCCCTGGTCGGAGGCGCTGGTGCGGTTCGGCGTCCGCCATCCGGTTCTTCTTGTGATCGCAGTGATCGCGCTGGTTTCAGTATGCACGGTCCTTTTCCTCAGCTCCACGAAGGGACAGGCCGTGTTGTACCAGGCGTTCTGAGCCATGCAACTCGTGACCGGCGCATCGTCGCGATCTCGTGTCGGGGTGCCGGCGTGGCTGGTGCCCGGCCTGGTGCTCGTTTGCATGGCGGTGACGATGCTCGGGGTCGATCGTCTTGCGCACAGCACGATCCTCGAGCGATGGGTCGAGGACTGGGACCTGCGTCGGTTCGTCACAGGCGAGGAGCGGATGATGGACCGGGGCCTCTTTTTCGATTTCGAGGACCGGGTGATCCTGGATGAGATCCCGCGGCTGCTCGGCGGGAGCGGTGGAGTGTACTTCTTCGGGACCTCGTCGATGAAGTGGGCCACGCGGCTATGGGAGGAACCGGAGGGCGTCCGCGCCAGGATTCACAATCTCGGTATCGGCGCCACCAACCATGAAATGCAATTCGAGTTCATCCGACACCTGGTGGAACACGAGGGCTTCCTGGAGGCGGGTCCGAAAAGGGTCCACGTCGTCCTCGGGCTCTACTGGTCCATGGCGCTCGATTGGAACCCGGAGACCTTCTTCGCGCCCCTCTGGAGACGGCATGGTCTGTATACCTACGACAAGAATCAAGGCATAGGCACGATCGCGATGTCCGGGCTCGAGAGAAAGTGGCTTCGGGAGCGTGGGCGATGTGCCGGGTTCCTCGCTGGGGGTTTCAACCGTGTGGCCAGGGCCGCCGCGACGAGCGTCGGAATGGCGCTCTCGGACACGGGGAACCTGCATGACGAAGCGCAGGTGACCAGGTGGGCGAGGCGCCTGGCCAACAAGGACCGGTACGAAGAGTCACTGCATAAACAGATCGCGCGACTGTCGGATCTGGTGGCCTATCTGCGCGCCCGGGACGTCGGCGTCACCATCATCCTGCTTCCGGAGAGACGAGCCTTCGAAAGCCTGCCTTTGCCACGCGCCTATCGGAACGAGGTGCTCGAGTTCGCCCGGACGGCGAATATACTGCTCGTCGACGTCTCACATCTGCTGAGCGAAGACGAGTTCGCGGACATGAATCACTCCAACGACGCGGGTTTGAGGAAGACGCACCGGGCGCTCATGGATCTGGCGACGCGACGACTGGCCGACATGGGGACGGATATCGGATCATCCGGAGGGGGTGAGCCGGCGGCGTCCGGGATTGACGGTCGGCAGTTTCGAGCATCACCGAGGGTCAGGAATACGCTGGGATACCCGTCAGCGCCTCGCCCACGATCAGCGTGTGGATGTCGTGGGTGCCCTCGTACGTATACACCGCTTCGATGTTGCAGAAATGGCGGCCCGACTGGTACTCGTCGGCGATGCCGTTGGCGCCGAGCATCTCGCGGGCGAGTCGCGCGCACTCGCGCGCCAGCCAGATGTTGTTGCGCTTGGCGAGCGAGATCTGGACGGCCGACGCGCGCCCTTCGTCCTTGAGGCGGCCTAGACGCAGCACGAGGAGTTGGGCCTTGGTGATCTCGTTTGCCATCCAGACCAGCTTCTCCTGCTGCAACTGGAAAGCGGCGATCGGCTTGCCGAAGACCACCCGGTTCTTGGCATAGGTCAGCGCCTCGTCGAACACCGCGAGGGCCGAGCCGACGCCGCCCCAGGCGATGCCGTAACGCGCTTGATTGAGGCACATCAGGGCGTTCTTGAGTCCCACCGTCCCCGGCAGCAGGTTGGCCCCGGGAATCCGGCAGTCCTGGAAGATCAGCTCCGAAGTGACCGAGGCGCGCAGGGAGAACTTGCCCTCGTGATCGCGGGTCGTGAAGCCGGGAGTGCCGCGCTCGACGAGAAAGCCGCGGATGACGCCGTCGTCGCAGCGCGCCCAGACCACCGCGACGTCGGCGACCGAGCCATTGGTGATCCAGGCCTTGGCGCCGTTCAAGAGGTATCCGTCTCCCTTGCGCACCGCCCGCGTGCGCATGCTGCCGGGATCGCTGCCGGCATCGGGCTCGGTCAGGCCGAAGCAGCCGATCGCCTCGCCGCGGGCCATGGGTGGAAGCCAGCGCTCCTTCTGTGCATCCGACCCAAAGGCGTGGATCGGGTACATGCAGAGCGCCCCCTGCACCGACACGAACGAGCGCAGACCGCTGTCGCCGCGTTCCAGCTCCTGCATGATCAGGCCGTACGAGGTGCTGCTCAGGCCGGCGCACCCGTAGCCCTGGAGGTTGGCGCCGAAGACGCCCATCTCGGCCATCGCAGGAATCAGCGCGGTCGGGAAGGTGGCGTTGCGGAAATGGATCTCGATGATCGGCAGGACCTTCTCGCCCACGAAGGTCCGCACGGTGTCGCGGATGAGACGCTCTTCTTCGCTCAGGAGATCTTCGACCGCGAGGAGATCGAGGGCGTGGAAGGTGCGCGTCATGGGGCGTCAGCCATCCACGCGTTCGAGGAGCATTGCGATCCCCTGGCCGCCGCTGATGCACAGCGTGGCCAGGCCGCGGCGGGCCTTGCGGCGCCGCATCTCGTGCAGGAGCGTGACGGTGATGCGCGCCCCGGTGGCGCCGATCGGATGCCCCAGGGCGATGGCTCCGCCGTTCACGTTGACCCGCGCGTGGTCGAGCCCGAGGTCGCGCTCGCAGGCGATCACCTGGGCGGCGAACGCCTCGTTCAACTCGACGATGTCGATGTCGCCAAGAGACAGACCGGTTTTCTCGAGCAGGGCGCGGACCGCGGGCACCGGGCCGATCCCCATCATGACCGGATCGACGGCGGCTACGGTGTAGTCAGTGATGCGCGCCATCGGCTTCACGCCCAGGCGGCGGGCGGCCTCGGACGACAGCACGACCATGGCCGCCGCGCCGTCGACGATGCCGCTCGAGTTGCCCGCGTGAATGGTGCCGTCCTTGCGGAACACCGGCTGCAACTGAGCCATCGCCTCCGGGGTGATGCCATCGCGCGGGTGCTCATCGCTCTCGAACAGGGTCTCGCCCTTCGGCCCGGGTACCCGGATGGGCACGATCTCATCCCGGAAGAGGCCGGCCTTTCGCGCCCTCTCGCAGCGCTGCTGGGTCTCGGCAGCGTAGCGGTCCTGCTCGACACGAGTGATGCCGTACTTGTCGGCGAGCGTCTCGGCGGTCTCGCCCATCACCTGGCCGCAGAGCGGGCAGAGGAATCCGTCACGGTACATGCCGTCGGTGACCCTCTGGTGGCCCATCTTGTTGCCCCAGCGTGCGCCTTCGAGCAGGTATGGAACGCGGCTCATCGATTCGGTCCCGCCGGCAAGGACGACCTCGCGATCGCCGGTGACGATGCTCTGGTAGGCGTTGATCATCGCGCGCAGCCCCGACCCGCACGCCATGTTCACGGTGTAGGCGGGGGAGGTGACCGGGATTCCGGCTCTGTGGGCAATCTGGCGGGCCGGGTTGGGTCCGACGCCCGCCGGGCGCGCGTGCCCCATGACGGTCTCTTCGATCTGGTCGGGGCGGACGCCGGCGCGCTTCATGGCCTCGACGGCAGCGGCCGCGCCGAGCTCGGGCGCGGTCACGGAGGCAAGCAAGCCGCCGAACTTGCCGATGGGGGTGCGAACGGCGCCTGCGACAAGGACTTCAACGGGTGAGCGCATGATGCAGCCTCGCTGTTCGCGCTGCTTATATCACACGCGTGACGGACGCTCAAGCAGTCGGTGGAGCGGTCGCATCGCTATACGTTAGGAGCCACGCGGGATTGCCACCGGCGGCCAATCTCGCGCAGGGCGACCGCGACGCTCAATCGGCGAGAGGGTCGATCCCGTACCGGCGGATCCACAATTGGAGATTCAAGGACTTCCAGAGAAGGAACCCGTGGTCCTTGAGACCCGCGACGTGCTCCGAGATGGTCCGATCCAGGATGGATGGCTCGAAGAGTCCCGCGCGGCCGACGCTCTCGTCGAGGAGGACGGATCGGAGATAGGGGGCGAGAGGGCCCCGGAGCCATTTCTCAAACGGGACACCGAACCCGTGCTTCGGCGCATCCAGGATAGCGTCCGGGAGTACGCCACGCATCGCCCGGCGGAGAATCCACTTCTTATCGAGGCCCCGGACCTTGTATCGCGAGGGAAGTCCCATGACATAGGCGGCCAACTCATGGTCCAGCATGGGGACGCGAACCTCGAGACCATGCGCCATCGTCGCCCTGTCGACCTTCTCAAGGTAGATGTCGGGCAGGATTATCGAAGAATCGGTATGGAGCATCCGCTGCACCGGCTCAAGCGCGGCGAACCGTTCGTTCATCTCGCGATAACGCTTGAATGGATCGGTTGCATCGAGACGGCGCCGGGCTTCGGCCGTGAGAAGGCGCGTGGGCGGTGAGGCGAGGGTCTCGTCAGTCAGCAGAAGCGCCATCCGCATCGCGGGGTCGGCATGGGCGAAGGCGCCCACAAGACGCGCGAGACGATCGCGTCCAGGCAAGGGGAGCACGCCCGCGATCGATGGGTTCAACAGGCGCGACAGGGCCGCCCAGGCACCGTTCCAGCGGAGGAGCGCGTAACGACGGTATCCGCCGAACAGCTCGTCGCCGCCGTCCCCCTGGAGGACAACCTTGATCGTGCCGCGGAGCCGCTCCGCCAGAAGATAAAGAGGGATGTTCGCGGCGTCTCCAAATGGCTCATCGTGGCATGAAACGAGACGCTCGATGGTGTCGGCGATGTTCTCAGTGCTGACGCGGAGTTCGTGGTGATCGGTGTCGAAGAGCTTCGCGACCTGGCGCGCCCGGGGCAGTTCGCCTTCTCCCTCCTGGAAATCGAATGCGACCGCGTAGCTCCGGAGACGGCCCGAGTAGTGCCGGCTCGCGATGGCGGTCAAGGTGGACGAATCGATCCCGCCGCTGAGAAAAACTCCGACGGGCACGTCGCTGATGAGATGACGCTTGACTGAACGATCGAGGAGGCGTCGGACCTCCTCAGTGGCGGTAGCAACATCGTCGCCAACCGGAACATGATCCTGGAGCCTCGCGTAGGGTCGCGCGCTGAAACCGCTCTCATCGAATGTGGCGTAGTGGCCCGGGAGCAACTCCGTGACATCGGTGAACAGCGAGCGGTGGCCCAGTGCGGCGCCATAATAAAGGTACTCGTGCAGCGCCTGGGGGTCGGTTCGCCGTGACGGGCGCCCGGTGGCCAGGAGAGCCTTGATCTCGGAACCGAAGCAGATCGACTGTTCACCTCGATGGTAATAGAGGGGTTTGATCCCGAACCGGTCTCGCGCCACGCAGAGCCGGCGTCGCCCCGAATCCCAGATGGCGAGTGCGAACATGCCATTGAAGCGCGCGAAGGCGTCCGGGCCCCAGCGCTGGAAGGCCTTGAGTGCCACTTCGGTGTCGGATTGGGTGTGGAACCCCATGCCGGAGGTTCGAAGCTCTTCGCGGAGTATGCGGAAATTGTAGATCTCGCCATTGAACGCGATCGCATGGGATCCATCGTCGCTGGTCATGGGCTGGTTGGCGCTCGACGACAGATCGATGATGCTGAGACGTGTGTGGCCGAGGCCCGCGGGGGGGAATAGGCGGGTGGCCGAATGGTCGGGTCCGCGATGCCTCAGGCTCGTGGTCATGGCTTCGAGCGCCACTGGGTCGACTGGCCGTCCGCCGAAGTCCACGATGCCGCAGATCCCGCACATCCCTCAGCCCCTCGCTGGTGCCTGGGCACCGATGATCGGGTGATCGCGCTCGGGATTCAAGCGGCACCCTTCATGAGGCGCTCATAGTGTTCGAGCGTGCCGTCCACCATGAGTTCAAGGCTGAATCGCGCTTCGGCCTCTCGGCGGGCGGCACTACCCAAGGCGCGGGCCATCGCGGCATCGTTCACGACGCGAGACAGGGCATCGAATGCTCCCGCGTCGTCGTCCTGCGCCACGACGAGGGCGGTGCGGCCGGCTTCGACTATGTCCTCGTGCCCGATGAAGTTCGTGGTGACGATCGGGCAGCCTGCCGCCATCGCCTCCAGTACGGCGTTCGGGAACCCCTCGTAACGGCTCGTATAGCAGAACAGGTCGGCCGCCCGCAGCAGCGCCGGCACGTCGTGCCTCAGTCCGAGGAACTGAACGACATCCTCGAGACCCATGCGGGTCGTGAGGGCGCGCAGCGCTCCCTCCTGCTCCCCGTGCCCGGCGATGAAGAAGTGCAGGGGCAGCCGCCCACGACACTCGGCGGCGATTCGCAGGAGCATCGGGTAGTTCTTGGCCTCGGTGAGACGGCCGACGGTGAGCGCGATCCGCGTGCCGGCCGGGCAGCCGCGCTCCCCAAGGAGCGCCTCGCGAGAAGGCACGGTCGTCGGACCCCCGAGGTCGATTCCATTCGGAACGACCGCGATGCGGGAGGCCGGGACGCCGACGCGTGATGCGACGGCGGCCGCCACAGCGCTGCTGTTGACGAGGTAATGGACCCTGCCGCCGTCCGCCAAGCGCGAGATGCGCAGAAACGGCGCAAGGTCGACCTTGGAACTGCGAATCGACAGCACGATGCGCGGGACACCGGCGAGAAGGCCGCCCCAGCGGCCCCAGAGCGCTCCGCCCGCCAGCCAACAATGAAGTACGTCGGGGTTGCGGCGGCGAATCTCTCCCGCCAACCGCCAGAGGAAGGCAGGCGAGCCAATCCTCCCGCGTTCGACACGCACGAACTCGAGGCCAGCATCGCGATAGACGCGGAACCCCTCCTGGTCCAGCGAATCGGAGTAGTACAACACATCCTGGACGGCACGCTGAACCGGCGCCAGCGAGATCAGACGACAGAGCTGCAGCTCCGCCCCGCCTATGCCGATCTGGGGTATCAGGTGCGTGATGCGAAAGCGGGATGTGTGCATGTGTCCCCGTCGACAGTCAATGACAAGCGCTAGCGCTCGGAGCGCGGCTGAATCTAGCGGTGCCCTCGAGTGATGTCAAGAAGTCTTCTGTTTTGAGGGGCTTGCATCGCGCGCAAATTGACCGGTATGGGCGATTCTGGTAGCGTTGCCGACCGTTCGCGAGGGGCCCCGGAGCGCATTTCATGTGCGGCATTTGCGGCATCGTCGACTTCGATGGGGCACCGGGCCGCGAGCAGCTGGCCGGGATGACGGCCGCGATCCGCCATCGCGGCCCCGACGACGAAGGCATCGAAATCTGCGGCCACGCCGCGCTGGGGTTTCGCCGCCTGAGCATCATCGACCTGGCCGGCAGCCACCAGCCGATGTCCAACGAGGACGGCACCCTCTGGCTCGTATTCAACGGCGAGATCTACAACTACAGGGCACTGCGCGCCGATCTGATCGCCCGCGGACACACGTTGAAGACCGCGGGGGATGGCGAGACCATTCTTCATCTCTACGAGGATCTTGGCCTCGAGTTCGTGGACCGGCTCAACGGCATGTTCGCATTCGCCTTGTGGGACGGCCCGCGCGAGCGGCTGGTTCTGGTCAGGGATCGCCTGGGGATCAAGCCTCTCTACTACGCGATGACGGGACAGCGTCTCGTCTTTGCATCCGAGACGAAGGCCATTCTCGAAGCCATCGGCCCGACCCCCGGGCTCGACATGGAGGCGATGGCCGCCTACATGACCTTTTCATCGATCCCCGGCTGGAGAACCTGCTTCGAGGGTGTCCGAAAACTCCAGCCGGCCGAGATGGTCATCTTCGACGGAAAGGGGCTCACCACTCGCCAGTACTGGGACGTCCGTTTCGATGGCCGATCGGGGCGGGGCCTCCCCGAGACACTCGACGAGGTCGATGCCCTCCTTCAGGATTCGGTGCGCCTGCAGATGGTCTCGGATGTGCCCCTCGGCGTCTTCCTGTCGGGGGGCGTTGATTCGAGCATTGTCGCCGCCATGATGGCCCGGCAGAGCGACCGTCCCGTGAAGGCCTTCACGGTTGGTTATGGCCGTGAAGGTGCCTTCCTGAACGAGACTCGCTTTTCCAGAATCGTCGCCGAGAAGTACGGCATGGAATACCACGAGTTGATCCTCGATTCGGAGGACCTGCTCGCCGACATCGAGCGCGTCGCCTGGCACCTCGATGAGCCGTGCGGGGATCCCGCGGCATTCCTGACCCTCGCCCTCAGTGAATTCACCCGCAAGCACGTCACGGTGGCGCTCTCGGGCCTGGGTGCGGACGAGATCTTCTGCGGATACCGCCGCTATCTCGGGCTGGCATGGCGCGAACGCTACATGCGCCTGCCGGGATTCCTGAGACACAGGGTGATCAAGCCCCTCGTCGGCATCCTTCCGGAGGACCGGACGACCCGGTTTGGCGACCTGGCCCGCCTTGCCCGCAAGCTCGTGCGATCCGTTGACGCCGACACCAAGACCACCTGGGCCAGGACCGTCTCCTACCTTCCCGTATACGATGCGCCCATCTTCGGCGCCGCGTTCCGCGACGTCCGCCGCGACACCTATACCTCGGAGTTCTTCGAGGCTTACTGGGAACGGACGCGCGATGTCGGCAACCCGGTCGACCGTGCCATGTATCTCGACATCAAGATGTACATGGTGGACCAGCTCCTGCACCAACAGGACAAGATGAGCATGGCGGTGTCGCTGGAGGCCCGCGTGCCCTACCTGGATCACCGCCTTGTCGAGCTGGCGGCGACCATCCCGGTCGGCCTCAAGATGGCCCGGGGAGAGCCCAAATCGCTCCTCAAAAAACTGGCCGAGCGTTACGTGCCGCGTGAGTGCATCTACCGCCCGAAGAAGGGATTCGGAGCCCCGGTCGATGCCTGGCTGCGGGGACCGCTCAGGGATCAGGTCAACGACGCGCTCAGTCCAACGCAGGTGCGCGCGCGGGGGATCTTCGATGTCGCGTTCGTGGAGTGGATGAAGAAGGAGTTCTTCGAACGCGGTCAGGACCTGAGCATCCAGATCTATCAGATCTTCCTGTTGGAGGTCTGGCTGCGTCTCTATGTTGACGGGCGGTGCTCACCGGCCGCGGGCGGCGTCCTGTAGGCCATGCGCATCGCGCTCGTCGCTCACAGCAACGCGCCCTGGACCCACCACTACGCGCAGTCGTTCGTGGCCGGCGGCCACCACGTGTGTGTCGTCTCCTATCACCCGGTGGCCGTCGCAGGCGTCCGGACGATTTTCATGGGTGGCGCCGGCCGCGAGCCCATCCCGAAGCACCGCTACCTCACGAGCGTTCCCGCCCTTCGGACCGCCCTGCGCGGGTATGCGCCGGATGTCGTGCTCGCCACATACCTCACCTCGAATGGGCTCGCGGCAGCCCTCGCCTGGAGAGGGCCGCTGGTGGTTTCCGCGCGAGGCGGCGATGTCCTCGAGCAGGCCGGCGGAACACGCCTGCCGGCCTGGCTCAAGGCGCGTCTCCTGAGATTCGTCTGTCGCCGGGCCGCAGTTGTTCATGTCGTGTCGGACGAGATTGCTGAAGCCTTGCTCGCGTTGGGGGTGCTCCCCTCCAGAATCGTCGGGTTCCCGGTGGGAGTCGACGTCGAGCACTTTCGCCCGATCGAGTCAACCCGCCCCTCATCGGAGTCGCTGAGGATCATCTGCACGAGGGCCCACGATGCCGTCTACCACAACGATGTCGTCGTGGAAGCCTTCGCGCGCCTTCGCTCGGCGGGACGCGATGTGCGCCTCGACTTCGTCGGAGACGGTCCGCTTCTGGAGGCTCGTCGTCGGCAGGTCGATCGGCTTGGATTGAGCTCTCTGGTGACGTTCGTTCCGAGAGTGCCCAACGAGGGAATGCCGGAACTCCTGCGCGCTGCCGACATCTATGTTTCGGCCTCCTCGAGTGACGGGACAAGTGCGTCCTTGCTCGAGGGACTGGCGACGGGACTCCCGCCGGTAGTGAGCCGGATCAGAGCCAATGAGCCCTGGGTACACGACGGCGAGAATGGATTCCTGTTCAACGTGGGAGACTCGGAGGATCTGTCCCGGGTCATGACGCTTGCTTGCGACCGGGACGATGTGCGGGAGCGCGCCCGGACGGAGAATCCGGCGCTGGTACGAGCGCATGCGAACATGACAACGAACAACGCGCGAATGATCGATCTGCTCGCTTCAGTCGCCCGCGCAGCGCTCAGGCGAGGTCGCTATCAGCAAGGCTCATGAACCAGGACTTCAGGTCAAGCACACGCGCCCCTCGTTCTCCCGGAAGATCGGACCATCCCCAGACCGCGTAGGGGCGAGGCCGCAGCATCTTCGGAACCCTCAGGAATCCGGCGCCGCGAAGGGTCCTTTCGGAGCCTGACCCTGGGGCGAACCATCCGACGACCGCGGCACGATGCTCGTGCCTGGCTTTCTCCGCGATGGTGCGCAGAAGGCGCGCGCCGGATTCGGGGGACGCCGGTTCGACCATCATGTCCACGAGCGTCAGCACCTGACGGCCAAAGAAACGGCCGTCGCCGGATGTGACCAGCGCCTCGGGGTGCTCCGGTGCACCCGCGGACAGAAACGAATAGGGTCTTCCGGAGCCTGTCCCGAATCGCCATGACACAAACCGGGGATCCCGCACGACATGGCACGCGGATGCGTTCGCGATCGAGCTCCAGAGGGCATCCGTGAAGCGATCCCCCGGGTAGCGGTTCAAGTCTTTGCCGGTGCCGATCCGTCGGCGCCCCGACATTGCATGCCACAGTGAGTCGAGGGGACGCAGCAAGACTCCCCAGCGGGACTTCGCCGAGAAGAGCGCCGCCGCATCGGTGATGGAGACCCACGGCACGAGCTCCCCCATCCTGAGCCACGCGGGCAACCGCGCGAAGCCGCGCTCGGCGTCGCGGTTGGGCGTCGTCAGCAGCACTCGATAGCCCTCGCCCGACGCCCGTTCCCTGAGCCCTTCAACGACACCGGCGAAGACCCCGCGCCGGCGGTAATCGGGGTGGGTCATGACGTCGAGCAGCAGGAGGCCTCGGACGGCCTCACCCTCGATGAGCAGGTCGATGGCATGCGACGGCTGCGCGCCGACGATGCGCCCGTCGACCTCGGCCACCTGGATCACGGCGGGATACGGAGCGGGCGCAAGATAACGCCAGGCGGAGGTCTTCCGCTCGACGTTGAGGCCATAGACGGCGCCGAACATCGCGCGCAGGTCGGGCTCGTCGGAGGGTCGGTAAGGTCGGTAGATGATGTCGCTCACCGGGCCCTGTCCTTGATCCCGAGCAGGGCACGGCGGAATCGCAGGTACAGCCCGACGCCGAGGGCTCGCTTGAAAAAGTTGCGCACCGCCTGCCGGGCGCGGAGCGGGCGAAGCGGGGCGGCGTCGCCGCGTGCCAGGCGATGGAACAGGTCGAGGGACGTGTCGATTTTTACCGGCACACGCGGGATGTGGAACGAATCGGCGTCCGGACGCCACATCCCGATGCGGCTGACACACAGTGCGCGGTAGCCGGCGGCACGGGCGGCGGGGCCAATCCCCGGATTGTGAAAGCCCGTCGGCGCCGAACCGGTGAGGACCGGCACTCCGAGTCCCTCCTCGAGTATCCGGCGTGATTCGCGCAGCTCGTGGTCGATCTCGACGGGGGACAGGGACGCCGGCGGCCGGTGGGTCAGGGAGTGGGTGCCGATCTCCATCCCGGCGTGGGCAAGGTTGCGGATCTCCTCCCATCCCATGTAGGGCGACTGTCCGATCCAGGACGCGGTCACGAAGAAGGTCGCCGTGAAGCCGCGCTTGCGCAGGATCGGCATGGCATGGGTGGCATTGCTGGCGTGCCCGTCATCGAAGGTCAGGACGGCGAGCGCCGCGTCGCGGGCAGGCGCCTTACCGGCGGCCGCGAGGGCATCCGCGAGGCTCACGCCGCGCACTCCGAGGCGAGCGAGCGCGTCCATCTGCGCCTCGAAGGCGGCGGCGGTGAGAACGTACGGCCGGTGCGAGACCGCGACCGTCGACGGGTCGGCGGCGATGTCGTGGTACATGAACACCGGGATGGGCCGCGGCGACGACGGGGGCGCGGCCATCTAGCGGATCGACAGCAGGACGATGGCGGCGAGGATCAGCAGCGCCATGCCGAGGGCGATCATCTTCAGCCGCCGCATGATGAACAGCGCGCGCAGCGGCGAGTTGAACAGTCGCTCGCGGATCGCCATGTAGCGCGACGCGCCGAGGATCCGCGGCGGCATCTTCTTGACCGCGAAGATCAGCTTGCGGGTGCAGATCGTCATGGGACGCATGTTCGCCCGGAACTCGGCGAGCGAGAAGTTGCCCTCGACGATCAGGCGGGGGATGTCCCAGGGGCTGGTGCCGGCGCGCGCGCTCCCGACATTGGCGGTGAAAACGGCGTGGTAGCCGCACTCCCGGGCGATCCGCATGATGCGGTCGTCGTAGAAGTTCCCGGGGATCGACAGGTACGGGCAGGGCTGCCCCGTGGCCTCCTCGAGCCAGCGCTTCGATTCGGCGAATTCGCGGCGCACCGCGTCGTCGTCGAGCTCGATGAGGTGGGGGTGCGTGACCGAGTGCGACCCTATCTCGTGTCCCTCGGTTCGCAGGAGCGCCACCTGCCCGCGCGACAGCGGGCCGTCGAGCCCTTCGAACTTGCGGTAGATCCACGACGCGGCGCTCGTGGTGACGAAGAACGACGCCTGGATGCCGTGCTTCCTGAGGATCGGCAGCATGATGTCGATGTTGCTCGTCCAGCCGTCGTCAACCGTCACCGCGACGGGCCTGGGCGGCAGCGGCCGTCCAGCAACGATGAACTCGACGATCTGCCGCAGGCCTACCGGTGAGCAGCCGGCCTCCTTCAGGCAGCGCATCTGCTCGTCGAACCGCTCGGCGGTGATGGTGAAGATCGCCTCGGTGCCGGGATAGCGCTCGAGATCCTTCTCGTCGCGGATGAACCGGTGATACAGCAGGATCGGGCAGCGGACGGCGGCGAATTCACGCCGGTTGATCCAGAAGAAGAGCGCGACTGTCGCGGCGAGCAGGCCGAACAGGATGGGGAGGATCACGCGCTGGCCTCCGTGGTCCAGCGGGGAAGCCCCGCCGGCAGGCCGGTCAGATCGAGGGAGCGCCCGGCGGTGATCCCGGCCTCATCGAGCCAGGCCGATGCGGGGCCCCATGAAAAATCGGCCAGCAGCCGCAGGAGGCCCGGGGCAACGCGACTCCGACCGAGACCCTGCGTCAGGCGCAGGCCAAGCGGAATCGCGTGCGGGGAACGGGGGATCTCCTCGGTGTCGACCTCGTACGGGTGGAAATAGGCGACGGCCGGGGCTCCACGCCGGTTCAGCCGCCGAACCGCGGCGCCGTGGTACCAGTAGGGGAACAGGCGGAAATAACCGCCGCCCACCGCCGGGAAGCGACGTCCGAGCAACTCGGTGGTGGCGAGAGGGAACTCCACGAGGTCTCCCGCGGTCGTGCGCACCCGGAACGGGGCGTCGAACGCCTCGGCGATGCCGTAGCGCGGCCCGGCGAAGGGGAAGAGGCTCGAATCGTAACGGTACCCCTCTTCCGCGAGGATGGTCAGGGCCCACAGAGCCCGGGTCGGTATGGAGAAGTCCGGCGCCCGGTAGCCTGCGACGCCCACGCCCGCCGCCTGCTCGATGAGGTTGCGGGATCGTCTCAGATCGTCACGGAACCCCGCCGGTGTCATCGCCTGCACCGGCCGGTGGTCGTGTCCATGGCTGGCCACCTCGTGACCGGCGTCGTGAATGCGTCGCACGAGCCCGGGGTGGGCGGCCGCGACAAGTCCGAGCACGAAGAAGGTCGCGCATGTTCCCGTCCCGGCGCACAGGTCGAGGATGCGCGCCGTATTGTCGACGACCCGCGTCGTGATCGGCAGTTCGAAATCGAACGTCGACTGATGCCAGTCCTCGACGTCGAACGACAGAATGTTACGCATCGGCGCTACCGTGTCCCGACCGGCTGCCAGACGCCGATGCGGCGCCGCAGCAGGACGTTGAGGAGGCCCCGCAGCGCGCCCAGATTCGAGACACAGAAGTACAGCGGCAGCGACAGCAGCGGGCTCTTCGGACGGCCGCTGCCCAGCGATGCCACGAACGCGAGACCGTAGAAGGCGGCCTGGGCCGCCAGGAGGGCGGCATACAGGGGGCGGGCGGCGAGCACGGCGCTGAGCGCGAAGATGATCGGCAGCGCCAGGGAAACCAGCCAGCGCAGGAGCTTGTGCGACACGAGCGACAGCGCCACGCCGCCGTGGCGGAAGGGGTTCATCAGCCGGGCATGTCGCAGTGTGGCGTCGAGATCGCGGGTCACCATGCGGACGCGGCGCGCGAACAGCCCGCGCTGCGACTCGCTCGCAACCTCCTCGACGACCGCCTCGGGGTCGTAGACGACACGCCTCCCGGCCGCGACGACGTTGAGAGGGCTGATGCAGTCGTCGGCGAATTCGCCCGGCACGGGTTTCCACAGGTCGCGCCGCATCGAGTAGTTGGCCCCCGAAACGTAGGCGAGGATGCCGAGGTCGCTCTCCGCGCACCGGATCGCGGCCTCGTAGCGCCAGTACAACCCGTGTCCGGCGCTGACTCCTCCCCGGCCGACGTTGACGAAGTCGAGGTCGCCGCCGACGCATCCGACCGCGGGGTCGGAATAATGCCGGACATGCCGGCGCAGGGTCGTTGGCCGCAGCAGGGTCGAGGCGTCGGTGAACAGCACCAGGTCCGTATCCACCGATTCGACAGCACGGTTGAGAAGGGGCGTCTTTCCCGTGCGGAACGGTTGGATCAGGGCCTTCAGGACCCCCTGTCTCTCGAATTCCTGAAGCTGCTCGGCCGAGCCGTCGGTCGACCCGTCCGACGCGGCGAGGATCGTCAGGCGGCCCTCCGGATAGTCGATGGAGCCGCAGTTGGCGATCTTGGCGTCGAGGATGGCCTTCTCGTTGTGGACGCAGAAGATGAGGGTAACGGTCGGCAGGGGCGAAGGCTCTCCAGGGTCGGTGCCGCGGCGCCGGCGCGACAGCATGATGACCAGAAGGGGATAACCCGCATAGACGTAGAACACCACCCCACACAGCGTCCAGAACGTCACTTCGAGCCCGATCACCCGGTCCCCGTCCCCCTGCCGTTTTTCGCGCGGTGCGGCTGAATCTACCGATGGCCCTGACGCTTGTCAAGAAGACATGTCTTTTCAGCAGGTTGGGTGGAGGGAGGGGATGGAAAATTGACATCATCCTGGACCTGGGATAGGTTCCCCGGCCAATGAAGGGGATCCTTCCCGGACTTCTGGCCTGGCTGTGTGCGACGGCCCTCGCGACGGCGGCCCCCCCATCCCTTGGCCTCGGCCACGACTACGACCTCAGCGGCGTCGTCGAGGAGTTTCTCCTTCCCGACCCGCTGACCGACGCCTCGATTACGAAGGACCATCCGCTTTACGTGCGACTGCGCACGCCCTGGGCCGTGCTCGAGCCGGCGGCAGGGCAGAACGACTGGAACGAAGCCGACAGGGTTGTCGACCCCTACCGGGCGGCGGGATACCAGGTCATCCTGGCGATCTGCGGGACAAACCTGCCCACCTCGGCGCGTCCTGACGTCCTGAAGGGCTGGCTCGATTTCCTGCGGGCCGCGGCGCTGCACTTCAAGGGGCGGGTGCTGGCCTATGAGATCGGCTGCGAGCCGAACCGGCAGGCGGACTGGTCCGGCCCCTTCGTGTCCGAGTATGCCTACGTCCTGAAGCAGTCGTCGGTCACCGTGCGCTCGGCCGACCCCGAGGCGCTCGTGGCGCAGGGGGCGCTCGGCATCGATGGTCTGGACGACGGCGCGGATGCCGCCCTCGGCTGGCAGGCGGCCCTCTACGGCGAGGAGATCGCCACCTACGTCGATGCCCTGCCCATCGTCCCGGCTGCCGGTGTCGACGTCGCGAAGGCCGTGGCCCGGGTCTACGACCTCCTGCTGGCGAACGACCCCTCGGCGCAGGTCTGGGCCGTCGGGCTGAAGCCCGAGGGCGAGACCGACCGGGCGCGCGCCGCCGACCTGCTGCGGCGATTCGCGGCGGCGCAGGGGGAGGGGGCGGCCCTCGTCACCTTCGACCTCGAGGCCGATGTCGAGGCGCGGCCGGAGTTCCCGGGGCTTCTCCTCGACATCCATCGGCTGTTTCAGCCCGGATACGCACGGCGACCGGGGGGCGGCACGCTGTTCGAGGCGCCGGATGGACGGCCGCACCCGGCGACCGACCTGACCGCATGGCGCTTCTTCGACGGCACGACCTACCAGGGCCTGGTGGTCTTCGAGGCGGGCTCCCGCCCGCCCGAGCCGGCGGCGTCGATCGTGCTCGATACGGCGGCGGTGCGCGGTGCGGCGATCTACGACCTCGTGGGCGGCACCGCCGCGCCCGCCGAGGGGGCGCGCGCCGACTTCGGCAGCAACACGACGCACGTGCCGGTGACGCTCAGGACGCGCCCCCAGGTCCTGCTTTTCGCCCGGGTGCCGATCGAGGGGTTCGAGGCCGGCAAGGAGCAGGTGGAGGTGAGCGACACCGGGCTCATCACCGTCGAGGAGGTCATCGCCGGCCACCAGCGCTTCATGGCCGACCAGAATTTCCGGCTCAAGACCTACATGGCAGCGGCGCGGGTCGAGTACCACTACAAGATCAGCGGCAGCAACACGATCGACGTCGCCTACGACAACCGGTTCTTCCGCGACGAGAGCGGCGCCGCCGAGTGGCAGCAGACGGCGCTCTACATCAACGGTGTCCGCTGGAAGGGGAAGTTCCCGGACATCCCGTTCATCCAGCCCGACAAGGTCCTGACCCTGCCGCTCGACATCAACCTGAACCGCGACTACGACTACGAGTACCTCGGCCGCGACACGGCCGACGGTTACGACTGCCACCTGGTCGGCTTCAAGCCGCGCGAGCGCGGCCACACGCTCTACGAGGGAAAGGCCTGGATCGAAACGCGCACCTTCGCCCTGGTGCGCACGGCGGTGGTGCAGCACGGCCTCGATCCGCCGGTGACCTCCAACGAGGAGAACGACCACTACGCGCCGGTGGCCGGGCCCGACGGCACGACCTACTGGCTGCTGGCGCGGGTCGACGGCCAGCAGGTCTTCATCACCGCGGGGCGCAATCTGGTCGTGCTGCGGGAGATCGACTTCTCGGGATACCAGATCAACGACCCCGGGTTCGCGGCGGCGAAGCAGGCGGCGTATGCCTCGGAATCGCCGATCCTGCGCGACACCGAGGACGGCCTGCGTTATCTCGAGCCGTCGGGCGATGGCACGCGCACGCTGGCCACCAGGCCGACGCGCAAGACGCTGTTCGCCATCGCCGGCATCGCCTGGCAGCCCGGCTTCGACTACCCCGTGCCGCTGATCGGGGTCGACTACTTCAACTACAACGTGCGGGGGAGCGAGGCGCAGATCAATGCCTTCATCGCGGGCGCGGTCAACAGCATCACGCTGACCGACCCCCGCCTGTTCGGACCATTCGACGGCACCGTCGAGGCGTTCCTGGTGGCGGTCGAGCTCACCGACAACTACTACGTGGGCGGCGACGAGCGCCAGGCGAGCGCGGTCGATGTCCGACCTCAGGATATAGCCGCCTGGCTCGGGTTGCCCATCGGCTCGTTCTTCAGGGTGCGCGGCGGCTACGACTACCTGTACCAGCGCTACAACCGCGACGACGAGACCGACACCTTCGTGGTCCCTTCCGACACCTCGGTGGGCATCATCCAGCTCCAGGGGGAGTTCAACCGCGACGGCTGGACAGTGACCGCGACCGGCGGTCGCGGGGAGCGATCGCGCTGGGAGGCGTGGGGCGACGAGACGCCGCCCTCCGCCGACACGCTGGCCACGTTTCCAGGGAGCGCGTGCGATTCGCCGGGTTCATGCCTCGTCGAATTCGACCCCGACCAGAAGAGCTTCAAGACGTGGGAGGTCGACGTCGCCAAGCAGTTCTTCCTGTCGAAGTTCCAGAAGGTGCGCCTGGAGGGTTCTGTTCTCGGCGGCTCGAACCTCGACCGCTTCAGCCAGTTCTCCATCCAGTCGTTCGGCACCCGGGTGCGCGGGTTCTCGGGCGCCGGGGTGCGCTTCGAGAGGGGAGCCATCGGCCGGGCGCAGTATGCCTTCAACCTCGCCGACGTGATCCGCTTCGACGCCAGCCTCGATTACGCCCGCATCCGCGACCCGCTGCTCCCCGACGAGAACCCGTCGTTCACCGGGTTCGGTATTTCGGGGACGATGCTCGGCCCCTGGCGCACCCTCGTGACCTTCGATATCGGCGTGGCCCTGGCCTCCGACTACGATGGGCTGGCGGGGGGGACCGAGGCGGAGATCGTCTTCTTCAAGTTCTTCTGACGATCAGGCCCGCGCCAGGCGGTCCTCGATGACGGCGCGGACGCTGGCGATGAGCGCGTCGCGGGTCTCGTAGGTGTGGTCGCGGGTCTCGATCGGGGCGCCGAAGTGGACCTCGAGTGTCCCCGGGCGGATCCGCAGCCGCCCCTTGGGCATCACCTCGCGCCCGCCGGTGATGGTCACGGGCACGACCGGCACGCCGGCCTGGATGGCGAGGACGAACCCGCCGCGCTTGAAGGGGAGAAGCGTGCCGTCGGGACTGCGCGTGCCCTCGGCGAAGATGGCGACCGAGGTGCCACGCCGCAGCCGGCCGGTTGTCCTGTCCAGGGTCTTGATCGCCTGGTCGCGATTCGATCGGTCGATGAAGATGAACCCCGCAAGCCACAACGCCCAGCCGAAAACCGGAACGTAGAGCAGCGACCTTTTGGCGACGACACGGAAGTCCACCGGCATCGCGAGGACGAGCGCCGGGATGTCGAACTGGCTTTGATGGTTGGCGGCGTAAACGGCCGCCCGTCGGGTGTCCAGCGCCGGGTCGAACGTGGCCTTCCAGCGGACCCGCGCGGTCTTCAGGACCAGCCAGGACCACACGCGCGCCAGGGGCATGAGCGCCCTGCCACCCGGAACGAGCAGGCACAGGAGGATGCCGGGGATGCCCAGGGCGAGCGTGTACAGGGCGACCAGGGGGACAACGATGAAGGTCACGGCGGGGTATCTTAGCCGAGGGGCGCGCAATCGGTTGTGATAGCATCCGAAAACGTATGACAGTGCCCCGAGATCAATTCCGGCGCGAGGTCCCGGCCATCGTGGGTGCTCCGACGGAATGATTGAGCTCCTTCCCCTCCCCGCGCTCTGGGGCCTGTTCTATGTCCTCGGGCGGCTTCCGCGACCGGGAGCGCTGACGTTCCGCCGCGGCCTGATGGTCGCCGCGTCTGTCGCCATCCTCCTGGGCGCGACCGGGCCCACGACCTGCGTGTTCTACGTCGCGCTGGGTCTGGCCACCGTCCTCGGAAGCCTGTGGCTCGGTCGAGCCGCCGACGGCCCGATGCGCCGCGCATTGTTCTGGTTGATGGTCCTGTCCGTGGTTGTGCTCATCGTCGTCTTCCTGGCGTTCAGGACCTATTTCCAGAAGTACTTCGACTCCCTCCCCAGCCTGTCCTATCTGGGCTTCCGCGGTATCGCCCTCCTGGTGGCGGCATACTCCCGCGGCGGCGTCGACCTGTCGGGCGGGCTCATGCAGATGCTCTTCATGCCCGTCATGATGATGGGACCCATCACACGGGTGGAGGACTTTCGTAAGGAGGTGCGCGACGACGTCGAGGTGCTGCGCCGCCTGGCGTACGCCTTCCCGATGCTCATCGGCGGTCATTTGATGGCTGCGCACGTGCTGAAGGATGTCAATCTCCTCGGCCCTCTGCCGGCCTGGCGCTATTGGCTCGGCGCCCTGGCGAACTCCCTCGACTTCTACCTGACATTCGCCGGCTACACGCATCTCATCATCGGGCTCGGGCTCCTGGCCGGCTTCAGACTGCCGGAGAATTTCAACTACCCGTATCTTGCGACGAGCATCAGCGATTTCTGGCGACGCTGGCACATGTCGCTGTCCTTCTGGATACGCGACTACCTCTACATCCCGCTCGGGGGCAACCGCAAGGGGCTGACCCGGAAGTGCTTCAACATCGTCGTCGCGATGGGAGTGTGCGGCGTATGGCACGGGCTCGAGCTGCACTACCTGCTCTGGGGTCTCTACCATGGAGCGCTCATGGCCTGCGAGAGCATCATGAGCCACTTCGGGTGGCAGCCGCTGAAGCGGGTGCTCGGCCCGGCCTACATCCCTGTCAAGACGGGCATCGTGTTCGGTCTCGTGACCTTCTCGTGGCTGCTGTTCCGCTATCCGATGAAGCAGCTGGTAATCGTGCTCGGAGGGCTCGTGCCGTGAAGAAGCGGCTGCATGTCAGGATCGTGGCGCTGGTGCTGTTCGATCTCCTGGTCTGGTATCTCTACTTCGTCATCTGCTCCGCGCCTTCGGGGTCGGCGTTCATCTATGTCGATTTCTGAAGCGCCGGCTCCGGATCACCCGGGTGTGGCGCACGCGGCGCTGATCGCCCTGCTCGTCGCGGCGAACATCGGCCTGGCGGCCATCGGAGCCCGGCTCGCCGGCGAGCGTTTCGGCTCCGACTCGGCGGAGTCGCCGATCAACCCACCACGGGCGCCGAGGCGTCTGGACGCACGCGCCATCCTGCGAAATGCGGACTACCTGGGTTGGCTATGCGATCGGGTGCGCGATCATCAGGGGATCCTTTTCTTCGGAACTTCGGAATCGGGTCCCTTGCACAACCTGGGGGCGCAGTTGAACGACGCCCGCCCCGGCGACCCTCCCGTCACGGTGCTCCCGGTCATGGGGATGTCGCCGATTCACAGCACGGTGGTCTTTGCCCGCAGCCGGCAGGAGGGGATGCCGCTTCCACCTGTCATCGTCGTTGTCAATCTGGTCTATTTCACGGAATCGCACGACGTCATCAATGACGGCTGGCTGAGCACAGTGGCCCGCAACCCGATCTTCCTGAAGTTCGATCATGGCGGCCTGCGGCAGCACCTCAGTGCCGATGTGCGCGCGCTGTTCGACGCCCACTTTCGAGGCCGGAGCATCCTGGATCCGCTGCTCTACCAGCAGTACGCCGGGAACCTCCTGTACCTGGCGAATCATCAGGCCGGACCCGGGGCCCTGCCGCGGGACAGCCCGCCCCCGGAACGCTATCACTTCGACGGCATGGTGCCTGAGTACGACCCGGAACGGAATGTACCACCCGGCTACCGGCCCAGCGACCAGCTCTCCAAGGGACGTTGGCGGGTGCGGTCCGAGTCGGAATGCCTGAACCTCAAGGGGGTCGAGAACACCGCCAGGCTGTTGCGGGACGAGCGCGCACCCGCGCTTCTGGTCGTCCTGCCGGTCAACCGCGCGTTCTACCGGGCGGAGGGGCTCGACATGACCGAGTTCGACACGCGGTACCGCGCCTTGCGCCGCCGCGTCGCCGACCAGGCCCTGCCCGGCCACCTGTTCGTCGTCGATATGTACGACGAGCCGGCTCTCGATGGCGGATTCGAGGACCGGATGCACGCCGACGAGTATGGGCACCACCAGCTTGCCGAGGCGCTGGCGGAGATGCCGGAGTACCGGCACTTCATCGAGGCGGTGAGGGCCTACTACGTGCATGCCGGAGCCGAACATCCAGGGTCATGAAGCGTCACGCCATGTCGCCCGGGAGTCCGGGGGAGGGTCCGCAATGACAGCCACCGGGGCCAAGCCGAACGAGCCGATGGTCCGGTCGGGCTTTTTCTATCCCGGGATCGCAGTGGTCACCTGCGCGACGCTCATGCTGCAGCTCATCATGACGCGTCTGCTCTCGCTGATCGTCTGGTACCACCTGGCGTTCTTCGCGATCAGCATCGCCATGTTCGGCATGACCGCCGGCGCCGTCTGGGTCTACCTGCGCCGGTCGGCATTTGAAGCGTCCGCAATCGCCCGCGACCTGTCGCGCTACTCCACACTCTTTGCCCTGACGAGCGTGCTCTCGGTCTTCCTGTTGATTACGCTGGCGCCGGTCGGGATGGGCTCCCCGAGCGCGCTCCTGGCGTGGACCGAGCTGGCCATCGCCATGGCCGTGCCGTACTTCTTCTCCGGGGTGGTCGTGAGCCTGGCGCTGACGCGCAGTCCGCTGCCGGTGCCGCGCGTCTACGGGGCGGACATGATCGGAGCGGCGGTCGGGTGCCTGGCGGTCCTGGCCCTGCTGAGCCTCACCGACGCGGTCTCCGCCCTTCTGTGGAGCGCGGCTCTCGCCGGCGCAGGCGCGCTACTCTTCCGCATGGCCGATGTACAGACGACGCAAGGGTCGATCGAGAATCCCGGGCTGCTCGGCCGCCCCGCCGCGGTCGCTGCCGTCATCGCCGTGCTCGCGCTGGGGAACAGTCTCAGCGAGCATCGACTGCGCCCGCTGATCGTCAAGGGAACCGTGGAAGTCCGCGGAAGCAACCTGCTCTTCGAACGCTGGAACTCCTTCTCCCGAATCGCCGTGTTCCGGCACGCTTCGACGGAGCCGCACATGTGGGGCGCCTCGCCAGGCGCACCGCTCGATCGCTGGTCGATCGAGCAGCGCCGGATCAACATCGACGGCGTCGCCGGCACCACCATGTTCAGGCGGCCCGTCTCTTTGGACGGCGCCGGATTCCTGCGTTACGACATCACCAATCTCGCCCACCATCTTCCCGGCCGGCCGCGGGTGGGGATCATTGGAGCCGGCGGGGGACGGGACATTCTGTCGGCGATGGTGTTCGGTCGGCGCGACATCACGGCGCTCGAGATCAACCCGATTCTCGTGAATCTCCTCGAGGGCGAGCCGGGTTTCAGCAAGTTCGCGGGTCTCAGCGGCGAACCGGGCCTGCGTCTCGTGACGGACGAGGCGCGCAGCTGGTTTGCCCGCACGGAGGACTCCTTCGATCTCATCCAGATGACGATGATCGACACCTGGGCCGCCACGGGCGCCGGCGCGTTCACGCTCAGCGAGAACGGCCTCTACACGGTCGAAGGGTGGCGGATCTTCCTGTCGCACCTGTCACCCGACGGCGTGTTCACCGTCAGCCGCTGGTATGCGCCCGGGATGGTCAACGAGACGGGGCGGATGATCGCCGTCACGGTCGCGGCCCTGATGAGCCTCGGGGCGACAGAGCCGCAGCGTCATGTTTTCCTGGCGGCCGGCGAAAACATCGCCACCCTGGTCGTGTCGCGCCAGCCGCTGGCGCCCACCGACGTCGCGCTGTTGCGGGAAGCGGCGGCCGGCCTCGGGTTCGAAACGCTGCTGTCTCCCGACGGCCCTCTCGCCTCGGACGTGCTGGCCCGGATCGTCACCGCGGGTTCGCCCGAGGCTCTGCAGGCCTATACCTCCAGTCTCCCCCTGGATCTCACGCCGGCTACGGACGACCGCCCCTTCTTCTTCAACCAGCTGCCGCTCTACAAACCGCTGAACCTGGCCCGCCAATTGCGCACGGGCATTCACGCTTCCGGCGGTGATCGAGGCGTCGTGGGCGGCAACCTGCTCGCCACCGCGACCCTGCTGATGCTCCTGCTCATCGCGCTCATCCTCGTGGTGCTGACGATTGTTGTGCCCCTGCGGGCGGCAGTGCGGGATGCGGGCCGCGGACTGGTGGTGGGCGGGACGCTCTACTTCGTCCTGATCGGCGTGGGTTTCATGGCGGTCGAGATTGGCATGCTGCAATGCATGAGCGTCTTCCTCGGTCACCCGATCTACTCGCTCAGCGTGGTTCTGTTCACGCTGATCCTGGCCACCGGTCTCGGCAGCCTTCTGTCGGAGCGGATCCCGCTCGTGAGCGCCCGGCGCTTCATCCTGTGGGCCCTGCTGACCGGGGGTTACGTGGCGGGCACGCGCTTCTGGCTCCCGGATGTACTGCTGGCCTGCGATTCATGGACCCTGCCGGCGCGGGCCGCCCTCTGCGTGGCGATCATCGCCCCCGCCGGCCTCCTGATGGGTTTCGGCTTCCCGACCGGCATGCACCTCGCGTCGCGAATCGACCGCAGGCCGACCCCGTGGTTCTGGGGAATCAACGGTGCCGCGGGCGTCCTCGCGGCCATCCTGTGCGTTGCTCTCAGCATGGCCATGGGGATCCGCTTCACCCTGACCACCGGGGCGGCATGCTACGTGGCGCTCATCGGCTGCGGGGCGATCATGGGCTTCGCCGACGCCGCCACCAAGAAGTCCTGACCGCGCCCACGGCTCATTGTGTGCCTTAACATGAGTGGGTCATGACCTCCGCGACCGACCGGCGATTCTGGGTTCTTGCGGCACTCGTCTACGCAACGCTCATCTATTCCACCTCACTGCACCTGACGATCGGCACCGAGAGGACGGTCGACCTCTCGTATTTCACCCGGGGGGCGCCCGCGCCGATGGCAGGGCTGGCGTCGGATTTCCCGGATCTGGGCGGCTGGCGGGGGTCGGAGGAAACCGCCGCCCGGTGGCGGGACCAGGCGCTGCGCGACACGTTCCCGCCCGACATCTGGAAGCTTTCCAGTGCCTGGCCGGACGCCGCGTACTACCTGCTCCAGACCGAGTCGCCGGAGCGCTCCATCCCGCCGTACCGCTACCGCGTTCTTGCGCCGACCCTGGTAGGGACAATCAGCCGTCTTCTGGGTGTCTGGCCCGCCCCTGTGTTCGCGATCGTCAACGCGCTGCTCACCCTGGCGACGGCCGTTCTCTTCACCGCCTATCTTCGAACCACCATCGACCTGCCACCCCTGCTCTGCCTGACTGGGGGTGTGCTGTTCGTTACCCTGCTCTCGAACACCTCCTCGGTCGGCTTTCCGCTTCTCGAGCCGGGGAGCATGTTCTTCATGATGCTCGTCGTCATGGCGTTGGCGCGCAGGAGCGTTTGGCTCTTCTGCCTCGCGTCCGTCCTCGGGGTGGCGACCAAGGAAATCCTGCTGGTTGCCGCACCCCTGTGGTTTCTCAACACCATCGAGGTCCGATCCAAGAGCGTGCGACAATGGGCGTTCTGCCTCCTGCCGGCCACCATCCCGGTGCTCGCACTGATCGGGCTGCGTCGCTCCCTCGGTGGTGGAGTTCTCGAAGTGAACTACGGCTACAACGTCGCAGCCGGTCAGTTCCCGATCCAGTACCTGGCCCGTCTGGCCGATCCCGTTTCCCTTCTGGTGCTGCTGGCCGAGGTATTCGCTGCCTTCGGGTTTCTCTGGCTCGGTGTCTTCAACCTGCGCAGGCACCCTTTCCTGTGGCGGAATGCGCTCCTGATCGTGCTGGTCGTCGGCGCAACGACGGTCCTCTCGGGGAGGATGATCCGGCCACTGGGGATTGCGTTCCCGATCCTGATCCCCGGTTTCCTGCTGTTCTTCACCCCCCGCGACCCGGGAAGCGGCTCCGCATCCTTGACGCCGGAAGAGCGCATTCGCTAGACTCGCCGAGACTTATGCCGCTCTCGAGCCCCAATCCAGGCCACAACGTCAAGGGTAAGGTCGCCGCGCCATGAGTGGGGTCGCCGTACACGCTGTCCAGCAGCTCGGCGGTTTCTCGATGCTGGTGGCGGAGACCGCCCGCGAAGCCCTGCGCCGGCGCCCGGAAGGGCGGGTGCTGATGGAGCAGCTCTACCAGATCGGGGTCCTGTCGGTGGGGATCTCCACGGTCACCGCGCTGTTCACCGGCATGGTGCTGGCGCTGCAGACCTCCTATTCGCTCGCCGCATACGGGGCCAAGCTGTTCGTCGGGGACGTGGTGGCTCTGTCGCTGGTGCGCGAGCTGGGGCCGGTGCTGACGGCGCTCATGGTCGGGGGGCGGGTCGGAGCGGGCATCACGGCCGAGGTCGGGACGATGAACGTGACCGAGCAGATTGACGCCATCCGGGCGATGGCGGCCAGTCCGGTCCGCAAGCTGGTGGTTCCCAAGGTCCTCGCGATGCTCATCATGCTGCCGATCCTCGTCGTGCTGTCGGATTTCCTCGGCATCATGGGGGGGATGCTCATGGCGGTGACCACCCTCGGGCAACCGGCGGCCTTCTACATGCAGCACGTCGTCCAGGCGGTGAGCCTGCACGACGTCATGAGTGGTCTCGGCAAGACCGTGGTCTTTGCGCTGATCATCGCCTTCATCGCCTGCTACAAGGGGCTGACCGCCACGGGCGGCGCCGACGGCGTGGGGCGGGCGACGACCGAGACCGTGGTGGCGGCGTCGTTGAGCGTGCTCATCAGCGACTTTTTCCTGACCAAGCTGTTCCTGACCTTCTGACCGCGCCCCATGGACGCCGCGTTCATCCGATTCGAGGGCATCCACAAGGGGTTCGGCCCGAAGAAGGTCCTGCAGGGGATCACGTTCGACATCCGCCACGGCGAGACGATGGTGGTGCTCGGCGGCAGCGGCAGCGGCAAGTCGGTCCTGCTGCGGCACATCATCGGGCTGCACCGGCCCGACCAGGGGCGGGTCGTCGTGGACGGCGAGGACATCACCGGTTACGACGAAGACGAGCTGGTCCACGTGCGGCAAAAGGTGGCCATGCTGTTCCAGGGAGGCGCCCTGTTCGACTCGATGACGGTGGCCGAGAACATCGGCTACGGACTGCGGGAGCACACCCGCAAGAGCGACGCGGAGATCGACGAGGTCGTCCGCCACAAGCTGTCGCTCGTCGAGCTCGAGGGGGTGGGAGACCTGATGCCATCGGAGCTGTCGGGCGGTATGCGCAAGCGGGTGGCGCTGGCGCGCTCCATCGCCATGGACCCGCAGTGCATCCTGTACGATGAGCCGACCACCGGGCTGGATCCGGTGACCGCGATGACCATCAACGACCTGATCCGCAACATGCAGGCGCGGCTCAACGTCACCTCGGTCGTGGTGACGCACGACATCGAGAGCGCCTTCTTCGTCGGGGATCGCATTGCGTTCTTGTATGAGGGGCTCACCCGCTTCGTCGGCACCGTTGCCGAGGCGCGACAGAGCCCCGAGCCGGCGCTGCGGCATTTCCTGACCGGGGGGAGGGGGGACCGCCATGCCTCGTAGGGTCTCGCGGGAACTGTGGGTCGGGATCGTGGTGGCGGTGGCGCTCGTCCTGTTCGCCCTCGGGGTCCTGGCCATCAGCAAGGAATCGCGCATGTTCGTGCCCAAGAACGCCTACTGGACCCGGTTCGACAATACCAGCGGCCTGGTGCCCGGGTCGCCGGTGCGCCTCGTCGGAGTCCAGATCGGCACGGTGGACGAGGTCACTTTCCCCACCGAGCTGGCCGAGATCCGCATCAAGGTGACGTTCAAGATCGACCGGGCCTTCGCGCCCAGGATCCGCGCCGGAACGCTGGCCTACCTCAAGTCGCTGAGTTATCTTTCGCAGGACAAGTACATCGAGCTGACGCCGGGCGATCCGGCGCAGCCGGTCCTGGCGCCGGGCGAGTTCATCGACTCGGGGCGGTCGGCCTGGGAGGAGACGCTGGAGCGCAGCCAGAGCATCGCCGACGACGTCAAGGAGATCACCTCGTCGCTGCGTGACGTCCTGGTGGCGATGAACCGGGGGCAGGGTGTCGTGCACGACATGATCCACAACCCCGAATTCGGCCGGCAGGGGGTCGCCGACCTCGAGGGCAGCCTGACGTCCCTGCGGCGGATCCTCGAGCGGATCGACCAGGGCGAAGGGCTGGCCGGCGCGATGCTGTCGGACCGGGTGTACGCGCGTCGCCAGATGGAGAACATCGACCTGTCGCTCAGCCATATGCGCTCGTTGCTCGAGCGGCTCGACGACCCGAACGGCATGGTCGCGCAAGTGACCGACCCCCAGGGCAAGGCCAGCCGTATCCTCGACCGGGTCGACGCGGGTGTCGAGGCGATGAGCAATGCGGCGAAGCAGGTGGGGGAGGGTGATGGCGTCATCGGGCGGCTGGTGAACGACAAGGAGTACGCCGACCGTCTCCTGAAGAAAGTGGACGAGGCCGCCGGCCACATCGGCTCGATCCTGCGCAAGATCGACGAGGGTGAGGGGTCGATCGGCGGATTGGTCAACGACCCCGACGTCTACGAGGGGCTCCGGGACATCGTCGCGGGCATCCAGAAGAGCAAGATCGGCAAGGGGATGCTGCGGCACTACGGCAAGAAGGGCGCGCAGGAGCGCGAAGAGGCGGCGGCCGGGGAGCCGCCGCCATCACCGGGGCCGACGCCGTGAGCGTGTCCAGCATTCTGGTGACCGGCGGGGCGGGCTTCATCGGCTCGCACCTGGTCGAGGCGCTGCTGCGCGACGGGCGCGATGTCGTCGTCCTCGACAACTTCGACAGCTTCTACGACCCGGCGGTGAAGCGGCGCAACCTGGCGGGCTTTGCCGGCCGCCCGGGGTTCACCCTCGTCGAGGGGGACATCCGCGACGAGAAGCGCGTCGAGGCGGTCTTCGGCAGCCACCCGATCGGGGTGGTCGTCCACCTGGCGGCGCGCGCCGGCGTGCGGCCGTCGATCGAGCAGCCGCTCCTGTACAGCGACGTCAACCTGAACGGGACGGTGGTGCTGCTCGAGGCCTGCCGCAGGCACAACGTCGGCAAGTTCGTATTCGGTTCCTCGTCGTCGGTGTACGGCAACAACCCGAAGGTGCCGTTCGCCGAGAAGGACGATGTCGAGAGGCCGATCTCACCCTACGCCGCCACCAAGCGGGCGGGCGAGCTGCTGTGCGCGACCTACCACGCGCTGTATCGCCTCAATGTGTTCTCTCTTCGGTTCTTCACCGTCTACGGGCCGCGCCAGCGGCCCGAGATGGCGATTCACAAATTCACCCGTTTCATCGACCGCGGCCTGCCCCTGCCGCGGTTCGGAGACGGCTCGACGCAGCGCGACTACACCTATGTCAACGACATCGTCGCCGGCGTCCTGCGCGCCATCGAACGGGTGCAGGGGTACGAGATCATCAATCTGGGCGGGTCGCGGACGACCCGCCTGACGGATCTGATCGCCCTCCTCGAGACGCGGCTGGGCCGCAAGGCGATCGTC
>Ga0184615_10000119_pt1 | contig 47884 bp, 87 predicted proteins | sample PLM4_65_coex_FD_133134 | JGI IMG/M metagenome (GOLD analysis project Ga0184615, IMG submission 133134) | Groundwater sediment microbial communities from an aquifer in East River, Colorado, USA - PLM4_65_coex | ecosystem: Environmental > Terrestrial > Soil > Riparian zone | place: USA: East...
GCACCGGTCTCGTACGCGCCGTGTCCGACGTGCTGCGATCCGGTGAACCAGACCGGCTGTGGATCCGGCGAGGGTTGCTACATGACGTACGACGGAAACGACGTGTTCTGCGCTCTTGCGGGCGCGCAGGACCGCGACCAGATGTGCAGCCCGATCTATAACGGCCCGGCGTCAGCTTGTGCACCGGGATCTTGGTGCGCATCTGGATCTGGAACATGCAAAGCGCTGTTCTGTGCACCGGAGCTACCGACTCCGAACGCGTGCACGAGCGCGTGCCAGCCGACGTACACCAAGTACGGGCTCGCGCCGTTCGGCCTCTGCAGCTAGTCGAACAGCGAGACGCGGAAGACGAAGTCTCCAACAGCGGCGAGGCTCGACAGGTACACGATCATGTAGCTGACCCCGAGCGCGCCACAACACGGGACGCAGAACTCGGCAGCTTCGTGCGCGCCGAGCGTGACGGGCGTGACCAACGGGATTTCGTAGTTCGTGAGGGTCGGCGTCACGCCGCTCGCAGCCAGCTCGTTGATCGTGCCGGTGATCGTGACGGTGACCGCCGGGTTCGCTGAGACGTTCTTGATGCTCACGATCGCGACGCGACGACCCATTACAGGAATCGTCTTGACGATGACGTCAGGCGCACCGAGCAGCGCCGTGCTGAATGAGAACACGGAAGGTGCGCGCTTGAGCGGCGGCAGAACCGGCGCCGTGAAGTACAGCAGGAGGCGCAGCTCGGGGTTCGTCCAGATCTGCGGGCTCAGCGCCGTTCCGTAGTCGGTTCCTGTCGCGGGCGTCGGCGATCCTGGGTCAGGCACGAACGCGTCACCGAACCAGTGTTGCGAGACGGCACGCACCAGGATCGGACCGAGCTGCTGACCGATCATCGGCGCGCCCACCGACAAGAGCTGCTCCGACTCCAGCACGCCACCCCGGTTGATGAACCCCAACGGGATGGCGATGTCGCCGCCTACCGGCGGCACTTGTGGCAGTGGCGGCGGAATGATCCCCGACGTCGGTGACGGCGGAACGTTCGGCAGAAACGACGCCGTTTGCGGCAACGGCGTGTACGTCAGGATGCACTGGTCGACTTGACTGCGCGGCGAGATCGCGATGCCGGACAAGCTCGTAATCGGCGGCCCCGTGAACTGTCCGTCGAGGGTAATCGCACCGTTCGCGAGGCTCTTCACAGGCGGGTAGATCACCGAGCCGTTGTTCTGATCCTGAAACGCGCCGCGGTTGCCCCAGTTCGTGAGGATCAGCTCGTAGACGTTGTCGCCAAGCTCGCGTGCGTCCGTGAACGTCCTCGGATTGATCTGCGCCATTGCGCCCCAACTCTACGAGTGCGCCGCGATACGGTCAAATACTCGCTGGAGCGATCGGCACATAGACGTTCTGATCCCTTGCGCGATCGCCCCCAAGATCGTGTTAGGATAACAGCCATGTTCGGTCGTCACCCTTCTCCCAAGGCTTCTGTTCGTCCCGCGACTCCGCGCCCCAACGGGGGCAATTGTTGTGTGCGAACGGTGCCGCAACCGGTGCAGCGCCCGGCGCAGCCTCCAGTTCAGCGTCCGAATCACTTCGTCAAGCGCTGAACAGGCGCAACAGGAGCATCAGAATGTTTGGCAATACTCTCGGTGCGCGCAAGCGCGGTCGCAAGCGTTCTCGTCGTAGCAGTGCCTGCCGCACCGGCATTGTTCGCTTCAAGACGAAGCGCGGCAAAGTCGTCTCGTTCCACGGCAAGACCGGCGCCGGCTGCGCGCCGCGCAAGAAGCCGTCGACGCGGCACCTCGCGCGCTACAAGAGCGCGCTCGCCAAGGCGTCGCGTGCCTGCAAGGGCAAGCGCGGTCGCACCTTCCGCAGTTGCGTCTCGTCGCGGATGTAACGCATCCCCTGACCAATTGTGGACTTCGCACAGATCATCGAGCGTTGGGGATTTCCCGCAGCCTTTGCGGTGTGGCTCATGTGGACGCATACACGCGAGCTGCAACAAATCCGTGCGCAGCTGCAGAAGCTCGCGATCATCAACGCCGTGATCCTGAAGACTCTCGACGTTCCTGACGCGACCACAACACTGTCCATGGGCACGACTTCTGAAGGAGGGAAATGACATGCCGTCCTTCGTTATCTCGGTCATCGTATTTGTGGTTCTCGTTGCTGGTCTGGTGTTGTGGCAGCGTTGGACGCGCCGCGCATCCAAACCGAGTAGTGCGAGAATCGACGAGCAGATCCATCTCGCCGCTGAAGTCGCACAACGTCGTCACGTGCAGCGCTTCGGACGTGCGAGCACGGACATCCAAACAACGCTGAACGGGCACGCCAGTGCTCCCCTCAAGCCTTGAACCAACGTGTTCGCGCCCGCAGTACCTTCGGTTGCCGTCGCCGCCGCACTTGCGTGGATTCCAGTATTCTTGCGTTTCTTCCGTTCCTGGCGTGCGCGGAACAACCCCATCAGCCTCGCGATCTGCGCGCTGATTCTGTTCGTTCTGTACCTGCCGGTGTACCTCGCCTACACGTTCACGCCATCGTGGCCGATGGCGACTGTCTTCGCACTGGACGGACTTTCGTGCCTGACGTTCTACGGAACATTCTTCTTCGCTTCGCGTCGATTCCCGGACACGCGTAGCAGAAACTAGGAGGCCTCGATGCTCGCACTTCAACATCACGGCTCGATGATGGGCCTCAACTGGCAGGGTCAGTTCGCGGAGGCAGTGACCACGACAGTCGCCGAGCGGGTCGCAAAGATCCGTGCAGACATGATCAAGATCGGTATCCCTGTCGCGATCGGCAGCGGCGCGCTCACGATGCTGACATTCGCGGGCGCCTTCGGGCTCGCGCACACCGACCGAATCTGGGCGCCTGCAGCATGGCTGGGAGCAGCCACGGCCATCGGTGCACTGATCAGCGTCGCCGTTACGGCCAAGGCGATGACCGACGCCGCGACCGCCGAGACTGTCCCAGCTGACACTACAGCAGCACCCGCCGCGTATTTCTACTAGTACGGCGTGTGCGTGTAGAGGCCGGGCGGGAGACCGGCCGGGCAGTTGATCGCACGTGTCATCCACTGCATCTGTCCGTTCGCCTGGCGCGCCATGAAGCGCAGCTGGCAAACGAATGGACGGGACTGCGACGTCGGTCCCGACGGACCCGGCGGCATGAATCCCGGCTGCAGCGGACGTTGCGCGTTCGGCAGGTGCGACGACTGCGTCTGCAGCCGTTGAACCGCATTGTTGAGCGCGCCTTGCAGACCGCCGGGCGCAGTCGGATCGACCTGCACCGAGCCAAGAATCGTCCCGTCCGGGCCGCGAAGATTTGCGTACATCATCTGATTTCGTCTCCTAGTGTTGTGAGCCCATTGCAGCTTCGCGTGCAGCGACACCAAGTAGCCACGCGATTTGAGAATCTGGGATAGCGCCCTCGATACGAATGACGCCCGACGGCTTGCGCATCACGAATGTTGCCGGCACTGCGGCGACCTTCAAGCGATTTGCGAGTTCAGCGTTTTGTGGATCGTTGGCGTTCATCATGAAAATCGGAATGCTCGCTTGGTAGGGCTGTGCGATCCGACGGAAGCGCGGCTTGTATTCTTCGCAGGCCTCACACCCATCGATCGTAAAGACCACCACGACTACGCGCGAGTTGTTCATCCGCAGCCTGCATCCTACTCTGGATCCGGGGTGCGATCGAGGCTTCCGTGGCCTTCCTGCACCCTTACGGAGACCGATCGCTCGCGCGATCTTTACCCTGCGTAGGCGCGCGTGATACACGTTGAGACGGAGATTGCCCATGCTCTTTACGGCCTTCGGAGCGCGCGGTTTGGGTTCTGTCTTGACGCAAGGCACGGACTACAACTGCAACGCCAGCATCTGCTACGGGATCGGATCAGCGCGGCACCAGTTGTTCCAGCGTATCCAGGCGCTGCTCAACTTCTTCTCGACACCCGTCGGGTTTGCACCCCTCGTGGTGGACGGTTTCCTCGGTGAGTCGACGGTGAATGCTGCGCGCCTGACGGCGCGCGCGATCACCGCCACAGGTCTGCCCGGTGGAGAGCAACCTGTTCTGTGGGAGGCGACCGAGCCGACCTACACGAAGGAGGCGCTCGCGGCGAACGCCGATGATATCGCGCTCGCGATCGCTGCGGCAGCGCCCGTCATGGTTGCGCAGCGCGCAGCTGCGGGCCTTCCCGCGTCGCCCGTGATTTCGCCGTCGTCAACCCACCCAGCTTCCGCGGCAACACCCCCCGACTCCGTCGTCGCTCCGAGTGGTCACGCCATCGCGACCACGACGAAGACCAAGTTCAAGAAGGCGCTGCCGTGGATCCTCGGCGGGCTCGGCGCCGTACTCCTGATCGGCGGCGGCGGCTACGTCTACTACCGCCACAGCTCGCACACGCTCGGCTGGGCCGACGAGGAAGAGGAGTACTAACCGATGTTGGTTGCCACCTTCAACGGCGTGAACGCAGGGTTCGGTTCGTTCGGCGCGCCACCGTCGAACGCGTGCGGCACCGGCTTTGTGCCTGACCCATCGACCGGTGCGGCCCTCGATCCGACCACGCGCGTGTGCACATGTCCCGACGGGACGACGTGGGATGGCGACGGCCATTTCTGTCGTGCGAACGAGACGGCCTCCGCCGATGACGTCTACCCCGACGGCAGCAATGCTGCTGCTGCAGCTGCCGCAGCTGCCGCAGGACTTCCGCCGCCAACCACGACCGAGAAGGTACCGACCTGGGTCTGGGTCGTCGCAGGTGGCGTCGGCGTACTCGTTGTCGCAAGCATCGGCGCTGTGCTTCTTCGTCCGGCGGCGCCCGCGCCGCCACCTGCACCAGCGAGGGCCGCTTTCGGGCGCCGTCGCAAGCGTCGTAGGTGATCGATCGCCGTGCCTGACTCGTCAGATCAAACGCCGCCGGAGATCACTGCGGTCGTGCAGCAGGCCGTCGCCGCGTGCCGATCGAGTCGGAACAATCCGACGTGCATGAAGGCTCAGGCACTGTGTCGCCGCGTTAATGGAACGACGGCCGCGACGATCGAGGGCCTTGATGAAATCTGCGATGCGGTCAAGATGCCCACGTGGGTTTGGTGGGCGCTCGGCGGTGCCGTTATCGTTGGTGGTGGGGTTGGGGTCGTTCTCTACCGACGCCGCCGCCGGTAGTGCGTTGTCAAGTAGCTCGATCCCATCCGCGATCGAGAATGTGGTAGCCTCGGCCTGAGGCAAAAAACCCATGCTCGTAAGCTACGTCAACGGATTTGGGCAGTTCGGTCAAGCGCCGACGTTGCCGTTGCTCCTACAGCGGGCGCGTCAGCGCCAAGCAATGCACGAAGGGCTCGGCGGCAGCCGCCGCGGATTCGGCGCGGCCACCGGCAACTGGGACGCGTTCTACAGCGGCAGCGTCAGCTCGTTCCAGAACGACGCGAACGATCCGGTGCCCGGAATGCCGGCGAAGGTCGTCTACTGCAACCGCGACAACGCCAATCGCATCCAGTGCCAGCTGCAGAAGTACACCGGCTCGGCTGCTGCAGGCGGCCCGGTCGCTGACATGCAGCGCGCGACCGATCGGCTGATGAACCTGATCCCGGCCTACAACCTCGGCGGCCGGGAGATGAAGGCACCTGCCCCCACCGGTTACGGTTCGAGCGCCGATACAAAGTTCACGATCGTCGACAACGGGCAGAACCCTATCGGAAGCCAGAGCGGCTACGACGGCGTCAACGGTCCGTCGACCAACGGCATCGTCGGCCAAGCGCTGGTCCTCGCGGGTGCGCTCAAGCAGATCCCGAACTCGACGGCACTCGCGTTCGTGTCGCCAAATCGCGTCGACATCTCGACGGAGTACGCAGCCGACATCGCGAAGTACCTCAACGGCGTCGCGGACAACTTCGGTTCGCTGCTCCAGGCATATCAGAATCGCGGCAACGTTCCTGCGTCGACGCCCCTCGACGTCTCGACGATCCCCGCGGTCCTCCCGCTCGTCGCACAGAGGAGCAAGATCGGCCCGATCATCATCGGTGCTGCGGCGATGATCGGTCTCACCACCATCGCGGCCCTGTCCGCCGCGAAGCACAAGCCGGATGCGCTCTACAACGATCTGGGCCCTGCACTGGGTCGCCGTCGTCGGCACCACCGCCTCCGTGGGTGGTGAACGTGTTCGTCGCTCAGCTCGGTGAGAGCGCGAACACGCTCGTGCAGAACTGGACGGGTGGCTACCGCTACGGGTTCCCCGACTTCTACGCCGCGGAGTTCCCCATACGACCGATGGGTTGGGACCGCTCGCGGATCTACAGCGGGGTGTTCGGTCGTCAGTACGAGGGCAGCAAGAACCGCTACAACTACCTGTTCGATCCGAACATGTACATGCAGCCGGGCGTCCCCGACGGATTCGGCGACACGACGATCACGCCAACGCAGACGAGCGTCGTCGTCGCGACCGCCGCGGTCACGACCTTCCTCGTGATCGGTGCGCTGGTGGCCAGCCGCCAGCGCGCACGGTGAGCAGTCGCAGCAGCGATCGCCCCACGTTGACGTCTTGGCAGACAGCGCAAAGCGCGAGTATAATCGCAGCGTGAGTACTTCCAACAAGCGCACCAAGCGCGCCGTCACCGGCAGTCCCCCCAGCGATCGCCTCGTACATCTTCACGTCGTCATCGACGGCGATTTACAGAAGGGCCTCGAAGCGCACGCTCGCAAGCTCGAAGGAAAGCCCAAGAGCCACGCTCGTCCGAATGTCTCTGCGGCAGCCCGACATCTTCTGCGCACGAGCCTGGGCCTCCCCGCGTAGGCGATCGCAACAGCGATCGCAACCGCCTAAGTCGATCGCTGCAGCGATCGGCTGTGATAGGGTTGGGGCATGGCCAAACGCCCCCGCCACCGCCATCGCCAGCTCGGGTCCACCACGCTGGACCCTCAAGCCGTTGCCACCATCAAGGACTTCCTAGGCCTCCTCGATCAGCTGGAGCTTTCAGGAAACATCTCGTCCTACGACGTCGTCGTCGACCGCGATACGACACGCGACATCAACGCCGACCCGACGAACAAGCTGATCATCATCGGAGCAGATCGGCTGCTCAATCCGTTGATGCTCTCGACCGCGGCGCTCGGCTCGGTGCTGACCAGCACCGTCGCGGACTCGAACCTCATGCAACGCCTGGCGGCAGCTCGTCAAGCAGGCTACCCCGGACTGTTCGACTCGACGCTCGGCACGGTCTCCCAGGTTCGCGACCGCTTCAAGACGCTCGCGGGTCTGGGGATGTCCAAGAAGATGAAGATCGCGATCGGTGTTGGCGTCGGCCTCGCCGCTGCAGCCGGCATCGGCGGGACGATCTACTACGTACGCCGCCACCACGCACACGGCCTTCGAGGCTGAACCGTGCGACGCGCTTCGCATAGACGGCGCCGGCAGCAGCTGGGCAATCCGTACTGCACGACCTCACCTCGATGGGTTCGCGGCAGTGTCGGTACGCTGCTCGGTACGCTGCTCGGCGGGATGATCGGCGGCGGTGTGGCACTCGCGATCACGACCTCGCAATTCGAGCTGACCGAGCCCGTCTCAGCAGTCAATCGCGTGAAGAACATGGCCCTGTTGACGGCCGGTGCGGCGACGTTGGGTGCGATCAGCGGTCTCGCAGTCGGCGCGTGGAAACCGGAATGCTGAGGTGACCTTCAATGGCGACCGTTCTTAAAAACATTCTGTCGTTCACGGGCCTCATCGTCGGAGTGCCGACAGCGCTGCCACACGGCCTCAACGTGAACGGCATCGGCGTGCGACCACGCACACTCGAACTGGATGGCTCAGGATTTACGGTCGCTGCAGACACCACCAACGTCACGGTCACGCGACAAGCGACAGGCGGCGCTGCCGTCAACGTCTACTGCGACTACTGGCACACGTTGATCGACGTCGAGCCCGAGCCCAATGGCATCGCGACCTCGCTGTTCCCGTTCATCGTACAGGGCGGCGGCACAGCGGGCGGCGGGGGCGGTATCACGGCGCTCTCGGGCGGTACGACGTCGGCGACCGGACCGAGTGTCGTGTTCGCCAACGGTGGCGGCATCACGTTCGGCGTCGCGGGCAATACCATCACGGCCAGCGTCCAGACGGCCGGTGGCACGGCGACTGGTGTCGGCATCTCTGCAGGAACGCAGAGTGCTGGAACCGGCGCAGTCGTGTTTTCCAACTCGAACGGCGTGACGTTCGGGATGAGCAATTCGTCGATCGTCACCGCCAGCTACTCGACGTTGGTGTTCTCCAACAGCAACAACGTGAGCTTCGGGATCAACGGCTCGACGATCACCGCGACCGTGTCGGTGGCGGGACAAGCATCATTCGGCGTCTCCGCCGGCAGTCAGTCGGTCTCCACCGGCACGTTGATCTTCGCCAATTCGAACGGCGTGACGTTCGGCATGAGCGGCAGTTCGCAGGTCACCGCGAGCTACTCGCAGTCGACCGCGCCAGCCGCGATCAGCGCTGCAGGTTCGAGCGTGTCATCGGGAACGGTTGTCTTCTCCAACTCGAACAACATTTCGTTCGGGATGAACGGAAACACGATCACGGCGACGACGCCCGGAGAGACCCCATTCGGCATCAGCGCTGGCACCCAAAGCGCGTCGACCGGCACGATGATCTTCAGCAACTCGAACGGTCTCGCGTTTGGCATGTCTGGATCAAGCCGCATCACGGGCTCCTATTCGACGCTCTCGTTCGCCGACGGCAACAACGTGTCGTTCGGTATCAACGGCTCGACGATCACGGCGACGGTGAGCTTCTCGCAGAGCCTGGCCCCGGCCGCGATCAGCGCCGCCGGCTCGTCGGTCAGCTCCGGCACGGTCGTCTTTTCAAACTCGAACAACGTCAACTTCGGAATGAACGGCAACACGATCACCGCAAGCGCTATCGCGGCCGGTGAAACCCCGTTCGGAATCTCTGCAGGAACGCAGTCAGTCTCCACCGGCACGATGATCTTCAGCAACTCGAACGGCATGTCGTTCGGTATGAGCGGATCGAGCTGCATCACCGGCAGCTTCAGCTCGCTCGTGTTCAGCGACTCGAACAACGTGAGCTTCGGGATCAACGGCTCGACGATCACCGCGACCGTCTCGATGACGCCTGAAACGCCGTTCGGGGTCAGCGCTGCGGGATCGAGTGTCTCGTCGGGCACAGTCGTGTGGAGCAACTCGAACAACGTGTCGTTCGGAATGAACGGCAACACGATCACTGCATCTGCTTCGTTCGCGGGCGGTGCAGGCGTCGCCTTCGCAGCCGGTACGCAAACCGCAACCAGCGGCACGGTGGTTCTGAGCGCTTCGCAGGGCGTGTTGTTCGCCATGTCTGGATCGACCCAGGTCACCGGCCGCATCATCTCGATGATCGGCACGGGCGCCGAGACGCTGCAGATGTCGGGTGGCAGTGCCATCCTGATGCAACAGAACGGCGGACCGATCCAGATCATCGCCACCAACGGTGCAAACGCGTCGGTGCAGATCGCTGGCTCGAACGGCGTCACGGTGCAGGGAACAGCCGGTATTGTGATGAACGCGACCGGAGACATCGTGTTCTCCGCATCTGCCGCCGACCTCCGCATGACGGGTGGCCGCAGCGTGATCGTTAGTGCAGGCTCCGCACTCGGCTTCACAGCGAACGCCGGATCGATCGGACTCTACGCGGCAGGTACCGCCGGCACGCTCAACGTGCTCGCAGACAGCGCCATCACCATGAAGGCGCCGAATATCACTATCGGTGCCGACTCGCAGCTCCAGCTCAAGGGCGCCCAGACCAACACAGCCGTCCTCATCAGCGCCAATTCGGGCGGTATCCAACTGCTCGCCAACGCGGCCAACGGCGGCATTTCGTTGTCGGCGACGGGCACTTCAGCAGGCGATATCTTCATCGAAGCCGGTCACAACAATCGGTTCTCTGCCGGCTCGAACTTCTCGATGACTGCTGGCTCGAACGCGAACCTGAGCGCAGGTGTCAACTTGAGCCTGCTCGCGGGCTCGAACATCACGTTCTCAGCGGGCACGGACGCGATCATTACGGCAAGCCGCAACATCAACATGGGTGCCGGAACCAACGCGAGCTTCGGGGTGGGTTCCAATCTGTCATTGGTCGGCGGTACCGATGTGACCCTTAGCGCCGGTCGCAGCCTCATTTTTGGTGCCTCGAACATCTCGATGCTCGCCAACAGCAACATCACAATCACGGCTGGCACGCGCATGTTCTTGTCGGCCAATGAAGTTATCCTATTCGGCTCCAACTCGGTTCAGGTCGGCGGCGATCACATTCGAGTGCAGACCAACGACACCAAGAGCTTGGCGTTCTACGGCGAGGCGATCGGCATCCTGCGACCGTCGATCACAGGTGCATCCTCGTCGGTCACGGGTGCACTCGGTCAGCTGATCAGCTCGCTCGCAGCGATGGGCCTCATCTCGAACGGCCTCACGTAGTCGATGCGGGCGCGGTCTCACTGGGCTCACTGTAAGCCTGCACCGCGTGGAGAACGTGCAGGCGAAGGTGCTGCCCTGGGCGCGCTCGTCGGCCTGGTCTTGGGCGGCACGATGGCAGGCGCCGCGTACGCGTCCGACAAGCAGACCAAGATTCCACTGTGGATCGGGATCAGCGTGTTCCTCGTTGGACTCGGCGGTGGTGCGTTGCAGGCGGCACTTCCACCCGAGTGCTAAATCGCGGCGCCGTGCGCCGCTGCACCTTCTGGCACGATCGGCATGGCTACTTTCGAAGACTCGCCGGCAACGGCGTCTTATAGAGCCGACGGTACTCGATGTCGTCGAGCTTGTTGCACTCGTCGGCTGCCTTGCGCCAGATCTTGTAGAGCAGGTTATCGGGTCCGTACTCTGACGAGCCGCGGAGCTTCTGCTCCAAGCGACGAACTTCATCGTCGGTGAGGATCATCATGCTCGGCGTGTTGCGCTTGCTCGGCGGCATCAGCGGCGCTCTGCGGCGACCATGAACGCGTCGACGCCGTGTGCTTCCTTGACGAATCGAATCTGGAGCTTGCGCAGCTCGAAGAGCGCGTCATGCCAAGCGACGATGTCACGCGATGCGCGCTTGATCTCCTCGACGAGCGATGCATGCGGATTGATGCCGAACGACGCCGTGCAAGCCATGCGTTGGAATGCGCCGACCGGCAGCGCGGAGTCCTTCCAGCAGCCTGTCTCGACAAGAAGCTCATCGACGACATCGAACGTGAACGCCTGCATGTCCGCGTTCCATGCCCACGAATCACGCACCGATGCTGCCGCTCGAAGCACGAGGTTGACGTTCTCCAGCACGACGTCGCGAAGCTCGCGTGAATACTCGGCGAACTGCCAACGATTGGGCGACGGGAACTCGACAGCCGCACCGTCCTCTTGGAGCTTTTCGAGGAGCTTTCTGTTCTTCATAGTGGTTTCCCGAGGAGCTTGCGAATGTCGTGGTTGATCACGTGGAGCGGCTCGCCGAAGTCGAGCAGCTTTCGCAGCTCTTCCTGAGCCTCCCGGAACTTCGCAATCGCGCTCGCGGCCTTCTCGACGCCGGACATCCTAATGTATGGGATGCGATCCGGCTCGTTCTGCTCGGCGAGCAGCTGACGACGCGTCTCGTTGCGGCGATCTCGCGCCTCGAAATATGCCGGGTTCTTCTCATGAAGCTCGGCGAGCGTCGGCCAGCGTGCATGTTCGCTGTACGCAAGCAAGACGGAACCTTCACTCGCCCACGGATTGCCGAGCGTACCGGTCGCCCACGCGACCTGTGTCATGCCGAAGCGTCGCGTGATGCGTACGGGAATGCCGAGCTGCTTCTCCAGCTGTTCGGCATCCTTGATCGTCACCACCTTGCCTGCGCGCTTGTCGGTGTGTGCCGCGATCGCGTCGGGGACTCGCGTGTCCTCGACGCCACTCTCGATCAGGTTGATGATCGTGCGTTCGAGGGTTTTGCGGTCCTCGACGCGTTGGAGAACTGGTTGACGCTCTTCTTCGTTGGTCATGACTTACTTTCCCTTCTCGTTCTGAACGTTGTCGTAGGCCCTTGCGGCCTGCGCGTACGTGGTAGTGATGCCTTCGCGTGCCTGCGTCCCGACGATGACACCGATGAACAGTTCTCGACGCAGTACGGGATCCGCCAGGATGACTCTGATGTCGATGCGCTTCATCCGATCGACCCTGGCCACTTCGCCATCGTGCGGTTCGTCGCTTGCGGGAGCCGCAAGTACTTCGCGAGCTGATCGATCGGGACCTCGTCGCGGACCGCAATACTACCGTCCGCGCGCAGCACGCTGACCTTGACGTGGCCGAGCGGGTAGAACTGCGACTTGCGCTTGACGATAGCCGTCACGCGGGCGCGCTGCCACACCATCGGCGTGACCTTGCCACTGCCGATCGGCCCGTCGCACATCAGCTCTTCGACGATGGCGCCGATGTAGAGATCTGCGAGCTTCATGGCTTAGTCCTCGCCATTCGATACTGTTGATGCTGTTTCTCCTGCCAAGAAGACCACGTCTCAGGCGAATCCCACGGCGCTGAACGAGGTCGGTGCCACGACCCGACAGTCATTCCGAGTCGCAATCCCAGTGACGCGAGCAGCGTCTTGATTTCTTGCAAGCTCCGACGCCCGAAATTTCGGATCGTGTACAGTTGCGTATCAGTCTTGCTAACAAGATCTCCGAGAAAGTAAATCTTGCCGCTGCACATGGTATTGAACGTTCGTGTAGACAGTGCAACATCCTCGATCGTTCGATTAAGTTGAGCACGTGCACGTGTCGGAACCGTTTGCTGCTCCATCATCTCGACGTGGAAACGCCCGGCGCTGTACGCCTGTTTCAGCACGCGTGCGTGACCAACGCGGTGCTCGGTGCACAGTAGCGAGACGAGCATCTTGGTCGTGCGCGGCTCGTGGTTGATCATCACGTCCGAAGCGCCGATGCTTGCCGCGAGCCGTAGTGTTTCGCAGAACTGATGCGCCGAGGCGTTGACGAGGTTGACGCGCTTGAAGGTCGTGCCGTCGTCGAGGCGGAACGGTCTATTGATCACGACGCGGATCCTTTCTTCGCGCGCGGGAACGGCTGCGGCGCCCAGTCAGCAATGTGCTTCGCGTACTCGACGAGGCCGCGCTCCAGGCTCTGGATCTCGCGCTCGTGGTTGCTGCGCACGTTCTCGATCGCGCGGTCGAAGCCGGCATCACCGCGGTTGAGCTGCTTGTGGTCAGGCAGCACGTGCATACCGATGCGCTTGGTGCCGCACACGACGAACACCACATCGAGCTTGTCGACGCCCGCGAGCAGCTCCTTGACCTGAACCAGTCGCAGACCGAGCCCCTTGTGAAACGACTTCGTGCCTTCGCACGAGACCTCGAACGGCGGGAAGTTGACGCCGTGACAGTCGCCGACGATGTAGCCGATGCCCGGTCGTTCGTAGCCGTGGTGAACCATCAACGGCGACTTGCCGTGCACGACGTAGTCGCCGAAGCACACCGGGCACGTGCCGCACTTCTCAGCACGCTCCGCTGCGGTCTGCGCTTCACGCGCGACGCGCGCCCGCACCGTGGCAGCCTTCTGACCGAGTTTGATCAGCGTCGCGAGCGGCTTGAGCGCGTAGCGCTTGAACCGGTAGCCCTCGGTCGTGTACTCGCTGTCGATCTCGTGCCACGTACCGATCGGATCGTACTGGGTCGCGACGAGCGTCTGCACGAGCAACCGACCGCTCTTGTCCACGCCGCGCAGCACGTACGGCTGCGGCTTGTCGTGGCTGCCGTGCATGCGTGAGTGAACCGTGAACTCAGGCGCCTGCGCAAACGAGTAGCCGCGCCAGCGTTTGCCGGCGGGAACGGGCGGCAGCTCAGCGACGAGCTGAAACACACGCGGACGAACTTCTGGGATCTCGATGTAGAACATGGCGGCTCCTAGTACTTAATCGTCTGTCCGTTGGTCAGCTTCGCGATCTCGGACGTGCGCAGCTTGCGGCACTTGCGAATGCCGGCGCAGCGGCGACGTTCGCCGTGACCCGTGCAATACACGTAGCCCTTGTCGTCGATGTGCGTGACGGCACCGTACGCGTAGCCCTTGTCGTCGACGTATGCGACGGCGCCGCTGCAGCTTCCAAGCGCCGCGTACATGACGCCGCCCATGGCGCATTTGAGTGTCCGCGGCACGACTAGAACCCCGCGTCTGCGCAGATGGGGCCGATACCGGAGGCAATGCTCTCGGGAACCGTGAGCGGGCGACCGCAGCGACCGCAGCGACCCTCGTGCCAGACGTCGCAGCCCGGCGGCAGCTCTTCCTTGACCAGGAACGACCAGGCCCAGGCCCAACCCTTGGCCGACGGGGCCTCGGGGGTCACGTTCGACTTGCGGCTGTGGCGGTAGGTCTGACCGTCGAAGATCGTTCCGAGGAACGTGTAATTCGAGGTGTTGTCCGCACCATTCAGCAGCGACACGAAATGAGGCGACGAGACCTTGCCTTCCCGGTCACGCTTGCAGGTCACGCGGTACGTGAAACGCGTCCCGGTCTTCTGGCTGACCAGGGTCAGTCGGGCGTCACCTGCGAGGGTGAACTTCCGTGCCTGGGGACCTTCTGCGAGCTTGCCTTGGGTGATCATTGGGGCCGTCCTCTTAGCGAGAGCTACTTGGCAAATCCGATTCTGCCAATACGACGCCCGGGGAGGTGCCCCTATTCTACAAAGCGAGAGTAAACTCGCAAATAGCTGATTCCCAGGCCCATTTCGGGCCGATCTCGGCTGTTTCCGCCCGAATCAGGCTTCCTACGCCCGAGCGGGCGTCAGGCGCCGGGCGCGCTTCGGGGGCCGAATCACCGAGCACCCGTACTGCCGTTCGAGGGCTCGGATCTCGCGCTCGGACATGTCCTGCAGCGTTCGGAGCTTTGTCGCTCGAACCAGTTCTGTGTACTCAGAGGACGTTCTACCGCGCTCTGGAGGCTTCCCGTGATAGCCCCAGGCGGCAGTGTCCTCGTCGGACGCACTCTTTCTTGACATGCACAGCCCTCGATGGATGCGAGCGGGCCACGCTACTTTCGATCGCGCGAGCGATCAAGGTCCTAATTTAGGGTAGTATCAGGTGAAATGCTAACCACCACGTTCGGCGCGGCGGCCGTCAACCCGATTCGCCCGCCTACCACAGTCACCGTGCGCGCAGGTGGTGGGTATATCCAGAAGGTCCCCTTCAACGTCCCCGGATACGGAGATCCACAGGGAGGCGCCACGATGCTCGGAGGTGCCGTGCACATGCTCGGCGCCGACGCCGCGCTGCCCTCCTCGGGGATGACGACGGGAACCAAGGTCGCGATCGCGGCCGGCATCGGTGTTGTTGTCGCCGCCGGCATCGGCGGGATCCTCTACGCACGTCGACACCATGCACACGCGGGGTTTGGTCGGCCGCGTCACGCCAATCGAGGACGTCGTCGTCACTGAGGTCCACGCATGCTCTCCTCGACGTCGTCGACATCAACGACCTGTTACCCGTCGTGGCACGCTACGTTCGCGCCTCTCGTCTCCAGCGGTCAGGCGGTACTGACTTCGGGTTGTCGCGCCAACAGCGCGGGTAACGTCCCGTGTAGCGCTGAGGCGATGCGCGCAAGCGCAGAGACGCAACTTCGTCAACGCGCGCCTGCGGCCTTCAACGGCAAGCTCTCGCTCGATGCATACACGCTCGCGCGCTACATGGAGAGCGAGCTTGGCAGCGGAACGATCGAAGAGCGTGTGGCGATCGGTGAAGCCGCCGTCAACCGCGCCAAGCGTCAGAACATGAGCGTCTCGACGCTCCTACTGAACAATCCAGCCACCAAGGCGGCCAACCGTGGTTGGTACGGCCCGATCCACGGCGTGGGCACCGGAACGTCGACGGCGCCGTACGGACGTTGGGCGGCGACATCTGCAGATCCGAAGGTGCTGACGACCTTGCTCGCGATTCTCGTGATGAATGGCAGTAGCAACAATTTCTCGCGCGGCGCTGACGATCAAGACGGCCCCGAGTACTGGATCCCGCAAGGCGCGACCGCGCTCGCCAACTATGTTCGCGGCCTCGCCGCGAAAGGTAAGTACTGGGTCGGTCCGCTGCCGGGTGTCGATCCGTGGAAGACGTTCCTGCAATTCACGCCCGGGATCTCGGCCGAGACCCTGACGGGTCAGCTGCTCATGCAGCAGGGCATCAAGGCGTTGGCGCTGCCGGCGCAGCATCCAGACTGGCCGGCATCGCTGCCGATCTGTGGCAGTTCGTCCGGATCTCAGGCGTCCAGCGGTCAAACCAAGAACGTCATCGTCGGCGTCGCCGTCGCCGGAAGTCTCGTCGGGCTCAGCTGGCTCGCGCTGCGTGTCGCGAAGAATCTCGCAACGCATCCGACCGTGAGCCTCGGAAGGAAGACTCGTGCACGTCGACGGTGAACGCATCCTGATCTTCGGCGACAGCATGTCGCATCCAGGTGCTGACAACGGACCGACGATCACCGACGTCACGTTGAAGCCGATCTTGTCGTCGGCGCCCGGTGAACATCTCGCGCAGCAACTCCTCGGAGCCGGTGCGCAGGCCGTACGCATCAACGCCAAAGTGGGGCGCTCGGCGCGCAGCTTCTTCAGCGAAGACACAGCGAGCTTGCTCGCGTCCGACCAGCAGTTCCACCCGACGAAGGTCATCGTCTGGCTCGGAACCAACGACATCGATCGAGGCGTTACGCCAGTCGCGCTCGCGCAAACGTCTGCTGCGATGGTGCAGATTCGCGACGCGTACCGCAAGATGGGCGCCGAGGTCCTCGCGATCGGGCCGCCGACGTACATGAACGCGCGCTACAACGAAGCGGCGCCGATCATGCTCAACACGATGCGCGGTGTGTTCGGCACGAACGCCACTATCGACGCACGACCGCTGACGCTCGCGACGACGCGCGCCACTGACGGCGTGCACTTCACCAGCGACGCTGCGAGTGCTGCGGGGCGCCAGTTTGCGGTCGCACTCACGACCGTTCCGTCGGCGCTGGCAACCGCAACGTCGAACGGCACCACGATCGCGCTTGGGATCATCGGCACCGTCGGCTTCCTCGGGCTCAGCTGGCTCGCGCTCCGAGCAGCTCATCGTCTGGCGAAGTCACCGCTGGCGTCGACGAGCCGACGCCGTACACGCGCCTACGCGTGATCAGCGATTGATCGCTGCTTCGAGCGTCTTCTTGCAGACCTCGCAGATCTTGAGCGCGCGACGGCCTTTGCCATCGAAATCGCTGATGCTGAGGACAGCGCGACCGTCGAGGACGAAGTCCGGGACTTGAACCACTCCGTCGGCCGCGTCGATCCGCTCACCGCAAACTAGGAGGACTTCGACGTGAAGACGCACGCGTCCAGTCCAACGAACCACACAAATTCGATCCGGGCGTTCGACCGCGGCTAGCATGCGCCGACTCTATCACAAGTAGCTCGTGACTACAGATCGACTCGGCGCCGTTGAGCTGCCGCTCGACGACGAGAAGGCTCGTACGCTCCTCGACGCGGGCAACGGCGTGTGTCGCTCCGAGCTTGGCGACGTACGCAGAAAGCTGTTCGAGAGCGCAACGATCTTGATCGCTGATCGCAGGAGCGATCGTATGTAGCCTGGTCCGCACGGGGTCGCGGACCTTAGCAGAGTCACCAGCGGCGTGGAAGTTTCCGAACGACTTCTGGGTCGAGATGCGGTAGGTGCGTCTGCACGCTCCTGAGCAAATCGTCCCACGCCTTCTCGATCGACGGCTCCGGATCGCGCTGGTCCCCCGGACTGCGACCGCTCGCGAGCGTCCCGCCGTGCGTCGTCCACAGCGACACGCTGTGACCGTCCGGCCAACCGTCCCGACCCGAGCAGAACGGCTCGAACCGAATGAACATCGCGTCTACGTCGTGCTGCCGCTTGTGCTCGCGGCGCGCCTTCTCGCGCCGACACGCATGGCGATTGCGTGCACACTGCGTCTGCCACTGTTCCCACGCACGGGCCGCCTGCTTCGGCGACCTCGGAGCGCGATCGACGATCGTCCAACTGTACTCGACGTCCCACTCTTCGTACTCGTAGCCGCCGCTCTTGTACCAACGTGGATGCTCGAACTCGACGAGGAATGGTTGACCTGGACAGAGTCCCTCTTGTAGCGCCCAATCGTTCCACGTGCCGGTGAAGTCCGATGTCTCGATCGCGGACCACTTGTGATCCGGCGAGATAATGTCGGGCCAACTGGAGTTGCTCAGCTCGTAGTCGAACCAGTCCGGCTCCTCGCCGTGGCTACTGGTCAAGTACGGCTCGACCGTGAGATCGACGCCGTCACGAACGACCTGAAGCCAGATGTAGCAGACCGGTTGTGAGTACACGTTGACGAGAACGTGATGCTTCGGGTCCTGCAGCGCGAACGCGAGCGCTTTGATTCCCTCGACGGTTTCGCCCAGCGGAAAGTCGCAGTGCATACAACGCAAGCGCGACGACAGCTCGGGACGCTCTTTGCCGTAGATCTTCTTGCAGCGCTCGCAGCGAACTTGCGGCTTGAACTCGATGTCAACGTCGTCGAGGAGGTTGAACTGTTCCGTCATCGATCTTCTTGGTGGTGAGGAAATTTCGCCAGTCGGCGGGGAGCATCTCGAACGTCTTGTCGCCAAGCTGACAGACCGTCGCGAGTCGATGCAGGTCTCGCTTGTCGACGCGTACTTCTCCGAGCGTAGTTAGGATGATCAGCTTGCGCTTCTTCGGATCCCACCAGAAGCCGGTGGCTTTACTGATGCGGGCCTTCATCAGTGGCTGACGATTTCGAGCCCGAGACTTCGCATCGTCGCGATGACGACGCGTGCGTGGTGTTCACAGAAGTGCATGAGGCCATCCGAGCCGGCGACGAAACCACCTTGCGTGAGTCCTTGAGTGACGTTTTCCTTTCCGGTCTTGTCGAGCTTGTCGAACGTCACGAGCGCGTTGGTATCGCATCCGAGTAGGGCGTCTGCGGAACAACGCGTGAATACGTCCTTCGGAACCGCGACCGGTATCGGCGTCCCGAGGAGAATGTTCGTGACGCCGCCGTAGACGTCACGCACGTACTCCTTCTCGCGTGCGCGATCCATCTCTTGCTGGTCGGCGCCTGCGTTGCACGATGGACAGCTCGGTGGCTCGTTGCGCTGCATCTTGAACTCCATGCGCGACCAGTAGTGATCGCAGGCCTTGCAGTGATAGAACCCGGGCTCAGCCATTTGACAGCTCCGATCGTGTACCGCCGAACAGCGGGTTGTAGGTGAGTTGCTTCTGTGCGTTGACGGCGTGGCCGCGTGTATGCCCGCCTTTGAACTTGAACGGATAGCGATCGGGCGGATGCCAGTATTCACCGTTGCACGTCCATCCGTGTGCGCGGAGATAGCGCCCTTCGGCGACTTCTAGTGCCCAGATTGCGCTGTCGCGTTCGTTCGGCATCAAGGCTCCGGTGGGCGTTTGCATGTCTCTTCGATTAGTTCAGCGACGGCCTCCCAGAACTCTTCCTGTGCGTCGCTGACCGACTTCTTGATGTTCTTCTTGACCGCCTTGAGCGCGCCGTCACGACCGTGCTGGTGAATCAGCCGGCTTGCTTGCTTCTCGATGTCGGTCACGAGACAACCTCGCGCTCGCCCAGCAAGGCACGGAGGTTTGCGAGTGCATGACGACAGCACCCTGCAGCAATCGCCCGCGTCAGAAGATCGCGCAGCTCTGTCCGCGTACGCATGATGCGGATGCTTCTCGTCGGCTTGTTCGCCTTCGGGTCGGTGGTCGTGAGGTAGCTAATGCGCTCGCTGGGGCTCGCCGGGTCAGGTAGCAGCGTATTCCACGGCAACGCGATCACGGCACAGGCTCCGCCGCTTTGCGTGCTGCGAGGAACGCCTCGGTATCGGCAATGATCTTTTCTATGCCTCGACGACCGACGTTGTCTAGATCGACAGGTTCGACGGTGTTGAGAACGTCGTTCGCGAACGTCAGAAAGCTGCGTAGCAGCTCGACGGCAGACAGGACGCCGATCGCCGGATCGTTCCACGGCGTAGGTGCCGGAGACGGCGGCTCGACGACCTGACAGTTTCCGACGTACCACTCGTCGAGTCTGTCGTCCGGCAATCGGACGATCAGTCTGTTGTTCGCGAGCGCGAGCACGACGCCGCATTCGAATCCGTTGATGCGCGTTCCCATCGTGTCGACGTGATTCTCGACGGTCAGCCCGACGAGACCGATCTTGCGAACCGCGTTGAGGGCATCACGGATGCGAACCAGTGCGTTGCGCGACTTGCTCTTGCAGATGCCGCAGTCGTCGTCGAGCAGCATGAAGTAGCCCATCTCGTCGTTCTTCTCGATCGTCAGCATCTACTTGCCTCCGCGTACAGCATGAGCCTGAAGGTATTCTTGCGCTGCGTGCATCGCGTGCATCGGCTGAACGTTGTTGGCGATAGGGTGATCGCAGCGATAGACCTTCTCGTCGCGTTCGAGGTCGTGCTCGATGACCCGCAGCGCGCGGACATGCCACGCAGCACCGTCGTAGATGATCACGACGCGGCGGGTGCCGTCGTCGGCAGCCTGCGCGCACGCGATGCAATGGTCCGCGGCGTTCACGACGCGGCGACGGTTACACGAAGCACAGGACCGGCGCCGCTTCACTTGCGCTGCAGGTTTTTTGCGACCCATTCACGCGCCTCCTCATGTCGACGATACGTCTCGCCCGATTCGTGGCTGTACAGAACATTCATGCTCTTGGTGGGCTTGATCTCCAGGCGCAGTCCTCGACGACCTTTGCCGGCGATGCGAAGGCGTCCGATCTTCGTGTCCGTGCTGCTCGTCCATTGCTGCACCGCTGCACGAACGGCGCGACGACTCTCGTCTACGAGATCCTGGGTGTTGATCCAGTCGGCGAGCTGTCGATGGTTCCGCGTCGGCGGCAGCTTGAGCACGGCCGTCTTCGTCTCGGAGATCGTACAGACCTTGCGGCACTTCCGGCATCGCCACGTCTCGTCGACGAGGCGCACCACGCCGCCACACTTCTTGTGGATCTCCACGGGTCAGCCGTCCTTGTGCGCCGCGTCCAGCTCGGGCTTCAGCTCGGCGAACGCTTCGTTGCGTAAGTTCGACGGGAGGTCATCGATGGCATCCCAGAATGGCGTGACTGCGGTTCCGCCCATGATGACGCCCCGAAATCTGAACTTGAATTGGTACGCGAGCTTCGCGACCTTCTCCAAGTGCGCGACGACGGCAGAATGCGTGTGCTCGATGCCGAGTGCGTCCACACAGAACGTGAGCGCCTTCGCAGCGCGTTCTTTCCACACGGGCGACTCTGGTGCTTGAAACTCGGCACTGTCGATCGCCTTTCCGAGTTCGATCCACGCGGCTCGCGCCGCCGTCACATCAACTGACTTGGTCATCGTCGTTGCTCCTAGCGCAGGTTCTTGGTCCACGGCGGAAGCAGCATGTTGGCCGGAGGATCGGTGACGCCGCTGTCGTCGCCCGCACCGTCTGATTTGTGGCCCGTAACGACCGCGATCTGGCCCGGCTCGGCGCCCGCGCGCTTCGCCCATGCCAGGAAGGTCTTGCGGAACACGTGCGGCCTGATGTCCATGAAGCCGGCCTGCTTCGCGCGTTCGCGCAGCGCGCGGTAGAGCCCATCTGGCGTGAGGTGGTCGCCGATCATGACGTCCTCACGGACTTCGGCACTCCGAACGCGTTGACGCCCGAGCGAGCGGAACACGTAGCCGTCTTCGACATCGTGCGTGGCCAGCCAGTCGATCCACGCAGTCAACGCATCGTGCGTGACGGTATCGAGCGCGATGGCGTGGCGGTTGCCGCCCTTCTTTTCGAAGGTCAGCATGCCGGCCTTGGTCACGTCGGCGAACTTCAGCTGACACATCGAGAACCGCAGCATGCCCGTACGCAGTCCGAGCGTGATGATTGCGCAGTCGCGCAGGTCGCGTGCCTTTGGTCTACCGTCGACGCCTGCGCAGGTCTGGACGAGCCGACGTCCTTCCGCCCAGGTCAGCTCGCGCTCGGCGTGTGCTTGGCGCTTCGTGCGCCGCCTGCGCACCGGAGGAAGCCGATGGATGTCCTCGTTGAAGAAGTCGCAGCTCGCGTGTTGTGCAGCGTAGCGCAGCGCGTTGAGCGCGACGTTGACGCTCTGCGGACGGATCTTGCGGGCGAGCATGTCATTGCGCCACGCCAGAACCGCGTCGCCGGTCCAGTCAGACTTCGCTACACCTGCGAACGTCAGGAACGTCCGAACGTGCTGCAGGTAGAGTTCCTTGGTCCGCGGACGCAGTTTCTTGCTTCGCGTGACAGCGTTTTCGAGTGTGGTCATGACTTCTTTGGGCGCGTGCGCCGCTTCGTTTTCTTGGTGGTCGACTTGATGGGCGGTGACGCTTTGCAGAATCGCATGTGTGTCGTCACCGCCCTACGCCCCATGCTGGAGAATTGCCGGCACCGGGGGCAAAGCCATCCGTGAGATCTCTTGTCCCACAAAGGCAAACCGGCGGCCATCGGCTCCTGCGTTGACACCGCAGGTGCAATCGCTACCGCGACGTTCAAGTCATCCAGCGTGAGACCAAACCGATCGAGCAGCGGCTGCGCCAGCTCTTGTGCGATCTCGCGCGACATTTCATTCAGGTGCCGCTGCACGATGCTGCGAACTCGGCTGTCATTGATCGAGGACATGGTCACTTCTTTGCTTTCGACTTGCGGGGCTTCTTTGCGGTGCCCGTGCAGTGTCGTACGTGCATCGTCAGGTGGTTCTTTGCGCGCATTTGCTTGCCGCACTTGGGGCAGGCGAGATTTGGATCTGTGATCGTTACGCTGGGCGCCGTGGTCTGAACTGATCGCTGCAGGCTCTGATGCGCGTTCCCGTAGCCGAGCGGCTCCGTCCACGGACGATCGACGCTGGGATCGATCGAACGTCCCTCTGTGGACTCTGCGGGCAGCGTCGCCTCGTGCCCAAGGAAGCGTTGACCGATCACGAGCTGATCGAGTAGCGATGCTGCCATCGTGGCGTGCCATGCAAGCGCGCAGCGCTCGCAGAGTTCCTCGATCTTGTACAGCGCGATGGGCTTCCGTCCCTGACGGGAGAAACAGGTGTGACGACCGCCGTGGTAGCACTGGCCGCCGATATCACTCGACGACAGAACCTGTGCGAGGTCGTGAGCCGACGTACGTAGGCCGTCGACAGTGCTGGATACTCGGGTGCTCATTTCTACTCTTGACAAGATCATAGGCCCATCCGCAGGCAAGTCAAGAGCTTGTTGGGAAGCCCGATCGCTGGAGCGATCGAGCATTTTCTCGACGAGCGCGGGCGTCAACCGACCGGCCGCGCCCTGACAACGGAACGCGTGGTTCGTGAGACAGATTTGATGGATCGGCCAAAGGCACCGAGGACATCGCAGGGGTGTCTTCGTCGGCTTGTTGCAGTGGACGCAGCGCATGTTACTGCGGGTCGCAGACGCCGCCGATGACGACACCGATTTCACAATGACCCATCGATCCAGGATCCACGCAGCACGTACCGGCGGTCATCGTGCTGCACTCACCGTTGCTCGTGCAGCTCGGAGCGTCGACGGCATCAGGCGCTTCAGCATCGACGGGGCTGTCAGGAGCCGTGCCGTCGACGGAGGCATCGATCTGAACGTCGATCGGACTACCATCCAAATCAGCGTCGACTTCGAGTTGCCCGCGCACCTCGAAGCCGCAACCGGCGAGCAGTAGAAACAAGAACTTCACGGAGCTTCGACGACGACCGGCGCCGTTTCTTCACCGACCAGTCGACGACGGTCGACGTGTGACGGTACGAATCGACCATCGCAGACGACGACACCGCCGCGCTCCCAGATGCCGTCGCAGATGGAATAATCCTCGCCGCGGGCGTTCTTGGGACGGCCTTTGTAGTCGTGTTTCATCTCGAACCACGGACCTTGCGCCCAGTAGCTGCGAAGCCAGCCACAGTTGACGGCGATGCACGCACCGCCGATCCGGCCGACGGGTTGAACCTTGTCGAGAACGTCTTCGAGTGGCATTGGGCCGGTCGCCCAGAAGCTGTTGTACGGTTCGCCGGGCGTCGCGCCCATCCCGAGCCCCTGAACGCAGACACCGTCGTCGCCGACACCGCGCCCACGAACCGGCGCCCCAATAAGCCCGACGCCCGTGCGTCGGTGGTCAGGCATCTTGATGGCCTGCAACGTGCCGTCTGGTAGCGCGGTCGCGCCGCGATCTGCGTCGCGGATCATCTGCACGATGTCGACGCCGGCATCACCGACCGCATCACAAACGCCGCCGGCACCCGTCGAACGATGGAACGTGTCGGCATCGATCATGAGCACCCAGTCGCAGCCAGCTTGCATCGCATCGTAGACGATCGTGTTGCGGCACAGGTCGATGCCGTTGATGTGGTACTCGGACATCCAATGCAGCGAGACCAGTGCGCGCGCTTCGAAGAGCGCCGCGCCGAGGCCGAGCCACATGGCTGCATGACCGACGTCGAGCTTGCTGCCGTATGCAGGGATTCCGATTCCGAGTTTGAGCATGGCTAATACATCCCTTCCACCACGCCATCAGCGTGGACGTACCCGACGAGGTATTTTCCAGGTTGGTAGTCGGGGTCTTCCTCGTCGGGCTCTAAGCCGAACGACCACGACTTGCTGCGACCGCTTGCGTGCTCGAAGCAGATGTCGAAGATCCAGTGCTCATAGCTGGAGTAGCGCTCGTGGATGAACCGCCGAGCCTTGCGCTCCGCGTCGCGCAATCTCACGCAGGCACTCCGAAGATCTTTTCGAGCAGTGCACCGATGGCCTCCTCGTCGAGGTCCGACGCCTCCTCGAAAAGCTGCTCCATGGCTCGATCCGGATCCTTGACGGGATCTTCGCCTTCCAACAAGACCCCGAGCGCGGCATTCGATCCGGCACCGATGAGGAGCGCCATCATGATGGCCTCGACTTCTACGGCAGTGAAGTGTGCACCCACCGCTGTTGGCAGCGCCGACATTCGATCGAATTTGACGATGAACGGCAGCTCGGGGTTCAGCCGCTTCGCCATCGCCATCACGTCCTCCGCGGGCGCCGTCGTGTGCTCGATGCGAATGGCCACGTTGATGCCCTCACGGCCCTGCTCCCAGCCACGAATGGCCTGCAGCATCGGCTCGACCTCCGGCGCCGGGATCTGCGCTTCGAGGACTACCTTCACGCTCGCCATCAGATGATTCCGCGGCGCACAGCGTCCGCGGCTGCGCCCGCCCGCGTATCCTGGCCGAGCTTCTTGATAGCGTTTCGGACGTGAAACTTCGCCGTGTGCTCCGCGACGCCGATCTTGGTTGCGATCATCTTGTTGGAGAACCCCTCGGCGATGAGCGCGATGACCTCAGTCTCGCGCGGCGTCAGTGGATGGAAGTTCTTGCCGTGTTCGGTGGCTTGGTTGGGCGCCACGAACACGTCGCCGCACCAGCAGCACGCCTGTTCGCCGGTCGCGGACCCGTGCACGCAATGACGAGGATACGCCTTCGACCCTTCGGGCACCGCCCCACAGAAGTTCTCGCCGTGGTGATGCGCGTAGTCGTTTGGATGGTCGAATTTACGGTGCGGTTCAGTCAGCATGATCAGTTCCTAGACGAAGTGCATCGGTGGATGCAAGAAAGTACGACCGTTGTTGTTCAGCACCGTACTGACGAAAGCCGAGACGTAGAAGGTACCGCGCGAGGCGTGGCTCTGCGTTCTCGACGTAGAAGTGTAGCCATGGATGAGTCCGGCGGATGCGTACGAGCAGCCGTGTGAAGATCCCTTGCCCGCGCTGCTCTTCACAGACCTGGACCGTCGCGATGTCGAGTACGGGCGTGACGAGTTCTTCAACGTACCGCTGCGTGACCCGCACGTAGAGCACGTCGAACCCGGGCTCGCGAACGTGTGCACGCGACGAGATGCGCCGATCGATTTGCGGCATCGCGTCCGCGATGAACTCTTCGAGCGTCATGACTTGTTCACACGCGCCGCCGGTAGCTGTGGGCGGCGTGACCATTGCTCGATCGCGTGCCAGTTATCGTTCGACGTCTCGTGCTTCCAGTACATCGTAGATCGCCACGTCGGGCTCGTGACCTTGCACCAAGCCGCGAGTATCCATTTGCCGCCGACGTAGCGGCGGAACAGTCGAAACCTTCCGGCGCCGAGCCAGTATAGAAGTCGCTGCGCAAGTGTCATCGCCGGGACCAGCGCTGTGCGCCGAGTATACGAATCGTGCCGCTTTGCTCGTCGTGGGTGATGAGGTCGCCCGCGTTCCCTTCGCGTACACCTTCCGCCTGCGGATACTTGGTCTTGTGCTCGCCATCGCAATGCTCGTAGAACACGAACAGATTCAGCACATCGTCGCGGACGGACGTCACCATCGCCGGACGTCGACGAATCTCGGCGTTGCCGTCGAGATTCGCCGTCGCGAACCAGTAGAACACGCGATCACCGACCTCCGGCATCGGCGCGACCTCGGGCGGCATCTTGAGCAGATGGGGAACGCCGTGGCCGGTCTTGGTTGCGTGATGTGCCGCGTTGCCGCCGATCGTCGCCCAGTGATCGCAGTTGGGGCAGTGCCACGCGTCACCTTGAGGCGCGTCCTTGTTCCAGACGAAGCGCAAGCCCTCTTCACGTGCGTCCTTCTCGTCGCGTTCTTGATCTGCGTCGCTCATTTCCATGCCTCGTGTTGACCCGGTACTCGGATCTGTTCGATGTCGAGCGTGACAAGTTTGCCGCGACGACCTTCGACGTCGGTCTCGTCGACGACGTTCCAGTAGCTAGCACCACCGTTGAGGACGACGGTTCCTGTGAGCCACTGCGAACGTGCCGGATAGTGGAACTCGCACGCGTCGCCCTTGCGAAGCGCCTCGATCTTCGACAGCCAGTGATTCGGATCTCTTGCGCGCTCCCTCATGCGCTTCCTTTCGCCGGCTCGTAGCCCTTGAACGGGTACAGCGTGACACCGGGCGAGTCGAGCCCGTTGGGGTACTTCGCCATCACCGTTCGCTGGTACTCGTTCGGCGTCCAGTCCTTGAGCTTCTGCTGCAGGGTGTGTAGAAGTTCGGCCTCGTACGCATGCCAGCGTGCCGGTCCTGTCGGGTCGCGGAGAAGTCGATCGTTGTAGAAGTCGACGGCCTGCACGCCCGTGTAGAGAATGGCGCCGAGCTGCATGAAGATGTCCGCGCCCACCATCTTTGGCCACGTATGCGGAATCAGGATGAGGGCCTGCCAAACACCCTCGCGTTCCATGACCGTGAACCCCAGCGATGAGACGGGCGGTCCGAGCGCGATGTTGACTTGCTTGTTTCCAAGGAGATCCCAGATGACTGCGCTCAAGGCAGCCACGCGTTCGTTGGGAACGATCGATCGAAGCGTCCCGACGCCGTCGGTGAACAACTCCGCACACACGCGGCCGAGAGCGATGGCAGGATCTCCCTTCGGCAGATCGTTGACGTTGACCTGGTTGCCGGTGAACGCGGCCAAAACTTCTTCGAGGAGCGACATCACGGTATCTCCCAGTCTTTCGTCGATCGGCGAACCGACTCGATCAGCGGTTTGTCAGACGGCCCCTTCACGAACGACTCACGCCAGACCGACAGAACGGCCAGCCACTCATCCTCCGCCTTCGGCGGGATGCCCCGCTTGGCGAGTGCCATGAACGTCTGGGAGTCCGGTTGCGTATCGGTGAAGATCTTGTAGCGCCGCTTGAGCAGCGCGGCCTCGGTCTCGCTGTCGATCGGCAGCGGTCCTCGCGTGTAGCGGATGCAATCGTGTCCACGGACGTTCCACCGATGCTGCCAATCGATCTCGCGCTTGATCGCGACGGTGCGTTGCCGCGCATGTTCGCGGATGACTTCGTCCTTGAGGTAGACCACGTAGAACGGTCGCGGGACCGGCGGCGTCATCGCGAGCCCCTTGGCGAGCTTCTTGACGAGCGACTTGTAGCCGAAACCGTTCGGGCCGGCTTCGACCAGCTTCTTGTGCTCGTTCACGTAGGAGACAAGCGCGTTGATGATCCACGGTGACAGCGTGTGCACGCGATCCCAACACTGGCCTTTGATCGATGTCGGGTCGCGGTCGAAGACGAAGACGAGACCCTCCTGTCCGTTCGCGCCTCGCTCGATGTGTCGGAAGTTCACGACCAGCCCGGTGTCCGTGACAAGGTGGCCGTAGAGCTTGCCGACGCTCGGCGGCGCGTTGGGCTCCTTCTTTCGCAGATCCTCTTCGAGGAGGTCAGCGTTGGCGTCGCGTACACCGCGGCCGTACGCAAAGAAGCACGACTTGAACGGCAGCTTCTCGGGAAACGGCGCGTGAACGCCCGTTCCGATCACGTCCATCACGCGCTTGCGCTGCTTGGCCGTGTGATCGGTGATGGGGATCTTGGGATCGACGCGCGCCACCTTCACGCAGTAGTTGAAGAACTCTTCGTAGAGCGTGTGATACGCGATCGTCGGCAGCTCGAAGATCACGGCATCACGGAGCATCGGCCAGACGCGTTGAGCGTTTACGTCGGCGGCACTGGCCGCCGTTCGGACGATCTGACACAGCTGGAGGTAGTTCTGGACGATCGCCTCATGCGTCGCCTTGTCGACGCTCGGCGAATCGTCGTCGGGAGCCTGCTGAAGACGCGCGACTGTCGACATCGCGTTGTCCGTCGACGTCGTACGCTGGTAGTGGTTGATGGCGACGGGCACGTCGTCAGCTTCGAGGCTCGTCACACCCTCGGGCTTGAACTCTTCAAGCGGCAATGAACGGCCGATCGGTCCCAGGATCTGGGTTTCACCGACCTGCTTGGTCGGTACGCCACGAACCAGGCGCAGCCAAATATCGGGCGCGCGCTTGTTGTTCGGATCCTGTGAAAGCATTTGAACCATGTCGACGCCGGAGCGCACGTTCTCGAAGACCATGCTGACGAATTGGCCGCCCATGATCTTGCGAAGCTGCGGGATGAGATTCGCGCGATCGAGTGTGACCCACTGTGTCCGCGGCGGATGGGACCGGTGGATGACCCACGCGTTCACTTTTCCAGGGACTCGCGGTGTTCCCGTACGCGGAACGGGTCCCGGTCCCGTCAGCGCCTCGAACTTGTCGAGCAGCGTGACGATCTGCTCGCGTTCGAGCGTGCTGTCGGAGGCGGCGTCGTGATCGAAATCGCCGAGCATCTGTTCACGTGACGTGCTCAGGATGTACATCGACGTCTCGATCGGCGCTGCCAACGCACTGACCGTCGATCCGGTGATCTCGTAGTCGGCTTGCTTCGTGTACCCGTTGATGCGCAGGAACCAGTAGCCCCAGTGCTTGTACAGGCGCTGAAACGTATCGTGCTGCTCTTGCGTGACGGGCTCGTCCGTCTCGGCGAGCGGTGTGTTGGGCATTCCCGGCTCGTAAATCTTGTAACGCCGCCCTTCGCAGCTCAGTAGGAGCTTCGAGGGGATCGTCCTGACGTCAACCTCACCAGGGAAAAACAACTCGACCGCAGGGTAGATCGGAATGGGTCCACGATCTCGTGACGGGTACGCCAGGTAGCCGACCGTGATGTCGATGTCTCGCGGATCACCGGGCGCCGCGTTGGTCATGTGCTGTTCGATGGCCTTGATCTGCGCCGCCGCGTTGTCGGTGTCTATTTTGAATGCGGCGAGCTGCGCGTCCATCTCGTCAAGCTCTTCCTTGATGCGGATCATTTGAGGCCGAAGCGCTTCGAGACCCTTCGTGTCCTTCTGCTTCTTGAGCTTCTGGAACTCGATGTCGAACTCCGCCGCCTTTTTCCGATGGCCGACGATGCGCTGTTCGATTTGACGGACGTTATCGGTAAGCATGTCCGCGGCGCGCGCTGCTTCAGCACGCGTCGTCGGAACGGGTATTTCCGTCTCGTCGAACGGCCCGCCGGCCGCGATCGAGATCAGCTTCTGTGCGAGCAGCTCACGCGCACCTACCTGCGTCGTCGCGCGCGCCCATTCGGTGAGCTTGACCATCTGCGCTTCTGTGAGGTGTCGCATCGCAGCGGCCGTTGCCCAATCGACGAACTCACGCCACTTGCTGTCGCTGAGCGTCGCTTCCTCGTAGAGGTCTTGCAGGTTCCCGCGGAACTGAGATCGCGTGTCGATCAGCGACTGCGCGCCCGCGAGCTTCTGTAGCAAGTCGCCCATGGATCAGTCCTCGACGCGAACGTTCGATGCTGCAGCCCGCAGCTTGCGCGCGATCGCCTTGCGCAGGCGAACCTCGTCCGCCTTGCGTGCGCGTTCGAGCACCGGCATTTCGGGGTAGCGCTTCATGATGTACGCGACCGCGCTGTCGAGGCTCTCGGGATCCTCGTTGCGGGCGCCCATTCGCGCCGACACGAACTCGCCGAGCGCGTCGTAGAGCAGCTGCTTGAGTAGCAGGACTTCCTCCAGCGAGAGACCCGTCTCGACGTCGAGGATGACCCGGGTCACGACACGGCCTGCTTGGTGGCAGCTGCGACGCGCTCGTGGTGTAGCGCTAGCTCGCGGCAACGTGCCGCGCGGGTGAGCCACGCTTGGCGGTTCTTGCGGCCGGCATCCGCCAGCGAATAGCGCCCAGCGATGTCTTCGCAGGTCTGTGCGTGCTCGCGCAGAGCCATCGCGGTCAGAGCGTCGTCATTCATCTCCAGCATCTACGTCTGAGAATGCCGGATCATTCAAAACAAGTCAAGAGTAACGTAACAAAGGTGATCCCTGTTGGGATCACCGTCGGAAAATCCAGTCCAGAAACCTCTGTAGGAGGCTCGGTCGACCGGCGATTACTATGACCGGCAACGGCCGATCGTCGTCGCACATGAGCCCGTCCTCGTCGCGTTTGTGGACGCCGTGACACTTGCGGCAGTAGCCCCAGCCCGAGAGATCGTCAGGCACGGGCCGCCAGGAGCTTCAGGAACGCGGCCCAGCAGTCAGCGCAGCCCCATGTGGAGTCCGTCTGCATCTTGGGCTGGACGCCAGCCAAGCACACGAACCGCGTGTTGTAGAAGCGGCGCGCGCCGGGTTGTTTCTGACAGCGATGGCAGAGGTGCTCACCGGCACCGCTCCAGCCGCAACGACACGGTCCCTCGATCACGCGTCCTCGTCGTACACGCGATGGAGTAGGTGCAGCTTCTCACGAAGGCTGCGACTCGGATGCGTGATCAGCGTTGTGTACGCACTGGCGATGCCCGCGAGTTCGAGTAAATCTGCCCGCGTCAGCGCTTCCGGTGTGTATCGCGCACGCCATGCTGCGCTCGGGCGCCCAGCGCCCTCTTCGTCGCGTTCGGAGTCGAACGGCCATGGCCACATCGTCTCTTTGTCAGGATCATCGACGTCGAGCAGGATGTGCCGGTTCTCGATCTTGTACGGCGGTAGCGGCGCGGTCACGGCCGCACGCGCCGCGTGGCCGAAGATCGGTAGGCCGTCGTCACGTTGACCTCGAAGTGCAGCCCGGTTGGCTTTTGCGGAAACGCGATGTTGCCATAGAAGAAGCCGACCTCGACGTCGCTCTCGTCAACGAGCATCGGCTGATCCGGGATGCGATCGATCTGATCAGCGATGTCGCGCAGGTAGATCGCGAACTCCTTGGTCGTCGTTGGCAGCTTGAGGTCTTTGGGATCACTTGCCATCGCGTTCCTCTTCTTCCTCGGGCGTCACCGGGACGACCTTCGACGGATGTACGGCCTTGAGCATCAAGCCGTAGTGATCGAGCCGAACGACGGCTTGTGTGTCGCCGTGCTCGTCGAGGAGAAGCCCCAGCAACACGCCGAATTGCGGCATGCCGGGACGGTCCTCGACCTTGACGCGCAGGATGCCGTGCTCGTGTTCGATCAGCTTGCGGGTCGGAAGTCCGGCAAGATGTTTGTGCAGCGCCGACGCGGCGAGCCGATCGGCCTCTTCGTCAACAGGAAGCTCGGCAAGCAGCAACGACTTGGGGAATCGCAGTCGATCCGGCATAGGCTGATCTCTACAGCTGCCGTTGCTACGACAAAAACAGAAGACGTCGCAAGTGCAGATCTGCGGCACTTCGTTCGCGTGTTCACAGAACATTGGTGCTGACGGTTCCACGAGCGGCTCCTTTGGTACGTTCACGCAAAATTTTCTCGGCGAGGTTAAGATGACCGGCCATGTACGCCGCCTCGAATGCCTCTTGTCGACGCTTGGGCGCCGTACGCTTCGGATCTAGCTTGTGTCGCAGCTTGGCCATCGCCTCGAACGTATCGCTCGGCGTCTCGTTGTGTGCGACCCAGCGACGAGCAACCAAGCACGCGTCCTTGTAGCCCCATCCGTCGCCAAGGAAGTGCTCTTGCCGGCCGTCCTGGTCGCGGCCAGCCATTCGTAACCTGATGCACCAATCCTGCGCGACGCCGTTCTTCGACGTGTGTGCGTTGGTGTAGACCTCGGCGCTCCGCCCGTAATCTTCGCCGGCAGCAACGACACGAAAGTCGAACCCGTAGCGGGTTTGGGCCGCAACTCCGACAAGCGCAACGCCCTCGAAGATCTCGGTGACACGTCCGAGCAGACGGACTTCATCATCGAGCTGCTCACGCTGCTTCTGTAAGCCCGCCTTCTGGCGTTCGAGCATTTCGATTTGCGCGTCGAGCGACTTCAGCTCACCGCGTAGGAGCTTGACGTTCGGAAGCGCCTTGATGACCGCAGCGTTCTTCACTTGCGCCTCTGTGCTGCCCTTTCGGCTTCTGCGCACTGACGCAGCTCGGGATCTTTCGCTTCCCATGCCGACGTCACGCTCTTGAACCACTCTGCGTGGTTGTTCAACCGATGCTTCTCCCATTCGGCAGCACCAGACGTTCCTGCTTCGACGGTGACGGTCTTGTACTGTGTTGAGCCACTGGCCAGGCCGAGTTTGCACAACCGATCGAACGCGCCCTCTTCGGTTTTGCTACTCATGCTCAGGCTCCGTGTCGAATGGCGAGACGTCATCGAACGCTCGTGCTGTGGTCTCGTTGAAATGCGGCGACATCGGCATCGGGCAGGCGCCTTCGCACTGCTTCCAGCTGTCGCCGGACGCACAGCGACACTTTGGGCAGCCGTGCGCTTTGGCGAACGCAACGCGGCTCGCGTAGAGCTTGTTGACGCGCTGACCGTCGGTGCCGACATCTTCGAAGCGCCACGGGTAGACGTAGTCCGTGCGGTCGTCGACACGGCGTCGGACGTTCGCGAGCGCGTCGAGGGCGCAATCCAAGCACCAGTAGCGACCTCGCGCGTCCGAGACGAGCGTGGCGGTCGCGCCGTGCTGTGTGTACCACTGGCCTTGGTACACCGTGCCGCACGCAACGCACCCGCGGTCGCCGACACAGCCGGGCTCGACGACCGAGACATGCTTCGGCGACGAGATCACGTTGATGATCGGAACGTGCTTGATCACTTGGGCCACTGCTCCACGGGAACGCCTTCGGCCATTCGATCGTTCACGAACGTCCAACGATCCTGCAGCGCCTTTCCGTCTGCACAGATATCGGCCGAACCGAGCGACGCGATTACCGCGCACTCCGGGCACTCCTTGAGATGATCCTCAAACGCGTCTTTGCCGTTCGCGTTGAGGCGCTTCAGCGTCCCTTCGGGATCGTCTGACAGCACGCCGAACGGCGTCTGAATGCGCCGGCTCGCGACCTCGTGGAAGATCGAATGCAGATCGCCAAGCAGCTCCGACGACAACATCGTCAGGCAGTACTGCGTGCCCTCGATTGTTCCTGCACGAACGATCACGCGCACGATCTTGATCTTCAAGTCGCCCGGGAACTCGGCCAGGTCGGCAACGCCTTTGACGGCTGCGATGGCACGTGTCTCGACGACGTGAAGGGCTTGGATGAACTGTGCTGTGCGCTCCTCGAACGTCAGGTCGCGTTCCTGGAGCTGCTTCGCGGCGAGGCTGACCTCGCGTTGGAGCTGGTCAAAATAACTGGTCACGAGGTGAAGCTAGCGCGTGCTGGAAAACAAGTCAAGAGTAAGAACGCATGCGAGCTACCACCACGTTCGCATCACGACAAAGTCGGCCAGACCGCGAGATTTGGCCTCGGTTTCGCCTGCGCGCTTGGTGATGAACTTGGTCGCGTACGGGATCGTTACGGGCAGCGTTTCGTCCGGTCGAACGCAGAGGTAGAGGCCACCCACGGCCCGCGTTGGCGGCCTGACTTGAACGACCCAGCGGCGGCTCATCGCAGCCCGTTCGGGTCCCAGTTATCGACGACGTCGTTGATCATCTCGACGGCTATTTGATACCGCACCGATGGGAAATTCAGTCCGGATCGGCAACCGTAGAGATCACTTTCATCGCCGATGAACGTAACGTCGTCCACGACCCGTCCAACGATCGGCGATTTGCGGGTCATGAGTAGCGCTTCGAGCGCGGCCAGCTTGTTCTCGGCGACTGCGTCTGACACCTCGATCAGGTTGGTGATCCTGTCCAAAAGTTCCACATCGGGAAGTTTGGAGGTGCGTGCGAACTGAAACTGGATCCGCCCGATCCCGGAATCGACGTTCAGCATCGTTCGACCGAACACACCTTTGGCGGTGTTGCCCTCGGTCTTCAACCGCAAAGCGATCGGTCGGTAGCAGACGCGCAAAAATCTTCGCCATGCGTGATAGATGACGCGACGCTCACCTTCGAAATACGCTTCGAGTTCGTGTGCGAGCCATTCGCCGCCACAACGCCCAGCTACGAGCGGCATCAGTTTGACCAGATCGCGGGTGACGCGCTGCCACACGTACCGTCCGCGCATATCGAGAAGATCTGGGATCTCTTCGTTGTCTGTATGTTCTCGATAGATTTGGCGAAGTGTCGAGTGCTTTGGATGTATTCGGAACTCGACAAATGCGTCCACGAGGTGCGGTGCTAGATCGTGGAACCAGTTGATACCGAGTTCCTTGTCAGGAATCTCGGTGTGCGCTTCTAAGAAGTCCGCGATCGCGGCCACGAGCACTAACTCACCGCGAGACGGCTTGTACTCACCGTGCTCGTACGGCGTGGTAGTCTTTCCCGTCGACAAAAACACGTGAAGCGCCGCGACGAACTGTGTCTTCGACGTGATGTCGTCGGCGGTGACGTAGAAGCCGCCCTTCATGACCGGCCGAAGTCGTCGACGAGCTTCTGCACGATGTCGTACTTGATGTCCGTACGCGGCTCGCCGATCACGTAGCCGCGAGACACTGAAAAATGATCGTCGATCAGCTGCACCTGCGGCATGCGCCCGGGGCAGTACACGTCGAGGATGGGCTGCCTCGCGTATGTCGTACCGCCTCGCGTACGTTGTACACACACCAACCAACTATGTTCGATCGCGCCGAGCTTGCCGTCGACGACCTTCACGGCGACCGTCACGAACCAGGAACCACCACGCAGTCGAAGCAGTTCCGCGACGGCGCGCGCCAGCTCGTGGCAACGCAGCTCGTTGCCCCAGGTCGACGGAATCCTCTCGACGATCGCGACGGCATCGGCCCACAGCGCCTGCGCCGCGTCACCGAAGACCTCTCGCTCCGTGTAGCTCCTCACGGCTTGCGGGCTCCAGGACCAAACATCGGCTTGACAGCGGCTCGCAGGTCGGCGCGCGTGTCGGCCTTGTAGCGCCAGAAGAGAACGATCGCGATGCAATGGAACCGCGAATCCGACGACTGACGGGTCACGAACTCGACCGGCACGATCGTCGTCGCGTTGTCCGCGAGCCACTTCGTGACCTTGTCACCTAGCTCGGCGCGATCCTGCATCATCGTCGCCGAAAAAACCTTCACACCATCGAACTTGCTCATACGCCGACTCCCTTCGCCGCTTTCGTCAGTTTGGTTTTGATCTCTGCCTCGAAACTTGCGTCATCAGCGAAATCACGCGGCCCTGCGTGACGAATGACTTGATGATCCTGTCGATATCGTGCACGGCTATCACTCTCCCAGAGCACCTCGTAGACCTTCGTGCCCGCCTTCGTGATGATGCCGTAGAGAATACCGGACGGCTTCCCGCCCCACGTCCACACGATCTCGCCGCGACGATATGGTCCATACGGCCACGTCATCGGTTACGCGTAGGCAAAGCCGGTTTCCCGCTTCGCCTTGGTCCGATTGTCGAGAGGAATGAACTCGATGAAGTACTCGCCGGCCTGACAGATCGCTTCGTAGATCTCGCGCACCGCATGACCCCCCAACCGTCCTGCGAGTTCAGAGTACGCCAGGTTGGCGAGGTAGAAGATTTGCTCGGCGGTCAGTTGGGTCACGTCCTTCTCATCGAGCAACGCCCCGACGTAGACCGCGACGTCGCCCTTCACGTTGAAGGGGACGCGCTCGGCGCGCTTCGTCGGCTTCGGTGGCGGCTTCTTGAACGCTGCGCGCCACTGGTTGCCGCCCTCGTCGTACGGCCACAAATCGGGTTCGTAGAGTGCACACTCGTCGTTGGCGCCGAGCGAGTCGTGTTCGCATTCCAGCATGTGGCAGTACTTGCAGCGAACGTAGCCGTCGGCAGGCTCGTGCTCGACGTAGAGGTACGGCCGCTTCGCCTCGAACACCCAACGCGTGGGATCGATGACGATGCCGTGACCTTCGACGTAGATCCATCCGTGCTGAACGAACCCGACGCGCACACGATCGGCGAAATGACTGCGTGGAGAGATCGGCCCTAGCCAGTGACCGTAGACTGCGACGCCGTCGAGACCATGCTTGCGCGACACGAGTCCGGCGTCGACGATCTTGCACGCGATCTCGTAGCAGCGGCCGACCCACGTGGATGCCGGCTCGCCGATGGCCTTTTCACATTCTTTCAAAGTCGGGATCTTCACGCGTCGTCCTCGATCATTTTGACGGCGCACCCGCCACAAACTTCACCCCAACAATCCTCGATGTCGATCAGCGTCGCGAGGTGTACGCCAGGACGGTTCGCCATGTCCGCCGCGCAGCGCAAACAGATCTGCAGGCTGTACCGTGCCGCGAGCGACTCCGCGAGCTTCCAGTCGCCTGCGAGCGACGCGGCTGCGACGGCGTCGCGGACGTCGATCTCTTCGAGCCCGTCATCGACCTCACGCAGCATCTCGACGAGCGTTGGCGGCGACGTCACCAGCACCATCTTCGAGCGGACCTCGGGTCCGCGCGGTCCTTGAACGACCCAGTGCACGAGCTTGGGCTCGATCGCGCGAGCGATCAACGTGTCGGTGTGGAAGACCAGCGACTTCACGGCCAGATGTCCATCTGCTTCAGCTGTTCGATGGCGTCTTGATACTTTAGGCCGCCGGCTATGAACGCGGTAGCAAGAGCTTCGACAGCTTCGAGCAGCGTCATGTCGCAACGCGTCTTCTGGATGATCAGCGCGAGCAAGTAGTACGACGACCAGTAGTACGCCGGCCGTTCTTTCGCGAGATCCCCTGCGATCGACTGAAATCGCATCGCGACGTTGAACGCCCAACCGTCCTGGCCTTTGAGCCACTCCTTCCTCGCGACGGTTTCTGTCCAATGTTGCAGGTCTAGACGCTCCAAGAAATCGGTCCAGCCCCAACTCACATCGTGGAACTCGTCGCGGTGAGGTCTCCAATGGCCCGCGCGGGGCGGTAGCGGTGGCGGATTCATCTACGTCTCGCGGACCGTCTTTAGCCTGGTACGAAGCTCGCGCGCGAGCAGCTGTCCTGAGAGACCACCGGTATCTAGCTCGTTAGCGAATAGGAGGACGAGCTTGCGCAGTGCGCGGATCTCTTCGCGGTGCGCTGCAGCTTGCTTCTGGAACCATTTGCCATCGCGTGCGTTCACGGCTGCTTGACCATCCACGCCCCGAGCACGTCGTAGCCGATCTCGGTATCGTTGAGATCTGGCAGCGACATCGCGACGCCGCCAAGCGTCGTACCGCCGAACACCGAACGCTCGACGAGCGAGACGAGCCCTTCGCGTGTCATGCCCTTCGGGTACGTCTTCTTGTATGTTTTGAGCGTGGGACCCTTGGGGTTGGCCGTACTGATCTCCTGGAACTTCATCAGCTCGCGCTGCTGAAGTGTCAGCGCGCCCGCGCACTCGTGCGTGACGTTGCGATCAGCGAGCGCCTCGTAGCCGGCGAAGGTACTCATCCGCGGATCGGTGGGGTGACAGCTCATGCGAACGCCTTGACGAAGACCGCCCCACAGACGCTTGAGGTTGGCCTTGGTGTAGAACCCGTGCGGATCCGGCTTGCTGTCTTGGTTCGCGAGGCGCCATGGGCACGAGCTGCATGGCTTCGGACACGCGGCTCTGATCTCGACTTTCTTCTCGGCGCTCACTTGGCCTTCTCGATCTTGGCGACGTAGTACCGGTCGGCGATGATCGCGGCGCGTGCCTGCTTGTCACGTACGATGAACATGAACAGGCTGAACGCCGAGCGGAAGTGTTTCAGCTCGGATGGAGCTTCGCCACGCGGCAGCTTCACGTTGGTCGCGTACATGAGCATGTACTTCGTTTTCGGATCGAGGATGGTCGCTTGGGTCATGGCTTGGTCTCCGATAGTTTGCCGTCGACGCTCGCAGCGAGCAGTCTCGGCGCCTGGCCTTCGGCGATCGCCTGCAGGCCGACGGTCTTGAGGGCGTGCATCGCGAACGCTTCGATCTCGGCTTTCGCCGTCGTCACCACGCGGCCCGCCGCCTCATCGAACTGGTCCGCGATGAACGGAATGTTCGAGCTGAGCTGATCCGTGATGACGTCGAGCGCGATTCGGATCTCTTCACGCGCCTTGTCGGACAGCTTGGATGTCGCTTTCTCGATCGTCTTCCGATACTCGGCCATCTTGTCGACCATGCCCTTGAGGTCCGACTTGAAGGTCGACTTGATCCGCTCGACCTCGGTCTCGATCTCCGGCGGGTCGGCCATCTGTTCGCGGTTGACTCGTCGGATCGTGCAGGGCACGCCGCCGCCGACGTTCATGCTCGTAATCATCTCAGCGAACTGCGCCGCCGACATCTCGACCTCGATCAGAGTGGCGGTGCCGTCGGTGTAGTAACGATCCTCATGTAGATCGTGCTCCCAGTGTCCCGGCGCGATTTCCAGTCGGATCGTCGACTGGTGATAGCTCAACGAGCTGCCGAACAACCGCTGACGCGAACCGTTCCAGCGCCCGATGGAAATCATGCCGTATGACTGGTGCGTTCGTTTTTCAGTTTTCTTGCTCATAGCTTTCCATCCAGCAAACGATTGAGGAACTCAACTTGGTCGACGTGCGTCCCCTTCGGGGGCGCGTCGAACCAGTCGATCTCCGACGCCTCGTGGTTGACGCGCGGCGTGTACTCCCACGCCGGGATTTGAAACGCGACACCGACAGGCGAGTCGATGCCTGCACGTACGTGGCTCGGGTACTCGATGTATCCGAGCAGCTTCGGCGGCCATGGGATGGTGATGCCAAGTTCGCGTTGAGCGACGCGATGAACAGCGCCGATCAGCGACTCGCCGAACTGCACCGTTCCACCCGGGAGATGCCACGTACCGATGAACGGCTCGATCGCACGACGGCTCAGGAGAACTTTCTGAGGCACGGGTGACGTGAGCAGCACAAGCTCGACGCACAGGCGTGGAACACGGCTGTAGATCGAACGGAACTCTTCATGCGTCAGCGGATGATCGGTCACAGCTATCTCCCTAGTAGTCGGCGTACTTAGCCGCGAGATCGAACATCGGCTGCAGCTTCATCGCGAGCATCGGATCGCCGGAGACGCGCAGCTTGCCCTGGAAGTACAACTGCATCCCCATGTTGGGATCGTCGAGCATCGCGCAGAAGCCTGCATGCGAGACATCGATCGTGCAGTTGGGGACGCCGACGCAGCCGCGAACGATGGTTGCACGCTCTCCCATTGGATCCGCGGTCCACTCGCTGCCGTCTGCACCCGTGATCCGGAAGTGATAGCGCGCGCCATGTTCATTTCCGAGCTTCTCGATCGTCTCGCGATCGCTGTTGGCGAACGCGATTGCCAGACTGTTGAAGAACACGTCGACACGGTTCCCTTTGCGGTTGAACTTGGAAGGCATCGGATGCTGCGTCAAGATGCGCGCGATACCATTCTCGATCACGATGTGCGCGAGCTTGGTGCCGCGTGGATGTTCCACCACGACCGACACGGTACTCGGCGTTTCCGTCGGGACCACGATCACAACGCGTTCACCGCTCTCGACGACGAGCTTCACGACATCCCCTTGAGCTTGGCCTTGAGCTGATCGTAGTGGCCCTGCAGCGTGTTCAGGTTGGCGTAGGCCTTGTTGTTGGCCTCTTCGCTGCCGAGATCGTCGAGCGACTGCAGCGCCAGCATGCCGTCCCAGATGACAACGAGCTGCTCGGCGATCTCCTGCTTGGTCGTGGGCTCGGGCAGCGCGAGTGCACGATCGCCGTCGGCGAGGCGACGCTTGGTGACAGGGTTCATGTAGATGGCTCCTAGTTCGGTACAGCGTGGACAGTCGGACGCGACGGTGAAGCGGTACAGCACGTTCGGACGAAGGATCAACCGTTCGGTTTCGCAGAGCCGAAGCTCGATGATTTCTGCCATGTCAGTTCTCCTGTCAGAGGAGGCGGAACTTGTTGTCGGTCGACGAGACCCAACCGTGGAGGCTGACCGAGAGCGCTTCGTAGACGTCGGAGCGCGCCGACTTCAGTCGGGCAGCGATCTCTTCGACCGTCATCGGTTGTGGGGCGTGCTTGAGCACGATGCGAATTCGGCGACCGAGCGCGTTGCGCTTGTCCGTGTCCATCACGTCGTTCATCAGTTCAACCGTCCTCGCGGCTGATCATCTCGACCGCCTCGTAGAAGAAACAACCAGCGGGGACCGCGCCGTGCGACTACAGCACCTGCGATGAACGACGCGACAGCGACGCACAAGAGAAGAATCACGGGCACCTCATGAGGAGCTTTTGCACCAGCTCCTCCACCTTGGAGACGTCCATCTTGGTGCGGTGCAACGTCTCCGTGATGCGGAGCCGCCGCTGACGAGCACGCTTCGCACCGCCGTCAGCGGGATCGGGAGTCGTGTCGTCCATGTTGATCAGGTCCGTCACGGCGTTGTCGAGCAGGTGCTCGGCCTCGCGGATTCGCGTCAGTGCCATCGTGCCGTTGACGACACGCGCGCGGTTGCGCTCTTCGACAGTCGCGCTCATGACCGGAACAGCTCCGGCGTGCTGAGCGCGAGCCGTGCCATCTTCGACCCGAGTCGGCACAGCGCCTCGTGGTACTTCTCGTCGAGGTGGTTCGGCTCGTACCAGTGCCCGACCTCGTGGATCAGGAGCTGCCAGAGCGCGCCGTTCTCGACGGAGCTGCGGAAGAACTCGTGGCCGAGGCGGCCGAGGTTGAACGTGAGGTGCGGAATACTGAGCCGCATTGGACCAACCCCTGGACCACCACCGAAGCACGCGGCGTACCCGAGCTTGATGTCGCTCAGAATGCTGACGTCGACAGGCTGATCGATCAGCGCTGCGCACATCTTCTTGCTGATCTCGACGATACGGTGCATCTCCGATGTCCACTTCTCGATCGGAACCCAGACGTCCTTGCCGCCGGGACCGAACAACGCCTTCTGCGTAGGCGCGATGCGTCCGCTCGGCGTCGCTGCGCCGTGCTTCTTGACGTTGGTCCACTGGGCGCTCGTCAGCTGCGCGCCCTTGATGAGCGTGTAGCCCTGCGAGACGAGGTTCATGTTCGCCTCCGGATCGCTCGGGTCGAAGATGGCGCGCTTCTGGCCGTACTTCAGATCGAGGGCTCGCTTGACTGCCTCGGGCGTCGCGTCCTCGTCGGCCAGCGCCTCGTTCACGAACGTGGTCGCGGCGTCGTCTTCAGTCAGCCGATCGTGGAGCGCGTTCACGACGAGCGTGCGGACGTCACGCAGGTACGCGGGCGTCACGTTGTCGCGGTCCATGTTCAGCGGGACCTTCTGCTGGACATCGACGTGCCACTTGTCGCCGGTCTCGACGACCGGAATGCCCATCTCGTACAGCATCGCGGTCTCGCCGAGCGCGACCTCGTACACGTTCAACATGCACTTGCGCGCCGTGCGCCGCAGGATGCCGTCCTCGCCGTCGGCGATCTCGGTGGCGAGCGTCGCCTCGATGACCTTGATCGGCGTTCGCGACGGTAGCGCCTCACCGTTGACCCGCGTGGTGATCCCGATCGGCGAGATCAGCTTGCGGAGGTCCTTCTGGATCTCGGCAAGCTCGGCACGCGTGATCTTGGCGATGCCTTGGAACTCGGTGCCGGCGTTGCGGCGCGCCTTGAGCGTCGAGCGCCCGCGGTTGTCGAAGATGCACGCAGCCTTGGTCGAGATGATCGTCGCTTCGGTGCAGAGCGCGAGCACGAGCTTCTCGCCGAGATTGAACCGGCCGCGCTTCTGCGCCTGGCTCTTGCGGCTCGACTCGGCGAACAGCGTCCAGGCGTGGCTCATGTCCGCGAACCCGTCGGGCGCGTCGTCGGTGACGGCAACCGTCGCCTGCGGAACGCCCTCTTCGGGGAACAGCGTGACCTCGACTGTGGTGACGCCATCGGCGTCCCAGGCGTTGGCAATCAGCTCGTGCAAGAGCCAGATCTTCCCGCGGCGCTCGATCAGCTTCGCGAGACCCTTCCGGTCGACGTCGAACCAGCCTTTGAACATGTCGCTCATGTGTTTCTGTTTTCCTTCTTACTGGTCAGACGTACGGGCAGGCAAGTTTATTCGACAAAGCGAGAGTAAATTGTTGGTCTATTTGTTGTCGGGAAAGACGCCGCCGTAGCCGTCGACACCGAGCCAGTTTCGCAGCTCGACCTTCGCGTCGTTGTATCCTTGACGCTTGGCCCATGCGGCTTCTGACGCCGCCTGCAGCAGAATCTTGCTGAGGAAATTTTCCAGTGTCACCGTTTGGAGCTTCGTCGCGACCGTCTCCAGCACATTCAGAACGATCACATCGAACAGCACTTTCGGCTCGATCCAGTTCGCAATCTCAAAGTGCTCTGCGGCAATCGCCGCCTCGGCAGCATCGCGACGATCTTCCGGCGTGGTGTCCTCGATCAACTTCGCGTCGAGTTTGGCGTTCGGCTTGTAGAAGTTCTCGCGAAGCGCCTTGAGCTTGGCGTGGCCGACCACCTCCTCGTCGACGACGAACTCCATGAAGCCGAGCTTGAGCGCCACGATCGGCGACGTTTTACCGCCGCTGCTCGCGTTGCCCCAATTGAGCGCACGATTGTCGATCTCGGCGATCAGGACCGTGCTGAAGCCGCTGTTATGTTCGATCCCGAAGCGATCGAAACGGATCTGACAACTGCTCACGATCCACGGCAGCGCACGCACGGCGATCGTATCGGCCCAGTTCCCGCCGGTCGACTTGCGAAGCTGACGGAGCGCTTCGTCCAGCTCGCGCTGGAGTCGTGCGTTCTCTGAACGGAGTCGTTCGGTTTCTGGACGAAGGTCTTCCTTGATCTCGGGTCCTACGCCCGTCGGGTACGGACCAGCGTTCGTCACGGCGCTTTTCCTTCCAAGACCGGCGGCATCGTCGCGCCGACGAACGCGATATGCAGCGCCATCATCTCGTCGGGGTCTTTTCCGGCGGGCGGCATATAGCCGCACGCGCACTGCCAGCTCGTCATCGCACCACCACCACCGACCGCACGGATTTGGTGCCGCTGATCGAGAGCGTAAGTTTGTTCGGAAGTCCGACGCTGTTCGAGCACTCGACGAAGATCGGATATGTGACGGTCGGCCGTAGTGATCGAAGACGACAGTGCGTCGTCGTGCGACACGGGGCCGTCGTCGAACAACGCCACGGCTTGGACGTACGCCGCCGCCCAGACCGCTTGCTCCAAGGTCGTCATCTTCAAACGCTCTTCGTCCGTCATCGTGCATCTCCCTTCGTTGCTGCAGCGCCTTTGCCAGAAAGTAGTCGGCGCGCAGCGCCGTCATTCTTGATTGCGACGAGCGCGCATGCTGCAGCAAGCATGTCGAGATCGGCACGCAGAATCTGTTCCGTTGGCGGTCGGCACGAGCCCTTGAGCCGCGTCAGCTCCGTCAGCTCCGCGAGATACCGATCACGCCACGTGGGCTCGTAGCCGAAGGCTTCTGCGTGAAGCACGCGACCGGCCGCTTGTGCGAGCGCTGTGATGTCACGCTTGCCGCCCTTGCACCACCGAGGGTTCCACTGCGCCGCTACCGCGGCGCACTTCGTGGCAGCGAGAGCCGCGTCGTACTTGACGTTGCGACGCTGCGTGAGCAGCCGTACAGCAGATTGTGTATTGGGAGCGTGCCCGCGCCCGTTCCACGCACCGAAGCTGCCGTACCAGACCGCGACGCGGCCGTCGGGCGACGAGATCGCGACAACGCTCTCGACGACGCCGTTCATAGCCGGTTTGCCGTTGTCGCACGTCATGTACCAAATGCCGTTCTTCAGCGAGTACCGACCGCAGTCGATAGCGTCGTCCGAGGTGAAGCTGACCGTTTGCAGAAGCGACTGCTCGCGTGGACGAACCGTCATGACCACGACGCCGTCCGGGACGATCCGGTGACTCACTGCAGTCACCATTACGGCCAGTTCTCCCCGAGAAGACCGTGACGTGCTTCGCTCAGCTGGCGCTGCTTGTTGCGCTCCTGTACGAGCTTGACCTCGTCGATCATCTCTTGATTGTTGATAGGACAACCGTTGTCGTCGACGATGTCTTCGAGCCGAACCCAGATGCGCTTGAGCGCGTTGGCGGGTCCCGGAAGCTCCTCGAAGCCCGTCGTACGAAGGCGATCACAGCGCCCGGAGATCACCACCTCGACGGCGGCGACACCGTGACCGCCTGCGAGGTAGTCGATGTTGCCCGTCAGCGTGATGTCGAAGCCGAGACAGATGCTCGACGGCGTGATGGTCGCGATCTTCATGGCGCGGTGCTCGCTGCCGCCGACTTGGCGAGCTGTTCACCGATCCGGTGATGCACACGTGCGATGGCGTCGTCGACGGCCTCCGCCTCCGTGGCACCCGATCCGACGACACGGAAGTTCGCGGTGTACGCCGTCACGTAGACGGGGTGCAGGCGCGTGCTGTCGAAGTCGTACGACAACATGGTGATGCCGAGCTTGTGGCGGGTAACCATCATCTCGCCGAGCGTGGTCTGGCTCGTGATCTTGCCGAGGACGTTCACTTGTTCCGCTCCACGAACGCGTTGATGTCGGCTTCGATACACTCGATCATGGACTTCAGATCCTTGAGGAGCGCTGCACCGGTCGCTTCCAAGGTCTTCGCGTGACTGAGGCGCGGGGTGCTGGTCATCGCGAACGATGCCGAGTAGCCGTCCATGGCCGGCTTGAACTCGATCACGCCGCCGATGGTTGCGATGCGAACCGCTTCGTAGTTGATGCGCTTGATCATGACGTTGCTTCCTTCGCTTCTGCTGCTTCCCGTTTTGCGTCCGACGCCCGCCCGTCTTCGTCCTTGAGCACCCACCGTGCGTGGTCTCGGTGGTTGGTGTCCCAGTAGTTCTTGTCGGGCTGCGCGCCTTCGTCGGCATGCTTGCGACACAGCAGACACGGCTTGTGCGCCGAACGCTGGAACCGGATCGTGTGCGCACGGTCTCGGCAGGCGTACCACTCACAGCCGCCGCCCTCGAACATCACGAACGTGGAGAGCCACGATCCCGCTGTTGTAGGACTTGGTGAAGTCGTGATCGGCGACGACGAGCCGAACGCCCCGGCGCATTTCGAGGAGCTGGTGCAACATCTTGGCGACCGGCGAACCGCTCGGAACTTTCGCCATCGCCATCGAGATGTCGTGGTCGGTGATCATTTCGCTCATGGTCGGTGTCTTCCTTCGTAGATCAGACGTGCAGGCTCGTCGAGTTATTTCGCAAAGCGAGAGTAAGTCAGCATCGACACTCTTCGTTCTCGTCGATGGGACCGCCGCACGCAGTGCAGCACGTGCCTTCGCAGACATCGCTGACGTGGTTGCGGTGATCGCGACCGGGGCACTTCTCGCGGGCGCGTACATTGAAGATCTCGGCGCAGCGGGCGCGGCACTTGATTCGGTAAGCGGCAACGTCACGGTCCGAGTCCAAGTCAGAACTCGCGACGTCGCAAATTCCGATTAGCCAAGTGTTTCGACGCGCGCGTGCACCCTCGCGCAGCTCGTGGATCTGCTCGTCGGTGATGGTTTCGGCGTTCGGCTTCATGTTGATCCCTTCGCGGCGTTGAGAATCTCGCTGAGCTGCTGGTAGAGCATCTCGGTCTTGGGCGTGAATTCGCGCCGGGACGGCCCGTCGAGCGCCTGCACGAAGTCGCGAACGCCGTCAGCGAAGAGCAGGAGCGCCCGGCCTTCAGCCTCGATCCGGTCGTTGGCTTGGATGTCCCTTCGAGCACGTTCGAGCTTCGCGAGCTGCGCGATGATCCGCGCCTTGCCGATGATCACGGTCGCCATCTACAACCACTCCTTCACGGGTGGTGCGATCTCGATTCGGTAGACGACGAGCGTGACGCTTCCGGGCACGCCGTTCTCACCCGTAAAGCTCATCCCGATCACGTCCCACTCAGGGTGCTCGTTGATCTGTTTCACGGCGTCGTGTGCGTTCCCGAGGAGGTTCACGCTGTGATAGCGCCAGCGCTTCACGACTTGCTCGCCCGCAGCGTCTTGACGATGTCGCGCCAGAGGTTCTCGATGGCCATCACGTGGTTCTTCTCGCCGTCGCCGCCGTTGTGGTGCGAGTACTCGTGCACGAGCGTGGCGAGCAGCTCGTCGGAGTCGTTGAGCAGCCAGGCCGCGATCAGCAGCCGCCCGTTCTTGAACTGCCCCATCAGCGTGGGCGAGCGAAACTCGACGACGTCGACGATGTCGAGCGTGCACTCCGAGCGGACGCTCTTGACCAGATCGATGTTGGCGGTCAGCGTTGCGGTCTGCGCCTCCGTCATGTCGTGCCACGACAACGTGCGCGTAACCTCTTCGCGCATCTGCTTCTGGAGGTCTTCCTTCGAGCCCATGACCGTCGCGAGCATCGCGCCGAGCGCCTTGCTGACGACGATGCCGCGCTTGCCGAGGTGCCCGACCTCGGAGGACTCGGCGAGGTTCGAAACCGGAACGACGCCCTCGCCGAACTTCTTTTCGAAGGCCTTGGCGATCTTCGTTTGAACGTCCTTGGACGCCGAGCCCGCGGTATGTGCAAGGCCGGCGACGTCGGGCTTGTTGTCGATCATCATCTGGAAGAACGGATCGAGCAGATCGGGACGCTGACCGATGGACAGCTCCCACACGCGGCTCGACTCCCACTCCAGCTCGAAGCCGCCGATCATCTTGCGGTCGCGATCGACGGTTGCATTGTTGAAGTTGTAACCGGCGCTCAGCCGCGTATCGGTCTGGATGTAGATGCCCTTGACGAAGACCTGACCCTTGAACCGATCACTGATCAGAAGGTCACCGCGGTCGGTCTCGACGCGCTCGTCCTTCTTGAACTTCGTCAGGAACAGGAACCGCTCGCGGAGACCGTTCCACGTGGCCTCGTCGACGTCCGAGATCTCGACGCGCACGCGGCGCTTGTCCTCGTTGCCGCCCTTGATCTCGAAGTGAAGCACGTCGGCCTCGTACCGCTCGCTGCGCGCGATGTACGCGCTCCAGACCTCGGCTCCCGTGCGGATCTTGACCGTACGGCCGCTGCGCACGAGCGCGAGCACACCGAGCTTCAAGCCTTCACCGAACTTGCCGATCATGTCGGACCGGTCAGTCTTGCTCGACGTCCCGAACAGGAGCGCTTCGCGCGACAGCGTGGCGCCCTCGTTCTCGATGCGCAGCGTCCCGTTGTGGTGGGTGACCTTGAGCGGAGCATCGAACTCCGTCTCGGCATCCTTGCCGTTCTGCACCAGCTCGCGGATGCCTTCCCAAGCGCCCCAACCGGGCAAGTACTTCGCGTTGATCGACAGTTCGAGTTTGCTCATTTTCGTTTCTCCGTGTCCGTTGTTCGTAGAGTCAGACGCTCGGGCGCGTCGAGTTATTTCTGCAAAGCGAGAGTAAACTGCTACTCGATCCCAGGAGCGATCTCGCCCGTCTCGATCAGCGTAGC
>Ga0184615_10000120_pt1 | contig 47759 bp, 39 predicted proteins | sample PLM4_65_coex_FD_133134 | JGI IMG/M metagenome (GOLD analysis project Ga0184615, IMG submission 133134) | Groundwater sediment microbial communities from an aquifer in East River, Colorado, USA - PLM4_65_coex | ecosystem: Environmental > Terrestrial > Soil > Riparian zone | place: USA: East...
CTTCTGCTCATTGTTATCATGTCCTTGTCCGTCACAGTACCCTCCAATAACGTCAGGGTATTGTAACTTAGAATAGGACATTTCTACTTTGGCAGAATAGGACATTATCATTTTGGGAGCACACGATATCGACCGGGTTTTCACGATACGGGAACATCTTGACAAGGTATTACACTTGCGTATAATTGGTACACCCATCACGGAAACCCGCCACCTCTGCACGGTCAATGAAACGCGGTGATCCAAATGCATCATGTCGATCCGCAAGACCCGTAGGTCTGAGATTCCTCAAAAGGGGGCATGAACCCGCATGAGACACACCGACCGCAAGGAACAAAACCCTGATCCGTCGACGGCAACAGTAACCAGGCTGCGAAGTGCCTTTAAAACAAGCTATGGTTTTTATCTGTTCCTGGCATGGTCGGCCGTTATCGCATTCTCGGTAATGGTATCCTTTTCCGGGTACCGGGAAAACGCCCTGGCAAACGCCGCCATTGAAGCCGGGACCCATCTGGGACTGAACCTTGAATACCGGGCCATGGTGGCGAACTTAGGGGGGGTCTATGCCTCTGTTGATAAAATCGCTCCGAATCCGTACCTGACAGTACCGAACAGGGACATCGTAACACGAACCGGCGACAGGCTCACCCTCTTAAACCCGGCCTATGTGACCAGGCTGATATTCGACAGGATCAAGAATAAGTCGGGGCAGCCGGTCATAAACAAAATAACGAGCTTAAAGCCCTATAACCCGGCGAACGCACCGGACGCATGGGAGAAGGAAGTATTGATTTCCTTTGAACTGGGAGCAAAAGAGGCCAGAGAGGTCACGGCAATAAACGGGCAGGACTATTTGCGGCTTATGCGGCCCTTCCTGACGGAAAAGAGCTGCCTCAAGTGTCATGCGGTCCAGGGGTATAAGGAGGGAAGCATCCGGGGAGGGATCAGCATAGCGGTCCCCCTGGCTCCCTATTACGACATACAGAACAAGGCGCGGAAGAACTCGATCCTTACGCATGGTCTTATCTGGATTATCGGGTGCGCCGGCCTTCTCGCTTTTTCAAGGTCCAAGCAGAACCAGGAGCGCACGATCAAAGCGAGCGAAGAGGAAGTTCGAAAGCTTAACGCGGCGCTTGAGCAGCGGGTCGCCGAACGTACGGCGCAGCTGGAAGCTTCCAACAGAGAGTTGGAGTCCTTCAGCTACTCGGTCTCGCACGACCTTCGGGCGCCACTCAGAAGCATCGACGGGTTCAGCGCGGCCCTCCATGAGGATCACGGGCAAAGGCTGGATGATGAAGGCAGGGACAATCTCCGGCGAATACGCGCGGCATGCAAACGCATGGGCCTTCTTATAGACGATCTCCTCAACCTGTCCCGCCTGGCCCGTTTTGAAATGAGCCCGGAGAGGGTGGACCTGAGCGAGCTTGCCCGGCAGATCACCGGGGAACTGTCCAGGGCGCAGCCTGAGCGCACGGTGGACCTTGTCATAGCCGAAGGACTGATTGATCAGGGCGATGAGCGATTATTGAGGGTCATGCTCCAGAACCTGCTCGGCAACGCCTGGAAGTATTCTGCGAAACAAGCGACGGCCGTGATCGAGTTCGGCCGTACGCACAACGACGGCGCGCCCGCCTATTTCGTGCGCGACAACGGCGTGGGTTTCGACATGGCCTATGCCGACAAATTGTTCAAACCCTTCCAGCGTCTTCATGACAACAAGGAGTTTCCCGGCACGGGGATCGGCCTGGCCCTGGTGCAGCGTATCATTCAGCGCCACGGCGGGCGCGCCTGGGCCGAGGGCGAAGCGGGAAAAGGAGCGCGGTTTTACTTCACGCTGCAATCGTGAAGAAGAGGGGAGAGTACCTTCCCGTTGAAACGTTCGTCACGTATCGATCCTCTGCCCCGTCTTGTCAAGCAAATTTCCCGCTGCGGGTTTGATGTTCTGGTTTAGCCTGAAGAAGTTTGCGGGGTCGTACTTGCTCTTGAGCGCGACGAGTCTGGCATATTTAGCCGGTCCGTAAGCGGCTTTGACCCTATCCTCTCCTTCCTCTCCGAGGAAGTTCACATACACTCCACCGGTAGAATGCGGTCTCATCGCGGCTTCAAAGTCGCGGGTCCATTGCATATGCCTCTCCGATGCCCGTGAGCCCTCCCATTTGGTCACAATGTTAAGCACGCACAGAGCAGAACGGTGACTGAAGGCCATGGCATCTTCCCCGGTTCTTTGCACGGCCCCTCCCAAGTGCTGAATATGGACCTGCGACAAGGGAGAGGTGATGGTCTTCGAGAAAGCCTCCAGGACCTCGAGCGCCGGGTCGCTGAGGGTCTTGAGATAGGCGGATTTCCAGTAGTTTTGCAGATCGGGAGGTGCGCCGGAATCGAGCATTGATTGCAGCTCGACATAGGGCATACGCTGTACGGCATCCAAAAGCGGCGGGCCGAGGTCAAGCAGCGGCTGTAAGGCCTTTTTTCCTGTTTCGACGGGACCAGCGTAACAGACATGAATGGCAACGACCGGACCGACCTGCAGGAGCCTGGACAAGGCGGGAATGCTCGATGCCGCTACATAGGCGAACATCGTGGTGAGCTCATCGGGAATAGCAGCAAGGTACTCCCGGTAAAATCGTAAAACCTCGCGGCACTTCGAAGCGGGATAATACACCGTGCCCGCGAGAACGGGGCCAACCTCGTGAAGCCGGTAGGTAAATTCAGTCACAATACCGAAATTACCTCCTCCCCCCCGAACACCCCAAAAGAGGTCCTGATTTTCCTGCTCGTTCACGGTCAGGAGCCGTCCGTCCGCGGTCACCAGTTCGACGGAAAGAAGATTGTCGCAGGTAACGCCGAACTTCCGCATGAGCCAGCCGATGCCTCCGCCCAGGGTCAATCCTGCAATTCCTGTTCGCGAGACAATCCCGCCCGTTGTCGCAAGGCCTTCTGCCTGGGTCGCGCGATCGAATTCCCCCCAGGTCATACCGGCCTGGGCGCGGGCGATACGAGATTCGGCATCGATCTCTATCCCTTTCATCCGGGAAAGGTCGATCACGATCCCATCATCGCAAACCGCATTCCCGGCAACATTGTGCCCGCCCCCGCGCACGGCCGTGAGCAACCCATGAGTGCGCGCAAACTCCACCGATTTGATCACGTCGCCGGCATCCCCGCAATAAGCGATCATCGCGGGATGCTTGTCGATCATTCCGTTCCAGACCTTCCGGCTCCGGTCGTAATCGTCGTCGCCCGGCAAAACCAAAAAGCCGCGCAGCGAGGCTTTGAATTCTCCGATGATCTTTTTTGAAGGGACGGTGTCCATGTTTGTTTTGACCCGGTGGCGCTCAATGGCTCAGTACTTCTCATCAAGGCAACGTTCTTCAAGGATTGGCTAATGCGGTTGTTCTATCGAAGTACCACGGGTAAGCTTGATTTGCAGCGCATGCGGTCACACTTCCTATATCAGTGTAACTAGAACAAACCATGATGCGATTACTTTCAACCGATTGAACATTATAAAATACATCAGAAAAACCATCGTTGTATCGAATAATTCCGTTAATACCATTTGCCGCGACAACAGCATAATTTGCAGTACCGGAAAAGAATCTATCGGAGAGATCAATATGCCATGAGATGGTCGTATCGGTAAATTCCAGCGTTAGGATAGAATTGTTAATCCCATCGAACTGCGACGAATAGAATGATTTTCCCTGTAAATATGATGCAGAAAAGCCTGAGGAAACGTTAATGTCGGTATAAGCGGGGGAGTCTCCGCTATCGCCGCAGCCGGTAAATATTGCCACCAGGGTGCAAAACGCCAATATCAACTGAAAGCTTTTTCTAAGCATTTAAAGTTCCTCCTAAAAAAATCCTAAAACTAAGTCAACTGCCTCAGGAATTATTGGGTAGAGTAGAGAGCTGGTCTTTGTTGACCAGCCCGCCTTCATCAATTCTTAACCTGAATCAGCGTCTATGACGTGGCTAGTCTGTTAAAAGCATTCAGAGAAACTAAACTGGTAGGCCTATTTTAGGTCGACGCTGCCTTTGCGCCAGATACGCCCCGCCCATTCCGGCTGCAAGCATTCCAGCCAAGCCTGCGATGTCGAACCAGAGCGGGGTGCCGGCTTCCCGGAAGACCAGCGCAAGAACCATTCCGAAGACCGCGACCAGCACTCCGTGCAGGACCTCTGCCTTGCGTGCCATTTTGGCGGCAAAGTATCCGCCCAGGGCGGTACAGCTCAGGCCGAGGATGAGTCCCAGCAGCAGGCCGTTCGTGCTCTTCATCCTGCTCATGACCTCGTCCTCGGAAAGACCGGTTGACACAAGTGCAGCCGCCAGGACCGTCATCAGGAGCAGGGTCCCTGCGTTGTCCACGACGACCCCGACAATGACAGCCGAGAACTTGATATCGGATATTTTAGGCATCGGCACATCCATCCTTCCTTTGGCTAACCGGGTCGCTCCAGATCCGTGGTTTCCTATTGTTCATTACGATATTTCTATGTCGTATTTAGCTAAGAGGCCGATCAGTCCCGCCTGGGAGAACCTGGCTTTCTTTACGCGGTTCATTTCCAGGTCCAGGGAATAATTGAACGAGGTCCGAAAGTCCGCTTTTTCCAAGATGGTGTGCTCAAAGGTGGCTCTGGTCAATTCGCAGTTGTCGAAAACCGCATGAGTGAGATCGCTTTCAGTAAAATCCACTTCTTCAAGCTTTGAATCTTTGAACATTGTTTTTTTCAGCTTCTGCTTGCGAAAGGAAGAATGGTTCAGCGTACAATTGTAAAAACTGACCAAAAGGCCGAATTGATTGCAGTTTTCAAAGTGCAGTCCAAGCATTTTGCAGTCTTTAAAGGTAACCTCTCGAAAAGCCGTTGTGGTCAGCTTGGCCAGACTCAAATTGCAGCCGAGGAACCGGCATTCTGAAAACTTTACGCCTGAAAGGTCGGACCCGGAAAAGTTGCAGTTGCTGAAAGTGCGGTTTTCATACTCTCCCCTTGCCAATGGGTTTTGCGTATAGTCGATCCTGTCGAAAGAAGCTTCTTCCATCTATGCCTTCTTCACAAATTCCGATTTCAACTTCATTGCTCCGATGCCGTCGATCTTGCAGTCAATATTGTGGTCGCCTTCGACGAGACGGATGTTCTTTACTTTGGTCCCGACTTTCAGCGCCGATGAAGCCCCCTTTACCTTCAGATCTTTGATCACCGTAACGGCGTCGCCGTCCTGCAGCACATTGCCATAGGCATCACGAACAACGAGTTTGTCCTCAGCGCTATCTGCGACCGGATCTTTCGACCATTCATGCGCGCATTCCGGACACACATACAGCGCTCCGTCTTCGTACGTGTATTCCGAACCGCATTTTGGGACATTTCGGCAAACTGCTCATGCTGCACCCCCTGTTGCTGATCGCCTAACGCGCGAGCCATGCGCCGTTTTTGACGTGTCGCCGTGGACCCGCTGGTTGAAATCATCGTAGCAATTTGTTTATTTAAATCCGTGTCTCGTATTCGCAGGAGGTGCACCGCCAGGCATTCTCGTCCGGGTACCAATGCATTTTTTTATGGCAGGCAGGGCAAGCCTTTTTTTTGATCGGTGGCTGGTTACGGTACGGTGATGGTTCCTTTTTTGGCGACTGGTATTCTTTGGAAGCCAGGTCTGCCAAAGGGACGGTAAAGGGTGGAGGGGGTTCAGGTGCGTTCTTCTGTTCACCCTTCTCTTCGCTTTTCCCCTGGATTTCATCCTTTGTTGATTCTTCGTGTCCGCAGGAATAGCACTGCCACATCAGCTCATTACTGAAGAGGTCCATGCGTCCCCCGCACCTAGGGCATTTTTTCTGCAATTCCGTATCCTGCTTCTGAGGCGCAGAAGGCTCAACGCTTTCGCTTTTCTGCCCGCCGCCGCTCTTTTCCTTGTCTAATTCCTCGTATGCGCAGGAATAGCACTGCCACATTTGCTCATTACTGTGGAAGTTCATGCGCCCCCCGCACATAGGGCATTTTTTCTGCCATTCCGTATCCTGCTCCTGCGGCGCAGAAGGCTCGCTTATTTCGATCTCCTGCTCGACAACTTCCTTTTTCTCGATGGGAATCTCGGTTTCAACAGGAACCTTCTGCGGGATCGGCGGCTGAGGGGCCGCACTCTCAGCAGTAAATTCCTCGACTTTTTTCCTGATAGCCGTTATCTCCTCCCCGATATCCGCAAAGAGCCCCCTCATTGCCTTCTCGGCAAATTCCGCTTCCATTTGATACGTCACCATGCCACTGAGGGTCCCTTTTTCTTCGTTCTCAAGCCACGTTATTCTTTCATGCAGTTTCGCTATTTCGTTTCTCATCTCCTGCGCTTTGGCTTCCATGACCTTAAGCCCGTTGCGCCAACCGGGGATCGATGACGCTAAGCTTTTTTCGAGGATTTTGAGCTCCTCAAGCTGATTGTTGACGGCCGCAACGATCTCCTCCTTGCTGAGCTTCGAAGTTGTCGACAGCGCTTTGATAGCGGCGTTATAGCGCTGTTTTTCGTCAGGAATGACTTCCCGGAACGATTCCACGAGGTCGCGGAATTTTCCGAAGACGGTCCCCTCACTTTCAATTACTTTTTTTATTTCATTGCGAAGATAAGCGATCTTGGGCGACAGCTCGCCCTTCGACTTGTCAAAGAGATCGGCAACTATCTGTGAAAGTATTTCGTTCATGTTCTTCTCCTCAACGCCCGTTCCTTCATTCCTGCGTCGCCCCTCTTCTTTGTCCTCTCCCGGAGGGAGAGGGTTGGGCGAGGGGGGCTTTCCGGGACGGAGCAATAGAATTCTGCATGAATATTATGCCTTATTCAGAGCGATGTCAACGATGTCGAATGGGTAGGTGAAGGGTCTGCCGCGAATAGGGAATGCAACCTGATGTGTTTTAAGAAATACAACTACACCGAGTTCATTCCCAGCCCGAACCCGGCCCGAACCACTTGACACCTCCTGCACTTTGGATGATAATGCGCGAAGGAGTAACCTTCATGGGTAAAGTCTGGGAGATAAAAGATCCCGATGCGCTGCTGACCGAGCTGGCTACAAAGCGGGGCAGGAAGCAGGCGCCGCGGCCACGCCCTGACGAGAAGGACCCGGGAAAGGCTTATTCCCTCTCGGTGCTCCACTGGGGAGGCGGGCAGCTCTACAACGACCAGTTCAAGGGCGCAGTTTTCCTGGCACTGATGCTGCTCGTCGTTGCCGGCACGGTCCTTTCCGCCATCTTCTTTGATGAGGTGCTGGCGTTCCTCCACAGTCGCGGGATCTCGAACGCCGAGACATTTCTTGGAGCAGAGGTTTTTTTGCTTTGCATACTGCTTTTCTGGAGTTTCAACGCAGCTGACGCATACCATGGCGCAGCGCGGACGAGAAGGACCCCCTTCCCCGGCATACAGAGCCGCATCCTTCCCGTGCTCGGCTCCGTCGTCTTTCCCGGCTGGGGCCAGTTCTTGAACGGTCAGCCCCTCAAGGGAAGCATCTATGCGTCGCTCGCGGTGCTCGGCATCTTTTCCTCCCTCGCGCTCGTCGTTACGCTCCTCGCCTGGCCCTCTCTGGACCCTTCGGACGCTCGCTTCATCGTGGAGGGCATCTTCGCCGTCTCACTGGTTGCCGCGCCCATCTTTCCTCCGGTCTGGGCCTTGAGCGTGCATGATGCCTTCAAGGTAAGCGGCGATGAGATAAAGAAAGAGCCGCTTTGGGAGCGGATCAAAGCTGCTTACTATCGCGGCCGGACACAGGGCTTTGTGCGCGGCGTGTTCCCGCATTTCAGGTTGACCCTCTTGCTCGTCCTTGTCCTCGCCCTGCTCGTCATGACGGTCCGCTACTCTTTCGCCAAGGGCTTTTACATCGACTGGCTGAAGCAGCTCAGCTCGTACCTGTCGTCCCAGGGCATGACGATCGTACCGGAGCTCATCAGCAGGCTCCTTGAGCTTCTGGCGCGATACGCCTGACGGGAACGTGCGACACAGCTGAGGGTCCTGTCCACGAAGTTGCCCGCTCTTTCCCTTCGAGGCCTCCAACTTATCCCGCCGCTTTTAAGCTTCTGCCGATCGATTGGCCCGCGTTCGTTGCCTGACCTCTTCCCGGAAATCCCTGAAGTGCAAAAAATGCGTCAGCTCAACGTCACCTCGACCTGGTGCTCCCGGCGGTCGTCCACAAGGGGGATCATGCCGTACGGACGCCCGGTCCCTTCTCCGCCGGCTCCTTCGAGCGCAACGCCGTCCATGGCCACGCGGATCAGGTACTTTAGCTGTTCATCGACGCGCTTGACCGTGATGTGGAAGAAGGTCTCGCGATAGCGGTAGTGGATTTTGTACGACTCCCAATGGTCCGGGATACACGGTGCAATGCGCAGATGGTCCTTTTCCAGCTGCAGGCCCAGGAGTGTTTCCACGGTCAGCCGGTACATCCAGCCCGCCGCCCCGGTGTACCAGGTCCAACCGCCCCGGCCTGTGTGCGGCGGCGCGGCGTAAATATCCGCACACACGACGTAGGGCTCGACCTTGTAGCGTTCGATCTCCGCAGGCGTGCTGCCGTGATTGACGGGATTGAGCATGACGAACAGTTCCCACGCTCGTTCCCGGTCACCCATCATGGCAAAGGCCATCGTGGTCCAGATCGCGGCATGGGTGTATTGGCCGCCGTTCTCGCGCACGCCGGGCACGTAGCCTTTGATATAACCGGGCTCAAGGTCTGAGGTATCGAAGGGCGGGGCGAGCAGTTGGATCAACTGCGCATCGCGTCGCACCAGCCGTTGGTCCACTGCAGCCATCGCCTGGCGGGCTCGCAGGGGATCACCGCCGCCCGAAATGACCGCCCAACTCTGGCTGATCGAATCGATCTGGCATTCGTCATTCTCGGACGAGCCCAGGGGTGTGCCGTCATCGAAATAGGCCCGCCGATACCAATTGCCGTCCCAGGCGTGGGCCTCAATGTTGCCAAGCAGCAGCAAAGCCTGCGCGCTGCAAACGTCGGCAAAGGCCTCGTCGCCCCGGCCGCGGGCCAGGCCTGCAAACAGTTGAAGGTTCTCGTACAGGAACCACGCCAGCCAGACGCTCTCGCCCTTGCCGTCGCGACCGACGAGATTCATGCCGTCGTTCCAGTCGCCGCAACCCATCAGCGGCAATTGGTGTTCTCCGAAGCGTAAACCATGCTTGATCGCACGCACGCAATGCTCATAAAGGCTTGCCGCCTCAGCCGAACGCTGCGGATGGTCGTAGTACGCCTCCTCTTCCGGATTCAGCTCGCGTCCCTCCAGGAAATGCACCGACTCATCGAGCACTCCCGTATCGCCGGTCGCCAGCACATACCGGCAGGTTGCATAGGGCAGCCACAGATAGTCGTCGGAGAAGTGGGTGCGCACGCCTTGTCCGTTGGGCGGATGCCACCAGTGCTGCACGTCGCCCCGGAGGAACTGGCGCCCGGCGCAGCGGATCAACTGCTCGCGGGCAAGCCACGGCGTCGCATGGATCAGCGCCAGGGTGTCCTGCAATTGGTCGCGGAAACCGTAGGCGCCGCCTGACTGATAATAGCCGCTGCGGCCCCAGAGCCTGCAGGACAGGGTCTGGTAGACCAGCCAGCCGTTGGCAAGCACGTCCAGCGCGGGGTCCGGCGTTTCCACATGCACCGCCCCCAGGATGCGGTTCCAGTGTTCCCACACCGTTTCCAATGCCTGCCGCGCGCCCGCCTGCCCGCTGAATCGCTGGATGAACTGCCGCGCTTCGTCGGCGTCACGGGCCGCGCCGAATACGAACACGATCTCGCGCTCTTCCCCTTCGGCCAGTTCGATCCGGGTCTGTACCGCGGCGCACGGATCCAGGCCCGCACCGGTCCTGCCTGACAAACGCCTGCGGCGCATCGCCGCCGGGCCGGCCAGCGATCCGTTGCGGCCGATGAACTCGGTGCGGTTTCCGCTCACCGACCGCTCCCGCTCGCTGACCTGCGCAAAGACCACCCGATTGGCGCATTCGCGGCCGTACGCATTGCGGGCATACAGCGCCCCGTTCTGCGGGTCCGTTTCGGTGACAATGTGCATCAGATTGGCGTGCCGCCACTCGCCCAGCACCAGCTCCCAATACCCGGTCAGCGATAGGCTGCGGGCGCGCTTCGACTGGTTGCGCAGCTTGACCACCGCGAACTTCACCGGTGCGTCCATGGCTACGTAGGTGAACAGTTCCGAAGCAATACCGGCTTCGTAATGTTCGAACACGCTGTAGCCGAAACCGTGCCGGCACACATAGCCGGACCGGCCGCGGGCGGGCAACGGCGTCGGCGACCAGAACGCACCCGTTTCCTCGTCGCGGATGTAGAACGCCTCGCCGCTGCTGTCACACAGCGGGTCATTGTGCCAGGTGGTCAGCCGGAACTCGTGCGCGTTTTCCACCCACGTATAGGCGCTGCCGCTCTCGCTGACGACCGTGCCGATGTGCGGGCTGGCGATGACATTGGCCCACGGCGCCGGCGTGCTCTGGCCCGGTTCGAGGGTGACGACGTATTCGCGACCGTCGGGGGTGAAGCCGCCCAGGCCGTTAAAGAAAATGCGTTCGCGCGCCGCCAGCGGATAGACCGGTTCAGCGGCCGCGTGCTGCGATGGTTCCAGAAGGTCCGACACACGCTCTCTTGACACACGGCGTTCCACCTGCTCGACCAGAGCCTCGGCCGTATCGGTGAACACGACGCGGGCGACCGTCTGGAACAGGACCCGCTCATCCTCGGAGAGCTCTTCGGCGCGCCGCACGAAGACCCCTCCCGGTTTGTCGATAATTTGCGCTTCGGGACCCGCGTTGATCAGCCCCATGATCTGGTCCTGCAGGACCGCCCGGTAGCCCGAGAAATCCTCGTTCACGATCACCAGGTCCGCGGGCAAGCCCTTCATCCGCCAATACGCATGGGCTTGCAGCACCTGTTTTACCAGGTCGATGCGGTCCAGGTCGCCGATGCGCAGCAGGACGATGGGCAGATCGCCCGAGACGGCAAAACGCCAAAGCCCGGACTGGCCAAGCTGGTTGCGGGCAATAATGCCGGGCGCGGCGCGGCGCAAGGCATTGCCGTAAATGACGGAAGTGGCCAGGCGGCCATAGACCTGCGCGTCGGCTTCGGTGGCGCTGAGATGGCGCAGCACCTCCTGACTTTGGAACCATGCCATTTCAAAGGCACGCTCCACGAAGTGCCGGTCACCATACTTATCAAGCAAAGCCAATGCCGCCTCGCGCGTGTCCGCGACCCCGGAGATAATCTGCACGGTCGCCGATTCGTCGGCAGACAGGGTGATGGTGCGGCGGACCGCCACGATGGGATCGAGCACCGAACCGTCAGTGTTTGACAACGCCGACGGCCTGCCACTGCTGTCCAGTACCACGGGGTTGGCCGTTGTCCGGCCCCGCCCGATGAATTTGGCGCGGTCGGTCTCGTACGACGGCTCATCGGCAACAGCGCCAGGCGCTGCCAGCAGGTGAAACATCCATGGCACCTGCTCCCCCGGTGTGCGGCGGCGGCGCGTGCAGAGGATCGCCTGCCGGTCGGGCAGGATCTCGGTCTGTACAAACAGGTTGCTGAACGAGCGATGGGCCAGGTCGGCATGCAGCAGCGCCAGCACGACCTCCGCGTAGCTCGTTATCTCGATATGACGGGTACGGGACGACAGGTTGGTGAGCGTGACACGGCGGATCTCGACGTCGTCCTCGGGTGAAACGCTGATCTCGGTGTGCGCTTCGATCGCCTGATCGCGCCGCCGGTATTCAGCGCGCGCCTCTACGAAGATCGCCTCGTAGTGATCGGCCTTGCGCAGTGTCGGTTGATGCGCGGTCGACCAATACCGCCCCGTGTCGCGGTCGCGCAGGTAAATGAAGGTGCCCCAGCAGTCCGACGTTGCGTCCTCGCGCCAACGGGTGACTGCCAGGTCGCGCCAGCGGCTGTACCCTCCTCCGGCATGGGTCGCCATGACGTGGTACCTGCCGTTGGACAACAGGTGCACTTCAGGTATGGGCGTGTTCGGGTCGGTAAACACGCGCATGATCCCGGCCTCCTCCGCGGCGGGGGGGCGCGCGACGGCGCTCACTTCAGCTGCGTGCGGGTGCAGCGTAGCGCCCTTCTTCGGCACACGCTCCTGCAGGAGCAGTTCAGTGGCCTTTACCAAAGGCGCGGACATGAATCGCCGCTGCATCGGCCGGTTGAGCAATACATGCCCGAAGGCCAGCAGGCTCATGCCCTGATGATGCGCCATGAAGGTGCGCACAATGGCGTGATGCTTGCCCCGCGGCACCCGCGACGGCGTATAGTCGATCGCCTCGTAGAACCCATAGGCGCCGAGGAAGCCTTCGCCGGCCAGCGTCTGCAGGTTGCGGCACGCTTCCCGCGGCGCCACCGTCAGCGCCAGCGCGCTGGCGTAAGGGGCGATGACCAGGTCGTCTCCCAGCCCGCGCTTGAAGCCCAGTCCGGGCACGCCGAACGCCCGATATTGATAGACCTGACTGGCATCGGTGGCGTTGTAGCAGGACTCGGAAATGCCCCACGGCACGGCGCGTTGCCTGCCGTATTCGATCTGGCGCGACACCGCGGCCTTGCCGGTCTGCTCCAGCAGGGTATTCTCGTAACTCGGCATCATCAGCTGCGGCATGAGGTACTCGAACATCGAGCCGCTCCACGAGATCAAGCTCACGTCGCCGCCATGACTGGTCAGCAGGCGGCCCAGCGAAAACCAATGCTTCTGCGGCACCTGTCCCTGCGCGATGAGCAGAAAACTGGCCAGGCGCGCTTCTGATGCCAGCAGGTCGTAGCAGGACGTATCGCGGCGCCGTTCGCCCGCGTCGTACCCTATGGTCAGCAAGCCGCGCGATGTATCGTAGAGAAATTCAAAATCCATCACCGCCAGTTCGCGGCAACGATCGACCAGCTCGTCGATGATCCTGAGCCGCTCCAGCGCGGAAGAAGAAACCGCCCCCTCTCCTGCCAATTCCGCCAGTGTCGGGATGGCGCTGAAGTGACGCGGCCCGGCCAGGAATCTCAGGTCATCCCGCAGCGCGCGAACTTGCCGGTCGAAGGCCTGCGCCCAATAATACAGTTCGCCCCCGATGGCACTATCCGCCGTCAGCCAGGCAACCAGCCCCCCACTGTCGCGAAGGATCTCATCGAGCACCCTGGCGGCGGCAGCCGGCGTCTGCTCCCCGTTCAGCGTAAGCGCGTGCAGTCTGTCCTGCAGAAGCCTGATCTTCTTCACCAGATCCGGTGCCGGTGACGAGGGGACCTGTTCGGCAAGCACCTGCAGGGTGTCCTCAAGCCCCTGAAACGCGTTTGATGACAGCACCGGCTGATCCTTCAACTCGGCCAGTCCGGCTTGCAGGGTGAGCAGGCTGCCGGCCAGGTTGCCGCTGTCCACCGAAGAGACGTAGTGCGGATGAAGCGGTTTCAGCGTGCGCGTGTCATACCAGTTGTAAAAATGGCCGCGGTAGCGTTCCAGCTTTTGCATGGTAGCCAAGGTGTTCCCGGCAAGCCGCAGGAATTCTCCGGCGGGAATATAGCCGAGGTCGTACGCAGCGAGGTCCGCCAGCAGCGACATGCCGATATTCGTGGGCGAGGTGCGCGAGGCGATGGTCGGAGCCGGAAATTCCTGGAAGTTATCGGGCGGCAGCCAGTTGTCCTGCGGACCGACAAACTCCGCGAAAAAGCGCCACGTTCGCCGGGCCGACGCCCGCAGGAACGCCCGTTGCTCGGCGGTCAAGTCCGGTTGGGGGGACACCAGCGGCATGCTGATCCACCAGCCGACGGCCGGCGACGCCAGCCAGAGCAGCAAGACGGGCGCACAGAAGAGCAACTCCGCCGGCCGGATGAACCCCAGTGCGAGGGCCAGCGCCGTCGCCAGAACAGGCGCGGCCCACATCTCCCTGAAAAAATCGGTCAGCGTACTGCGCGCGTTGCGTCGTGCATAGGACCGCATATGCCAGAGCAGCAACCCGCGCCGGGTGAACAGCATGCGCACACCCGAGCGCAGGATCGCATCCAGGAAGATCAGCGTATCGTAGGGCAAAAAGACCAGCGTCAGCAAAGCAAGCACTATGGCGCGGCCCGCGGATCTGCCGGTCAGGACCAGGTGTACCAGCCAATCACGTTCTTCAGGCTTACGAATGAATTCGATCACGGCCCCCAGCAGGGTGGGCAGGAACAGCACACCCGCCACCAGCAGGGTCCGGAACCACGCCGCTCCCGGACCAAACAGCCAACCACCTGCCAGCAAGGCAAGCAGCGACGGCGGCACGAGGCTGCGCCGGAGGTTGTCGAAAATTTTCCACCTTGACAAAGCGGTGAGCGAGTTCGGCTGCCGCTTCGCCTTCGGTCCCTTTGAACCATTTGATCCGGGCTGCGCGGGAGGTCCGGGCACGCGCGGGAGCAGCCAGCCGGCGATCTGCCAGTCGCCGCGTACCCACCGGTGCCGCCGGCTGGCCTCCATAGCATAGCTGGCCGGCTGCTCTTCAATGAGGTCGACGTCGGTCACCAGCGCCGAACGGGCATAGCCGCTTTCCAGCAAGTCGTGGCTGAGAATGAGGTTCTCCGGAAAGCGTCCGTCGACGGCCTGACGAAAGGCGTCCACGTCGTAGATGCCCTTGCCGATGAACGACCCCTCCCCGAAAATATCCTGGTAGACATCCGATACCTCGCGCGTGTAGGGGTCGATGCCGGACTCTCCCGCGAAGAGCTTCGCAAACCGTGACCGGCCCGCGCTGATCAGGCTGATCGAAGCGCGTGGCTGCAGGATCGCGTAGCCTTCAACAATGCGTCCCTTGCCGGCATCGTACACCGGCCGATTGAGCGGATGAGCGATGTTTCCGATAAGGGTGCGTGCCGTATCGCGGGGCAGTTGCGTGTCGGTATCCAGGGTGATGACGTACTTGATGGAACCGAGGAGGGACTGATCGCCGACAATATCCGAGAATGCGGTTTGTGCCCCTCCCCGAAGCAAGGCATTGAACTGCTCCAGTTTACCGCGCTTGCGCTCGTATCCCATCCACACCCCTTCGTAGGGGTTCCACACCCGGGGCCGGTGAAACAGATAGAAGATGCACGGGCGGTCCTCGCCATAGGTCTCGTTGAGCGCCTGGACCGCTGCGCGCGCGTGAGCGATCAGCGCGTCATCGTCCGGCATCGTTTGCTTTGGTGCGTCGCGGAAATCCGTCAGCACGGCGAAGAACAGGTTCGGATCGCGATTACCGAGATAGCGGATCTCCAGGGCTTCGAGAAGATCGTCGGTCTCCTGCAGACTGCTCAGCAAGGTAGGGACGATCACCATGGTGCGGTGAATGGATGGAATGCCCTGCGAAAAATCTAATCGTGGCAGTGCGCGAGGCGGCAGGACAAGCGTGACCAGCAGGTTCACCAGCGGGACGGCCAGCGCCGAGACGCCGATGAGGCCGGTGATCGCAAAGAACCACCACCGCCAGTCACTGAGGCCCGACCCGTTGAATGAAAAAAGCACGACCGATGTCGAAAGCAGCGTGAGCAGCAGGATCGGCCCAAGGTAGAGGAACAGGCGGAGATGCCGGCCCGCACGAGAGGCCAGCATTTTCAAGGACAAACGGCGGCCGACCGCCTGCTCCAGGAGCCGTCGTCCGTGATCTATCAGGTAGTATCCCACATGCGCGGTGCGGTCGCTGACGCCCGATCGCTCCGCAGCAGCGTGCGCGAGAGCTATGGCTTCGCGTGCCACCGCCGGCTCACTGTACGAACTGCTCCGCGCCATATCTTCAATGACATGCCGGTACCGGTCGCGGGTGGCGAAATCCTGGCCCACGTGCATTCCCGCCGGGTCCTCGCGCAAGGTCTGTTCGACGACGCTGAGCGACTCGACGTAATTTTTCCAGTCCATGGCGCCGATGAAGCGCAGGCTGCCGATGCTGTTTGCGATGGAGATCTGGTTGGCCGCGGCCGTTCGGCCGGCCGCCTCCGACAACTGCGTTGCGGTCACCCCTTGTTCGAATAGTTGTTGCTCGACCCAGGTTTGCACGAACGCCATGGCGGGCCCCTGGACCTGGAGCCGTGCGTAAAATTCCTCCACAAACGGCGCGGTCAGAGGCACATCGGCATAGGCAAACTCGGCGAGCAACTGGATAAGCTGTTTCGGCTCCCGTTCGGCCGCCGCGAGCATGCGGTCCGCCCAGGTGATGGCCGCGTCGCGCTCCTCGCGGCGGCGGGCGATACGCAATCCGACGCGGCGAAGGTTTTCCAGCAGCGCCAACTGCAGCATAATCGGGAATGCCCACAATTCTCCCAGCTTTAACGGTTCAACGATCTGGTAGGCAACAACGAATTGGGTGGCGTTGTCGCTGTCGACACGACCGTCCATGTGAGAGATCAACTCCAGCGCCAGGTCATAGATGCGGGGGAAACCGGCTGACGGGCCATCAGCCAGTCGAGGCAGCTGCCGGCTGTACCCGCGCGGCAGATGCCGGCGCGCCAGGCTGATCTGCTGCTCGATGAGATAGAAATTGTCGAGCAGCCAGGCCTCTGCCGGCACGACCCGTTGGCCCTGCGTGGCCGCGGCTGTCACGACGTCATAGGCCGCCAGCAGTACGCGCGCATTGTCGGCCAGCCGTGGCAGCAACCGGTCCGGTCCCGGACGCGGATCTATTCTATGCCGGCCGGCCAGCGTTGCCGCGTGACGCTTCAGCTGCTCGATGCTGAACAGCTCCGAGCGCAGCAATTCGGTATCCCCGCCGCTCCGCAGCGCATTCCGTGCACGTGCCGAAAATCCGAAATCTTTGATGAGCATTATTTTTCCCCGATCGAACCTTCTGCAAAGCACAAAGGCAGGTCTTGAAATACAGAATCAGTTATTAATCGTCTCAAAATAGAAACGACATAACCTGAACACACCTCCCCAACCCCTTTAACATCTCCCTTCACCCCTGCCCCTCTCCCCCAGTGGGAGAGGGAAAAAGGGAGAGGGGACTTTATCATCGAGGGGCTACACAACACTCCCTCCCCTTGTCAAGGGGAGGTTAGGTGGGGTGGTTCGCTCGTTTTTTTGTGCATTGATGTCTATACTATTTTGAAACCGTTAATAAGACCTGACAAGAGGCGCTTACTGAAGGATAGAGCTGCAATTACCATAAAAAAAGAGGACTCACCCCCAAGGAGTGATCCTCTTAAAGTCTAGCACGATTTGTTGAAAACTGAGGGAAAGCACGCGACGAGGCGCGAAGAACGTGATGGGGCCTGGTTCGGCTTGTCTAAGCCTTAGGGTCACCCGGCTGCGATGGATAGAGACGGCTTAGACGTGAGTTAAGGCAGGGAATCTTTTTATCTTCTTTATCTCTTTTGCAGTTGATGAGTGGGTTACATGATATAAATCCCACGCCAGCTGTAAATTAAGCCAAAACTGCGCCTCCATGCCTAATAGTTTCTCCAGACGAAGTGCTGTGTCAGGAGTGATCCCCCGCTTCGCATGAATCAGTTCATTAACACGAGGATATGAAACTCCGAGCTTTTCCGCCAACTCGCTCTGTGTTATTTTTAGAGGCTTGAGAAACTCCTCCAACAGCATTTCGCCGGGATGCGTCGGTGGACCATATTTAGGTATGCGTACCATCTTCTTCTCCTTCACGCTTCAGTGGTAATCAGTAATCTCGACGTTTTCCACGCCATCATCTGTCCAAACAAAACAAACGCGGAACTGTCCATTAATCCGGATACTGTGTTGACCCTTCCGGTCATTCTTAAGGGCTTCCAAAAAATTTCCGGATGGTATTTTCATAGATTCCAGGGAAACTATGCCATTAAGTTGATCGAGTTTTCTTTGTGCAACTCGCCAGATTTGCTGCGGACAGGCCTGTCGGGCCTCTCTGGTGTTTTTCCTGTCAAAGATGTCCTCTGTGCCCTTGTCTCGGAACGATTTTATCACCTGGCAGCCTCATCGACTTAGTTTTTCACCATGTCAAATTATAACGGATACCGTTATATATGGCAACAGCTATTTTGCCGTCACCCTCGGATTACTAACGATCTCTTTTGAAAAGCCTTAGGGTCACCCGGCTGCGGTCAGGATCTCGGTGCGCGAGGTGTCCGCTCATCTTGAACACATACGGAAGTCTCTTTTTCTTCCGTCGATCCGGCATTTGAAGATCGTGCCTGCGGAATGCAAGAAGTGCGGTTTTATCTTTGCAAAGCGCGAGAAACAGCGAAGGCCGGGGAAATGTCCCGTGTGCAAAGACGAGTCGATCCAGAAACCGCGATTCGTGATCGAGGGAAAAAAGGGATGACACGCCGGTCACGCGCCGCTTATTGGCGCGTCGCTGTGGTCCGACTTGTTGGTTCTTCTCATTTCTTGTGTGATAAAGTCTGAAGGAACTGTTGGGCTGCGGCTTCGCCCTTATCAAGGTAAATTTCGTAATATTGTTTGTCGATCTCATCTGCCATATCGGTTTCTTGAATATCTATTGTCCGCGCCCCGCATGCAAATGCTACGTCTCTTCTTTTCTTGATTTCTGCCCGAATGGCATCATCACCGGTTGTTTGATTTAATGATTCGGATTGCGTATGCAAACTAAAAAGACTCTCAAGGCAGGTCAAACTTGATGTTTCTAAGTTCTTCCCCATGACCATGCATGCATCTTGGGCGTCTTGGCCAAGTTCTTTTTTTAGATCCCTGCACAGATGTCGTAATTTGAGGTAGAAGGCAGCATTGTTTGAATTCCAAAATGCAAGTTCACGAGCTTGACGTACTCCGCACTTATTCATCTCGGCGACGTGGGCAATTGAAAAAAATCTTTGACTAGAGTAGCCATTGAATTTATGTGAGTTACCTTTCTTAATTTGATCCAAGGCGATTTGATCGGCGTGTTCTTCCCAGAGAAGTAATCCATTCAAGTAATAAGACAGGGCATTATCTTTATCATCTTGCAGCAGCTTTGCGATATTTTCTTTAAAGGGGGCTAAAGGTAAAGCACGACTCGGATCCAAATTGTAATTCAGTAACGTTATCGTCGCTACGCCTTTTGGAGATTCAATACGACTGGCTGATTCTAGCAAATCCTTACCTACGCTCGAAGTAGGATCGCTCGCCAGGTTTACTATCCCGGTTCCCAGCAATAAATTAGGATCATTGCTCGTCCTAACTAAGCGCAATTCTTTTTCCGAAAATTGTTTACAGTTGCCAATTAATCTATCTGGCTGGCAGTTCTCGGATTCTGCTGCCTTCACGACTGAAATCCAAGGAAATGATGCCGACATTACAGCAAGTAATATGACTATACGGTGTATCTTCATTTTTCTCCTAAAACTAACACGCCGGTCACGCGCCGCTTATGGCGCGTCGCTGTGGACCGGCAGGTTAATCACTGAATATCCATACATCATCTGCAATATCGGCGTTTTTTAAACAAATCTGACCTGAACAACTGGAAACTTTATATCTAGGTTTTGTTATGATCTCTTTTTTGCCAAGGAAAGATTGTTTTGTTACTTCATAACTGTGGCTGTCATCGTCGATGATTAAAAAGCCATTTATCATTTCAAATTGATAAATCTCAGGTTGATATGGTTTCCTAAAATTATTTATTCTATTAAGATCGAGATATAAACTGTGATCCTTAATGTATTGACCGTTTTTAATTTGAATGAATCCGTATACGGTTTTTTCTAGATACTGACTCTTCCGATAGTAATAACCTTCTTTGATTACGCTTTCTTTCGAACACGACGATAATAATAAAATGGCCATACATATTATCAGAACGATTATTGAGTGCTTTCTCATATTATTATTTCTGATTAACACGCGGATCACGCGCCGCCTCTTGGCGCGTCGCTGTGGACGCTCAGGTTGGTATCACCCTGTATGTCTTTCCTTGCCTGTAAAATGAACTCGTCAAGGCTTGTGACTATTTTAGAATGCGATTCTTGCGCAATACGCGCATAAGCCTCAGCATTGAATGGCAATTTCAATTCTGCGCGGACGGCCGCGAGTAGAGGAATAATCAACCTGCCTAGCTGACCCTCGGCAAAGCTACATTCCTTAGTAAATTGCATTTCCTCTTCAAACGACTCTTTTATGAGTTTTTCGTGTTCCAGCAAAGCATCATCAACCTGTTTTGTGTTAAATAGAAAATTCCCCTCAATAGCGGCAAACTTGCTTTTATCTGCTAAACCCGACAGATTCATTTCTTTTGCCAACTCTACCATCCGATCTCTTTCAGCACCACATCGGCTCACTTTGTCCATGAGAGAATTAGCATGGTTACGTTTATTGACTAGAGGAATTCTGATTGCAAACAGACGCATCATGATCGCGCTAAGTTCTGTATTGAAGCGGACCAAAGCCTCGTTAGTTGCATCGCCAGCGATAAGGTTTGCCTTCGCTATAGCCGGTGATGTTTTGATCCAGTCGCTAAGCAAGATCTCTTGAGGAATACTGATATCCGCCAATCGGCCAATCGTCATTAATCCGACTGATACCGCCTCGGTGGCCGGAAGATAAATATCCCGACGAAGTGCAAGTTGTCTTTCTTCGCTTTTAACCTCCCTATCATGCCTAAGCTGTCTTTCAAGGCGATCTGCCTGGGCTCGATTGCTAATGAACACCCCTAGCAGCGTGAACAGAGAACCAGCTAGTACACCCCAGAATGTCGCCGGAATGCTTTCTATTATCGCAGTGATAGTTTGCCACATGCCTAGCTTACTCCAATCCTGATTGAGGGGCGCCCCGGGGTCGCCCCTCTGAGAAGTGACCTTGTGCCAATGGGAAGAGCATCGTAAAACGCCTAAAGGTACGGCGTGGTTAGAACTTTATCTCTTTAACTTTAGGCCCTTTACTCGGCTTGAGATTGTGCCCTCAACCATAAAACAAGCAAAGATATGAGGAAGCCCGAGAAGCCGCAGACCATAGCATCAGAGGGGCCAAAGAGCCCACCGAAAAAGCCCCCAAGAATCGTCCCGAGAAATGCAGGCAATATTGCCTTTCGCACGCCTATTTTCCTGAGAAATACAATATAACCAAGTGGTGCCAGAGCTATGCCAAAGAAACTGCCATACATGATTCCGAGACCGACGATACCCCAGTCCCAGGCACCGATAAAGTCTGAACCCGTTGTGCCGCCACGACCGATCAGTGTGTTGAATGAAAGAATAAGAATTCCACATATAGAGCCGCCAATGACACCCAAGGCAAAAGATAGCGGCAGATCGGGTGTGTTCCAATATATGGTCTTGATCTTCGTCAGTTCCCTTGCAAAGAATTTCATCCTTTACCCGCAGGACTAACGACGAGTTGAGCCGCCATAGGCGGCTCGAACGACTCGTTAACCCTCTTTTTGAAGAGTGTACTTCATGTTTTGTTCAGGTCAATAGCAAGGTGGGGCTGGTTCACTTCGGCTCCAGTAACCCACCTATTATGGTATTGTGCGAAGTGCTTCAGCTTTGCCAACACATCAGGCTTGCCGATATTATTTTGAATGGCAAGGGTTATGCCCTGCTTGATATGATAAAGCACATTTTGTGCATTCCCGAAAACACGAAGGCTCCTGTAAATATCAAGACAGTAGTAATCATCCTCTTCATCCTTGTAAAAATATTTATCGATGTTCGGGTAGCCAATTTTGCCGAGATATTGCAACACGTGTTCATCCATCACTATCCTAGGGGTCTTCGCTACATTTTTTTCTAGTTGGACAGCCCGGTTAAAAGCCTCGCTAAAAATAAAAAACTGCCGGTCACGTTCACTTTCGTAATGGTTGCCATAGGAAATACCGCCTCTTAATGTATACCCCATTTTACTAATAAAGAGGGTGGAGAGCATGACCATTGCTGAAAAGAGGGTTTCAATGCAATTGCCAACTGTTGTTTTCTCGTCATACGACCTGCAATGGAAATTAACCGCTGATACAGGTAGGGTAAAGATAAAACTATCTGAGATGCATCTTACCCTGATTGCACTCACCACCTTGGAATAGTATTCCTGGATTTCCGGATCGGGTTCACCAGTAATATCTTCTAGTTCGAGTTCTGCCAGTTTCCGCATGGCGTCGACGACTACGCCATAGAATAAGTTCTCCATCCCTCTAACGAGTTCGGGTTTAGCGGCCACCCGCTCGACAAGATCTCGATATCCTAATATGTCGATAAATACAACAATAGCATTGTCTAACACATTGCCATTAGATATCTGCTCGGGCATCACATCCTCCAGCCATGTCCAAACTCATGGCCGGTCACCTCGACCATCTGTTTTAAAAGTTAACCAGTGATTATCTAGCCGCAGCCGGCTAGGAAAGAACGATTTTTCGGTTTTTACCAGCCCTAGCAAGAATGATACCCTAACTCCGTATTTGGGCGACGGAGCTTGAAAGCAAGCCTGATAGATAAATACGAATACAGTTGCTCGGGAAGAATACAGCGAGTCTGCAAGGGAGTGGCTCGATTATAGATACATTGCGTGAATTGTCAAGAATTTCGGCGGGCTATTTTAAGGGGATACGGGATGAGCCGTTCGCTCAGCGCACAAAATCCTGGAAAAAGCATTTTTGGACGCGGATAAAATCGGATAAACGCGGATAAAGACAGACAGTTAAACCTTGTTGATGCAAAAAAAAAGGATCATCTTTACGGTGAAGGGGCTTAACCGACTGAAGACCTGGTTTGATCTGCGAAAATCTGCGTTCATCTGCGTCCAACTGCCGTTTTTAGGATAATAGATAACAGCGACCACGAGACCGATGGCAATAACGATCCGGCGCAGGGTGACCGGTTTGATTTTGCCTGCCAACCAGCCGCCCAACGCTCCTCCGGCCAGGGCACCGACCGCCATGACTTCCCGCAGCAATTCTGAGCGAGAATCCGGCTTTGTCGTGTTTAGTCCTGGATCCGATAGAATACTTCGGGGATGACGGTCTGTGGGAGAGGGTTGGTCGAGAGGGGGCTTTCCGGGATGTTGCGCTATCCCTTCAACGCCTCCAACTCATCCCACCGCTTATACGCCGTAGCCAGTTCCTTCTCCACCGTCTCAAGACGCGCCTTGGTCGATGCGACCTTGGCCCCGCTCTCCTTGTAGAAGGCGGGATCGCCCATGGTGGCGATGATCTGCTGCTGCTCGGCATCGAGCTCCTCGATCCGCTTCGGCAGTGCTTCGATCTCTTTCTGTTCCTTGAAGGTCAGCTTGCGCGGCTTCTCTTTCTGCGGCGCGGGCGCTGCCTTCTTTTCTTCGGCCCTGACCGGCGCGACAGGTGCCTGCGCTTCTTTCTTATTTTTACTCTGGCGCAGCCAGTCGTCGTATCCGCCCACGTACTCGTTCACCTGACCGTCGCCTTCGAACACGAGCGTGTTGGTGACGACGTTGTTGATGAAGGCGCGGTCATGGCTCACGAGCAGCACCGTGCCGGGATAGTCCATCAGGAGCTCTTCCAGCAGGTCCAGCGTCTCCATATCCAGGTCATTGGTCGGTTCGTCCAGCACCAGCACGTTCGAAGGCTGGGTGAACAGCTTCGCCAGAAGCAGCCGGTTCCGCTCGCCGCCGGACAGCACCTTCACGGGGCTGCGCGCGCGGGCCGGTGCGAACAGGAAATCCTGCAGATAGCCGATGATATGGCGCTGAATGCCGTTAACGGTCACCTGGTCGCTGCCGTTGGCCACGTTGTCCTGTACGGTCTTCTCGTCGTCGAGCTGAGCGCGGTGCTGGTCGAGATAGGCCACCTGCATGTTCGTGCCGAGCTTGAGTTTCCCTTTTTGTGGCTTCAGCTCACCCAGCAGGATCTTGAGCAGCGTGGTCTTGCCCGAGCCGTTGGGCCCGATGATGCCGACCTTGTCGCCCCGGATGATGGTCGTTGAAAGGTCGCGAATAACGGCCTTGTCCCCGAAGCTGTGGCCCACGCCTTCCGCCTCGACCACCATTTTGCCCGTGCGCTCCGCTTCCTGGATCTGGATGTTCACGGTGCCGATCTTTTCGCGCCGCTCGCTCCGTGTCCTGCGCAAGGACTCGAGAGCGCGCACGCGGCCTTCGTTCCGGCACCGCCGCGCTTTGACTCCCTGCCGCAGCCAGACCTCTTCTACCGCAAGCTTTTTATCGAACTTGGCGTTCTCAATAGCTTCGGAATCGAGCGCCGCCTGCTTCAGATCAAGATAGGACTGATAGTTGCCGGGCCAGCTCGTAAGCCTGCCGCGGTCGAGATCAACGATGCGCGTGGCGATCTTCTGGAGCAACGCCCGGTCGTGGGTCACGAACAGCAGCGTCCCGCCAAAGGTAAGCAGGAACTCTTCGAGCCATGAAATGGCGGTTATGTCCAGATGGTTCGTGGGTTCGTCCAAAAGCAAAAGGTCCGGTTCGCCTGCCAGGGCCTTTGCCAGAAGCACCCGCCGCTTGAGCCCGCCCGAGAGCTCCGAGAACTCGGCGTCTTCAGGAAGCTGCAGCCGCGTCAGGATCTCGTCCACCTTCTGCTGCATCTGCCACCCGCCGGCTGATTCGAACTTATGCTGCACGTCCTCCAGCTCTGCCATGAGCTTATCGCTGTGGTCGTGGGCCAGCCTGGCGTTCACATGATGGTATGCGGCAAGCAGTTTCCCCTGCTCGCCGAAGGCGGAAGACACCACGTCGAACACGCTGCCGAACAGCGCCTGCGGCACTTCCTGCGTCAGGAGCGTGATCTTCACGCCCTGTTGGAAAACGATCTTGCCGCCGTCGGGCTTCACTTCGCCCGTGATGAGCCGCATGATCGTGGACTTGCCCGTGCCGTTCCTGCCTACCAGGCAGACCCGCTCGCCCCGGTCAATGGAAAGATCGGCGTTCTCGATCAGAAACGGTCCGCCGAAGCTGACCTTGACGCTCTGTAAACTGACTAAAGCCATGAAATACCCCGTTCTTTACTGCCTGTTTGTGCCCGCACAATGTACCCTGTGGCGTCTGGAATTGCAACTGAAATCAGGGGATCAGCAGCAAATAAGCCGAATTATAGATCCTGGGAACTGACGCAACGGCATTTGGACGCAGATAGACGCGGATCTTCGCAGATGAAACCAAACATTCATACTGACCACAATCGAAATGGATTTGTTGTCCGTCATTATCCGCGTTTATCGGTTCTTATCTGCGTCCAAATGTTCCTTTCACGAAGTTCTGTTTGAAATTCTAAATTTATGCTATATTTCTTTCAATTTAAAACAGCTTACAAGGAGGTCTTTCAGCGTGCAATTCATCCAAAAACTTGTCATCATTTTTACCATCGCGATTCTGGTCTTTGCAAATGGCTGCAAGTCAGACACGCGGAACAAAGAAAACGCGACTCCGGCCCCGGTAAAAAGCAGCATCGTTGACTTTCCCGGCATGCAACTGCGCCCCGGCAGCGATAAGGCTTCGTTCACGCTGATCGGCCGCATCAGAAACAAGTCGGCGCAGCAGACGATCACCGAAGTAAGGCTCAGGCTCACCATGGAGGACGTGCTTGCCACCGGCGCCACGACGACCGTTGGAGACACCCTCGTCATCCTGCGGCAGGAACTTCCCCCGGGCCAGTCGAAAAGCTTTTCAGAAAACGTCGCATTCGGGAAGCTTCCTTCACCAAAGGGCAGACATGAGTGGAATTATTCAATCACAGGGATCAAGATAAAGGAATGAAAGAGCGGGAAATCATCGAAGGACTGAAGACCATCTGCAAATGCAAGGGCATCCGGAAGAGCGTGTTCGTCAAACTTATCAATGGCGGCATGATGACGGTCCAAGGACTGCAGAAGGCCACTGGTGCGGGCGCCGGCTCGTGCAAGGGCAAGCACTGCACGGAGCGAATTGAGGAATTGATCGGGAAGTATTCAGGTTGAAGGTTGTAAGGCTGAAGACTGAAGGTAGTAAAGCGGGGCCTGAATCCTCTAGCAGGTTGTTGAAAAACGATTTTCGCAGGCTAAAGCCTGCGGCTACGAAACGGGAACGTATTGATTTTGTACATTGTAGCCGCACCCTTTAGGGTGCGTTTGTGTCATATCGAGCCTTTTTCAACAGCCTGCTAGAGTTCGGATTTTTGTGAACGAACGATCATCCTCTTCTCCTTCAGCCTAACTACCTGAACCTTCACCCCTGCTTCTCCGCCACATACACCACATGCCGAAGTCCGCCTCTGCCCGGACGCTGCCGGTCGATAGTAAACCCCGCAGCTACTAACCGCTTTTCAAAGGCCTCATCAGGATTTTCACCCCAGATCGCAAAAATACCCTCCGTGGTCAGAGCTGCCGCTGTTGTCTTCAAAGCCCGGCTTCCGTAAAAAGGATCGTTCACCCCATCCGTTTTGGCATGAGGGCCTTCGTAGAGATCGATGATAATGGCGTCGAACCGGTTTGTCTTCGTCTCAGCTGCCTGTCCGATCAGATAGGCAACGTCGTCAACAATGACCTTCACCCTGGGGTCCTCGACCGACCGCAGGGTAAGATCCGCCAGCGGACCGCGGCACCATCTGACCACGACCGGATTGAACTCGGCGACAACGACCTCCGCATCCGCAGGCAGCGCATCAAGCACTGCCTTGAGGGTAAGCCCCATGCCCAGGCCGCCGACGAGCACGCGCGGCTTCGGGCGCATCGCCACCTTTTTGGCTGCAAGCTCGCCCAGCACGATCTCAGAACGGTTGCTTGAGCTGTTCATCAGCACACGGCCGTTGATCATGATCAGAAAATCGCGCTCGCCCCGCCGGCGCAGTTCAAGAGGACCGTCTACGGTCTCGATCGTTTCTATTGTTTTCCACGGCTGGGCCATAGAGCACTCCTTACCCGTTATCTGACACGGACAAAAAAAGCAACGGCGTCTCTCGCAAAGGCGCAAAGCTCGCAAAGAGAACCCTTGAGTCAAAATCTTTTCTATTGGTTTTAAACTAAAAGCAAGCCGTGCTTTAAGCTTTTCTTGGCGAGCTTTGCGCCTTTGCGAGAAATAATCCTGCCGTTTTGTTTCAAATTTTACGACTACATCTTTTCGCAGACATCTTCTGGTTACGGCCTGCCACTTTACACTAATTTTACGATCGACTCAAGTACAACTGCGTTGCCTCTGCTATTGACAGCGCTCCTTCCCCATGCTACTTTGACCTCATGGCGCCGATCCTCGAAGCGAACAACATCATCAAGACCTACCCGGGCCTGCGCGCAGTGGACGACGTGAGCCTGGCGATCGAGCACGGCGTCTGCTTCGGCCTGCTCGGCCCTAACGGCGCAGGCAAGACCACGCTCATCGAGATCATGGAAGGGATCAGGCCCTTTGATTCCGGTACGATCCAGTACAAAGGCGCACCCGTGGACGGAAAGTTCCGGCAGGAAGCCGGCATCCAGTTCCAGGTCACGTCGCTCCAGGAATTCCTGACCGTGCGCGAGACCCTGAAACTCTTTCGGGACCTGTACCCAAGGACCATGGACCTGGACGAGGTCATCAAACTCTGCAGCCTCGAGGAGTTCCTCGACCGCGACACGCGCAAGCTCTCGGGCGGCCAGCGCCAGCGGCTGCTCATGGCCCTGGCGATCATCAACGACCCCGAGGTGCTCTTCCTGGACGAACCCACGACGGGACTGGACCCGCAGTCGCGCCGCAATTTCTGGGACCTCATCAACCTCGTCAAGTCGCGGAACAAGACCATCGTGCTGACCACGCACTACATGGACGAGGCCTACACGCTCTGCGACGAGATCGCGATCATGGACCACGGGAAGCTCATCGCCCGGGGCACGCCCGCGCAGTTGCTGAAGGAACACTTCGGCAATGTGGTGCTGCAGTTCCCGGATGAGGATGTCGCCGGCAAGCTGGAGGGGCTTCGGCTGTGTACGGCGACGCGGGCGGGATGGTGCGAGATCCAGACCCACGATGTGGACCTGACGATCAAAACGCTGCTGGAGCATGGGGTGTCGCTGAAGCGAATGAACATGCGCTCCTGGAGCCTGGAAGACCTGTTCATCGCGCTCACGGGGCGGGAGCTAAGAAGCTGATGCCAATTGCGAATTGCGGATTTATAATTTGAACCATGAGAAACTAAGGAATCAGATTCTTTTTAAAACGACAAGAAGTTTCCTCGCAAAGACGCAAAGCTCGCAAAAAAAGCAAGGCAATCTGATTTAAGCCCGGACTTAAAGATTTTCTTTGCGTCCTTGGCGGCTTTGCGAGAGACCGCCTTTTGGTTCCGGCTTGTCCGGGTTAGGATTTACTATGAAAAGATTTCTCGCCATACTGCACGCCAGGAACATGGAGTTCATCCGCGACGGGGCATCCCTGGGCTGGAACATCCTGCTCCCCCTCCTGCTGGTAGCCGGCTTCGCCTTTGTTTTCTCAGGCGAGCCCAAGGACCTGTTCAAGGTCGGCGTCCTGGGAGACGCTTTGCAGTTGACCGGTCCTGAAGCCGACTTTTTTAAAACGAAATATATCCAGTTCATCCCGCTCGACGATCTGGCACAAGGCATCGACAAGGTCGACCACTTCCAGCTGGACCTGCTCGTGAACCTCAATAACGGCCGCCAGTACTGGGTCAATGCAAACTCGCCCAATGGCTATATCCTTGAACGTTTGCTGAAGGCTGAAGAACGGGCCGTCTACCGCAAAGAGGTCGTCACCGGCAAGGAGATCCGCTATGTGGACTGGGTCGTGCCGGGCATCCTGGCCATGAACATGATGTTCAGCTGCCTCTTCGGCGTGGGGTATGTGATCGTCCGGTACCGGAAGAATGGATTTCTCAAGCGGCTCAAGGCAACGCCGCTCAGGCCCTTCGAGTTCCTGCTTGCGCAAATGACGTCCCGCCTGCTGCTGATCCAGACCATCACCGTGCTCGTGTATGCGGGATGCGACTACTTCATCCACTTCCAGATGCGCGGCTCCTATGCCACCCTGTTCCTGATCTCGCTGCTGGGCTCGGTCTGTCTGATCTCGCTGGGCCTGCTCGTGGCTGCCCGGCTGTCGAGCGAAGAGCTGGCCGGCGGCATCCTGAACGTCTTCACCTGGCCCATGATGCTGTTGTCCGGCGTGTGGTTCTCGCTGGAAGGCACGAATCCCGTTGTCAGGAAGGTCGCCCAGTTCTTTCCGCTGACCCACGTGGTGGACGGCGCGCGGGCCGTCATGACCGAAGGCGCAGGCTTCGCACAGGTCCTGCCGCAGCTTACCATCCTGCTCGTTATGAGCGCTGTGTTTCTTCTCGTCGGGTCATTGATCTTCAGGTGGGAATAAAAAACGGCCGGGCAACGCGGGACGATCGAAGGAGGTATTTCTTCGTCCCGAGCTGACCGGCCCGGCGGGGGGTATTGGTGTACCTTAAACGCCGTCTTTGCGAACCGAAGGTGAAGCAATCTCGTTTTTTCTGCCCGGGATGAATTCCGCAAGCTCGTGGTTCTTTTCTGCCTGATACATCGAGATTGCCGCGTCGCTCCACTCCTCGCAATGACAGCTATGGGTTCTTTTTACAAGTGCATCAAAAAATCTTCGCGTCGCCACTTTCCTGGATTCAACCACAAGCATATTCCCGCTCCAATACCATATCCTCGTACTCGGCCACAGGAGCTCCGGTGAACATGGGAATATCGCTGAATTGCTCCCGGCTGACCTCGCTGCCTGACCGGTCGCGGTATACCAGCTCATCAGTGTCGAGATCGTATTCCGGGATGCTCGGGTCCTGCCACCGTATCTGGAAGTACCGGTACATGGGCATATAGAGCCCGCCGTGGTTCTGCTCGTTCCTGAACGCATATTCCGGCATGTAACGGACATTCAACCCCAGGTGATAGTGACGAAGAAAGGCGTTGTCGCCCAGGATCGCCAGTTTGAGGAGCGGCATCTCCGGGTAGAGCTTCAGCGAAACGGCCTTCTGGGCGTGCCGGAGCCCTTTGAGATAATCGATGCTGCGGATGATCTGTTCGCGCATCACTTCCGGGGTGATCTCCGGGTCCGGGATGCTCCTGGCCCGCGTAAGGACCCCTTCCTTCAGGGGATCGAGCAGCATGATCTTCGCTTCCCGGGAATTGAGCAGCGCCTCATGCAGATCTCCCTCGGGCTCCACAAAGGACCGGTAGCCCGTCGAACCGATGATCATGACCTCCCGTGCAAATCCCAGATCGCTCTTCATTTTCCTGACCCTCCTTTTAAGAAAGATCCCATTCGTCGGCGTGTCCGCAACCATTCCGGCGCTTTTCGCCATCCGCAGGAGCTTCCGGCTTTCCCAGCTGTGTTTCACCATATTGATACAGACGATCAGCACTACGGCCGTGCTTATTTCCAGTGCTACCAGAAAGACCTTTTCATTCTCGATGAATGCCCAGAACTGGAGCAGACTCCCTGCCAGCGTACTGGCCAGAAAGGGCACACTGAAAGCCAGCGCGGCGCTTAACAGCACCACCATGACATGATACGCTATGTGTGCAAAATTTTTGATCACGGAACCCCTCTCGTTGGTGTATTGTTTTTTTCATGGATGCTCCTCTGGCTCCCTTTGTTACGACAGAACGATCATCATCGTCATCAGCGAAAAAGCGATATCAGCACCGGCAGCGTCAGCGTTCTCAGCGATCCGGTCGCTCAGCTTGGACAGGATCCGGAGACTGCGCCCTTCCATGGCGTTCAGCTTGCCGGCCGCCTTAACCAGGATAGATCGGTCCGTGGTCCGGCTTTCCATGACCGACAATATTTTCACGACGTCGCTGCTGCTCGCGGACACGGGCCCAACGAACGCTGCTCCTGCAGGCGCAGCTGCCAAGGAAGCCGACACGCTCCCGAAGAGCACAAAGAGCAGGAACACTGCAGACAAAACCATGGCCTTTGAGTAGCTCATAAGTCTGGCCATGAACTCCCCGCTGTCGCTCATGCTTTCCTTTCGATCGGAGACGAAGGAATGCGAACTGCCGGTGCCGCTTTCCAACTCCCCCTGGCCAGACGGCATGGTATTTTTTTTGTTCTCCTGCACAATAACATTCATTGCCTGCCGTACTTCGCAGGAGAAGCATTCGCGCACCGCGGCGTTCTCGAATATCCGGAATATGCAGCTGCTGCAGAAACTTTCGAGCACTTCCCGTCGTTTGAGGACGATACAGACCCCTATTTCTCTGGACATTGTTTTTCTGTTAGGATAAAAATTAACGCTCACCGCGCTCCCCTTTCGTTGTTCAGAGTTTTCTGAGTATTATTTTGCAAGCACCATGCCACCATGGGTCCGCAGGGTTAAACGACTGTTTATTAAGACGAAGTGTGCTGGATCGAGAAGCAGCGTGCGCGTCGAGACTGAAGGGTTTTCCCTTCAGCAACACCGGGCATCATGTGCCTGAACGCAGGAAAGTCATTGAGAGCAAACAGGTTATTGCGTTGTATGGTTTTAGCTACAGGCAGGTTAAGGTCGGGAGTTGTTCCGATATAGTGTCAAGAAGCAGGAAAAAATCATTCTAAAACTTTTTTGACCACGGAATACACTGACCACACGGAAGAACCAAAGCCTTTTTATTTTTTTCCGTGTATTCCGTGTGTTCAGTGGTAATAAATAATGGTTCTTTAGTGTTTTAGTTGAACTGAAGTACACACAGATATCAAAAGCGCAGATTTATTAATTAACCACGAAGCACGCGAAGTTCACGAGGATAAGCCTTAACACAGGAAATTACTTGTCTTATTTTTAGAATTTCTTCGTGCCCTTCGTGATCTCTGTGGTAAAGCTTTTTCCTGCAAGTGGAAACTACTTCCCTGAACAGGGCGGGCGGCCCGGCGACCGGAGGATGAGGCTATTTCTTGAAATCCCCGGTGTTGATCCCGTGCTTCTTCAGCAGGACATAAAAATCCGCGCGATACTTGCCGGCAAGATTGGCGGCGCTGCTCACGTTGCCCTGGGCGATCTCCAGAAGGCGGCTCAGATAGTTTTTTTCAAAAGCATCCTTGGCCTCTTTCAGCGGTTTGATCGCCTGCTCTGCGCTGACGGATTTCGAAGGCAGAATAAGGTCCTCGGAGATCACATCCTCCCGGGTCATGGCGACAGCGTATTCAATGGTATTCTCCAGTTCCCGGACATTGCCGGGCCAATCGTGGACCATGAGCCGCTGGATGGCCGCGGGCTTCAGGCCCTTCACCTTTTTGCCCATCTGCGTACCGTATTTCTTTATAAAGTGACTGACCAGGATCGGAATGTCGTCCTTTCGCTCCCGGAGCGGCGGCAGCGCAAGGGGAATGACATGGATGCGGTAATACAGGTCGTCGCGGAAGGTCCCCTGCCTGACCCCCTCTTCCAGGTCCTTGTTCGTCGCCACGATCACCCGCACGTCGACCTCCACGGGCTGGTCCGCGCCGACCGGGTGGAACTGCCGCTCCTGCAGCACGCGGAGGAACTTTGCCTGTATGGAGAGCGGCATATCGCCGATCTCGTCCAGAAAGATCGTTCCTCCCTGGGCCTGCACGAAGAGTCCGCGCGAGCTCTTGATCGCTCCCGTGAACGATCCCTTTTCGTGGCCGAAGAGCTCGCTCTCGAGCAGCGTCTCCGGAAGCGCAGCGCAATTGACCGCCACAAAGGGCCGGTCCCTTCGCTGGCCCGCAAGATGGATGGCGCGCGCCACCAGCTCCTTGCCGGTGCCGCTTTCGCCGTGAATATACACCGTCGAGTCGGTCGGCGCGATGTGCGAAATGGTCTCGAGCACCTTTTGCATGACCCCGCTGCGCGCCACGATATTCTCAAAACCATGCCGCTCTCCCAGGAGCTCTTTGAGCCGGCTGACCTCGGAGGAGAGCCGGCCGTTCTCCAGGGCGCGCTCGATATGCAGCAGCAGCTCCCGTGCATCAAAGGGTTTGGTCAGATAGGTATAGGCCCCGCGCCGCATGGCATCGACCGCGGTCTCGATGCTTCCATGGGCGGTCAGAATTATGGCCGGCATCTCCGGGTTCACCTGGCGCAGCTCTTCCATGAGCGAGATGCCGTCCTGCTGCACCAGCTGCAGGTCGATGACGGCAAGGTCGAACACGGCGCGCTGTACCGCCTCCTTTGCTTCAACCTCGTCGGCCGCGGCGGTCACCTCATAGTGCGCCGATTCCAGCCGCATCCGCATCAGCTCCAGCAGGTTCCGGTCGTCGTCAACGATCAATAATTTCGCTGTTGGCATGATCACTCCTACTTGGTCAGCGTTTTCTTCATCTCTTCGATCTGAATATCCACGCGCTTCGCTTTTTCCATGGCGTCCAGGACATCGATCCAGATCTTCGCTTCCTCGACCAGCGCGCTCCGCGGATGTTCCCGGACCAGGCGCGAAAAATAGCCCATTGCTTTCCGGTAGTCCTTCTTCGGATTGTCGTTGTGGGCGGAAAGAAGCCCCAGTTCGAAGAGCAGCATGCCGGTCCGGCGTTCGGTTCCGGAACGGGAAAGGGCGTCCTGGTATTCCCGCACCGCGCCTTCAAAATCGCCCCGGTCGATCTGTTCCCGCACGTCCAGCAGCCGGACGCAGGGCTGCGGCGCCGCCGGCGGCGGTTCCGGCTTCCGGTCGGCGCAGAGCGAATTCAACTGTGCGCAGCAGCCGGTTCCGGCAAGTGCGATGATACAGGCAATACCATAGTAAAGATACTGCCTCGTCCAACCTCGCTGTCCACCCATACCCTGCCTCCGTGATCTTGTACGATATGCTTGACGATCGCCAGCCCCAGGCCGGTCCCCTGCAGTTTCTGTGCGCCGGCAACAACAGCCTGACGATACTTGTCGAAAATGACCGCGGCATGCTCCGGCGGGATGCCCGGACCCGTGTCCCCCACCGAGATGGCAACGCCGTTCTCGATCGGGCGGGAGGCAACGGTTACGGTCCCGCCCCGGGGCGTGAATTTCAGCGCATTGCCGATCAGGTTCCGCAGCGCCTGCAGGAAGCGCTCGGCATCGAGCGGGACCAGCGGCAGAATGTTCAGGTCCTTTTCGATGGTGATGCGCTTCGCCTGTGCCAGCGGGGTGACCTCTTTTATGGCCCGCATCACCAGCGGGTTGAGGTCGGTTGTCGAAAAGTTGTACGCCACCATCCCCGCTTCGAGTCTGGCGATGTCGAGCAGGGAGTTGACGAGATCGATGAGCCGGTTGCTCTCCTCGGCGATGATGGACAGGATCTTCTTCTGTTTTTCCGTCACCTCGCCGACCTGCCCCTCCAAAAACAGGTTCGTGCCCTCCTTGATCGACGTCAGGGGCGTGCGCAGCTCGTGCGACATGAGCGCGTAGAAATCCGACTTCATCTTGTCCACGGTCTTCAGCTTCACGCACATCAGGTTAAAGGACTCGCCCAATGCGGCGATCTCGGGCGGGGAGGTCAGAGTAAGGTCGGCTTCGTAGATCCCGCTGCTGATCTCCGCCGTCTTCCGCTTCATGACGGCGAGCGGCGTGGTGATGCTCGCCGTAATGATGAGAGAGAGCACAACGCCGAAGATGAGGGCCGCTGCGGTCGTCACCATGGCGACATTGATCGCCCGGACCCCTGCCTTGTTCAACTGGTGGACCTTGCCGAAGATGCTCTTCTGGCTCAGGACCCTGACCTGCATCAGCTCATTCATCAGGGAGTCCACTGCTTTTTCCTTGTCTTCATTGTACCGGGCTGCGTCGTATTTCTTGCCGGACATGATATAGCCGGCCTCTTCATTGAACAGCGCCTGGTAGAACTGGTGAAAACCCAGGACCCGCAGAATGACGGCCCGCATCTCGGCGGTATCCGCGATCCGTGCGGCCTCATCAAGATACTGTTCGAACTGCGCGCGGGCGGCAAGGAAATTATCGTGCAGGGCCTTGTCGCGCAGAATGGTGTATTTCTTGTCATACCGCGTCTCCGACAGCAGGGCGTCGGACAACTTGTTATGGAGGTCCAGAAAAGGGTTGTCCACGAGGATGATGGAATGGGTGACATCGCGCATTTCTCCCAGCTTGCTGATGGCGTACACGCTGACACCGGTAGCCAGGGCAAGAACGATCACATACCCGACCATCAATCTGAAAAAAATGCTCCGCTTCTTCATGCAGTCTCATCCGTTCCTGTACGGTCTGCCGTTAGCAGCCCGTTTCCCGCTGAAACCTGAAGTCCCGCATAGTACACCAATTGTCACCCCAAAATAAACTGTTTTTTGTGCGGGGATAGGTTTAAGCGAGAGAAACGTTGAAATCGGAAAAATCATTTTTTAACCACGGAACACACGGACCACACGGAAAAACCAAAACCTTTGTAAGACCTCTTCCGTGTATTCCGTGTGTTCCGTGGTAATAAAAAAAAGGGAATCCGGCGTTAGGATGCATATAGGCCGCATGACATGGCCCGTCGCAGGCGAACCGATCAGAACAAGCGCGACAGTAAGGCGGGCACAGCGGTCTCGACATTCAGTATCCGCTCTCCCAGGCTGACCAGTGTGCATCCGTAAGCCCTGAGCTTTTCGATCTCATAGGGAATAAACCCTCCCTCAGGACCGATGATGAGGGTCGCAGCCTTGTCGAGGGAGCGGGGACAAGGCGCTTCCGCTGTGGGGTGCGCAACGAGGGGAATCGTATTCTGTATCACCCCCGGCAGCCTGTCCTCCACAAAAGGCTTGAACTGCCGGCACAGCGTGACCGCGGGAAGGACCGTATCGCGGGCCTGCTCAAGGCCGAGCGCCAGTTGTTCGTTGATCGCCTCCTGCTCAAGGAACGGGCTCTGCCAGAAACTTTTTTCCACGCGAAAGCAGTTGAGCAGCATGATCCGCTTGACACCAAGCGCGGCTGCGGACCGGAGCACGCGCCGCAGGACTTTGGGCCGCGGCAGGGCCAGGATGAGCGTTACCGGAAGCGGCAGCGGCGGCGCCTGCTCCAGACGCACGTCCATTTCAAGGACCGAATCATCGAGCACCGTCACCCTGCCCATGCCGATGTTTCCGTTCAGAAGTCCGACGCAAAGCTCGTCGTTAACCGACACGCGCAGCACCTCCTGCACGTGCTTAAAGCGGCGGCCGGTAAGCCGCACACGACCGTTGGGTTCAATAAAGTCCTCGTTAAACAGAAGGATAAGATTCATAAGAATTCAGGGTCCAGGTTTTCACTTCACACTTCACTCTTCACACTTCTAACTTCACTCCGTATACGCCGCGCCCCGCATTTTCTTGACACTGCCCCGCTGTTTCTTGGACTCGATCCGTCTCTCCTTCGACGCTTTTGACGGCTTGGTCTTTTTCCGCGGCGTGGGCCGCTCCGTGGCCTTCCGAATCAGCTCCACGAGCCGTGCGATGGCGTCTTCCCGGTTACGCTCCTGCGTGCGGTGCTGCCGCGCTTCGATGATGAGGATCCCTTCCTGCGTAATGCGCCTGCCTGCCAGGCGGATCAGGCGCGTGCGCACATCCCCGGGCAGGGAGGGCGAATTACCCACATCGAACCGGAGCTGCACTGCCGTGGAAACCTTGTTCACGTTCTGGCCGCCCGGTCCCGAGGCCCGGACAAAATGCAGCTCGATCTCGCGCTCTTCAAGAGCTATGTTCCGCGTCACTTGGATCATAATTCTCCTCCGATATCCCTGTTAGAATAATGGCAGTATACCCGGTAAATGCCGCCATGACAAGACAAGGTAGTATACTGATCGAACAACAAAAAGGCAGCCCCGAAGGGCTGCCTTTAAAAAAATATCTTTTCCTGATACGGATACAGATGTATTAAAACTTCACGTTACCTTAGAACGTCAAATTGAGCCCAAGGGTGACTCCCGAGAATGTATGGGTATCGGTTCCACCAAAACCATCGTCGCCTGAGAACGACTGGATCTTGTACCCGAGCGTGCCGGAAAAAGACTGAGTGAATGCTACGGCGCCGCCCAACTCAAGAGTACCTCCTGTTTTATCGGATGAATCATTTGATAAGCCTGAAATTGGGGGCCACTCATGCTCCATTTTTATTTTCATAAAAGCCAGATTCCCGTACAGTGCTGCTGACCCTCCAAGCGGAATGCTCGCCACCAAGCCGAGGCCTGGTCCTTTCAGCGAAAAAGAGCCCCCATCCACGGTAGAAATTCCAGACCCTGGATCGGAATATGTGGCAGGCGCATCAATGGTCTTATATCCTACGAACATTCCGAAATGGCGCGAGAACATGACTCCCATGGTCAGGTCAACGTCTGTCCTTTCAAAGGCCCTGTTATCCGTTGAAGTATTCCAATCGCTCGACTCGTAATCCTTCGTGGATTTCAAATAGTTTGCTCCGACAAAAAAATGGTCCCCAAACCGCAGGTTCAAGGTTGGTCCGACCATGATGGAACTGCCGTTGTCCCACGTTTTTGAATTTCCTAAAGAGTCCTCCTGCTTCCAATCCCACTTGTTTGCCCATGCCTTAACACCAACAGTAGCCTTTACTTCTGCAAAAGCCGTTGTTGCAACTGCAAACATGAAAATACCAACCAGTACAACGAGTAACTTTTTCATCGCTATGCATCCTCCTTTAAGATTGACTTGAAATAATCTCGTATTGAAAACCTCAGAATGTCGGCGCTAAGATGATCGTTTTCCGTTCTGACCTCTTTCTTCCCGGTTCTTCCTGCTTCCGTTCCGGTTCTTCCTGGACCCGTTCCTGCCTTACGACCTCTCGCGGGGCCGCTTCCTCCAAACGCATGCTCTGCTCCTTGGTAGCACTCCTCACCATCATGCCGTATTCAACCGCTCCCGGCGACATTTCTCTGACAATAGTGCCCCTTGCGGTCTTGGTATTGACCTCGACGATCTCGATCTCGCCGGCCTCTATGGTTTCTATGTCCAGGATCTCGCCGGTCTTGGGATGTTTGATCACCCTGCCTTCTTTGAATGCGATGAACCGCATGCCCCGCCGGATGCCGGCCCGCTGGCCGAGATCAAGAAGCACGGTTTTTTCCTCACGCTGAGCAATATAGCCTTCCAGCGGGAAATCGCTGATGATCTTCTGTGCCATCTCGAAGACAAGGTCCTCAAGCCGGGCAGCGCCGCTGGTGCTTTTAACGTTCTCCGCGGCAATGATCGAACTGCTCTCCACCTCAAGGATACGGGCATTGACCTCAAGGACGTTCTGGAACTCCAGCACCGTCCCGGTAATCACGATCTTCGCGCCCAGCACCTTGCCGAGCTTTGAGGCACTTCCCTCATCGACGATCCCCGAGACCCCGATCTTCTGCTCTTCGATCACCTTCTCCAGCAGCCGCCGTTCGATCACATCGAACCGGCCTTCCTGCACCAGCGCGGTGATGAACCATTCGGCGACGATCTTGCCCATATCGGCGTTATCGTGTTGCCTGCCCTGGACCTGAAAGTCGAGTACGGCGATCTTGGTCTTCTTGAATTCTGCACGGGCCGCGTCCGGCAGCAGCGCCAGAAAGAAGAGAGCCGCCAGGATAACTGCTATGACCGTGCTGCGAGAGGGGACAAGGTCTTCATCGTTCTTGAAAGAGTTCATGGGGAGTGAGTTTTCCTTTTCTGTGAATGGCCTTTTTTGATGTTTCTGAAAATTTATTTTTGTTGCAGGAATCGGGTAAATTCCGGTCGTTTCTCGTAAGCCTATTATATCAAGTTATTCATCGATTGTTGGCTAAATCGTAATAAATTTGACCTTTAAAAACGGTGGGTTAGGCGCAGCAAGAACAGGATACTGCCTTGATCAGGCGGTCGTCTTCATTTCCGTGGCAAGGTACATTTTTCTGATCTCTTTCTTCAGGATCTTGCCGGTAGCGGTCCGCGGCAGTTCGTCGATCATCAGGAAGCGTCGCGGGATCTTATAGTGGGCCACATGCTCGGAAAGGAACTCGCGGAAGGCCTTGGGCGTCACCTGGTGCCCGTCCTTCAGAACAACATACATGATCGGGATCTCTTTGTCCCCGCCGTACAGCACGCCGATCATGGCGCAGTCCTTGACCGCGCTGTGGCGGTACAGGACTTCCTCGACCTCGAAGGGATAGACATTCAGGCCGTCAACGATGATCATGTCCTTTTTCCGGTCGATGATCCTGATATACCCGTCCGCATCAAGCGCTGCGATGTCGCCCGTATAGAGCCAGTTGTCGCGGATGGTCTTGGCAGTGTCCTCGGGCCGGTTCAGGTACCCCGTCATCACGTTCGGGCCTTTTACCAGCAGTTCACCCGGCACGCCCGTGGCAAGCGGCTTCCCTTCATCGTCCACGACGCGCACCTCGATGCCAGGCAGCGGCAGGCCGACCGTACCGGGCCTCCTCCTGCCATGGTCGTCGGGATTGATGGACACGACCGGCGAGGCCTCGGTCAGGCCATAGCCTTCGAGCAGCGGCACCTTGAAGGCGGCTTCGAAGTCCTTGATCACCTTCACGGGCAGCGGGGCAGCGCCGGAGACACAGAGCCGCAGGTTCAGGAGCAGCTTGACCAGGAACGGCATGTTCTTTTCCGCCAGGATTTTGTAGACCGTGGGGATCGCGACGAACAGCGTGATCCGGTCCAGGATGAGGCGCTTCACCACGCGCGAGAAGGGCCGGACCGACGGCAGGAGCGAAATGAGCGATCCCGTGACCAGCGGGATGATGACGCAGACCGTAAACGTAAAGGAGTGGAACAGCGGCAGGAAAACGACGAACCGGTCCTTCGGGGAAATATGGATCGCGGCGGCGCAGGCGAGTGCGTTGGCCATGATGTTCCGGTGCGTCAGGAGCGCGCCCTTGGGGCTGCCGGTGGTGCCGGACGTATAGAGAATGGTCGAAATGTCTTCGACGCCGTGGGCTGGCGTCGGCACGACCGGCACGGCAGTGCCTGCGGCGCTTGCAACGTCGTCCAGCAGAACATAGGAACGGGAGCTTTTCCCCCTGAGTTTGTCGACGGTGCCGCTGCATTCGCGGTCGAAAAAACAGGTCTGCGCGCCCGCATCGTTCAGGATAAAGTCGATCTCTTCATGCGTCAGGAGGTTGTTCAGCGGAAGGACGATACCGCCTGCCCGGATGATGCCGAAGTAGGCGGACACGTAATAAGGATTGTTCTGGCTGAGGAGCGCCGCCCGGTCGCCGCGCTTCAAGCCCTGGCCGAGGAGGTAGGCTGCATAAACCCCTGCCAGCCGGTCGATCTCTTGAAAGGAGAAGTTGGCGCCTTCGAACTTGATGAAGGTCCTACGCGCCGAGAGCCGGGCCCGTTGCTGCAGCAACTGGTCAAGGGGGAACAGTTCCTTAATCACCATGGCGCGAAGTATAGCATAGTCCCCTGGCGAGGTGAAGCGAAAAAGTGCACAAAAAACTGCACAAATAAGGTTGTTTTCTGATGGCGCGCAGGTCCGCGCACGCAGCCCGCGCGTTGCACTACAAGGGCTCCTTGACATTATACGGGACTTGTTCTATCTTAATTATAGGACATGGATCCCGGCGGGATGAACTGTGCTTTTACTATGGGCATTTTTTCAGGAGGTGACACTATGGAAAGAAAAGGGATCATAACCATGAGGGGGAAAGCAATGACCCTGGTGGGACCGGACCTGACCGTCGGCACCAAAGCGCCCGGGTTTATTGCGCTGGACAAGGACCTCCAGGAAGTAAAACTGGGCGATTACGCTGGCAAGATCAAGGTGATCAGCGTGACGCCGTCGCTGGATACCCCGGTCTGCGACCTGCAGGCGCGGCGATTCAACCATGAAGCGGCCTTGCTGCCGTCGGACATCGTCGTGCTGAACATCAGCATGGACCTGCCCTTCGCTATCGCGCGGTTCTGCACCGTTGCCGGGATCGAAAAGGTCGTGGCGCTGTCCGACCACCGGGCCGCCTCCTTCGGCGAAGCCTACGGGGTCCTGATCAAGGAACTCCGGCTGCTTGCCCGCTCGGTCTTTATCCTCGACAAGGATGATATCGTGCGCTACCGGGAGATCGTGCCTGAGCAAGGCAACCATCCTGATTATGAGCAGGCGCTCAAGGCGCTGGCAGATCTGACGGGTGTGGCAAAGGCGGCGTGAGACCGGAAGAGTGGGGAAAACCAGAAAGGCAGGCTCCGTCATCACGGAACCTGCCTGTTGTGTGGCTCTGTCTTCGGATCGAATATTTGATGCATTGGTAAAAAGTCTGATTTCTGCATATTCCGTCATTCCCGTGCAAACGGGAATCCAGTCATTACAAACACATACTTGACCACTGGATACCCGCCCCCCGTTTTCACGGGGGCAAGTTTATCCCCGCGGAAGCGGGAAAGGGTATGACGATTTTTTACGAGACCCTCAATATTTATTCCGGCTTGTATGGGTCAGCTGCTAAAGAATCAAATTTTTCTCAAATCAAAACAGCAAAAATATTCATCGCATAGAGATGCGGGACCGCAGTCCATGGTGGGGATAACGCTTTTCAATACGCTTATTTCCTCTGTGATCCCTGCGCCTCTGCGCGAGACATGTCTTGTTTTTTTGTTCCAGCTTGCCTGGGTTAGGGTATACTGATACGAAAAAAGTGCATCAGGAAGGGGATCATGATCAGAAAAGAAAAAGCCCTGCACATTGGAAGGACCACGTGGGACCTTGCGCCGCTGTTCGCCGGCGACAACGACCCGCTCATGGAGAAGAAGCGAAAGCGCGTTGAGAAGCAAAGCTACGCGTTCATCAACGCCTGGAAGGACCGGACCGACTATCTGGAGGACCCGGTGGTGCTGCGGGAGGCCCTGGACCAGTACGAGGCATGGAAAGGCCGCTTCGGCACGGACGGCGACGAGGGATACTATTTCTGGCTCAGGACCCAGCAGGACCAGAACGACCCGAAGCTCAAGGCGCAGTTCAACAAGGTCGAGGCCTTCAGCAAGAAGATCGAGAACGACAGCCAGTTCTTTTACCTGCGTATCGCCCGCATCAAGCCGGAGCAGCAGCAGAAATTCCTGCAGCACGAAGCGCTCCGGAAGTACCGCCACTTCCTTGAGCGGGTCTTTGCGGAATCGCGGTTCCATCTGAGCGAACCCGAAGAAAAGATTCTGAATCTCAAGGCGTCGACGTCTTACGCAAACTGGACAAAAATGACCTCGGGCTTCCTGTCGAAGGAGGAGCGCGTCATTGCCGCCGGAGGCGGGGCTCGCAAAGCGCGCTCTTTTTCCGAGATCGTGGGGCTCATGAACAACGGGCAGAAGGCGGTCCGGGATGCGGCGGCCGCGGCCTTTAACGACATCCTGCAAAAGCATCTGGATGTTGCCGAGGCTGAGCTCAACTCCGTGCTCCAGAACAAGAAGGTCGATGACGAGCTCCGGGGCACGGCCCGCCCCGACCAGATGCGCCACCTGAGCGACGACATCGAGAGCGAGGTCGTGGACACGCTCATCGATTCCGTCGCCGACCGGTTTGCCATATCGTCCCGGTACTACGCGCTCAAGGCGAAATTGCTGAAGGTCAAGAAGCTCAGGTACCACGAACGGAATGTCGAGTACGGCGAGGTGGCAAAGAAGTACCCCTTCCGGGCTGCCGCGAACCTCGTCTCTTCCGTCATGAACAAGCTGGACCCGCAGTTCGGCAGGATCTTTGCCGGTTTCCTTGAGCATGGACAGATCGACGCGCTCCCCAAAAAAGGCAAGGACAGCGGCGCCTTCTGCATCCACCACCTCATGACCCAGCCCACCTACATCCTGCTGAACCACACCGGCACGCTGCATGACGTGCTGACCATTGCCCACGAACTGGGACACGGCATCAACAACGAGCTGATCCGCGAAAAGCAGCATGCCCTCGATTTCGGCACCCCCACCTCCACCGCCGAAGTGGCCAGCACCTTCATGGAGGACTTCGTGCTGGACGAGATTCTTCACACGGCCGATGATGAGCTGCGGCTTGCCATTATGATGCAAAAGCTGAACGACGATGTCTCTTCCATTTTCAGACAGGTGGCCTGCTATCGTTTTGAGCAGGAACTGCACCAGGAATACCGCAAGCGTGGGTATCTGTCCAAGGAGGATATCGGTGCGCTCTTCAGCAAGCACATGGAAGCCTACATGGGACCTGCCGTGGAGCAGTCGCCCGGCGCTGCGAACTGGTGGGTCTACTGGAGCCATATCCGCTACTTCTTCTACGTCTATTCCTATGCAAGCGGGCTCCTGATATCCAAGTCGCTTCAGGCCGGGGTGAAGAAGGATGCGGCATACATCGACAAGGTAAAAGGTTTTCTTTCAGCAGGTTTGTCGGATTCCCCGAAGAACATCTTCCTGAAACTCGGTGTGGACATCGCGGACAGACAGTTCTGGGACCGGGGACTGGATCAGATAGAGAGGCTGCTGAATGAGACAGAAGCGCTGGCGAAGAAGCTGGGGAAGTTCAAGGCAGGCCGTTAAATTGGGGCAGATTTAGCTCTCCCCTCTTCGATGGGAGGGGACTAAGGGGAGGGTGACTGTAGTACGGTTATTTTAAAATCTGACCTGATTAAAACTCGATCGCTTTCGTATCCTTCTCCCGCATATTGTCCGTGATCGTCCAGAACCGCGCCGTGCCATGCGGAAGCTTCATCAAAATGAACTCCGGGCTATCTGGGGTGAAATCCTTGAGGTAGCTCTTTTCCTCGATCAGTTTTTGTTTCTTGGCGCGGTCATTCACGAATTCAATCGTACCTGCGATGCGCAGCATGATGCCGAAACCGGGCGTAAGATAGCACAGTTCAACCTTCGGATTTTTGACCAGCTGTTTATACACATCCTTGGGCGCGCCGGTGGTGAAATAGATCACCTCGTCGTCAAAAAAGATCGTGAAGAACCCGCGAACGCGCGGCTGGTCGCCGTCTGCGGTCGCCAGCGTGCAGATGGGGTTTTTTCTGATAAAGTCGAGAACGTCTTTATAAGTTTGTATTTGATTTCGTACGCGCATGAGACTGGTGTGAATAAAGAGCTGGAAAATCGGTATTCCGCGATCTCTCTCGGGCATAGCAGAAGTCACTCTTCTGTTCTGCCCGAGAGGTGGTTTTAATAATTACTGAAAATTCAAGATCAGCTTTTAGAATGTATCTCCGGAGGAGCGGAACATCAAGCTTAAATTTACATAGGCCATTTTTTCCTTAACATCTACATCATACCAAGTGTACGGTGTGTTTGCTTCGCCGCTGTAATTTATGATCTGATACCCGACTTTAAGAGCCAAAGTAACCGGGCCGGGTAGATTGAAGTTCATTCCCAGGGCCGGGCCAAAACCTAAGCCAAAAAGGTCATAATCAGTGACGTTTTTGCTGCCGCTGGCCCATGCCAGTCTGATCTCCGGGCCAAGCCACATGCGAAATCCCTCGGTCCTGACAACGCCAAAACCGAAAGCATTGCTAATCATTAGCCCGCTCAGCTCAAGCTCGTCTCCAGTTGGATCTTCAAGAGTAAACTTATCGTATCCCAGATTAAGTTGATAATTAAAGAGTGTGTCCCGCGCAACTGCTGAGTCGAATACAAATCCTGCGCCTGAATGCGTGGTATCTACATCAAAAGCGGGGCTGCCCTCAAAAGTGAAATCACCAGAACCGCTGCCCACAGTGCCGTAAAAGCCGAAACCTGCGGCATTCGCCCGCGAGATGCCGAAACCCACTACCATAATAAAACATGCAACCAATACCAAGAACTTTTTCATAAAAGCCTCCTGTATATTTTTTTAATCCTTTTGTAGGAGGTGACTATAGCAAAAAAGTAATTTGCATGGCAAGGTAAATATTATAAAAAACGGGGTAATTTAAGGGTAGTGCAAAAAGTAGCATAAATGTAACAAAAAGCGTTTCCAACTGGGATATCAATGCATCTTGATCTGTCTTTTAAGATGATCAACGAGGAACGCCCCGTCTGCCCATCAGAATCGCCGCTGCCCCAGCACGACCAGTGACACGCCCCCCGCTACGATGATTATCGTGGCTGCGATACCGTGTTGGTTGATCTGCTCATCCGGGATACAGACCCGAATGCATTGGCAAGGACGGTTTTTTTGTTAAACTCAACAACATCCTGGCATGAGGACATCTGATTCCGTTTCCGCATTGCTAATTCCATCCCAAAACCAGCCTACAACTCCCAGGGATACCCAATGAAGATGCTCGGCGACACGCCCTCGCTGCCTGCTGCCACATCAGCCCTGAATACGACGCCTGAGGCCGTGACCATGCGTAGACCGATGCCGGTGGACGTGCGCCAGGCATCGCCCAATTCACTCCGGATGTCAGCAGTGCTCCCGACCTCGTAGTAGAGCGCGATCTGCCAGGCGGTCCTGATGTCCTTCATGATGAAAATATCGTAAGGAGTGGACTCATCGGTCAAGTTCCACCGTATCTCCGTGCCGTAGAAGCGCGTGTGGGCACCGGAGTACCTCCCGCTGGAATAAGACCTGAGCCGGCTGAACCCGCCGAGCGAAGTGGCGGTGCCATACTTATTGCCGTCCACTTCGTTTTTGACAACGTTATCGCAGAACGTCCGCTCCGGGGTGCCAACTGCAAGTGATGCGCAATTATACTTCGTAGCTACCGCGGCTTGATCGGCGCCCTGCCGTTTTACATGAGCGTCGGAACGAAAATAGTTGAACGCCCAGGTGCTGCGCCTCCCGAGAGGAATATAGCCTGTAGCGCTTATGTCCTGGATATAAAAATCCGGGCCCGAATCACTGGGCGGGGTCAAGGACCTTCCGACGTCGAGCCGCATACCCCGCCTCGGGTCGGCGTAATCGTCGGTGATGTCTACACGGGTACCGAGAAGCGTAACATGCCCGCGCGACGTAGCATTCTGGGTTTCAACAATAAGATTGCCATCCTGGTCCCGAATGCTTTTCAGCTGCGAACTCCCCTGGTAATAGGCGCCGTAGAGCTCGAACCTGCGCTCAAGAAATGTGGCGGTCATGCGCGAACCATAGTAGGTCATGTCGCCTAGTTCTATGTTCGAATAATCGTTTTTGTTCGTCTTCATTCCCCGCGAGCTGTAACTCTGGATCGTAGCCGAACTGATGCTTCCGAAACCAGTGTCGAGGATCAGGGTCTTCGGAAGGACATGCACATCTGCAACGCCTAATGCCACACCGGTGATATCCCCGCCAAAGGCCATGCCGTAGGCATCGGTATGGGTGCCGGCAATGTTGCTGGCGCCACCTACCAGGCCCAGGCCGGTCCCGATGCCTGGCAGGCTGTAGGGATAGGGAAAGAGCGCGTAGCCGTAATCGGTGGCGAACTGGTTTTTGCGGCGATCAGGGAAGATAGATGCTTCGGCCATGCTGCTCAGCGTGAGCGCAACGATCACAAAAAAAATACACTTCCGAACGGTCTTCGCCATAACACCCCCTTCATCCGCTAATCCCCCACCTTCATCCTCTCCCCCGAGGGGAGAGGGTAGGGTGAGGGGTTTTCATTCGTCTTTGTGCCGACTCGCCGGCATGGCTGGTCTTTTACCCGCAGCAGCTGCTCCCCGTCCCGCTGCAGTCACAGGACGGCGCTCCGCCGTAAATAAGGCTGTTGATGATCGCAGCGGCGCAGCCCACTCCGGTGTTCACCGTGATGGCGCTGAATTCGCAGTTTTTGGCGCAGGCGCCGCACTCCATGCAGCGGTCACGGTCAATGAGGTTGGCGCGTTTGTCGCGCATCTCGAACACACCGTGGGGGCAGACCTCGACGCACCTGCCGCAGCCTGTGCATTTGTCGGAAAAGAACTGCAACGTCGATACGTTGGCGAGATATTTCATAGGACCTCCCATTCGCGGAGCTTGAACAGGACCACAAGCAGCAGCGAGGCGACAGTTATTATTATATACAGCGGAATGCCGATCTTCAACTCTTTATTCACGCCGGACATGCCGGTATAGGTGGTCGATCCGGTGAACTGGAGCGCTATGTAGGAGCTCAAGGCGGGAAAGAACAGGTAGATTGCAGCGAGCAAGAGCGCGCTTTGTCCTGTTGCGCCGCCCATTGCTTGCATGGTCAGAAACGTTATGAGCAAGCCCGTGATCCAGCCCTTCATGGCAAAGGAGCGGAACGGAACGAATGGCAGCAGGACCGGGGTTACGAACGCCCCGGCAAACACCGCAGCCAGACCCAGAGCGAGGAACGGCATGCCACCCTGCCAGGCCTGTTTGAACAAAATGCCCGTTGGCGCAAGCCCGAAGAGCAAAAGCACCGCTCCGGCGAACCATGGATATTTCTTCATGACCGGATTGATCTCCATGGGCGTCAGCACCAGCCGGTCGAGCATGGAAAATTTGACCAGGCTCATTTCCTTCGTCTTTTTGTACCCGGCGGCCACGTAGGCCGGGATATCCCGCGCTTCCACCGGGCCGAAGGAGACGCGGAACCCAGTTTCCTTATGGACCCTGGCAGCAGAGACGCCCACAGCCCCGAGCTGCGGCAGAATGATGCGGCCATGGCTGACCACTTCGCTGAGGCGCGCAAGGCTGATCTGCCTGACCAGCTCGTCGGTCCCGAAGGTGCCCTTGCCTGCTGCACACCAGACATTGATGCTCTTCGTGTCGAGCACCAGGACCCAGGCATCCATTCCCTTAAGCGCCCGCCGCACAATGTCGAAGCTCAGTTTGTAGTTCGCGGTCACAAAAACATCGGAATCCCTGGTCGCTTCGCCCACGGCATACAGCCCGGGCGGAACGGTGTAATGCATGCGATATGCGCCTACGCGGCTTTTGATCATGCCCAGCATATCGGTCCGCGACCAGTCCGATGAGACCCGTGACACCGCTCCCGCAGGAGTTTTAATCACACCCGAGACCCAGCGCGGGGTCTCTTTTTTTACGAATTTGACGGTCTGCATGTGTTCATCCCTGTTTTTTTATCGACATTTATTCTGGAATTTCGGTAACTACTTAGGTCAGCTGTTTACTTCCCTATATGGACCAAGGCAACCGCGTTGCCGTAAATCACGCCGACACGGTCGGCTCGGTCCAAAAGAGGCGAAATCGCACGAAACGGCTGACGACCTGAGTAGTTA